>R21__coassemble_1104_pt1 | contig 19297 bp, 10 predicted proteins | sample R21__metabat2_low_PE_043 | metagenome-assembled genome bin R21
GGATGTCACAATTGCCGTCATGCCGGTTCCGATGGAGGAAGCGAAGCGCTTCGGCATCATGATTACGGATGCTGACAAACGGATTACCGATTTTGAAGAGAAGCCGGAGCATCCGCGCAGCAACCTGGCCTCGATGGGAATTTATATTTTCTCGTGGAAGGCTTTCAAGGAAGCGCTCGAGACCAATAAATCGACCCCCGGTCTTGACTTCGGCAAGCATATCATTCCATACTGCCGGGATCAGGGCGAGCGTCTGTTCGCCTATGAATTCAACGGATACTGGAAGGATGTAGGCACGCTGACTTCCTACTGGGAAGCCAATATGCAGCTGATCGATATCGTTCCGGAGTTCAATCTGTACGAGGAATACTGGAAGATCTACACGAACGTGGAGTCGCTGCCGCCACAGTATTATGGTAAAAACAGTGCGGTCGAACGCTCGATCGTCGGAGAAGGTTCCGAGATTTTCGGTAAGGTATACAATTCCGTGATCGGATGCAATGTGGTAATCGGTGAAGATACCGTAGTGCGTGATTCGATTGTCATGAACGGCGCCGTGATTGACAGGGGCTCCTCGATCAGCAAGACGATTATCGCAGAGAATGCCCATGTCGGCGCGCATGTGACGACCGGCGCCTTTGATTCTGCGCCGAACGAAACAGATCCCTCCATTTACAGGGACGATCTTGTCGTTATTGCGGACAGCGCATTTATTCCGGAGAATGTCACGATCGGAAAGAATGTCATGATAGCCGGAAAGACGGTTCCTGAAGACTATGAAGGCGGCGTCCTTGCAAGCGGCAGGTCGCTGAACAAGGAAGGGGGAGCGTCATGAGAGCGATTGGAATTATTCTTGCCGGCGGCAGAAGCAACCGGATGAGAGAGCTCTCCCGCAAGAGAGCCGTATGCGCGATGCCTGTGGCAGGCAGCTACCAGAGCATTGACTTCGCGCTCAGCAGTATGGAGTATTCGAGGATTCAGAAAGTCGCTGTTTTGACGCAGTTCAATTCGAGAAGCCTCAACGAGCATTTAAGCTCCTCCAAGTGGTGGGATTTCGGACGAAAGCAGGGCGGCATGTTCCTGTTCACACCGTCTTTCACCAACGAGAACAGCAGCTGGTACAGGGGAACCGCGGACGCGATTGCGCAAAACATCAGCTTCCTGAAGAATTCACATGAACCGTATGTAGTTATTGCGTCCGGCGACTGTGTGTATAAAATGGATTATAATCAGGTCCTCGAATATCATGTGGCCAAGCGGGCAGATATTACGGTTGTCTGCAAGGATATGCCGGCGGATGCCAATGTGGAACGATACGGTACGGTTGTCACCGACGCGGACGGGAGAATTACCGGCTTTGAAGAGAAGCCGATCATTGCACATTCCAATACGATTTCCTGCGGCATCTATGTCATCAGAAGGCGCCAGCTCATTGAGCTTCTGGAACGCTGCGAGGAAGAGGGCCGGTTCGATTTTGTACAGGATATTCTGATCCGTTACAAGGATGTGAAGCGGATCTTTGCGTACCGGATGGACAGCTATTGGAGCAACATCGCCTCGGTCGACGATTACTTCCGTACCAACATGGATTTTCTGAAGCCGGAAGTCCGGGATTACTTCTTCCGGCAGTATCCGGAGATTCATTCGAAGGTAGCGGATCTGCCGCCGGCGAAATTCAATGTGCATGTCAGCGTGCGCAACAGCCTGCTTTCAAGCGGCTGCATTATTAACGGCACGGTTGATGACTGCGTCCTGTTCCAGAAAGTTTATGTCGGCAGCAACTGCGTCATCCGTAATTCTCTGATTCTGAATGACGTCTATATCGGAGACAACACGTACATCGAGAACTGTATTGTGGAGTCGGACAGTACGATTCCGTCAAATTCGTATTATAAAGGGGAAAACGGCATCCGGATCATCGCCGAAGAGAAGGGCGAACGCTACAGCCGGATGTAGCGGATCAAAGAAAGAAGGCCGTTTATGAAAATCACAGATGTACGGGTTAGGAAAATCACTAAAGCCGGAAAGATGAAAGCGGTCGTTTCAATTACACTCGACAACGAATTTGTGGTGCATGACATTAAGGTAATTGAGGGCGAAAAGGGACTGTTCATCGCTATGCCGAGCCGCAAGACTGCGGAGGGGGAATACCGCGACATAGCGCATCCGATCAATTCTAAGACGCGGGGAGAGCTCGAAGAGACGATCCTGAAGGTTTATCATGAGAGCCTTGTGGCTGCGGACGAAAGCCCGGAAGATGCTCCGTGTGAGGAAGCTCTGTAGCGGACGGAAGCAGAGCTTAGCCTTTCCAACAGAATAATAATGGAACCGGTTCACCACGCGGTGTGGTGAGCCGGTTTTTTATGGTACAATATCGGATTGCGGACAGAGTATTATATGGATAAAGGAGCGGAAATTCATGGATTCGTTATACCTGATTGTCGGCCTTGGCAATCCCGGAAAGGAATATGCCGGAACCAGACACAATATGGGCTTTGATGTCATTGATCATCTGGCTGATGAGTACAATACAGGCAGCTTTTCGAAATTCGGAAAGTCATTGGCAGGAAAAGGAATGATCGGAGACTGTAAAGTCATTCTGCTGAAGCCGCAGACGTACATGAATCTTTCGGGCGAGGCTGTCCGGGAAGCTGTCGATTTCTATAAAATCGACCACAAGACACAGCTGATCGTCATATCCGACGATATTGACCTGCCGGAGGGAAAGCTGCGGCTTCGGATGAAAGGCAGCGCGGGCGGACACAACGGACTTAAAAACATTATCCTCCACCTTGGGGATGATGAATTTTACAGAATCCGGGTCGGCGTCGGCGCAAAACCGGACAAGAATGCCGATCTCGCGGATTATGTACTGGGACATCCGGGGAAGGATGACAGGAAAATACTGGAAGAGGCGCAGGATCGGGCGGCGCAGGCGGTGCGCTGTATCATGGAAGATGGCATTCAGAAGGCAATGAATCAGTATAACTAATGTCTTCTTCCTTCCGCCTGTTTTACAGCGGAAGGAAAAGACAAGGGAGGTCTGCTTGCACCCGCCTGCACGCAGGCGGGTGCAATAGACAACAAACTATGAAAAGTCTGACAGAACCGATGCTTGCATCGGCCGAATACAACCGCATAACAGTCGCGCTCACGGGTGAAAAGGGCAATGTCCTGGCGGAAGGCTGCGTTGACTCGCAGAAGCTCCATCTGATCCATGCTGTATCGAAGGATGAACGCCTTGCGGACCACGGCAGATTCCGTCTGATCGTGACCAGCAGTGATAAAAAAGCGCAGGAAATCGCGCGGGATTATGCTTTTTATGACCGGCAGACCTATGTTTTCCCGGGAAAAGATCTGATTTTCTATCAGGCTGATCTTAGAAGCCGCGAAATACAGATGCAGAGAATCCGCTGTCTTCGAAGAATTGTGGAAGGCAGGCCGCTTACGGTCGTAACGACGTTTGCGGCTCTTATGACACCGCAGGTGCCGATCGGCATTTTAAGAAAGAACATTATCCGGATCGAAAAGGGAGATACCTTCGATCAGCAGGCGCTTGTCAGACAGCTCGTCCTTCTGGGCTATGAAAAGAACGCGCAGGTCGACGGGCCGGGCCAGTTCGCGGTCCGCGGCGATCTGCTGGATGTCTTCGATCTGACAGAGGAGAATCCGTACCGGATCGAATTCTTTGACAATGAAGTCGAGACGATCCGAAGCTTTGACGCGGAAAGCCAAAGATCTATTGAACAGCTGAGCATGATCCGGATTTACCCGGCGACAGAGCTGATTCTGGATGAGAAGCGGCTTTCGAGAGGACTTTCGAAGATACGGAAGGAGACTGCAGCGACAGCGAAAAAACTTCGGGCATCCGGAAAAACACAGGAAGCCGGGACGCTGCAGCAGCAGATCAGAGATCTGGAAGAAGAAGTAACCGAATGGCACGATTATACGAAGCTGGAAGGCTTTATTCATTACTTTTATCCGGAAACAGACAGTTTTCTTGATCTGTTCAAAACAATGGATACACTGCTTTTCCTCGATGAGCCGGAGCGCCTTCTGCAGGAAGGACAGGCAGTCGAGCTGGAATTCAAGGAGAGCATGACCGGACGGGCGGAACGTGGCCTTGTGATACCCGGCCAGATGCAACTTCTCACGCCGGTGGGCACGCTGGAATACAAGATCAGCCTGTACCGGCGGCTGGGGCTTGCTGCGCTTTTACAAGGTAATACCTTTTTCGAACATGCGGAGTGCGTTTCACTGCACGCGAGGAACGTGCCTCCCTACAACAGCAGTTTTGAGGCACTCGTTGAAAACCTGAAAGAACTGTGCGCGCAGCAGTACCGCGTGATCATCATCTCCGCGTCAAGAACAAGGGCCAAGCGGCTCGCGCAGGATTTAACAGAGCGCTCCATCACGACGTTTTACAGTGAAAATCCGGACCGCGTACTGCAGCCAAGAGAAGTGATGACCTATTACGGACATCTCTCTTCCGGCTTTGAGTACACCGACCTTAAATTTATGGTCATCGCGGAGTCGGATATCTTCGGCGTACAGAAAAAGAAAAAGAAATCTTCCGGAAGCGGCCCGGCAAAGAACCGCATCCGCAGTTTCGAGGACCTGCATGTCGGAGATTATGTCGTTCACGAAGATTACGGCATCGGCATGTACGAAGGCGTCGAGAAGATCACGGTAGACAATTCGTCACAGGATTATATCAAGCTCCGCTATGCCGGCAGTCAGACACTGTACGTACTTCCGACCGATCTGCATTCGCTGCAGAAATACGCTTCTGCGTCCGCGGCAAAGCCCAAACTCAGCACATTCGGCGGCAGCGACTGGAAGAAGACCAAGAGTAAAGTCAAAGGCGCTGTAGAGGAAGTCGCGCAGGATCTGGTTGAGCTGTATGCTAAAAGGCAGTCGCAGAAAGGCTTTACATTTTCGAAAGATACTGTCTGGCAGAAGGAATTCGAGGAGATGTTCCCGTATCAGGAGACACAGGATCAGCTTGCCGCGATTGAAGATACGAAGAAGGACATGGAGAGCGGCAAGATCATGGACCGCCTGATCTGCGGAGACGTCGGTTTCGGCAAAACAGAAATCGCGGTCCGCGCCGCCTTCAAGGCGGTACAGGATGAAAAACAGGTCGCGGTCCTCGTTCCGACGACAATTCTTGCCCAGCAGCACTACAATACGTTTATCGAAAGAATGAAGGATTTTCCGGTCAACATCGAACTGATGTCGAGGTTCCGGACACCGGCCGAACAGAAAAACGCGATCGCAGGCTTAAAAAGCGGCCGGGTGGATATCGTGATCGGCACGCACAGAATTCTTTCGAAAGACGTTGCATTTAAGGACCTGGGACTTCTTGTCATTGATGAAGAGCAGCGCTTCGGCGTGGCTGCCAAGGAGAAAATCAAGAAGCTCCGTGCGAGTGTCGATGTTTTGACACTGTCCGCGACACCGATTCCAAGAACGCTGCACATGAGCCTGACCGGCATCCGGGACATGAGTGTCCTCGAAGAAGCGCCGCAGGACCGCGTGCCGATCCAGACCCATGTTATGGAATACAACGAGGAGATGGTGCGGGAAGCGATTCTGCGCGAGCTTTCGCGCAAGGGGCAGGTCTACTATGTTTATAACAAGGTGAATGATATCGCGCTTGTGACGGGCAGGCTCCGCGAGCTTGTACCGGAAGCAAGGATCGGTTTTGCGCATGGACAGATGAGCGAGAGCGAGCTCGAGAAGATTATGTATGACTTCATCAGCGGCGACATTGACGTTCTCGTTTCGACGACCATCATCGAGACCGGGCTGGACATCAGCAATGTCAATACGATTATTATTCACGACGCGGATAAAATGGGGTTGTCCCAGCTCTATCAGCTGCGCGGCAGAGTCGGCAGATCAAACCGCGGTGCATACGCATTTCTACTGTACAAGCCCGGAAGACTGCTCCCGGAGGTCGCGGAAAAGAGACTTTCCGCGATCCGCGAATTCACGGACCTTGGCAGCGGCTTCCGTATTGCCATGCGCGACCTTGAGATCCGCGGCGCCGGCAGCATCCTCGGGAAATCCCAGCACGGCCATATGGCCGCGGTCGGCTATGACCTTTATTGCAAGATGCTCGAAGAAGCCGTTAAGAAAGCAAAAGGTGAACCGGTAATGGAGCAGCGGCACACTTCGATCCGTCTGCTTGCGGACGCGTATATTCCGGACGAATATATCGTGAACGAAGCGCAGAAGCTCGAGATTTACAAGAAAATCTCGCAGATCGGCGGTGTGGACGACTGCAGCGACGTACGGGATGAGCTGCGCGACCGCTTCGGGGATAAGATACCGCTTCCTGCGCGTAACCTTCTCCGGATTGCGTTAATCCGGGCGACCGCGGAGAAAACAGGCATCATCGACATCACCGGCGAAGCCGGCAAAGTCCGCTTTACACTGGACCACAGCGGCAGCTTCCGCGCGGAGAATATTCCGGCGCTGATCAAACGCTACAAGGGCGGGCTGCGGTTCATTGCGAAAGGAGAGGGAAAAGGAGAGCTTGCAGGCGAGCCGTATTTCGAGCTGGAGTATCCGAAGGATCCGATCCGGGACGCGGACGGCGAAATGCTTCTTTCAATCGTGGAAAAATTCATTACGCAGTTTTCGGAGCTGCTCCGGTAGCACCGGGAGGGTACTTTTAAAACGGTACAGAATAACGTATGCCCGGGAAAGGTCCCGGAAAACGGTACAAATTAATGTACCGTTTTCCGGGGAATTATCTGCTATTTCCATGCTGTTATACGGTATGCTTATTGTAAAATCCGTGTAAAATGGTTTTGAGAAGAACAGTATCCGTGAACAGGCCGGCCGTGAGGCTAAGGTGGAATGCGTATTCGCTCTGGAGGAAGCATGAGCTTTTTTGACTTTTTAGGAATTGTGGGAGGCCTGGTCCTCTTTCTGTACGGTATTCAGACCCTCGGTGACGGACTGAAAAAAGTCTCCGGCGGCAAGATGGAGCAGATTCTGCAGACCCTGACATCGAACAAATGGAAGGGCGCGCTGCTCGGCATGCTGGTAACAGCAGTGATTCAGTCCTCCGGAGCGACGATCGTTATGGTTGTCGGCTTCGTCAACTCGGAAATCATGTCGCTGCAGCAGTCCGTCGGCGTCATCCTCGGCGCGAACATCGGAACAACGATCACGGCCTGGCTCCTGTCTCTGACAGGCATTCAGGGCGACAACATCGTTCTGTCGATGCTTAAGCCCGCGAACTTTTCGCCGGTTGTCGGTATCATCGGTGTTTTCATGATGATGATGTGCAAGAAGCAGAAGCACCGTGATATCGGAAGCATCATGACGAGCTTCGCGGTGCTTCTGATCGGCATGGACATCATGGCTAGCGGCGCGGCGCCCCTTGCGGACGATCCGAAATTCACCGGCATTCTGACCGCATTTTCCAATCCTGTTCTGGGACTTCTGGCCGGACTTATTATTACGGTCATTCTGCAGAGTTCCTCTGCTTCGATCGGCATTCTGCAGTCTTTGTCACTGACCGGTGTTTTGAAGATGAGCAGCGCGATTCCCGTTATCATGGGCGAAAACATCGGCTCCGCGATCACCGGCGTCATGGGAGCGATCGGCGCGTCCAGAAACGCGCGGCGCGCTTCGTTCATTCAGCTGTTTTACTGCATCATCAAAACCACCGTCTTCATGATCGGCTTCTACGCGCTGAATATGTTCATCCATTTCCCGATTATGGAGCGGACGGCGTCTCCTGTCGTCATCGCTGTTTTCCATTCGATTTTCAATATTGCGGCGGTTCTTCTGATGCTGCCGGTTTCCGATATCCTTGTCCGGCTCGTCGAAAAGGCCGTGCCGGTGACGCCGGAAGAGAACGCTTCAAGGCAGACCAAAAAAGAGCTGCAGATGCTCGACGCGAGATTCATTACATCGCCGGCGTTTGGTATCCAGCAGTGCAAGAAGGCGGCTGACCGCATGGGCGACTATGTGCGGGAGTCGATGGAAACCGCGCTTTCGATTGTGCTGTCCTATGACGCTGCAAAGGCCGCGAAAGTCGAGGAAATCGAGAATACGATCGACCACTATGAAGATGAGCTGAACGGGTATCTTGTGAAGCTCAGCAGTATGAATCTTTCGGACAGCGATACGCATATGTTTTCACTGCTGATTCATACAATCGGTGATTTCGAGCGTATGTCCGATCACGCGCTGAACATTATGCAGTCGGCGCGGCAGATGGATGAGAAGAAACAGGAGTTCTCGGACAAGGCTCGCGAGGAACTGCAGGTGTTCAACAGCGCGCTGAATGACATCGTGGGAAGAACCGTGCGCGCGTTCCAGAAGAATGACCTGCGTCTGGCGTCCACGGTTGAACCGCTTGAAAATGTCATTGACGGTCTCAATGAAGAGATCAAGAGCAGACATGTAAAGCGGCTGCGGAAGGGCAAATGTACTATTGATCTTGGCATTGTGCTTGAAGATATCACCACGGACTATGAGAGAATTGCGGACCATTGCAACAACATCGCCGTGCATATGACACAGATCGCGGACGACGCCGAAGGCTTTGACACGCATGAGTATCTGATCAGTCTGGACGAGAGCCAGAAGGAAGAGTACAAGATCGCGGAGCGAGGATTTGAGCATATGTACGCTTTGCCGAAGCTTAAGGAGGACAGAGACAATAGCGATCTTAGAGGCGGCAAAGACGATAAATATAATAAAGCGGGCAAGAGCAAATTGAAGGACAGGAAGAAGAGCTGAGCGATGGAAGAAAAGAATGTGTGGCCGGAAGGCATCCCGCAGTATACGGATCAGGACCTGCTTTCAGAGGAAGAGCTGTTTGATATGGCCATGAAAGTTGTGCTGGAACAGGAAGTGAACGAACCGGGGTATGAGCTTGTCGCGGCGTCCTACGATCCGAAGTCAATTCCGAATATTGTGTTCCGCAAAAACGGACGTCTGCAGATGATCGATGTTGAAGCGGGCATTGCCCCTTCGGTGCCGGCTCTTGACGATCAGCTCTACGGGATCATGCTGGGACAGGCGCAGCAGTTTGACGCAAGGGCTTACTTTGCGGCGGTGTCCATCGGCTCGAAGGACCACGCACGGTTTGAAAAGTCTCTCGCGCTCCGCGGCGATGACTTTTATGTCCGCTACGAGGGACTGCGGAAGATTATTCGTGTGATGATGTAGAGGGGCGCGTACAGCATAGAAAATTCAAGACGAAACACGAAAGCGGGCGTATATTGTATAGAAATCAGCGAAATCTATACAATATGCGCCCGCACTACAAATTTGTCTTGTAAAAATCTATGCAGATGAGCAAGTCGCGCCGCTATTGCATAGATCCCCGGAGAAATCGCCGCGCACCTTAATGATGCAGCTGCTCCAGCAGGCCGATCTTTGTATCATACAGACGCTGGGACAAGTCAACATAAACCTGGTGCGGATTGGACAGCCGCCTTGACTCTTCCCAGAGCGTATCCTGCTCTTTCAGGCAGTAGTCGCGGATCTCCATTGTCGGCCGTGCCTGATATACACACTTCCCATTCAGGAAAACCGGCACCATGAGCTCGCGCAGCTCGAACTCACCGGGCTGCATGGTTGTCTTCTTCCACGGCTCCGCGGGATCGAACAGCTCGATCGGCTCGTCCTCTGTAAACGTCTCATCCTCAAAACAAATCAGATCCGCCTTAATCTTATGCGAATCCTTTTCATAGATCCGGTAGATTTTCTTGTTTCCGGGGTTCGTGATCTTCTCGGTATTTTCGGAGAGCTTGATCTTGGGCTCGAACGTGCCGTCATCCAGTTTCACAGCCGCAAGCTTGTAAACGCCGCCAAAGGAAGGATTGTCCTTCGCGGTGATCAGGTTCGTGCCCACGCCGAAGGAATCAATGCACGCGCCCTGCTGGAACAGGGAATTAATCAGATACTCGTCAAGGTCATTGGAGCAGGTGATCTTCGCCTGCGGATAACCCGCGTCATCGAGCATCTTCCTCGCCTTCTTTGTAAGATAAGCAAGATCGCCGGAATCCAGACGGATACCGATGTGATCGACCGGCAGGCCTTTTTCTTTCATATAATCGAAAGTCCGGATCGCGTTCGGAATACCGCTCTTTAAAGTGTCATAGGTATCAACGAGCAGTGTGCATGCCTGCGGATACAGGTCCGCGTAAGCTTTGAACGCGTCCAGCTCCGATTCAAAGCTCATGATCCAGCTGTGCGCGTGCGTTCCCAGAACCGGAATACCGAACAGCTCGCCGCACAGAACATTTGACGTTCCGGCGCACCCTGCGATAACAGCCGCTCTTGCGCCGTAGGTTCCTGCATCCGGCCCCTGTGCTCTGCGCAGGCCGAATTCCATGATCGGTGCCTTGCCTGCCTCATGCACGATTCTTGCCGCCTTGGTCGCGATCAGACTCTGATGGTTGACAATGCACAGAATCGCGGTTTCAACAAGCTGCGCTTCCATGATCGGTGCCACAACCTTTACCATGGGTTCTCTCGGGAACATCAGAGAGCCTTCCGGAATGCAGTAGATATCGCCGTGGAAACGGAAGTCGGCAAGATAATCCAGAAAATCCGCGTCAAAGATCTTCAGTCCGCGCAGGTACTCGATGTCCTGTGCCGAGAAGTGCAGATCTTCAATGTATCTGACAAGCTGTTCAACGCCGCACATGATCGAATAGCCGCCGCCGAACGGATTGTTGCGGAAAAACGCGTCGAAAACAACGGTTTTGTTTTCAACCTTGTTCTTGAAATAGCCCTGCATCATCGTGAGTTCGTACAGATCGGTGAGCAGCGTCAGGTTCTGTCTGTCCATTTTACCCTCCGGGATTGGATTGAATTAAACTGGTGTAATCATACTACAATACAGAAAAGTGCGCAAATTTTCATGCAATTTTAACAGACCGTCACAACAGATCCGCGGAATATGCGCGTATATATGCTATACTGAGCGAAATTAACGTGCATGCCCCGGATGCCGGAGCACCACAATATTGTACGCGGAAGGGACTTTATTTTATGAAGAAATCAATTTTCGGAGGCATGAGCATTCTGGAAAAAGCAATGCGGCTCGGGCTCCTTCTTATTTCCGTTCTGCTCCTGCTGCTTGCGGGACCTTTGTACGCGGATACTTTCAAAATCCACCCGGACAGCCGGCTGCAGTACGACCCGGACATGCATTACACGTACCTGTCTGCAGGGGATAGCAGCAGCGCGGTCTTCAGCGGCGACGGAGCTGTTATTCGCAGCATTTCCTTTCGGTACAGGGTCAGACAGCCACACGAGGGCGCGGAAATCCCGGTCCTGATGCAGATCTTCAGCACGGACAAAGGCGAGATTCTCCATCAGGAAATGCGGCTGCCGGCCGGTATCTCCGAAGAGACCGCGGAGATTTCTCTGCAGCTGCAGGCTGAAAAGGATGTCATCTATCAGATGAATATTTCCCCTGCGGGTGATCAGGGAATCGGGGTCGGCGGGACAAAGAGCGACGGCAGCGCCGCCATCGTCCTGCACAGGGACGGCGATCCCGCGCCGGCTGCCGCGGCTCTTCTCTTTGCGTGCCTGCGCGCAGGCCTTCTATGTTTTGCCGCGATGGCGGCTGCGGCTGCCGTTCTTGTCAGAGTCCGGCCCGCGGCGATGGCTTTGTACACTGCCGCGCTGTTTCTGACAACACTTTGCATGCAATATTTCACGGACATGACGTATGAATCGGCCGCCGCTTCGTATACGGGCATATTCTTCCTGCTTCTTCTGACTGCCATGACTTTTCTGGAAGTTTTCTTTCCGGACAAAACATGGCTGCGCCCCATTCTTCTCCTCGCCCTCGGCCTTTCCTTTATGTTCATCCTGCCTCCGGCCGCGCCGCCGGACGAGGCACATCATTTTTACAGAGCCTTCGAGATTTCCTGCAGGAATCTTTTCTCGAAAAGTTTTCCGGGCGGTGCAGGCGGCAATATCCTGCCCGCGGGTATCGAAGCTTACACGGATCCTTCGGCAGTGCTGGACTGGGGGAATGCTTCCCCTGTTCTGTTTTCCAATACAGCGCTGTATTTTCCGACCTGTTATCTGCCGCAGGCGCTGGGCATCCGCATCGCGAGGCTGTTTACTAACCATACGATGGCGATTTTTTACGCGGGAAGGGCGGCAAACTTTGCGACCGCGTATGTGCTCAGCATTCTGGCACTCAAGTACATGCCGTTCGGAAAAACCATACTGTTCATCATCATGTGCTTTCCGGTAACACTGCAGGAAATGGTTTCGTTGTCGCCGGATGCTGTAACCAACGCGCTTTCATTTCTGTTCCTTGCCGGCGTTCTCAGACTTTGCCATGACGGAAAGCAGCTGACCAGACGGCAGTTTGTCCGGCTGCTCGTCTGCAGCCTCTGGCTGTCCGCGGCGAAGGTCATTTATGTCGCGGCAGGCCTTATTGCCGTGCTGCTGCCGGCTTCCCTGTATAAAGACGGCAAAACAGCAAGGCGCGCAAGAGCGCTCCTGCTTCTGACCCCTGTCATCGCAAATATTCTGTCGATGAGCTACTCAGCCCGCTTCATCGGCGATCTGACAGCAGGCGTCAACGCGGCGGGACAGGTGAAATTCGCATTGACCAATCCTGTTCTTGTCCTTCTTGCGGTTATCCGCTCCACCGCGCAGGATCTGCAGTTCTGGGTCCGCTCCATGACAGCCGATTACATGGGATCGCTGAACCTGATGATCAATCCCGGCGTAACACTGGTGCTGATGCTGCTTCTTGGCTTCGCGGTCGCCTCCGCGGACGCCGGAGAGGAAAATAGAAACCGCAGGCTTTCCATTTCCCTGATGATACTTGCCGCTTTCGGCTTTCTTGCCATGCTGGGGAGTCTGTATGTCACCTGGACCGTCGTCGGCGCAGGAAAAGTCAATGGGATCCAGGGAAGATACCTGATTCCTTTTGTGCCGATGGTGCTTGCGGGTGTTGTTTTGCACCGCCCGGCGGGACACCGCATAGTCAGCAGCGACTACGCCTTCAGGAACAGAACAGATTCAACCACGGAAGCCGGAACAAGATACAGACTCTGCGATCTGCTGCTTCTTACGCTGATTGTAATCACGGCAGCGGATCTGTATCTGAACCGGATTCGCGGCCTGTAACGATAAATTGACTTGAAAACTGCAATTGATTTATAATTCTAAAACGGTTGACTGTACATTTATTATGTACACCGCAGCACAATAATAGAACGCGGGCTGACGAGAAAGGTCCGCGGAGGAGGAACAATGTACAAGAAGGTAAATCCCGATCTGAACTTTGTGGAACGCGAGGAGAATACGGCGAAGTTCTGGGAAGAGAACAGAATCTTTGAAAAGAGTGTCGAACAGAACGAAGGCCACCCGGTCTACATGTTCTACGACGGCCCGCCGACCGCGAACGGCAAGCCGCATATCGGCCATGTCGAGACCAGAGTCATCAAGGATATGATTCCCCGCTACCACACCATGAAGGGGGAGCAGGTTCCCCGCAAGGCCGGCTGGGACACGCACGGTCTTCCGGTAGAACTCGAGGTCGAAAAGGAAATCGGAATCGAGGGCAAGGATCAGATCGAGGAGTACGGAATCGAGCCTTTCATCAAGAAGTGCAAGGAATCCGTATGGAAATATAAAGGGATGTGGGAGAAATTCTCCGGCAAAGTCGGCTTCTGGGCAGACATGGAGCACCCCTATGTAACCTACTACGATGACTATATCGAGTCTGAATGGTGGGCACTCAAGGAAATCTGGAAGAAAGGGCTGCTGTACAAAGGCTTCAAGGTCGTCCCTTACTGCCCTTCCTGCGGTACGCCGCTTTCTTCACATGAAGTCGCGCAGGGCTATAAAACGCTGAAGGACCGCACGGCGGTTGTCCGTTTCAAGGTAAAGGATGAGGACGCATATTTCCTCGCATGGACGACAACCCCCTGGACACTGCCTTCCAACATCGCCCTCTGCGTAAATCCCGAAGAGACATACGCGAAGGTAAAGTGCATCGACGGATTTACCTATTACATGGCTTCGGCGCTTCTGGACAAAGTTCTCGGACCTCTCGCGGAAGACAAGGAGAAGAATCCGGACGGAAAGCCCGCCTATGAGGTGCTGGAGACATATAAGGGTAAAGACCTTGAATACAAGGAATACGAGCCTCTGTACCAGTGTGCCGCAGACGCTGTGGCAAAACAACATAAAAAGGCATTCTTCGTCTACGCGGACGATTATGTTACCATGACAGATGGTACCGGCGTAGTTCATATCGCTCCGGCATTCGGTGAAGACGACGCCAGAGTCGGAAGGAAGTACGACGCGCCGTTTGTTCAGATGGTGGACAGCCACGGCCGCATGAAACCCGAGACCGGAAAGTTTGCCGGCATGCGCTGCAAGCCTACGCAGCATGAGATCGAAGAAGGCGCTGTCAGCTGCGATCCCGAGGTTTTGAAGGATCTGGAAGAGCGCGGCATCCTGTTCAGCGCGCCGAAGGTGGAACACGATTATCCGCACTGCTGGAGATGCGATACACCGCTTATCTACTACGCGAGAGAGTCCTGGTTCATCAAGATGACCGCTGTCCGCGACGATCTTGTACGCAACAACAAAGAGATCAACTGGGTTCCGCCGACCATGGGCGAGGGACGTTTCGGCAACTGGCTTGAGAACATTCAGGACTGGGCTCTCTCCCGTGACAGATACTGGGGAACACCGCTCCCTGTCTGGGAATGCCCGGACTGCGGCAAGAGAATTGTCGTCGGTTCGAGGCGTGAGCTTGCGGAGCTTTCTGGCGATGCTTCCTGCGAGAAGATGGAGCTGCACAGACCGTATGTGGACAGGGTTCATTTTGCCTGCCCGGACTGCGGCGCTTCCATGAGCCGCGTGCCGGAAGTTATCGACTGCTGGTTCGATTCCGGCGCCTGCCCGTACGCGGAGCTGCATTATCCTTTTGAAAACAAAGAGCTGTTCGAGAAGCAGTTCCCGGCTTCCTTTATTTCCGAAGCCGTAGATCAGACGCGCGGCTGGTTCTATTCGCTGCACGCCGAGGCAACGCTGCTGTTCAACAAGCCTGCCTTTAAGAACGTCATCGTCATGGGCCTTGTCCTTGATGAGGACGGCAATAAGATGAGCAAGTCCAAGGGCAATGCCGTTGACCCGATGGACGCGCTCAATACATACGGCGCGGACGCGATCCGCTGGTATTTCTATACGGCGAGCGCGCCGTGGCTGCCCAAGCGTTTTTCCGGCAAGGCAGTCAAGGAGGGACAGAGCAAGTTCCTCGGAACGCTTTGGAACACCTATGCTTTCTATACGCTGTACGCGGAAATCGACCAGTTCAATCCCGCGGAGCACACGCTCGATTATGACAGTCTTGGCGTTATGGATAAGTGGCTGCTTTCAAAGATGAACTCCATGATCCGCGACACCGACGCGGACCTCGCAGCTTACAAGCTCCCGGAAGCAGCCGCGGTGCTCGAGGACTTTGTCGACGACATGTCCAACTGGTACGTAAGACGAGGCAGGGAACGGTTCTGGGCAAAAGGCATGGAACAGGACAAGATCAACGCCTACATGACGCTGTTCACGGCACTCAGGAACGTATGCCTTTGCGCCGCTCCGATGATTCCGTTCATGACGGAAGAAATCTACCAGAACATTGTGCGAAGCGTTTACAAGGATGCGCCTCTGAGCATTCACCTTTGCAGATATCCACAGGCCGATGCCTCGAAGATTGACAAGGATCTCGAAGAGCGGATGGAAGAAGTCCTCAAGATCGTCGTCATGGGCAGAGCCTGCCGCAACGCTTCGAATATCAAGAACCGCCAGCCGGTCGCGAAGATGTATGTCAAGGCGCCGGTCAGACTGGACGATTTCTATGTCGAGATTATCGAGGACGAGCTGAACATCAAGGATGTCGAGTTCACGGAGGATGTCCGGAGCTTTACGACTTATACATTCAAGCCGCAGCTGCGCACGGTCGGCCCGAAATACGGGAAACATCTGGGCTTCATCCGCAAGGCGCTTTCGGAGCTTGACGGGAACGCCGCAATGGACCGGTTAAACGCGGGAGAGAACCTGCATCTGCAGGACGGCGATACGGATATTGAGCTTTCGAAGGATGATCTTCTGATCGACATGACGCAGAAAGCGGGCTTTGTCTCGCAGGAAGACGGTCTTGCCGAAGGCAGCACGACGGTCGTCATCGATACGAACCTGACGCCGGAGCTGATCGAGGAAGGTATCGTCGCGGAGCTGATCAGCAAGATCCAGACAATGCGCAAGGATTCCGGCTTTGAAGTCATGGACCGCATCCGCCTGTCGGTTTCCGGAAACCCGAAGATCTATGAAATCGCGCGCAGGAACGCCGCGGTCATTACCGGGAAGGTGCTCGCGGATACTGTTTTGCAGGATACAGCGCTTGCGCATGAGAAGGAATGGAACATTAACGGTGAGACAGTAAAGATCGGTGTCGAGAAGCAGTAAGCATCTGTGATGACTGGAAAGGGAGAGATATGGTCAGAAAAACACAGCTGAGCTTTGACAAAGACCTGTTCAAGAGAAGTGTGGTCTATAATGTCAGAACAATGTACCGCAGGGAAATGGGAGAAGCGACGAGGCAGCAGGTCTTTCAGGCTGCTGCCTACGCGCTGAAGGATCAGATCATCGATGACTGGATGCGCACGCAGAAGGCGTTTGACGAGCAGAATCCGAAGACACTGTACTATCTTTCAATGGAATTCCTGATGGGCAGGGCATTCGGCAATGACGTGATTAACCTGCAGGCGTTCCAGCCTGTCAGCGAAGCTTTGAAAGAGCTTGGCTTTGACATGAACAAGGTTGAGGACGAGGAGCCGGATCCGGCGCTTGGAAACGGCGGTCTCGGAAGACTTGCCGCATGCTTCCTCGATTCCCTCGCCACGCTGAACTATCCGGCTTACGGCTGCGGCATCCGCTACCGCTACGGCATGTTCAAGCAGCAGATCCGCGACGGATATCAGGTCGAGGTTCCGGACAACTGGCTCGAAAACGGAGATCCGTTCGAGCTCCGAAGACCCGAGTATACACAGGAAGTTCATTTCGGCGGCTATGTGACCAGCCATGTGGATGAGAACGGCCGGACGATTTTCCGTCAGGAAGGTTATAACGCAGTCAAGGCAGTTCCGTATGACATGCCGGTCATCGGTTACGGAAACGGCTTTGTGGATACGCTCCGCATCTGGGACGCGCAGCCGGTCAACAGCTTCCATCTGGATTCTTTCGACAAGGGCGATTATCAGAAGGCGGTTGAAGAGGAGAACCTTGCTCGCACGATCTGCGAGGTCCTGTACCCTTGCGACGATCATATTCAGGGAAAGGAACTGCGGCTGAAGCAGCAGTATTTCTTTGTTTCCGCTTCGATCCAGTGCGCGCTGCAGAAGTTCATGTCCAGAAATGATGACATTCATCAGCTGCCGGAGAAGGTTGTTTTCCAGATGAACGACACGCATCCGACGCTGACGGTACCGGAACTGATGCGGATTCTTCTGGACGAATACGGCCTTACGTGGGATGACGCGTGGTCGATCGTGCAGAAAACCTGCGCGTATACCAACCATACCATCATGGCCGAGGCACTGGAGAAGTGGCCGATTGAACTGTTTTCACGGCTGCTGCCCAGAATCTACCAGATCGTTGAGGAAATCAACCGCCGCTTCGAACAGCAGATTCATCGGAAATACGACGGCACGGGCACGGATGTACAGCAGAAGATCCGCAAGATGGGCATCATCTATGACGGACAGGTCCGGATGGCAAATATGGCGATTGTCGCCGGCTTCTCGGTTAACGGCGTCGCAAGACTCCACACGGAGATTTTAAAGAACCAGGAGCTGCACGACTTCTACGAAATGTTCCCGGAGAAGTTCAATAACAAGACCAACGGCATTACGCAGAGACGCTTCCTTCTGCACGCGAATCCGCTTCTTTCCGGCTGGATTACCGATCATATCGGAGACGACTGGATCACGGATCTTTCGCACCTTTCCGAGCTCAAGGTGTACGCGGACGACGTAAAGGCACAGCGTGAGTTCATGCAGATCAAGTACCGTAACAAGGTGCGCCTTGCCGAATACATTCAGGAGCACAACGGTATTACCGTGGATCCCAGGTCCATTTTCGATGTGCAGATCAAGCGCCTGCATGAGTATAAGCGTCAGCTGCTGAATATCCTGCACATCATGTACATCTACAATCAGCTCAAGGCGAATCCGAACATGGATTATCCGAAGCATACGTTCATCTTCGGCGCCAAGGCGGCGGCAGGATACAAGAACGCAAAGCTGACCATCAAGCTGATCAACAATGTTGCGGATGTCATCAACAACGACCCGGATATTCAGGACAAGATCAAGGTCGTATTCATCGAGGATTACCGCGTATCCAACGCGGAAATCATTGTCGCGGCAGCGGATATCTCCGAGCAGATTTCGACGGCTTCCAAGGAAGCTTCCGGCACCGGATGCATGAAGCTGATGCTCAACGGCGCGCTCACGATCGGCACGATGGACGGCGCGAATGTCGAGATGGCGGAGGAAATGGGCAAAGAGAACATGTTCATCTTCGGCCTTTCTTCGAAAGAAGTCATCGACTATGAGAATAACGGCGGCTACAATCCTTCGGAGATCTTCAATAATGACGGGAATGTACGGCAGGTGCTTGTACAGCTGATCAACGGCACCTACTCGAAGGACAATCCGGAGCTGTTCCGTCCGCTTTACGATTCCCTTTTAACCGGAGGAAACGGCTCGCCCGCAGACCGGTACTTTATCCTCAAAGATTTTGAGTCGTACGCGGATGCACAGAGAAGGATTGTTGCCGCTTACGAAAACAAGAAAGAGTGGGCAAGAAAAGCCATCCTGAACACGGCTTCTTCCGGCAAGTTCTCGTCCGACAGAACCATTGAGGAATATGTAAGAGATATCTGGCATCTGGAAAAGATAGAGCTGCCCGCACAGAAAAAGACCAGAAAAAAAGCGTCGAAGTAAGCGCGGCAGGCAGCGGAAAGGAGACAGCGTGGTTACATTACATGAAGGCGGAGCATTTTATCTGGGGAACGGGCAGTGGTCCCGCGCGGACAGCGCTGCCGTGACCACCCGCGCGGACGGGCGGCCTCTGTCGAAAGAGGAAGGCCGGGACAAAACCATGGCGTGGCAGATCCTTTCGGCACACAACAAGAGGACGGACGGTGACCGGCTGCATATCCGCTTTGACAAGCTGACATCACATGACATTACGTATGTCGGTATTATCC
>R21__coassemble_1142_pt1 | contig 18846 bp, 16 predicted proteins | sample R21__metabat2_low_PE_043 | metagenome-assembled genome bin R21
AGACATGGAGTTTGACGGCATCATCGCCGCAATGGGCACGAAGTCAGATGTTGCGGCGACCGGCATGACCATCAATGTCGAGCGTAAGAAATCCGTAAACTTTTCTGATCCCTATTATGATGCAACGCAGGCGGTTCTTTTAACAAAGGATTCTTCCATTGCTACAGAAGATGATCTGAAGAAGGCTTCTTCCATCGGTGTGCAGCAGGGAACTACCGGCGAGAACATCGCGCGCGGAATCAACGATGCCGCTACCGTTTCCGTGAAGAGCTTTAACCAGGCTGTCGCGGATCTGATGAACGGCAAGAACGACGCGGTGATCGTCGACCAGTCTACCGGAGAGGCTTTCCTTTCCCAGAATCCGGACAAGCTCAAGCTCCTGCCCGGCTCGCAGTTCAAGTTCGATACCGAGCAGTATGGTATTGCGATGCCCAAGGATGATGAAGTGATGCTTGGAGCCATTAACGGAGCGCTGGAAGCGATGAAGGCGGACGGAACCTATGATTCTCTCGTTGAGAAGTACATCAATAATTACGAAGCACAGTAAGTTCTGAACAGTTCTGTTCGGACAGGATCTACCGGGGCTGCCGCTTCCGTGACCATGGATCATGGCCGCGAGGCGCGACAGCCCCGTTGTGATGCATACCGGCGCAATCAGGCGTTTTCATTCGGGCCGCTGCGTCGTATAATGCAGTCATAAGTGTAACCGCGGATCAACCGCAGAAGAGGAGAGCGCGATGTCGCTATCAGAGCAGTTTTACTCGGCTTTTATTAAAAACAACAGATGGCAGCTTTACCTGCAGGGCCTTGGCAAGACGATCGAAGTCACGTTTTTCGCCGCAATGCTGGGCCTTGTTCTCGGTACAGTCGCGTGCCTGCTGAACATGCAGAGAAGCAGGAACGGGAAGCGTACCGTGCTCTCGGGAATTGCGTATGTCTATATTGATGTGATCCGCGGGACGCCTACCATGATCCAGCTGCTCATCATGTGGAACGTCATCATGGCTGCCAGTAAGAACAAGATTCTGGTCGCCAGTCTGGCCTTCGGCATTAACTCCGGCGCCTATGTCGCCGAGATTATCAGAGGCGGTATCCAGTCCGTGGATCCCGGGCAGATGGAAGCCGGACGTTCCCTCGGCCTTACGAGAATCATGACGATGAAGAGCATCATTCTGCCGCAGGCATTCAAGAACTGTTTTCCATCACTGTTAAACGAGTTTATCACTCTGTTAAAGGAAACCTCCATTGCCGGCGCGGTCGGGCTGGCAGAGCTGACCCATGCGTCCGATCAGATTTCCAGCGCGACGTTCTCGTACCTGATGCCGCTGCTTGGAGCCGCTCTGATGTATTTCGCGGTTGTCAAGTTCCTGTCCCTGGTTTTCGGCAAGGTAGAGAAAAAACTCCGCGAGAGTGACAACCGTTAACAGAAAACTGCCCGTTTAATTTATGGAGGATAGGAAATCATGAGTGATACAGCAATGATCCGCGTCAAGGATCTGCACAAGGATTTCGGGCAGAATCATGTTTTGCGCGGAATCAATTATGAAATACAGAAAGGGCAGAAGATTGTACTGGTCGGACCTTCCGGCTGCGGCAAGAGTACCTTCCTGCGCTGCCTCGATCTGCTGGAAACGCCGACATCGGGCGAGGTATGGCTTGATGATATCAAGGTCAACGACCCGAAGACTGACATCAACAAAGTCCGCCAGCGTATGGGCATGGTTTTCCAGCATTTCAACCTGTTCCAGAACCTGAAAATCATTGACAATCTGACGCTGGCTCCTGTAAAGCTTGGCCTGATGAATAAAGAGGAGGCCGGTGAAAAGGCGCTGGAGCTTCTCCGGCGTGTCAATCTTGCCGACAAAGCGGATGCCTATCCGCACTCCCTTTCGGGCGGCCAGCAGCAGCGGATCGCGATTGTGCGTTCGCTTGCGATGAATCCCGAGGTTATGCTCTTTGATGAGCCGACTTCCGCCCTCGATCCGGAGATGGTCGGAGAGGTGCTACAGGTTATGAAGGAGCTTGCGGAAGAAGGCATGACGATGGTCGTTGTCACGCATGAGATGGCATTCGCACGTCAGGTGGCGAGTAAGGTCATCTTCATTGACGGCGGTCTGATTCAGGAGGAAAATACGCCGGAAGAATTCTTCGGACATCCGAAGAACCAGAGACTGCAGGATTTCCTGTCCAAGGTTCTGGCGTAGTGAATAGAATGTATTCCGGCGAAGGCACCCGCCCGGGCGGGATTGTTTTCCGCCGGATATTTCTGTATAAAGAGGAAAACATATGTCGTGGGAAAATCTTGTACGTAAAGTGGAGCCTTACACCGCGGGAGAGCAGCCGAAGGACCGGACGGTCATCAAGCTGAATACAAACGAGTGCCCGTATCCGCCCGCACCTGCCGTCAAAACAGCATTGGATATTCTCCGGAACGAAACGCCGGATCTGCGTCTGTATCCGGATATGGACGCGTCGATGCTTGTGGAATCCATCGCGGCCTGCTATCATGTGAATCCGGAACAGGTTTTTGCAGGCGTGGGCTCGGATGATGTCCTTTCCATGAGCTTTCTGACGTTCTTTACAAACGGGCGGAAGATTCTGTTCCCGGATATCACCTATTCTTTTTATGACGTATGGGCGGATCTGTACAGGATTCCGTATGCGCTGGTTCCGCTGCGGGAAGATTTCACGATTGATCCGGAAAATTATATTCCGGGAAGCACGGCTTATGCAGGAGATGCACCCTGTACCGCAAATGGCGGGTATTTACTGGAGAAAGGCTGCGGCGGAATTGTTTTTCCGAATCCGAATGCGCCGACCGGCGTAGAGCTGCCGCTTGATGCAATCGAGCGGATTGTCAGCGCGAACAGGGACTGCGTCGTCATTGTCGATGAAGCATACATCGATTTCGGAGCTGCAAGTGCGCAGGCTTTGATTGACCGGTACGACAACCTGCTGGTTGTGCAGACGTTTTCGAAGTCAAGGGCGATGGCCGGCATGCGGATCGGATTTGCACTTGGTCAGGAAAAGCTGATCCGCTGCCTGAAAGACGTGAAGTTTTCGTTTAATTCCTATACGATGAATCTGCCGTCGATCCTTCTTGGTACGGCTGCGGTAAAGGACGACGCGTATTTCCACGAGACAACGAAGAAGATTGTCCGTACAAGAGAACGCTTTAAAAAGCAGCTGCGGGCACTCGGCTTCGAATTCCCGGATTCCATGACGAACTTCGTTTTCGTAAGGCATCCGGAAATGTCAGGGAAAGAGCTGTTTTTAAAGCTGCGGGAGAAAAAGATTATTGTGCGGCGTTTTGACAGGCCGCGCATTGACGATTATCTGCGTATCACGATCGGAACTGATGAGCAGATGGATGCGGTGATTACAGCACTTAAGGAGATTCTATGCTGAAACATTATCTTTACGTATTTTTCATATCGATGGTGCCGATTGTGGAGCTGCGCGGCGCTGTTCCCATCGCGACGGCATATCATGCGGCGGACCCGTCGTTCAGCCTGCCGCTTGCCTATGTCCTGATTGCCATCGGAAACATGCTTCCGGTGCCGTTTATTTTCTTTTTTGCCCGCAAGGTTCTGGAGTGGGGAAAGGACAAACCGGTGATCGGAAAGTTCTTTACGTTCTGTCTTGAAAAAGGACATAAAGGCGGCGAAAAGTTAAAGAGTTCCGCCGGGCGCGGACTTTACTGGGCGCTTCTGTTATTTGTCGGTATTCCGCTGCCCGGAACCGGCGCATGGACCGGAACGCTTGCTTCTTCTTTCCTCGACATGGACTTTAAGAAAAGTGTCGTGGCGGTCATGGGCGGCGTCGCGCTTGCCGGTGTGATCATGGCAGTGCTCAGCGGCGCGGTGGCGGCAGGAGTCGGTGCTGTCCGGTGAACGGACATTCCGCGCTGCAGGATAAGGAGAATGGAATTTCATGAAAGACGGATTTATTAAGGCGGCGGCCGCTGTTCCTGTAATCGAGGTTGCGGACCCTGTCTGTAACGCGGAGCGGATCATTGCGCTTTATAAGGAAGCAGTGGAAAACGGCGCGAAGATTATCGTGTTTCCGGAGCTTTGCATTACCGGTTATACCTGCCACGATCTGTTTTTGCAGGATGAGCTGCTGCGCGGTGCTGCTGCCGCGCTCGAACAGATCGCCAAGGCAACAGAGGGAGATGACGCGCTGGCTTTCGTGGGCTTTCCGCTCGAATGGGAAGGAAAGCTTTACAATACGGCGGCGGTTTTGCAGGGAGGAAAGATTCTCGCGTTTATTCCCAAGAGGTTTCTCCCGAATTATGCGGAATTCTACGAGCTGCGGCAGTTCACGCCGGGGCCGTCCAAAGCGGAGATGATTTCTTACGGCGGCAGACAGATTCCGTTTGGCAGCAGGATCATTTTGGATGTTGACTGTATAAAAGATTTGGAAATTGCCGCGGAAATCTGTGAGGATGCGTGGGTTGTCAACGCGCCGGATATCGAACACGCGATGGCAGGAGCCAATGTCATTGTCAATCTGTCGGCGTCCAATGAAACGGTCGGGAAGGATGATTACCGGCGGATGCTCTTTTCTTCGATCAGCGCGCGCACGATGACGGATTACATTTACTGCAGCGCGGGAGACGGGGAGTCCACGCAGGACATTGTTTTCGGCGGCCGCATCATGATGCTGGAAAACGGCACGATGCTTTCGGAGCGCGGGATTTTCGACAATCCGTATAATTCCGGCAAAATCACTTTTGCCGACCTTGACATTTCCCGTCTGAACTTTGAACGGCGCCGGATGACGACATATTTTTCCGTGCAGCCTGAGGACTATCTGCACCTGCCGGTACATATGGAGAGGGTGGAGACGCGGCTGCAGCGCTGTTTTGATCCGCATCCGTTTGTCCCGTCCGACAGAGAAGGCAGAAACAGGCGCTGCGAGGAAATCCTGAATATTCAGGCCAGAGGACTTGCGAAAAGGCTGAGTCATATCGGATGCAAAGCCGCGGTCATCGGCGTATCGGGAGGCCTTGATTCGACGCTCGCACTGCTTGTCACCGCGCGTGCATTTGATCTGCTCGGTATCTCCAGGGAGAATATTCAGGCGGTCACGATGCCGGCCTTCGGGACGACAGACCGCACCTACAACAATGCGCTGACGCTTGCGAAGACGCTGCACACAACGCTCATGGAAGTGAATATCCGCGCGAGTGTGACACGGCATTTTCAGGACATCGGACAGGATATGGAGAACCACGACGTCACGTACGAGAACGGACAGGCCAGAGAGCGCACGCAGGTGCTCATGGATCTTGCGAATAAAGCGGGCGGCATCGTTATCGGTACCGGTGACCTTTCCGAGCTTGCGCTTGGCTGGGCAACTTATAACGGTGATCATATGTCGATGTACGGCGTTAACTGCGGTGTGCCGAAGACACTGGTATCGCATCTGGTGCGGTTTTTCGCGGAGACAACCGGCGACGAACAGCTCTCGAAATGTCTTTTCGATGTGTTGGATACACCGGTCAGCCCGGAGCTTCTGCCGCCGACCGGCGACGGAACCATTTCGCAGAAGACCGAGGATCTTGTGGGACCGTATGAGCTGCATGACTTTTTCCTCTACCATGTCCTCCGGGCGGGAGAGCGGCCGCGCAAGATCTACAGAGAGGCAAAACTCGCGTTCTCGGGCGTGTACAGCGATGAGGTGATTCTGAAGTGGGAAAAGACATTTTATAAACGGTTTTTCGCGCAGCAGTTCAAGCGGTCCTGCCTGCCGGACGGCCCGAAAGTCGGTTCGGTCGCGGTCTCGCCAAGAGGTGATCTGCGGATGCCTTCGGACGCTTCGCGGAATTTGTGGATGAAGGAGTTGGAACAATTATGATCCTGCATTTTACGAAGATGCATGGCTGCGGCAATGACTATGTGTACATCAACGGTTTTACCGAACATATTCCGCAGGAGGAAAAGCCCGCGCTGGTGCGCCGCCTGTCTGACCGGCATTTCGGTATCGGCGGCGACGGTGTGATTTTCATCAATCCTGTGAAAGCGCAGGAGTCTGCCGCGGATTTTGAAATGGAAATGTGGAACGCGGACGGCACGCGAGCGGAGATGTGCGGCAACGGCATCCGGTGCGTCGCGAAGTACGTCTACGATCATGGGATGATCAACTCGGAAAATTTTAATATTGTCAGTGCGGGCAAGGTCAAGAAGATCGAGCTTACGGTTAAAAACGGGAAAGCGGTCATGGCGAGAGTTAACATGGGCGCGCCGGTTCTGAACGCGGAGGATATTCCGGTGTCTCTGCCTTCCATTTCCGGCGCGGACAAGGGCAACGCTGCTTTGCCGGAAACGCTTGTCATTGGCGCGCCGATCACGGTACAGGACAAAACATACCATATGACCTGTGTCTCGATGGGAAACCCGCACGCGGTTGTTTTTGTGGATGATACTGCTTCTCTGGACATCGACAGGATCGGACCGGACTTCGAGCATCACCCGTATTTCCCGGCGAGGACCAACACGGAATTCGTGCAGGTTGTTTCGAGAGATTATGTTAAGATGAGAGTCTATGAACGCGGAACCGGCGAAACGCTTGCCTGCGGAACCGGCTGCTGCGCGACAGCAGTCGCCTGCGTGCTGAACGGCCTTACTGACAACACGATCACGGTCGAGGTTCTGGGAGGAAAACTCCGGATTGAATGGGACAAAGAGACGAATGAGGTGTTTATGACCGGTCCGGCGGAAACTGTTTTTGACGGTACGATGGAAATCTGATTTAATTACCATTTCAGGAGGAGAATATGTTTCAGGCGAACAGTGATTATTTGAAGTTACCGGGAAGCTATCTGTTTTCCACGATTGCGAAGAAGACGAACGCATATATGGCGGAGCATCCGGATGCTTCGCTGATCCGTATGGGAATCGGCGATGTGACGCAGCCGCTGCCGCCCGCGGTTATTGAGGCATTGCACAAGGCTGTCGATGAAATGGGCAGGGCGGAGACCTTTCGCGGCTACGCGCCCGACCTTGGCTACGAATTTCTGCGTCACGCGATTGCGGAGAATGACTACAGAGCAAGAGGCTGTGAAATCGCGGATGATGAGGTCTTTGTTTCCGACGGCGCCAAGAGCGATTCCGGCAATATTCAGGAAATTTTCGAGAAGGATAATGTGATCGCGGTCTGCGATCCGGTTTATCCTGTTTATGTGGATTCCAACGTCATGGCAGGCCGTACAGGTGAATATGATGATAAGACAACGTGCTGGAGCAATGTCGTCTACATGCCCTGCACGGAGAAAAACGGCTTCTGCCCGGCATTTCCGGACAGAACACCGGATATCATCTACATCTGCTCCCCGAACAACCCGACCGGTACGGCGCTGAACAGGCAGCAGCTCCAGACCTGGGTGGATTATGCGAATGCAAACAAGGCAGTGATCATCTTTGATTCCGCTTATGAAGCCTATATCTGCGAGGACGATATCCCGCACTCGATCTTCGAGTGTGAAGGCGCGAGGACCTGTGCTATCGAGATCAAGTCCTTCTCCAAGAACGCGGCGTTCACAGGCCTTCGCCTTGGCGCGACGATAATCCCGAAGGACCTCAAAGACGGGAACGGACATGACCTGTACAGCCTCTGGGCACGCCGTCACGGAACCAAATACAACGGCGCTCCTTATATCGTACAGCGCGCCGGCGAGGCCTGCTATACAGAAGACGGCAAGCGGCAGATCAAAGAGATGGTCGGACGTTATATGAAGAACGCATCTTTCATTAAGACAAGCCTGAAAGACATGGGCTACGAGGTCTATGGCGGTGTGAACAGTCCGTATATCTGGCTGAAGGCGCCGCATGATATGACTTCCTGGGAATTCTTTGATTATCTGCTGGATAAGGCGCATGTTGTCGGAACTCCCGGTTCCGGATTCGGACCTTCCGGCGAGCATTTCTTCCGTCTGACGAGCTTCGGCACGTATGAAAACTCGCAGGAAGCGATGCGCAGAATCAAAGAGCTGTAATTACAGGGTGCAGCAGCCGGCCGGCAGTCCGCCGCGGACTTGCCCGCCGGCCGGAATTGTACTAAAATATTTTCGTTGCCGCGGAGCGGTTTGTTTTGCGGTGATGAATTGAGAAATTTTCGGAGGAACGAGAACAATGGGTTTACTCGAAGAATGGCGCGCGAAGGCCTATAACGAGAAGGCGGATCAGGGGCAGCTCCAGAAGCTCTGGAGTGATTATTTCCTGAAGGAGAAGAATATCTACGCGGAGCTTCTGAAGAATCCTGATGAGGAAGTAAAGGGCACGGTCCGCGAGCTCGCGCAGAAATACGATAATTCGATCGAATTTATGGTCGGTTTCCTTGACGGCATCAACGATTCCTTAAAGACACCGAATCCGATTGAAAATGATCTGACCGAAGATACAGAGGTTTCCCTTGCGTTTGACAAAGAGAAGCTTTACAAGAACATGGTCGCGGCGGAAGCGGAGTGGCTGTACGGCCTGCCGGAATGGGATTCGATCTTCGACAAGGAGACGCAGCACAAGCTGTATCTTGAGCAGAAGAAGTCCGGCACCATCGTGAATGGCAAGAAGATTTATCCGAATGATCCCTGCCCGTGCGGTTCAGGATTAAAGTATAAGAAATGTCACGGTAGAAACGTCTGAGCACCATATCTGTAAAAGGGGGAACGGATTATGCCGGTTGGGGTTATCATTGCGTTGGCTGTATTTGCCGGGATGGCGCTTGTGGGAGTTCTGGCTGCTGTAATTTCAGCGGTTGCGACGTCCGCGTTTAATGAAGTTCCGGACAGCAGAGACGAATAATTAAATATACCGCTTACATGCAAAGGGCTGCGGCGCGGAGAAACCGGAAGGAATCTTCGTGCTGCAGCCGTTGTTTTTACGTACCGGAGCGATCGCTCAGCGCTTCATGCTGCCTGCCATTATCCAGACAGCCCTGAGCGGAACGGACGGCAGTTCAACCTTGTAAATGCTGGAATATTGTTTTTCATTGGTATTAATGTATGCGGTGCCGTCAATGACCGTGATGTCTTCAGCCTCGTAAGGAATATCAATCTGCCAGCAGCCGATATAGGCACCGTCGTGCGTGAAAACGTTGATTCTCTGCTTGCTCTTCCATTCATAGGACTTGAAGCTCGCGCTGACTGCGTAGATGAAATTGTCATCGGCCGCAATGCCCTGTGAACTGAATGTATCACCGTAGTAGCCGTCCGCGTCGCTGATAGACAGGGTCTGCATATTGGTGTTCAGGACACAGAAGGAATTGCGGCTGTTGTCGTTCTTACCGATAACGTAGAAATGTCCGTCATTATACGCGATCGCCCAGATGTGGGAGAGCAGCGGAAACTTCCAGTCCTTAACCTTTTTAAGATTCCTGTCCAGTTCCATGACGCCGGACGGGTATTTCTTCAGCGTGCCGCCCTCTGCAATATAAATATGACCGTTGTCCGGATTGTAACAGATGCCGTTTCCGTGGTCAATTTTGAGATTTCTTGCGCGCGCGACAGCTTTTCCTGTTTCGAGATCATATTTGGTTACCACAGTTTCGTAGTGGGACAGATCACCTTTATAGTAGGCGCTGTCGTTGATACCGGCTGCGGTCACTGCGTACATGCGCCCGTTTTCCTTAAAAACAACCGAGCCCTGCGTACTGCGAAACGAATACTTTTTGTTCTTCGGCTTCCCTGCATCCAGCGTGATCACCTTGCGGGAAACGGTGTCTCCGTCAGAGAGCGTGGGGATCGCTTCCGATATGCCGTACTTGTTTCCCCGCTCGTCCTCCCAGCCGGCAAAATTATAGCCGAAACGCAGGAACATGTTCTCTCCGGGATCGACGTTGTCATCGTAGAGCGCGTAGGTGTCGGGCATCTTTCCGTAATCCGCGCCGTTCTTATCGAAGTGCACAATGTACATCTTCGGCTCCCACAGAGCGTAAAGCGTCACCCGGGAAGCGATGCTGACTGATGCGTGATCCTCATATTTATAGTCGACGGCGGACGGATCTTCTGCCCATCCCTTGAAGACATAGCCCTTTTTCGTAAAAACATTCGCAGGCAGTGTCCCTTTACCATCCTTCAGCGTATAGTCTGCCATTGATCCGCTTCCGCCATTGCCGTCGAAATGAATCACGGCCGCAGCTGCCGAAACATCAAGAGCGGCAACAGGGAGCGAGAGGCATATACCTGCGGCGGGGACGGCAGCAAAGCAGAACGGGAGGACAGCAAGCCATGCAATTCTTTTCAGCTGCTGCAGTATTCTGCGCTGATTTAATTTAAAGTCTTCGCTCTTTCGTTTTTTCTCTGGTATCAAAGCGTTCCGATTCCTCCGGAAAATGAATTCGTGTATCTTTAAAATCATATCACAAAATGCAGAAGTTTAAAGAACCGCCATTCCCATATGGGAATGGCGGTTCCGGAAAATCCTGTTCGTGATTTTGCGTGGTTTATACGAAGACAATCCGCTTACAGTGTATCTTCCCTTTCGATATATCCCGGATTATCAGGAGAAGCTACAATTTCCTTTGCGTTGATGATTTTAGCCCATTTGTCGACAACCTGATTTTCAAGGTGAACATCCCTGCCGATGACAGAATGGCTCAGAACAACGCAGTTCTTTACAACTGCGCCCTTGCAGATCTTTACATTCCTGCCGATGACGGAATTCTCAACCGAACCCTCGACATCACAGCCGTTGGCCACCATGGAACCCCTGACGGAAGAGCCGGGGATGTAGTGCGCCGGGCAGGCATCGGTTGTAACCGTATAAAAAGGCCATTCGGGAACGAACAGATCCTGCACATTATTGTAATCGAGCAGGGAGAAATTCGCGTCCATATAGCTCTTGAGGTCATAGATCGCTGCGAAATAGCCTCTGTGCTGTACCGCACGTACATCCAGATCATTGATTCTGTCGTTGATAATATCCACGAGTCTGTAGATGGAAGAAGTTTTTCTCGCCTGCTGGATCAGTTCTACCAGAAGATCCCGCTTCATGATACAGGTCCCCATGGACAGGTTCGCGCTGTCGGTCTTGCCCAGATTTGCGAAGAAATTCGTAACACCCTTTTGGCGGTTAATGCTCATCAGAGTCATGTTCCGGTACTGTTCCTTCGCGTTGTCTACCTTGTGATAAAGAACGGTGATGTCAGCGCCGCTGTCTATATGTTTGTTCAGCAGATCCTCAAAATTCTGGCGGAAAATCATATAACTTGGTGTGATGACGACATATTCCTGCAGCATACGCTGAATAATGCTCAGGTTCGAGGCAAATGCCGCGATATCGGTATTGTAGATGTCGTTCAGTTTGCTGTCCTGATTGAACAGAAGCTGCAGCTTGCCGTGCTTAAGGTTGATATTGAAGTTTGCGCCGTTGCCCAGATGCTCGGCAAGAGAGCGGGGATTCTGTCCTACATAAACCTGAATACGGTCGATTTCACTGTTTGTGAGATTGGAGAGTGCGAAATCGATCAGCCGGTATCTTCCAAGGAAGGAGAAAGCGCCCAGCGGGCGGTGGTCCTGCAGCCCCTTGACATAGAAATTGCGGCCGGAAGGGATTACGATTGCAAACGCTTTATCCATCTTATTCTTCCTCCTTTACAACTGTTCCGGCAGGAACGTCATGCGCGACAAGCAGAATATGCGGACTGTCAGGAGAGCCGACGACAGCTCCTTCACCGATCTTTACGCCGTCGGAAACGAGCGCTCTCGTGACACTTGCGCCTTCGCCGATCACCGCCTCATTCATCAGGACGGTATCTTTTACAACTGCGTTTTTGTGAATAACAGAATTCGTGAACAGAACCGAATGGTGCGCCTCTCCCTCAATATGGCAGCCCTGAGTAATGTAGGCAACATCAACCGTGGCGTCCGGACCTATGAACTGCGGGAGCGCGGTCACATCTTCGGTATAGATCTTCCAGTTATCATCGTCGAGATTGAGCTTGCTGTCTTTGTTTAAAAGATCCATATTTGCTTCCCAGAGGGAATCAATGGTTCCGACATCTTTCCAGTAGCCGGAGAACAGGTAAGCCATCAGCTTTCTTCCGTCGCCGAGCATCGAGGGAATAATATCCTTACCGAAATCGTGGCTGGATGAATTGTTCTTCATGTCCGCAACGAGGTATCTGCGCAGCGTTTTCCAGGTGAAGATATAGATGCCCATGGAAGCGAGATTGGACTTCGGATGCGCAGGCTTCTCCTCAAATTCGACAATGTGGCCGGATTCGTCGGTATTCATGATGCCGAAACGCGTCGCCTCCTCCATCGTAACGCCGATGACACCGATCGTCGCGTCTGCCTTGTTGGCTTTATGCTCATCAAGCATCATGTCATAATTCATCTTGTAAATGTGGTCGCCGGAGAGAATCAGAACATATTCGGGATTGAACTGGTCGATGAAATCAATGTTCTGGGAGATCGCATCCGCGGTGCCGCGGTATACGTCAAGACCTGTGTCCGCCTTTTCTCTGGGAGAGAGTACATAGACGCCGCTTTCTCTGGTATCGAGACCCCAGCGTCTTCCTGCCGCTACGTAGCTGTTCAGCAGAACAGATTCATACTGCGTCAAAACACCGACGACATTCACGCCGCTGTTCGCGCAGTTGCTCAGAGGAAAATCAATGATTCTGTACTTGCTGCCGAAAGATACCACAGGTTTGGCAACCTTGTTCGTCAGGTCTTTCAGACGGCTTCCGCGCCCTCCGGCCAGAATCATCGCAAGCATCTCTTGTTGTTTCATTTTTAGCCCCCGTTATGATTATTTGTATATTCTGCTGAAGTATCACATCCTAACATGTGATGGAGCAATATACATCAATAATTTTAGACTGAAAGCAGAGGATATTCAATCAGATATAATGGAAAATATGACAAAAAATGCGTTCCGGTCGCTGGAAGACCGGAACGCATTTTGTCAGAAACGTCCATAGGGCACACCGCCGCAGAACAGGCCGCCGCCTCCGCAGCAGAGGTTACATACCAGATTCAGAAGACAGATCCGCAGACACCAGTTTGCCGTGCCGGAGCTGTCCATTGTATAAGTCTGCTGCCTTGAATTGTACATATTGCTGCCGTACTGCAGCCTGCTGACCAGCTCCTGATAGGCACTGTTTCCGGGCTCCATGGAAGCTGCCTGCTTCGCGTGGGAAAGAGCGAGCACATTGTTGCCGATGCCGTCATTGGCGATCGCGGAATAGTAATACCACTGCGCACTGCGGTTTTGAATACTGTTCAATACATTCAGCGCTTCTGTGTAATGTCGGCTGTTCAGATAGTTTGCGGCTGCCTGCAGGCGGATCGAATCTTCATCCTGCCCCTGCGTCTGCCTCGAGTTCTGCCGGTAGTTGCCGGATCCTCCGAAAATGTCATCCCAGAAATCTCCGAAACTGCCGTAACCTCCTGCATTTCCGTATCCGTAACCTCCGGCGCCGCCGCTGCCGCTGTAACTGCCGCCTGTCCCCGAAGAGGCATACGGATGCTGCCGTTCGTACATAATCTGCTGGTAAGCGGCCTGTACCTCTTTGAATTTTTCCTCGGCCTGCGCCTTGTTCGGATTGTTAATATTGGCGTCCGGATGATATTTGCGCGCAAGCTCCCGGTATGCCTTTTTCACTTCCTCGTCACTGGCGTTTCTGTCGACGCCAAGGACCTGATAAGGATCACTCATTGACTGCCTCTTCCTTCTTCTTTGCCTGAACAGCATTGTACTTGGTCCAGACACCGGAGTAAAGAATATTCCGCATGACGGATACATTTTCTATGCAGGGAAGCGTCTCAAAGATCTCGCAGCAGCCGGCCATCATCATTGTAAGGATCTGCTTTACATAATCTTCAAAGTCTTCCCGGTCTTTCAAAGGCAGCAGAGGATTGTAGCAGCCCTTTTTCTCATCTTTTTCCAGATCTTCATAGGCATCCATAATATAGATGAATTTGCCGAGGATAAAGCCCATTCTCCGCAGGGAAGCTTCCCATTCATCTTCATGCACCGCGAAGAGTTCTCCCATGATATCGCCGAAATACCCGCTGACCCGGTCGATGTCGGTGTCACCGTTTTTCTCTGCTTCATGGAGCCTGTCCAGCCGGTCTCTGACAACAGCCGCCTTTTTGCCGTAATTTACGGTCGCTTTCCCGCTGCGCGATTTTAACAGATTCGCGAGTGCCAGCTTGTGCAGTTTTCTCTCATCTGTCCAGTCATCAAGACATGAGTAGTAGGAGAGGATCAGATTCATGTCCGCCGCGTAATCTGTGAATTCGTTGACGCGTGTCGGATGGCTGACAAGAGGATGCGCGGCGCAGCGCGTGCTGCCTGTTATATCTTCGGCGTCGTACAGGTCGCACAGAAGCATGATCAGAAACGTCATGTCATAGCTTAAGGTCATCTGTCCGGGAAAGCCGTATTTCTCGCGCAGCTTTCTGCAGAAGCCGCAGTAATAAGACCGGTATAGTTCAAATTCTTTGAATTTAAGCTCGGACTGGTTGATGATCACATAACCGTACATAAAAAGGCGCCTCAGCTTTTCTTATGAAATTCAAAACCGCACCGTGGGCACCGCACCATGATATGGCCCTTCCCCTTGGGGATACGGATTTTCTGACTGCAGCGGGGGCATTTATAGATATGAAAATCCTTGTTGCGCTCGTGGTTTTCCTTCAGATGCGTGATGTTGTACCGGAAATCGGTAAAGAACGTTCGCAGCTTCGAGGTAAACTCCATCCACTGCTGGTTTTCCCTGTAGCGCTTTGCGATATTGCGGGAGAACATCCTGAAGTACATCAGCGCAAGACATGCGAGCGCGAGCCACCACAGGATACGGACCGGCAGGAAAAGCTGGACCACAATCAAAACAAGGCAGGCCAGAGATAGAAAACGGTTCAGCTGATCAACACCGTACCGCCCCTGCATAAACTGCATGAATTTATATCGTAATCTGTCAAACATAGAATCACCTGTACTCCTGAAATTTATCCGGTCAATAATTTCATTTTATTGAGCGGGAGAATAATTGCAATGAAGAACCGATTAAAGAATATAAAAAAATCATAAAAATACCGGACAACCCGCAAGAGAGCCGTCCGGTATACAGTTTCACAGATGTTTCTTCACAAAATCAGGCAATTTTATTGCCGGTATACAGCTGATAATACTTGCCCTTTTCCGCGATCAGCTGATCATGCGTGCCGCGCTCAATGATGCGTCCCTGTTCGAGCACCATGATGCAGTCCGAGTTGCGGACGGTCGAGAGCCTGTGCGCGATGACAAATGTCGTGCGCCCCTTCATGAGAGCGTCCATTCCCTTCTGGACAAGGGCTTCGGTACGTGTGTCGATCGAGGATGTCGCTTCGTCTAGAATCAGAGCCGGCGGATCGGCAACAGCCGCCCGCGCGATCGCGATCAGCTGGCGCTGTCCCTGCGAGAGGTTCGCCCCGTCGCCGCGCAGAACCGTGTCATACCCCTTCGGAAGCCTCCGGATAAAGCTGTCGGCGTTTGCAAGCTTTGCGGCAGCGATGCACTCCTCGTCCGTCGCGTCAAGCTTTCCGTAGCGGATGTTGTCCATGACAGTGCCTGTGAACAGATGCGTATCCTGCAGAACCATACCGAGCGAGCGGCGCAGATCCGGCTTTTTGATCTTGTCGATGTTGATATCATCGTACCGGATCTTGCCGTCCTGAATATCGTAAAAACGGTTGATCAGATTGGTAATCGTTGTTTTGCCGGCTCCGGTGGAACCGACGAACGCGATTTTTTGTCCGGGCTTCGCGAAAAGCGTTATGTCATGCAGTACAGGCTTGTCCGGCGTATAACCGAAGTCGACGTTGTCGAAGGTGACCTTGCCGCGCTGGCGCGCATAAGTTGTCGTTCCGTCTGCCGCGTGATAATGTTTCCACGCCCAGATACCGGTACGTTCCGCACACTCTGTGAGCGTTCCGTCCGGCGCTTCTTTCGCGCTGACAAGTTCGACATACCCCTCGTCTTTTTCGGGTGCCTCGTCCATCATTTTGAAAATGCGGTCCGCACCGGCGAGGGCCATGATGATCGAGTTCATCTGCTGCGCAACCTGTGTGATCGGCATAGAGAAGTTCTTATTCAGCGTAAGGTAGGAGACCAGTGTGCCGAGCGTCAGTGAAGAGGAACCGTTCAGGGCAAGCGCCGCGCCGATCACTGCGCACAGTACATACGAGATGTTGCCGAGGTTTCCGTTCACCGGCATCATGATCGAAGCGTAGCGGTTTGCGAGGTTCGCGGAATCACGCAGCTCGTCGTTGTACTTTTTGAATTCTTCAATGGATTTTTCTTCATGGCAGAAAACCTTGATGACCTTCTGCCCGTTCATCATCTCCTCAATGAAACCGTTTTCCGCGCCCAGATCCTTCTGCTGCTTGACGAAGTATTTGCCGGACAGAGCGCCGATCTTCATCGAGACAAACAGCGTGACCGCAACCATGCCGACGCTGACCAGTGTCAGAGGCCATGACAGAACCAGCATCGAGATGAACGTGATGATGAGCGTGATCAGAGAGCTGAACAGCTGCGGGATCGACATGGAAATCAGCTGCCGCAGCGTATCGACGTCGTTCGTGTACACCGACATAATGTCGCCGTGTGCGTGCACGTCAAAATACCGGATGGGCAGAGACTCCATATGCGTGAACAGATGAACGCGGATATCCTTCATCGTGCCTTCGGAAATTGTTACCATCAGGCGCTGATAGCCATACGCGCACGCAGCGCCGACAACATAGATCATGGCAAGCCGGAGCAGCGCAGCGGCGAGCGGGCCGAAATCCCGGCTTCCGGACTGCACCATCGGAAGAATGTAATCATCGATCAGTGATTTCTGGAACAGCGTTCCGTACAGCGTGGCTCCTGCCTGCACGAGGATCATAACAAGCACAAGTATGAACGCGATACCGTATTTCTTAAAAACAATGCCCATCACCCTGCGGATCAGAAGGCCGGGATTATCGACCTTCACTTTTACACGCGCTCCTCTTGGAGCCTTCCGGGTGTCGATTTCATGGTTATCCTGCATTTCCTGCGCGGAAGCGCCCTGATTTGTATGTTTTCTCATTCTGCCTCCTCCTTTCTGCCGCTCTGCCGCGCAGGCTTATCCTGCCCTGCGGCAGCCGGTGCCTTTTCAAAATGATCCGAAAGGGAAGCTTCGTCGAAGTCGCCGCCGCCCTGCACCTGGGATTCATAGATCTCTTTATAAATCGCGTTTGTTTTAAGCAGGTTCTCATGCGTGTCGAACGCGGTTACAGTGCCTCCGTCGAGTACGATGATACGGTCCGCGTCCTGTACGGACGATACGCGCTGCGCGATGATCAGCTTCGTGGTTCCGGGGATTTTTGTCGCGAACGCCTTCCGGATCTTCGAATCTGTCGCGGTATCGCAGGCGGAAGTCGAATCGTCAAGGATCAGAACCTTCGGCTTCTTCAAAAGGGCCCGCGCAATGCAGAGCCTCTGCTTCTGTCCGCCGGAGACGTTTGTGCCGCCCTGCGTGATTCTGGTTTCATAACCGTCCGGGAAACGGTCGATGAACTCGTCAGCGCAGGCAAGCCTGCAGGCTTCCCTGCATTCTTCGAGCGTCGCGTCCTCTTTACCCCAGCGCAGGTTATCGAGAATCGTTCCGGAAAAGAGCGTGTTCTGCTGGAGAACGACGCTGACTTCATTTCGAAGAACTTCGAGATCGTATTCGCGCACATCGCTGCCTCCGACACGCACCGTACCGTTCACGGGATCATAGAGTCTGGAAATCAGGCTGACCAGCGACGATTTGCCGGAACCTGTCCCGCCGATGATACCGACCGTCTCGCCCGAACGGATATGGAGATTGATAGCATGCAGTGTTTCGTCCGCCCGGTCTTTTGTAACATCCTCAACCGTGATGATTTCGTTTCCGTCGTCATCGTAGGATACGTTTCTGCGTTTGTAGGCGAAGTCCACATCTTCGAAATCGATCGAACCGTCCTTCACCTGCATCACAGGATCCTCCGGATTTACGATATCCGGCTGCTCCTCAAGTACCTCGCAGATTCTCTGCGCGCTCGCGGTGGACATCGTGATCATAACGAAGATGAACGAGAGCATCATCAGGGAAAACAGAACGTTCATGACATACGACAGAAGAGAGGTCAGTTCACCGGTTGTCATCGTGCCCTGCACAATGAAATGCGCACTCATCCAGGAAACCGCAATGATGCTGAAATCAACGACCAATGTCATCACAGGCATATTCAGGACGACAAGCTTCTGTGCCTTTGTGAACATCTGATAGAGCTGCTCCGCCGCCTTTGTAAATTTCTGTCCTTCATAATCTTCGCGGACAAATGCCTTGACGACCCGGATTGCGGAGACGTTTTCCTGAACGCTGGCGTTTAAGTCATCGTATCTGCGGAATGCCCTTCGGAAAGCCTTGGTCGCGTGCCCGATGATCAACACAAGCACCACGGCGAGGACGAGAAGAGCCACCAGAAAGACAACAGATACCCGCGGATTGATTTTTACACACATGATGAGAGAAATGATCATCATGAACGGCGCCCGTACTGCAATGCGGATAACCATCATGAACGCGTTCTGCACGTTTGTGACATCCGTTGTCATTCTGGTCACAAGGCCGGGCGTCGAATACTTGTCGATGTTGGAGAACGAGAACGTCTGGATATTCTCGTACATCGACTGCCGCAGATTCGCCGCGAATCCGGTAGAAGCGTCCGAGGCGAAGGTGCCGGACATGATGCCGAAGAACAGGCTCGCGAAAGCCATGAGCAGCATGATCAGACCGAAGTGCAGCACTTTGTCCAGGCTGCCGCCTTCAATTCCTTGATCGATCAGGGAAGCTGTAATG
>R21__coassemble_1194_pt1 | contig 18353 bp, 13 predicted proteins | sample R21__metabat2_low_PE_043 | metagenome-assembled genome bin R21
TGGCATACCCGCCTTATTCCCTATGTTCAGGAGGCTTATTGATTATGACAGTCGGAGAAAACATCAGACGCTTGCGGAAGGCGCGCGGTCTCACCCTGAAAGAGCTGGGGGACATGATCGGTGTCAGTGAATCCTATGTCCGTGCCTACGAATCCGGCAGAAGGAATCCCAAGGAATCCTCCCTGCAGGCTCTGGCGGACGCACTTGCCGTCAATGTCGAGGTGCTGAAGAATTCCGAGGTCACCGGCATAACGGCGATTCATGCCCTGTTTCAGATGTACCGGAATTTTGGCGGCGCACTCTTTGAGACGAAGGATGAGAATGGAGAGGATTGTGTTGCGATCCGCTTCAACTCCCTGATGCTGATGCGCTCCTGGTACGATCGCTATGAAGAATATGAGAAAGAGGTTCAGAAGGCGAACCGGATACGAAATGCATTTGAACGAAAGGATGCCTTGGAGGCTGCGGAGAAGTCTTTTGACCTCTGGATGGATCAGTATCCTTTGGGAGAATCCAATCCCATGCTTTTAGATGCCCAGAAATCTCATGATGCTATCATGGATCAGATGGGACTTCACCCGAAGAATCCGGTTTGATAACAATTTGATAACAGCATCCGTATCATAAAGAATCTGTTATCACCGGTCTCTTCCTTGGGCAGATCCATAAATCACAGGACAAAATAAAAATCTGTACCCAAATCGTACCCATCGGGCATAGAAAAATCCCCGCAAGTCCTTGTAATTGCTGGACTTGCGGGGATAAGTGTTTTTATTCAAACTCGATCGTTCCCGGCGGTTTGGACGTCAGATCATACAGTACCCTGTTGACCCCCTTCACCTCATTGATAATCCGGTTCATGCAGGTCTGAAGTACGCTCCACGGAATCTCCGCCGCCACTGCGGTCATAAAGTCCGAAGTCAATACGCCGCGCAGCGCAACAGCATAATCATATGTCCTGTGGTCACCCATGACGCCTACGGAACGCATATTGGTAAGCGCAGCAAAGAATTGCCCTTTGCCCATATCAATGCCGGCTTTCTCAAGCTCCTCACGGTAAATCGCATCCGCGTCCTGCACGATGCGGACCTTCTCAGCCGTCACCTCTCCGACAATACGAATGCCAAGCCCGGGGCCGGGGAACGGCTGGCGATACACCAGTTGTCTCGGTATTCCAAGCTCAAGACCGACTTCACGAACCTCATCCTTAAACAGATTCCGCAGCGGCTCGACAATCTCCTTGAAATCAACATGTTCCGGAAGACCTCCGACATTATGGTGCGACTTGATCGTCGCGCCCTTGCCGATGCCGGACTCCACAACATCAGGATAAATTGTGCCCTGTGCAAGATAGTCTACCTTGCCGATCTTTTTCGCTTCACGCTCAAAAACATTGATGAACTCGGCGCCGATAATCTTCCGCTTCTGCTCCGGATCAGTCACGCCCGCAAGCTTTTCATAGAAATAATCCTGCGCGTTCACGCGGATAAAGTTCAGTTCATACGGACCGTCCGGTCCGAAGACGGCTTCCACTTCATCGCCTTCATTTTTACGAAGAAGACCATGGTCAACGAAAACGCAGGTCAGCTGTTTTCCGATCGCCTTTGAGAGCAAAACAGCACACACCGAAGAATCCACGCCACCCGAAAGTGCGCAGAGAACTTTGCCGTTTCCGATCTTTTCCCGCAGCTCACGGATCGTCGTTTCCGCGAACGAGTCCATCTTCCAGTCGCCGCTGCAGCCACAGATATCATAAACAAAGTTATGGAAGAGTTTCTTTCCTTCCTTTGTATGCACGACTTCCGGATGGAACTGAACAGCATAAAGCTTTCGGGCCGGATCTTCTGCGCCAGCAACAGGGCAGGCTGCGCTGTGCGCTGTAATATGGAAGCCTTCCGGTACCTTCGCAATATAGTCTGTATGGCTCATCCAGGCCGTTGTCTCTTTGTCCCAGTTGCCTAGAAGCAGTGAGGTACTGTCGTCAACGCAGACATCGGTATGCCCATATTCCGACTGCGGTGCCGTCAGGACAGTTCCGCCGAGCTCATGCACCATCAGCTGCGCGCCATAGCAGATTCCGAGAACCGGGACTCCAAGACTGAACAGAGCCGGATCATAGCCGAGTGAATCTTCGCGGTAAACGCTGTCAGGTCCGCCGGTCAGAATAATTCCCTTGGGATTCAATTCCTTCAGCTTTCCGATCGGCATTGTGTACGGATGAATTTCGCAGTACACATGATTCTCGCGGACGCGTCTGGCAATCAGCTGCTTATATTGGCCGCCGAAGTCCAGAACAACAATCATTTCTCTTCCCATGCGCTTTTCCTTTCCGTTTAATTGATGATCCTTCGGATCGTTACATATGCGCGGTACGTTGCGGCGCTATATTTAATGCCGGTCGCCGGCGTACTCGCGTGAATGATCGTTCCGTTTCCGCAGTAGATGGCTACATGGCCCGGGTAACAGATCAGATCGCCCGGTTTTGCGTCGGCAAGGGAGGCAACCACAGTGCCGTTGCTTCTTTGCGAAACATCGGTACGGCCGAGAGAATATCCGAAATGCGAATATACACTCTGCGTAAAACCGGAGCAGTCCGTTCCGTTGGTCAGGCTGGTGCCGCCGTACACATAAGGGTTCCCAAGGAACTGGGATGCATAGGCAACAATGTCCTGTCCGGAAATACCGGATGAACTGGAGCTGCCGGACGAACCTGAGCTGCCAGATGAGCCGGAACTGCCGGACGAGCCGGAGCTACCGGATGAGCCGGAACTGCCGGACGAATCCGAACTACCGGACGAATCCGCCGCATCCTGTGAGGACGAATTTTCAACAACCGGCAGAGAAGAGCCGTTCACAGCCTTGACGCTGTTCTGGGTGTTCGATGTTTTGCTCTTATCCAGAGCTTCCTGCGCCGCCTTCTTCGCGGCAGCCTCCGCTTCCGCTTTCTTTCTTGCTTCCTCCGCGGCCTTCGCCTGCGCCTCTACCTCAGCCGAAATAGCTGCTGTCTGCTCCTGCAGCTGCTGCGCGAGCGCGGAAGCCTGCCGCCTTGCCTCCTCAATCTGGGCTTTCACGTTACTGTGCTTGGCCTTCAGATCGGAAATCTGAGACTGCAGCGCGGACTGCTCCTCCACAAGGCCGGCCTTCGACTCTTCCTGTTCGGATTTCTTGTCTACCAGCGCTGTCTTGGCGGCGGCTGTCTGCCTGCGCGTCTCCTGATACTCTTTTAGAAGCTTGCGGTCGTAATCATAGAGCTTCGAAATATATTCGCTCTTGTTCAGCATATCCGTGAGAGAAGTCGCATGCATCAGTATTTCCACATAATCTGTGTTTCCCTTCTCATACATGTACTTGATCCGGATTTTCATCAGTTCGTACTGATGATCTTCTTTGGCTTTCGCGGCGTCGTATTCCTTCTGCTTCTCGTCAATCTGCGTATTCAGCTTGTCGATTTCCTGCTCCAGCATCTGAACACTCGCCATGTTCTGCACGAGGTCCTGACTGACCGCCGCCTCTGCCTCGCTCAGAGCTTCTTCCTGCCCTTCGAGGGAATCGGACTTATTGTTGGCGGCATTCAGTTTCTCCTGCGTCCGGCTCTTCTGCTGTTTGAGGTCGGAAAGTCTGCTGGCATTCACCTGCGCGGCAGGCGAGAGCGCAAGCACCCCCGCTGCAAGCACCGGCAGAAGCGTACGAAGAAAAACGCTTTTCAGTTGATCGGCTGCGTTCTTATATAACATGAAAATCCTTTTCGGTTCGTAAACAAGATATACGTAGTCCGGGCTGGGAATATCGCTCTCAGTCCGGACAGACACTTTTGCTATAATCAGCCCCGTCAGCTGCGTGCTATATCAGAGCTCGCAGTTACCAACGGTTCTCGGGAACGGCAGAACGTCACGGATATTCCCCATACCAGTAATATACATGACTGCTCTCTCAAATCCAAGACCGAATCCGGCATGGCGCACACTGCCATACCTGCGCAGATCAAGGTAGAACTGATAGCCGTCTTTGTTCATGCCAAGCTCATCCATTCTCTTCTCGAGAATCGCAAGATCATCTTCTCTCTGCGAACCGCCGATGATCTCTCCGATGCCGGGTACAAGGCAGTCGCAGGCCGCAACGGTCTTTCCGTCCGGATTCAGCTTCATGTAAAACGCCTTGATTTCCTTCGGATAATCCGTCACGAAAACAGGCCGCTTGAAGAGCTTCTCCGTCAGATACCGTTCATGTTCAGTCTGAAGATCACAGCCCCAGTATACCTTGTTTTCAAACTCATCCTGATGTTTTTCGAGCTCTTTGACCGCCTCCGTATAGGTAATGCGTCCAAATTCGGAGGAAGCCACATGCTTCAGGCGCGCGATCAGGCCTTTTTCAATGAACTGGTTGAAGAATTCCATTTCCTCGGGACAGTTTTCCAGCACATAGTTAATAATGTACTTGATCATTGCCTCCATGCAGATCATGTCGTCTTCCAGATCGGCAAAACAAAGCTCCGGCTCAATCATCCAGAACTCCGCAGCATGTCTTGTCGTGTTGGACTCTTCCGCGCGGAATGTGGGACCGAAGGTATATACGTTGCGGAACGCGAACGCGTACGTCTCAACGTCAAGCTGGCCGGAAACCGTCAGGTTCACGGGCTTCCCGAAGAAATCCTTCGAATAATCAACCGTTCCGTCCTCCTGCAGCGGAAGATTGTTCAAATCAAGGGTTGTCACCTGGAACATCTCGCCTGCGCCCTCTGCGTCGCTGGATGTAATCTCCGGTGAGTGCACATAGACAAAGCCCCGCTCCTGAAAGAACTTGTGAATCGCGTACGCGATGACGGAGCGGACTCTCATCGTCGCTTCAAATGTATTGGTCCGGACGCGCAGATGCGGGATTGTACGAAGGTATTCCAGCGTATGTCTCTTCTTCTGCAGCGGATAGTCCGGCGTGGACTCTCCTTCGACTTCGATCTTTGTGACCTGCATTTCGAGCGGCTGTTTCGCCTGCGGTGTCAGAACAATCTTTCCGGTCGCGATAATGGCAGAGCTGATATTGAGCTTTGCGACTTCCGCAAAATTCGGCAGATCGGCGGAATAGACAAGCTGCAGATTCCGGAAACATGTCCCGTCGTCGAGCGCGATGAATCCGATATTCTTGGAGTCACGGTTGCTCTTGATCCAGCCGCCGACCGTAACTTCTCTGCCCTCATACTTCTCCGGCAGGGCAAATATTCTTGAAACCTCTTCCAGCTGATACTGCTCTCTCATTGCCTGTCTCCTCACTGCTTCTTAAGCTTTACTGCTGCGCGGCTGCTTCTGTCGATGCTGCTGCGCTTTCGGTCGTCCCGGCTGCACTGCTGCCGGACGCGTCTGCCTTTGCCGCGCTGCTGTCCTTCGCTGCGTCCGTTTTCGTCGTAGCGGCTGCAGCGCTTTCCGTCGTTCCCGCTGCTGCGCTTTCGGTCGTCCCGGCCGCGCTGCTGCCGGATGCAGGCGCCGTCACATGCACCTTGTCTTTCAGGAACTTAAGTACATTCTGCACCATCAGATACTCGCGATACGCCTGTGTATCTTGTGACTTCTTGTATTCCTCGACACTGGAATAGCCGGCCTGCGCCGCCTGCGTGGAAAGCGCGGTGTTGAAATCGCGGTCAGTTACGTTGAGCTTCTCCTTGTCCGCAATCACCTGCATGACCAGATATTCCTTGGTCGTATCCTCCGCCATCTTCTTGATATCATCCTTGTAGGAATCCTTGGTTGATCCCTGCATAGTCTCCATCAGGTTTTCAAGATCCGTGCCGTACTGCTGTGCGTAGGAAGTCAGCGTCTCGGTATAGGACTGGTTCCATCGGTCAACCATCTCCGCCGGCAGATCCTTCGGATATTTGCTGTTCTCCGTCAGATACTTGATGATCTGGGAATTGACCTCGCTGTCATAGGAAGACTGCGCCTGCTTGAGGAGGTAGTCCTTTACATACTTCTTGTACTCGTCCACGGTCGTAACGCCGTCGATATTCTGATCCTTGACATAGGCATCGTCAAGCTTCGACTCTTCTTCCTGCTTGATGCTGTTAATCTTCACCTCGAAGACAACGGCCTTTCCGGCAAGATCCTTATTGCCATAGTCCTTCGGGAATGTCAGGTTGAGCTTGACATTCTCTCCGACCTTCTTACCGATGAGGCCGTCTTCAAAGCCGTCGATAAAGCTCGAAGACCCGATGACAAGATCGTAGTCCGTCGCGCTGCCGCCGTCGAAGGTCTTGCCGTTCATCTTCCCTGTATAATCGATATTGACCTGATCGCCCTTCTGCACGGTCTTGCGGTCGGTCTTCACATATTTCTTGTCCTGTGAAAGCATGTACTGGATGTACATATTCACATACTCGTCGCTGACCGAAGGCTCCTCGGCCTGCACTTCAATCTTCGAATACTCCGCGGGTTCCGCATAATCCTCCGCCTTGATGCCGGAAAGATACGCGGGATCTTTCTTCCCACAGCCGGCAAGCATCGATACGGCAAGCACCGCGCCGGTAAGCATTACGAAAAGTTTTTTCATGTCAGATATCCTTTCAGTCCGCGGCTTCCCCGGGTTTTCCGGTCATTCCGGCAAAACACAGCCCATCCGCAGTAAAGTTTAGTTTAGCACATTCAAAGAGGGGGTAAAAGTGTTTTTTCTTGCCTCGGTTATGAATCAATGTTAAAATACTGCGTGTTCAAAAGACGCATTTTATTCAGTTCCGGAGGTTGCACTGTGAGTACAGGTACGATTGTTTTGCTCGTCATTCTGGCGGTTCTGGCTGCCGCGCTGGTCGCTCTTTATTTTTACGGGAAAAAGCTTCAGAAGAAGCAGGAAGAGCAGAACGCGGCCGTTGAGGCATCGAAACAGCCGGTGACAATGCTTATCATTGACAAGAAAAGGCTGCCGATCAAGCAGGCCGGCCTTCCCGACGCGGTATACGAATCCACGCCGCGTTATCTTCGAAGATCCAGGCTCCCGATCGTAAAGGCCAAGGTCGGTCCGAAGGTAATGAATCTTGTTGCGGACGAGAAAATCTTTGATCAGATTCCCGTCAAGCAGCAGGTCAGGGCAATGGTCAGCGGCATCTACATCGTAGAAGTCAGGGGCGCGCACGGACAGGTGCTCAAGGCTGAGCCGAAGAAGAAAGGCTGGCTTGGACGCACGATGGACAAGATCCGCGAGAAGGGCGGCGCCGCTCCTGTAAAACGCAAATAAAACCGCGTGCTGCTGTGCACACTATTCATAAAAGGACATCCGGCTCAATCGCCGGATGTCCTTTTTGTTACAAACTTTTGAAACGCACTGTATTCCGGAACGGCATCCAGCGCAGCTTTTGCCTTAACTGCAGCCTGCTGCTCCGTAAAGATGCCGAAGACCGTCGGACCACTTCCCGTCATAATCGAAGTAATCGCGCCCTGCCGCAGAAGAAACGCCTCAAGTTCTCCAATGACAGGATACGCCGCGCCTGTTTTCTGTTCGAGCACGTTTCCACAGAGGGCTGCCATGGCCGGAAGGTCTTCCTGCCGGATTGCCCGCTCCATCGCGTCGACATCCGGATGCCGGATCTGATCCTCCGGAATACTGTCATATTCCCTGTAAACCCAGGGGGTGGAAACAAAAATGTCCGGTTTTACAACGACAAGGAAACAGTCCGGCATCGGCGGAAGCTCTGTCAGGACCTCCCCGATTCCTTCGCACAGCTTTGTGCCACCCTGAATGCAGTACGGAATGTCCGCGCCAAGAGGGAGCGAAAGCTTCTCGAGCTTTTCATCTGTAACTTCCCCGCACATAAGGTCCCGGATGCCGCGCATCACCGCAGCCGCATCCGCGCTTCCCCCCGCCATGCCGGCGGCAATCGGGATGCGTTTGATCAAAGTAATGTCAAATCCGCCCGGCAGATGAAATTCCCTGCGCATCAGATCTGCCGCCTGGAAAACAAGATTATCCGGACCCGCGGGAATATCCCCGCTGTTCGTATGCAGCGTGATTTCTCCGGATGCAGCGGGGCGAATCGTCACCGTATCGTATATATCGACCGTCTGCATAATCATCTTCACAAGATGGTAACCGTCTTCCCGCTTTCCCGTCACGTCGAGGCAAAGGTTCAGTTTTCCGTATGCTTTAACCGTAATCTCTTCCATGTCGTTTCCCGCGTCCTTCGTACCGGTTCTGCACTGCGTCGATGGCCTGCGTCCGGCCGGACGACGCGCCGGTCATCTGCATCAGTCATGCACCGCACCGATAATCTCCGTAATTTTCGAAATCTTGTGGCGTACTGCGTAATCTTCCATTCCCGCGATGATTTTCTCCATGCAGTGCGGATCGTGGAAATTCATGGCTCCGACGGCGACTGCGCTCGCGCCCGCGAGCATCATCTCCACGGCGTCCTGCCAGGTTGCAATTCCGCCCATGCCGATCACAGGGATCGACACGGCATGCGCGGCTTCATAAACCATACGCACGGCAACAGGATGGATCGCGGGACCGGAAAGGCCGCCGGTCCGGTTCGCAAGCGCGAACTTTCCGCGTTCGACATCAATCTTCATACCGGTAATGGTATTGATCAGGGAGATACCGTCCGCCCCTCCTTCTTCCGCCGCCTTCGCCATCTGCGCGATGCTGGTCACGTTCGGTGTCAGCTTCATGATGACCGGCTGCGCGGCAATGTTTTTAATCTTGCGCGTAATATCGCGCAAAACCTCCGGGTCTGTGCCGAAGGCAATTGCCCCCTCTTTGACATTCGGACAGGAGACATTGATTTCCAGAAGATCAACGCGTTTCTCGTCCCGCAGTCTTTCCACAACGCGCAGGTATTCTTCGATCGTGTGTCCGCAGACGTTGGCGATCACACGGGTATCGTAAGAGGAAAGAAATTTCAGATCCCGCTCGATAAAAACATCAACGCCCGGATTCTGCAGCCCGATTGCGTTCAGCATGCCTCCGTACACCTCCGCGATGCGGGGCGCCTTATTCCCCTCCCACGGCACGGCTGACACGCCTTTGCACTCGATTCCTCCAAGGCGGTCAAGGTCTATGAATTCCCCGTATTCCATTCCGGAGCCGAAGGTTCCGGACGCCGCCATCACGGGATTTTTAAAATGAACGCCGGCAATATCCACCGAAAGATCCGGCTCTGTCTGCACGCGTGAAGCAGTATTCGACATCATCTAGTCCTCCGAATTCAGTTGTTTTGTCCCGCCTTACCGTTAAATATCGACATCTTCGGCCAAAAAAACAGGTCCTTCCGTACAGATTCTCGCGTTCTTCACATGCGAGTGCGGGTCCGTTTTTACTGTCTTCACAACGCAGCCGAGGCAGGCGCCGACACCGCAGGCCATCCGCTCTTCCAGCGAAAGGAATGCCGGAACCGAAAGATCCCGCGCCAGCTTTTTCACCGCCCGAAGCATCGGGAGCGGACCGCAGGCACAGATGACATCAAAACGGAGACGCTCATTCTTCTCCATGGCAGCGCGCACGGCATCCACGGCATTTCCGTGAAAGCCTGCCGTCCCGTCATCGGTGGCAATCAGTACGCGGCTCACCTGTTCAAAATCCTTTTTGAGGAACAGGTCGTTTGTCCGGTATCCAAGTGCCGTGGTTACGCTTCCTTGTCCCTCGTGGATATTTTCGGCCGTAATTCTGCCGGCAAGCTCCAGAAGCGGCGGTGCGCCGATGCCTCCGCCGACCAGAAGGACGCTTCTGTCTTTGAGACTTTCGAGGTCATAGCCGTTGCCTAATACATCCAGAATCCGCAGCGTATCTCCCTTTTTACAGGAAGCAAACTCTTCGGTCCCCGCGCCCACGACGCGGTATACCAGCACAATGGAATTGTCTTCGCTGATCCAGCGGCAGATACTGATCGGGCGCGGAAGGAGCCTCGCACTGTCTTTACTGTAAACACCGACAAACTGGCCGGGAAGGATCTGCTCCGGCGCCTCCTCTTCCTTGTAGCGGAGTGTCATCATGTAAATTCCGTCCGCGACGTTTTTATTGCCCGTGACGGTGACGGTATGAATGTTTTTCATGCTCTGCCTCCGGTATAATTCTGCATCATGAGATCACGGCACCGCTCCGGCAGTGTTTTGCGCTCCGCGATGGGCATGCCCTGCGTTTCAATCGGCGGGCTGATGATAACCGTGACTTTCTTTGCCTTCAGTTTCGGAAAATGGTCCTCGAAAATATCACCGGTGCCGATGATCGTGACCGGAACGACCGGCGCGCCGCTGCGGATCGCGATCTTAAAGCTGCCGCCGTGGAACGGAAGGAATTCTCCTTCCTTCTTCGATCTGGTTCCCTCGGGGAAAATGAGAACATTGTATCCGTTTTTCAAGTAGTTCACCGAGTCCTGCACCATCTGCACGCCGGCCTTGATATCTGTCCTGTCAAGAAATATTGTATGAATCCGCTTCATCCAGAAGCGCAGCGGCGCGATTTTCGAAAGCTCTTTCTTCGCGATGACAACGGTACGGCCCGGAAGCTTCGGAAAAAACAGAATCACGTCGAAAATCGACCGGTGATTCGCGACAAAAAGAACCGGCCGGTCTTTCGGAATGTTTTCCCACCCCTGAACCGTGACGCGGCTTCCGGAAACCGCGCTGACAAGGCGAAGGCCGAACCGGACGAACGCGTAGGACATGCGCTCTGCCGCCGCTTTCGAAAACAGTCCTGTGATCAGGATCACCAGCCCCGCAGGCAGTCCCAGAAGGAAGAAAACAACAGCGGAAAGCAAGGTGATCAGTGCATGAAGATATCCCATAAGAAATTCTCCGTTTCTGTTATTAAACATGATCAGTATAGCATACGAAACGAAAGGCTATGGTAGAATTATTCTATGTGAAACGCACAGGAGGAATTGTTTTATGATGCTTGTTAAAAACGGATACATGATCGACCCGCGCTCACAGATAGAAGGCGCGTTTGACCTTCTGCTGGACCACGGAAAAATCGTCCGGATCGCGCAGCAGGGTGATCTGGAGGACACGGTCGGCCCGGATGCCGCCGTCCTGGACGCCTCCCGCTGCATTGTCGCGCCGGGGCTTGTCGATACGCACGCGCACTTCCGTGACCCGGGGTATCCCGAAAAGGAAGATATTCATTCCGGTGCCGCTGCAGCGGCGGCCGGCGGGTATACGAGCATTATCATGATGGCGAACACGAATCCGCCGATCGATAACACCAAAGTGCTGAAAAGAGTACTTGAAAAATGCGCGAAGGAAAAAATCCATGTCTATAGTGCCGCAAACGTGACGCTCCACATGCAGGGGAAGGAACTGACAGACTTTGAGGCGCTGAAAGAAGCCGGCGCGAAGGTCTTTACCGATGACGGCGTTCCCGTGCGCAACCGGCTGCTGCTCCGCAGCGCCCTGCTGCACGCGAAGGCTCTGGACATGCCGGTCAGTCTGCATGAAGAAGATCCGTCCTTGATTTCCGAGAACGGAATCAACGGCGGCGGTGCCGCGGCAGCATACTACGGGATTAAGGGTTCTCCCAGAGAAGCCGAGATAACAATGATCCGCGAAGACGTACAGGCAGCCGCGCAGACAGGTGCCGCGCTCTGCATACAGCACATCAGCACGGCAGAGGGCGTCGCTCTTGTACGCTATGCCAGGCAGATCAATCCGCTCATCCGCGCCGAGGCAACGCCGCACCACTTCTCTTTAACCGAAGAGGCTGTGATCCGCTGCGGCGCGCTCGCGAAGGTCAATCCGCCGGTCCGGACAGAACACGACCGTATGGAAATCATCCGCGGCCTGCAGGACGGCACGATCAGTTTCATAGCAACCGATCACGCGCCGCATACGGCCGCGCAGAAGGCCGTCACGCCGCTCTGGAAGGCGCCGAGCGGTATGATCGGACTGGAGACCGCGCTTTCGCTTTCCATCCGGGAACTGGTGAACCCCGGCTTCCTTACGATGATGCAGCTGCTCCGGCTTCTGACCTGGAATCCCGCGGAATACTATAAGCTGCCGGCAGGTTCGATCGAGGAGGACGGTCCCGCAGACCTTGTGATCTTTGATCCGCAGGCGCAGTGGACCGTACCGGACCACTTTGCTTCCCGCTCTTCCAATTCTCCGTTTATCGGCGAGACCCTGCCGGGCGTCGTCCGCTGGACGATTGCGGACGGAGAAATTGTCTATAAAAATCCGCAGTAAAGAGATTTTCCGTACCCGCCCGAAGGGGCTGTCGCTTCAACAATTGCGACAGCCCCTTTCCCCGGTCAGAAGCATGCGCCGCCGGGCGCTCCCCGGAGAAAGAGGAGCCGGCTTATGCCTGCTCCTCTTTCTCTTTCACATATTGAAACAGTTCTTCCAGTGCCATTCCGCGGGATGCCTTGAAAAGGAACGCGGTGTCCGAAGGGCTTTCCAAAAGGATCTTATCCAGCACGGCCTTCGCTTCGCGTTTGTCCGCGCAGGCGCGCACATCGGAAAGTCCGTTCTTCTTCGCTTCCTCCGCAATATAAGCCGCTGCCCTTCCGGTCGTGACCAGCGTATCAATGGATAGTCCCGCCGCGAACGCGCCGACTTCGCGGTGCAGTTCTTCTTCCCGCTCTCCCAGCTCGAACATGTCGCCGAGGACTGCGATCCTTCGGACACCCGCTGTATGCGACAGAGTCACAAGCCCTGCCTTCATGGACTGGGGGTTGGCATTATAGGTGTCATTGTACAGTGTCCGGCTACCCGGTAAATGCAGCGTTTCCATCCGCATGCCGGTCGCCGTATAATGCGCGATACCGGCCGCAATCTCTTCATTCGACATGCCGTAGTACGCGCCGATCGCCGCGGCTGTAAGCGCAGGATAAATCAGGTGTCTTCCCGCTGCCGGAACGTCGATGTCATAGGTTCCCGTGGGTGTCACTGCCGTAAACATCAGCTCTTCCGGAAGCGTGTCACGGATGTTGACCGCGCGGAAATCGCAGTTCTGCGCTTCTCCGATAAAGACGAAATGGAAGCGGCGCTGTTTTTCCGCATCCTCCCGGAGTTTTACAAGGAACTCATCGTCCCCGTTCATGACTGCGAGACCGCCGTCCGTAAGACCGTTAAAGATCTCGCATTTTGCCTTGAAAATGTTCTCTTTACTGCCGAGATTTCCGATATGTGCCTCACCGATATTCGTGATCGTGCAGACATCGGGCTTTGCGATTCTCGTCAGATAATCAATCTCTCCGCGGTGGTTCATGCCCATCTCCAGAACCGCGATCTGCGTATCCGCGCCGATCGAAAGGATGGTTCTGGGCAGTCCTATATTGTTATTGAAATTCGCCTGCGTCTTGACGACGTTGAACCTTTCGGAGAGGACAGAGGCGATCATGTCTTTGGTCGTTGTTTTGCCGACACTTCCTGTCACCGCAACCGCGGGAACGGCAAAACAGCGCCTGTAATAAGCCGCGAGATCCCCCGCCGCGCGGATCGTGTCCTGTGTCAGAACATAGAACTTCCCCTCCATATAGGTGCCGGGATCCTTCGAAACAACACAGCCCGCGGCACCGGAAGAAAGCGCTGCCGGAACGTATTTATGTCCGTCGCTTTTTTCTCCGGGATAGGCGAAAAAGACATAGCCGTTCTCTACCTTCCGGTTATCCGAGACAGCGCCGGTGATCATGATGCTCTCGTCCGTGCAGGGACCGAGGAGTTTTCCTCCGACCGCGCGGACCAGTTCTCCAAGCGTAATAACTTCCATCAGTCTGCTCTCCTCTGCAGCGCATCCTTTATGATGATTTCACACAGATCTTCGTACGAAATGCCGACGGCTGCCGCTTCCTGCGGAACAAGGCTGGTCGGCGTCATGCCGGGGAGCGTATTCACTTCGAGGAAATAAATATTGTCATTCTGATCGATCATGAAATCGCTGCGGGAGTAAGTGCGAAGCCCCAGCGTCTTATGAACGAGCACCGCCATCTCGCCCATCTTCTTCGAGAGCTCCGGTGAAAGGCGGCCGGGGCAGATTTCCTGCGTTGCGCCCGCGGAATATTTATTGCTGTAGTCATAGCCGCCGGTCTTCGGCACGATTTCAACGCAGGGAAGCGCTTTGTCCTGCAGCACTGCGTTTGTAAACTCTCTGCCTTCAATGAACTGCTCGATCAAAAGGTCGCTGCCGTAGTGGAGGCAGTCCGTCAGCGCACGCACCCGCTCTTCCTGCCCGCGGACAATGAAAACGCCGATGGTAATGCCGCCGGTCGGTCTCTTCACGACACAAGGGACAGAGTTTTCCTGCATGATCTGCGGGATATCCTCTTTGCTGACTCCATGGTACGCATGCCAGTCCGGGGTTGTAACGCCGGCGGGGCGGACAAGCTGTTTGGTCAGCGTCTTGTCCATTCCGATGGCCGCCCCGAGATAGCCGGAGCCGGTATACGGAATTCCCATCAGGTCAAATGCGGCCTGTACGCGGCCATCTTCGCCGTTCAGACCGTGCAGCGCGATAAAAACAACATCCGCCTTGCTGCAGATTTCGAGAACGCCTCTGCCGAAAAGCGAAGGGCTTTTGAACTTCCGCTCCTCCCGTACCTTTGCAAGGTCCGGCGCCTGCCCGTCGAAAACAGCCGGCTGCAGCGGCGGGAGCTCATCAAAAAGCTTCTCCGGCGCCGCGAGTACGTCGTCTCCCATATCTTCGAGTCCGTTGAAGAGATCAACCAGAACCGCTTTATGTCCGCGGCTTCGAAGTGCCGCGCAAACCTTCGTTCCGGACAGGAAAGAAATCTTTCTCTCCGTGCTCAGTCCTCCGCATAATACTACGATTTTCATTCTGAAGCTTTCCTTTCATTCTCCGCATGGTCGCCACAGGCCAGATCGCTATCATGAAGGATGCTCCTTTCGCTGCCCTGCGTTTCTTTCCCAAGCTGCCACGCGGCCGCGGTTGTTTCCGCTGTCATCAGCCGGTCCGGCAGGAAGCCGGCACTCATGATACCACTTCTGATGGCCCTTGTGTTTTCTTTTCCGACAAGAATTATATAATCGAACACTTTGGACGCTGCCGCGCCGAATCTTCTCGCGCTTTCACCGCGGATCGCGCCAAGTTCCGTGATTCCGGCGGTCATCAGGATTTTGGTCCCCGAAAACCACTGCATGCTTTCCAGCGCGTCGAGTACGCCTTCGGGCGCGGCGTTCGCCGTATCGTCAATGACGGTCATTCCGTTTACAACGCGTCCCTCCATCAGATGCGGTTTGCTCGTAAGCTCCTGCAGCGCGCTTTTGAGCTTCTGCATCGGGACGCCGAGCTTATAGGCAAGCACTGCCGCGCCGAGCGTAGCCATTGTATTTCTCGCGCCGATGCGTTTTAAGTGAAAGATTTCCGTATCCCCTTCCGGAAATACAACTTCGGCCTCCGTCCCTTCATGCGTGACCCCGAGAATCCGGAACGAGTACGCGCACGTTTCATCGGTTCCGAAAGAAACCGGTTCGGTAAAAACAGGATTCTTCCCAAGAGAAGCGAATTTCCTGCTGTCCAGAACAATCAGGCTGCAGATTACAGAAAGTCCCTGTATCATTTCCCTGTTCACAGGGCAGATCAGATACCGGTGCCGGTCTTCAAGTTTCGTACAGACCGCTTTCGCGAGCTCGCTCTCCATTTCATCTGTCTCATCAACGGTCAGCACATCGTAGGAAACAGACAGCGCAGCGGAAAGCGCTTCGATACTCTGCTGCTGTCCGCGTTTACCGGCAATGCCGATCAGTGTCAGATCCGGCCTTTCCTTTAACGTGTCTATGGCGCGCTGCACCGTTTTGGCCTGGACCGTCTGCTCCAGAGGGATCGAAAGCAGCGCCGAAAGTGCCGTAAGAATCGGCAGAAACGCGCAGGTGAATGACGCAAGATATAACAGAGGACTGCTTGACGGCATATACGCAAACAGAATGCAGATCACGAAGACCGCCAGTAAAAGCAGGTAATTTACGGCAGCAATCCGCAGAATTCTTCCGGAATGGCGCCGCGCGTGATTTTTCGTTCTGCCAGGGAAATAAATAATAAAGATGGCACAAAGATAAATGATTCCGGCGATAAAGCCCGGAAGAGAATAATCCAGAAGCAGCGCGGACGCGGGTACGAAAATAAAAATCAGCGGAAGCCACCGGATTGGCTCAGCCGCGAGATACCGGAAATAATCGCTGAAATGATACCCGCCGAGGCGGAAGATATGGAGAAAATAATACGTGGCGGCTGCCATCGCCGGCAGGTAAATGGCCAGCAGGATCCCCCGTCCTGCAAAAATCATTGGTGCAGCCATGTGCCATGCTCCTTTGCAAGGGCAGACAGGCACCTTCCGCCTTTACGTGGAAAAAGTGCCTGCTGTCTCAGTTTTTATGAATTACAGGGATCTCCGATTGTAATTAATCAGACATCCGTCAAGAATAATCTCACGCTCCTCATCGGTCAGATCGCCAAGAGAAACCGTAAACGGCGCAAGTTTCCCGCCCTTGACCACATATCCTGTGATCGAAGCGTCTTTCTCCCGTACTGCCTTTCTGATCTGCGGGAAGAAAAGGTAGTCGAGCTTTTCGAAAGGAAGGTTTTCCTCCGGAATCAGGAACGGCAGCATTCCCCAGTTGATCAGGTTCGAGCGGTAACGCTTGGTCGCATAGGAAACCGCGAAATTCGCCCAGCCGCCGAGCACCTTCTGGCAGGATGCCGCCTGCTCTCTCGCGGACCCGTCACCGGGCTTGACCGCGAAAATGGCAGAACCTATGCCCAGATTGTCATGGGAGACCTCCGGAAACGTCTCTTTGATCGTGTGCATGACGGGCCGCAGCTCCGGTAGTGCTTCGCCGGCGCACTTTCCTTCTGTAAGCGCTCGTTCACCCTCGCGTACTTCCTTCGCAAGGCCCACATAGTCCGGGCAGCGTCTGGAAAGCGCGAACTCCGAAAGTCCTTCCGGGTTAGAGCGGTACGAAGATGTCTCGCCCGAAGGGATCAGCTCGTCCGTAGTCGTCACGGGATCGTGGATCTCCGCGACAAGCTTCAGAACAAGGTTATCCGGAAGCGGCTCCATCTTCGGCCAGTCCTTGATATTCGGTCCGAGCTGGAGCTTTTCGTTTTCGTCGGCAATACCCTTTGAATCGAAGACTCTCTTCTCATAAATCTTTCTGTCAAAATGGTACGCGTACGTCGGAATATCCTTGTCGATCTCTGTCGCCGGTGTCAGGTATCCCTGATTTGCGGCAGTTGCCGCGATACTTCTCGCGTCCATGAGAGCAACATAAGTCAGCTGCCCCTTCTGCGGCTTCGCGCCTTCCCTGCTCGGGAAGTTACGCGTTGTGTGACGGATCGAGAAGGCATTGTTTGCCGGGGTATCACCCGCGCCAAAACAAGGCCCGCAGAACGCGGTCTTTAATACCGCGCCGGCATCCATGAGTTTCTCCGCGACGCCATTGCGGATCAGCTCGTAATAAACCGGCTGGGAAGCAGGGTATACGCTTAAGGAGAATCTGTCGTCGCCGATATTTTCCCCGTCAAGAATGCCCGCGGCCTCGCAGATATTCTCGAAACCGCCGCCGGCACAGCCCGCAATAATTCCCTGATCCACAAGAAAACGCCCGTTCACAATCTTGTCCAGAAGGTGTGTCTCGACATCTTTTCCGAACGAAACACGCGCTCTCTCCTCGACCGCGTGCAGGATATCCGGCAGGTTGTGATTCACCTCGTCAATTGTGTATGCCATGCTCGGGTGGAACGGCATCGCGATCATCGGCTCGACCGTGGAAAGGTCAATGTCGATCACGCCGTCGTAATAGGCGCCCGGAGCCGGCTCCAGCTTTCTGTACGCATTCTCGCGCCCGTGCAGTGCAAGCCACTCTTTTGTTTTATCATCGGTCTCCCAGATCGAGGACAGGCAGGTTGTCTCGGTCGTCATGACGTCGATGCCGATTCGAAAATCCATCGAAAGATTTGCGATTCCGGGGCCAACGAATTCAAGCACCTTGTTCTTGACAAAGCCGTTCGCGAAAACAGCACCGATCAGCGCGATATTGACATCATGCGGTCCGACGCCGCGGCGCGGCGCGCCCTTAAGGTTCACCGCGATGACCTCGGGCCTTTTAATATCATAGGTCTGGTTCAGCAGCTGCTTGACCAGCTCCGGACCGCCCTCGCCCATTGCCATGGTGCCGAGAGCACCGTACCTTGTATGCGAGTCGGAGCCGAGGATCATGCCGCCGCACTCCGCCAGCATTTCCCGTGCGTACTGATGGATGACCGCAAGGTGCGGAGGCACATAAATGCCGCCGTATTTCTTCGCGGCAGACAGGCCGAACATGTGATCATCCTCGTTGATCGTGCCGCCGACCGCACACAGTGAATTGTGGCAGTTCGTCAGAACGTACGGCATCGGAAATTTCGTCAGTCCCGACGCCCTCGCTGTCTGGATA
>R21__coassemble_1580_pt1 | contig 15058 bp, 10 predicted proteins | sample R21__metabat2_low_PE_043 | metagenome-assembled genome bin R21
TCTGTGTCTCGACGAGTGTCTCCTGCGTATCGGAAAGCGACTGCTGCGTGCCCGCAATCTCGTCTTGTTTCTTCGTGATCTGATTGTCCAGATCATTGAGCTTTCCGGTAATCTGTGTCATCTGCGAATTAAAATCCGCAAGCTGCCCCGTCAGCTCGGAATGCGTATCTTCCAGACTGTCAATTGTGTTCTGGTTGCTGCCGATCGCGTCTTTCGTCTCTGAGGCCGCCTTTTTGGCGTCGTCAAGCTTCTTCTGCGTTTCCTTGATATCCGCTCTTGCGCTAAGAGGAAAAGACATGGCTAGAAAGGCAGCCCCCAGAAGCGCGCACACCGAAAGAACGCACCTTTGAACGCTCGCCCCACCTTTCCTGTTTTTCATTTGTCCGTCTGTCTTTTTCCCCATTAAGAAATCCGCTCCGCCCGGCTATTCCTAAACATTCAGCTCAATTTTTCTGCCCGTCCGCTGATACTGATAGTACCTTACCCCTGCCGCGTTAAACATCCGTTTGCTCGCGATCGTTGCCTCCGAATCCGCATACTTGTCGCTGTCGTAAACGACATTCTTGATGCCCGCCTGAATGATCGCCTTCGCGCATTCATTGCACGGGAAAAGAGAGACATATAAAGTCGCGCCTTCCAGCGAGCCGCCGCGGTAATTTAATATCGCATTCAGTTCACTGTGTGTGACATACGGATATTTGGTCATCAGCTGATCCGCTCCGTCCCTGTCCCACGGAAAAACATCATCGTCGCACCCCTTCGGCAGTCCGTTATATCCCATGGAAAGAATCTTATGATCACTGCTGACAATGCAGGAACCGACCTGTGTGTTCGGGTCCTTCGAGCGCATGCCCGCAAGCTGGGCGACGCCCATGAAATACTCGTCCCAACTGATATAATCTTTGCGTTTGGATGACATATTCACCTCCGCGCGATCCCCCGGCCGGCTGCTGCAGCCGGCACGGCGTTTCCGCGTATTGCAAGGAAGCCGGCGCCCTGACGGCACCGGCTCCGTACCAGCAGTATTATTTAGTTCCGAAAATCCGGTCTCCTGCATCTCCAAGCCCCGGCACGATGTATCCGTTTTCATTCAGATGATCATCAAGAGCGCCGATATAAAGATCCACATCCGGATGCGCCTGTGTAAACGCCTTCACGCCTTCCGGAGCCGCGATAATGCAGAGGAAGTGGATCTTGCGGCAGCCGTGCTGTTTGAGAAGCGCCACGGCATCAACCGATGAGCCGCCGGTCGCCAGCATGGGATCGACAACAAACACTTCTCTGTCAGCGCAGTCCGCGGGCAGCTTGCAGTAGTATTCCACCGGCTTCAAGGTCTTCGGGTCTCTGTAAAGACCGATGTGCCCGACCTTCGCGGCGGGGATCATTTTAAGCATTCCGTCTACCATGCCAAGTCCCGCACGCAGAATCGGGACAACCGCGAGCTTCTTGCCCTTGAGCTGCTTGGCAGTCATATGCGCGATTGGCGTGTCAATCTCGACATCTTCCAGCTCAAGATCTCTTGTCGCCTCATAGCAGAGCAGCATGGCGATTTCGCCTACTGTCTCACGGAACGACTTGGTCCCGGTTGTTCTTCTCCTGATAAAACCAATCTTGTGCTGAATCAGCGGATGATCCATTACTACTACTTTAGCCATTGTTTTCTCCTTTTCTCTGCATTGCCGCCTTTGGCAAAGCTTACCCCTTATTCCTCATACTCCGCGATCTTACGGACGCGGCGCTCATGCCTTTCTCCATGCGAAAACTCTGTAGAAAGGAAAGTATCCACTATATCCATAGCTGCCGTCTGTCCCGTAATCCCCGCGCCAAGCGCCAGCATGTTAGCGTCATTGTGTTCTCTGGTCAGTCTTGCCTGTGTTACGTTTGTGCAGAGCCCGCACCGGATGCCATTCACTTTATTCGCCACAATACTGACGCCGATGCCGGTTGTACAGATCACAATTCCTTTCTCGCACTTGCCGTCCGCGACCGCCTTCGCGGCAGCTCCCGCAAAATCAGGATAATCACACGAAGCCTTGCTGTCCGTGCCAAAATCTTTGCAAGTGATTCCCTTTTCTTCAAGATGCTTCCTGACAGCTTCCTTCAGGTCAAAGCCGCCGTGATCAGAAGCAATCGCTATCATACCTTCTCCTCCATATCTTCGTACATATGCCCGCGGTCCTTTTATTACTTCCGGAATTTCCCGGAAAATTCCGCTTCACTGTCACAGCCGGACAATCTGCTGCCCTGCCGCTTTCTTCAGCCGGTTCATGATTGCCATGCCGATGCCCTCACTGTCGAACGACTCCGAATACATGACCGTCACATTTTCATCATCAAATTCGCGAAGGACGTGAAACAGCTCATGTGCTACCGTCTCTTCGTCCTTTCTTGTTCCGACGCTCTTCACCGCATCCGCGTTGTATCTGTCCTTCGTTTCATCCGTGCAGATAACGCCGGTCTTCTCTCCGCGCGAGCGGGCCTGCGCGGTCTTTTCATTGATATAGTTTACAACTTTTTCCCGCTCTCCTTCAACTATCGTAAGATCTCCTTTGGGCGCGTAATGGCGGTATTTCATTCCGGGCGCTTTCGGAACCTCTTTCGAGGAAGGATCAATGATCGTGTGGTCGACATCTACGCCGCCGACAACGCTCTCGAACATCTCCTTCGTGATATATCCGGGGCGCAGAATGGTCGGCTTTTTATCCGTCAGATCGATAATACTGGATTCCAGACCGATACCGACCTGTCCGCCGTCGATGATCATCTCAACGCGCCCGTCCAAGTCCTCCCGGCAGTACTGCGCCATTGTGGGCGAGGGTCTTCCGGAACGGTTTGCCGATGGCGCCGCTACAAAACCGCCGCCGGCTTCAATCAGGGCTTTCGCGATTTTATTGCTGGGGAAGCGCACAGCGACTGTTTCCAGACCGCCGGTCGTCTCATATGGCACTCTGCCGCTCTTGTAAAAGATCATTGTCATCGGTCCCGGCCAGAAAGCGTCCGCAAGCCTGCGCGCTTCCTCCGGCACTTCGCGTACAATCTCATACAGGTCTTCTATTCTGCAGATATGGACAATCAGAGGATTGTCTGACGGCCGGCCCTTTGCCGCATATATTTTCATGGAGGACTGCGGGTTCAGCGCGTCTCCGCCAAGCCCGTATACTGTTTCCGTGGGGAAAGCCACCAGACCGCCATCCTTTAAAATACTGCCGGCTCTTTCGATCGCCTTAAGGTCTATGGCATCCTCGGTCATTGATACATATTCTGTTTTCAAAATCACTGCCTCTGCATGTTCTTCTGTCTCTGCCGCCGTCTCCGGCACGGCAGGAATTATTCCTGATTCATATAGTTGCTGATAACATCCCAGACATCGGCCGTTTCAAACTGCAGCCTCCATTCCGCGACACCTGCCAGCTTGTTCGCTGTCATGACATCCAGCTTCTGCTTAATGGACTGGGAATCTTCGACCCAGATCTGAATCAGTTTATCACCTTCCGTCGTTTCCGCATAGTTCTGGCCCGCCTCCGCGTTCCAGTTCACGCTCATATTATGCTCCGAGATAAAATTCTGAATATCCTGCATGCCATAAGCTTCGGAAGTCACCTTGCCGTTTTCCGTGTACCAGATTCTCGAATAGAACGGAATCGCGTTGATCAGTTTCTGCGCCGGCACCTTTTTCAGAGCCATCGTGATTCCTTCGGTCACATAACCGATTGACGCAACACTGCCGGCCTCCTGACTTCCCTGATAGTGCTCGTCGTATCCCATGATAACCACATAATCCGCGAAAACGCCCTGCTCCTTGATATCATAAAAGCTGTTGAAATCATAAGCCGGATAATCGTCCACCGACAACGTCAGGTTGTTCGCTCGGCAGGCAATGGACAGCTCACGGATAAACTGTATGTAATCCTGTCCGTAGGACTGATCGATCATTTCAAAATCGACATTGATTCCGTCAATTCCGTAAGTTGTAGCCTCTCTGATCACCTGCTCTATCAGGTGCGTCCTCGAATCAAGCGTTGCAAGGAATTTTGAGCGGTCCTGCAGCTCCGTGGAATTGAAATTATCCACAACTGCCCAGACCTGCGCGCCCATCTGGTGAACCTGATCCACATAGCTTTGCTGCGCGGCACTGGTAATATCTCCATTGTCGCTTGTAATCCAGAACCATGTCGGCGCGACGACATTGACATCCTTCGTCGGCGCCATATAGGACTGCAGCGTTACATTTCCCTGTGATCCCCAGACGGCATGGAAAGCCATGTTCACCTTTTTGCCGAGCATCTTGGATTTAAATTCCGGCTCCTTGTAGTCCGTCACAGCCTGCGGCGTCTCTTTGGTTTCTCCGGACAGGCGTTTGTTTTCCACATACCCGATAATCGCATCTTCCGACTTCACCTTGGACCAGTTGTCCATCTTCTCGAGAATCGTGACTTTGGCTCCCTTGGACAGCTCTTCCATTACGTCGCTCTTGATACCGCCGCTGATCCGGATCTGTGTGTCTTTGTTCACTGTCGCCACGGTCTGCTCGTCAAAGGAACTGTCAAGCTGCAGGCGGTTCGGATCTTTAAATGCCTGATAGGAGAAATTCGTGTATTGTTTTACAAAATCCAGTGCAAGATAAACTGTGTCGCCCTCTTTTCTGGCAGGCATGTAGTCGAGCGTCTGCTGATCCTGACCGACGCTCACCTGCGTTGTCCCCGGGATTGTGGAAACCACCTTGTCCGGCAGTGCGTACAGGATAATCCCTGTCGTATCATCATTATTCTGCTTACCATAATAAAAACGGTCGTTCAGGTTCTTCTTGACATCCGCAAGTGCCATATAGTACTTGCCGTCCAGAAGCCTGGCGCGTACGTCGGAATACTGGTTTCCCCACACGATTGCCACATCCGTGTCTCCGGTAATGCCGTACTCGCTCGCAAGATCCGCCTTCTTTTTGGAATAGGAATACTTGTCCAGCACCAGTTTCACGCCGAACGCGCCGCATAAAATGACAATCATCAGGATCACGAGAAGCACCGGCGCTCCCTTGGAACCGCCGGCTCTCCCTCAGCGTGTTCCCGCGGAAGCGCCGCCGTTTCTGTGGGAAGCCGCGGATTTCCGCCGCGGATCCTGCCTTCGCGTATTCCTGTTCACGCTCCTTCCCTGCGCTGATTTTCTCTTTCCTGTCTCTTTTCCGCCGCGGCGCGATCCACCGCTGCCCGCGCTGCTTCCGTCTCTTCCATTATTGTTATAATCCTCATAATCCCCGTATTCATCGTATGCTGTATCGTAATCTTCAACAGGTTCAAATTCGTCGAAGTAATCATCTTCAAACTGGTAGGTTCTTCTGCCGTTTCCGCTCATCTGACTTCCTTTCCATGCCCGTTTTCCGGGTCTGCAAGTAATTATAGCAGAATGCCGTGTAGGCGTCATTGAAAAATCAGGGCAGCCAGCGGCTGCGGAACATCAAACAGAATGCGGCAGAGGCATATGATTCTTCTTTCTCTTTGCGGAGACAGCGGGGCCCCCTGATTTGCTATTATTAATGAAGAAACACATGTCCTGCCGCATCCGTTCAAGACGCGCGGCCATATCCTTGCTGGCCGGCAGCAGAAATGGTATATAAGATATGTAACAAGATGCCGCTTCTCGCGGCGCAGAACTGCTGACTTGCCGAGGGACCGGAAGGTTCATTCCGTGGGGACCGTATCCTTGCATCGGCGCGTCCTGCCGGGACATAAATAGGTCGTTTTGTACTGCAGCAGCAAATAGTGGAAAACCTGTTCTAAATCGGCCGGAGCCGGCCTTGATACGGCTGTTGCCGTAATCAGATGTGATTCAGGAAATGAATCAGACAGGTATGCAGATCATCACCTCCCTACGACACCGGATTTTCATGTCGTCGGCAGTAACAATCATACCACCTGTGAAACAGCGGAAAAGACCGCCGGCAGATTATCGGCATGTTTTTTCATTTGCGTAAAAACTGCAGAATATGACCGCGAATATTTTGTATGATTTTTCTATGGCAGCTTCCGGATACGCTGTGCAATGGGAACATGTCATGTAATTGTTAACAAACAGCCGCAAAACAGTGCCGGAACCCGGCAGGAAGAGCACTTAAACTTTTATAAAGAATCCGCCGCCGCGGTTGACGCTCCGCGGATCCGGGAGTAAAACTAAATGAACCGGTACAGACTGAATTTTACAGACTCCGGTAATGTTAAAGGGGAGGAGGTGCCCTGAATGAAGATCGAAAAAATAAATGATAACCAGATCCGTTGCACACTGACCAGCGAGGATCTCGCGCAAAGGCAGCTCCGGCTCAGTGAGCTCGCCTACGGAACCGATAAGGCAAGGGCTCTGTTCCGCGATATGATGCAGCAGGCAGCTGCGAAATACGGTTTTTTTACCGAAAACATGCCGCTTATGATCGAAGCGGTTCCCACATCTTCCGACAGCATTGTTCTTGTTGTCACGAAGGTAGAAAATCCCGAGGAGCTTGACACCCGCTTTGCGAGCTTTGCTCCCGGCGTGCAGGCGGTTCCCGGAGAAAGCGCTGACGAGCCGAATGCTTTTGAACAGCTGATCAATACGATCAGCAAGGCCGCGGAGGGAGCGCAGAGTACCGATACGCCGGCCGGCGCAGGCAGAGCAGTGCGTCAAAACGCCCAGCAGTTAACCGAACTGCGGAATTATCTGATGCTCAACCGCCTGTATGCTTTTTCATCGATGAACGAGGTAATCGAAGCCGCAAGGGCTTCGGGCGGCTCTTATCCGGATGAGAGCACACTTGTCCTTGACGAAGCGGACGGAACTTATTATCTCATGCTCTCCATGCCGACAATGGAAGAAGTGAGCCTGCAGCAGAGCGTTCTCGCGGCTCTTTCCGAATTCGGTACGCAGCTTCCCGCAACCGACGGCAGACGAAGGCATCTGTCCGAGCACTGCCGCATACTGATTGAAGGACATGCACTCCATGAGCTGTGCGAGCTGTAAACCGCACTTTTTGTTTTGACATAATTCGTATCGGATCCCTTTTTCGCGCCTTCCGCGTGGAAAAGGGGTTTCTTTTCACTTACGAAAAACTCTTTCGTTAAGTTTTCTGTCATTTTATATTAGTTTTATAAGTATTGTGAACTATCCACCAAAACATATCCATGTGTTATATGGCAATTGGCTATTTTAACAGTCCAAACATTGCATTTTGAGGGCCTCAATGGTACTATCTGTATGATAGATTCGTTGTGCGGGATGCATTTTGCCGTGCCCCCTGCGCAACATCAAATAAAACAGGAGGACAAACTACTATGGCAAGAAAGTATTTAACCATGGATGGTAACGAAGCTGCCGCACATGCGGCGTACGCTTATACCGAAGTTGCTACCATCTACCCGATCACGCCTTCATCAGTTATGCCTGAGCATGTTGATGAGTGGGCTACTGCCGGACGTAAGAACATTTTCGGTGATGTTGTACACGTAACCGAGATGCAGTCTGAAGCCGGCGCTGCGGGTGCCACACACGGCTCCATCGTTGCCGGTGCCATGACATCCACCTTCACAGCTTCTCAGGGACTTCTTCTGATGATCCCGAACATCTACAAGATCGCAGGTGAAGGCCTTCCGGCAGTATTCAACGTATCTGCCCGCTGCGTAGCTACACACGCTCTGAACATCTTCGGCGATCACTCCGACGTTTATGCATGCCGTCAGACCGGTGCCGCAATGCTCTGCTCCGGCTCCGTTCAGGAAGTTATGGATCTGACACCCGTTGCTTACTGCGCTGCAGTAGACGGAAAGCTTCCTTTCATCAACTTCTTCGACGGTTTCCGCACATCTCACGAAATTCAGAAGATTCAGGTTTGGGATTACGAAGATCTCAAGGATCTCATCGATCTCAAGAAGGTTCAGGAGTTCCGTGACAACGCTCTGAATTCCAACCATCCCCGTCAGATGGGTTCCGCTCAGAACCCGGATATCTTCTTCACAACACGTGAAGCCTGCAACAAGTACTACGACGCAATGCCCGCCATTGTCGAGAAGTACATGCAGAAGGTCAACGAGAAGATCGGCACAAACTACAGCCTGTTCAACTACTACGGCGCTGCGGATGCAGAGCAGATCATCATCGCGATGGGCTCTGTAAACCAGACGATCGAAGAGACAGTTGATTATCTGAACGCTGCAGGGCGCAAGGTCGGTGTCGTTGAAGTTCACCTGTACAGACCTTTCAGCGCGGAAGCTCTGATTAACGCGATTCCGGATACTGTTAAGAAGATCTCCGTTCTTGACAGAACAAAGGAGCCCGGCTCCATCGGCGAGCCTCTGTTCCTTGATGTTGTTGCAGCTCTCAAGGATTCCAAGTTCAAGGATGTCGAAGTTTTCGGCGGCCGTTACGGTCTTGGTTCCAAGGATACAACACCCGCACAGATCATCGCGGTTTATGACAACACCGAAAAGAAGAGATTCACGATCGGCATCACCGATGATGTAACAAATCTTTCCCTTCCTACCGGCAAGGAAGTTGTTACAACTCCGGAAGGAACCGTATGCTGCAAGTTCTGGGGCCTTGGCGCTGACGGTACTGTAGGCGCGAACAAGAACTCCATTAAGATCATCGGCGACAATACGGATATGTACGCACAGGCATACTTCGATTATGACTCCAAGAAGTCCGGCGGCGTAACAATGTCCCACCTTCGTTTTGGTAAGAAGCCGATTAAGTCCACCTACCTGATTCATCAGGCGAACTTTGTTGCATGCCACAAGAAGGAATACATCCGCATGTTCAACATGGTTCAGGAACTGGTTGACGGCGGCAGCTTCCTGCTGAACTGCAACTGGTCCGATGAAGATCTCGAGAAGGAACTTCCCGGCCAGGTTAAGAAGTTCATTTATGATCACAAGATCAACCTGTATACGATCGATGGCGTAAAGCTTGGTATCGAGACAGGCATGGGACCGACAAGAATCAACACCATTCTGCAGTCCGCATTCTTCAGCATCACAAAGATCATTCCTGAAGATCAGGCGATCCAGCTGATGAAGGACGCAGCTCAGAAGACATACGGCCGCAAGGGTCAGGATGTCGTTGAGAAGAACTGGAAGGCTATTGATGCCGGCGCCAAGAACTGGCACAAGGTAGAAGTTCCCGCTTCCTGGGCAAACGGCGTTGATGAAGGCCTTGAATTCCATAAGGTTACAACAGACCGCAAGGATGCCGAGGACTTCGTTAACAACATTCAGATCGCTGTTTCTTCTCAGGAAGGCAACAGCCTGAAGGTTTCCGATGTTCTTCCTTATGCTGACGGCTCCACACCGTCCGGCACATCCGCATTCGAGAAGCGCGGCATCGCGGTTAACGTACCGGTTTGGGATGCTTCCACATGTATCGAGTGTACTTTCTGCTCCTATGTATGCCCTCACGCTGCAATCCGTCCGGTTGCAATGACAGAGGAAGAGGCAGCAAAGCTTCCTGAAGGAACCCTTACAAAGGATCTGACAGGTATGCCCGGTTATAAGTTTGCCATCGTTGTATCCACGCTCGACTGCACAGGCTGCGGTTCCTGCGCGAATGTATGCCCCGGCAACGTAAAGAACGCAACTCTGACAATGACCCTCAAGGAAGATGCAGAGAAGCTTCCGAACCAGCAGGCTGCATTCAACTATGGCGTCAAGCTTCCTGTAAAGGATGAGGTTGTCGAGCACTTCAAGCCTACAACAGTTAAGGGCTCTCAGTTCAAGCAGCCTCTGCTTGAGTTCTCCGGCGCATGCGCAGGCTGCGGCGAGACACCTTACATCAAGCTTGTTACACAGCTGTTCGGCGATCACATGATGGTCGGCAACGCAACAGGCTGCTCCTCTATCTGGGGCAACTCTTCGCCTTCTACTCCTTACACGGTAAACGCGGAAGGTCACGGCCCGGCATGGTCCAACTCTCTGTTCGAGGATGCTGCTGAGTTCGGCTTTGGTATGTTCCTTGCGAACGATGCAATCCGTGCACAGCTCAAGGAGAAGGTAACTGCTTGGAACGGTGAAGGCGCTCAGGAATGGCTTGATACATTCGCAAACGGCAACGCTAACCAGGCTGCTACAAAGAAGCTGATCGCAGGTCTGGAAGCTGATGGCTCTGATGCTGCCAAGGATATCCTCGCTGAGAAGGACTTCCTCAACAAGAAGTCTCAGTGGATCTTCGGTGGTGACGGCTGGGCATTCGATATCGGCTACGGCGGCGTTGACCACGTTCTTGCTTCCGGCAAGGATGTCAACATCTTCGTTGTAAATACCGAGGTATATTCCAACACCGGCGGACAGTCCTCCAAGGCTACTCCTGAAGGCGCAGTTGCTCAGTTCGCTGCAGCCGGCAAGGAAACCGTTCAGAAGGATCTTGCCGCAATGGCAATGTCCTACGGCTATGTATATGTAGCTCAGATCTCCATGGGTGCTGACTACAATCAGGCAATCAAGGCTATCTCCGAAGCAGAAGCTTATCCGGGACCGTCTATCATTATCGGATACGCGCCTTGCATCAACCAGGGTATCAAGAAGGGTATGAACAAGGCTATGACCGAAGAGAAGCTCGCAGTCGAGACAGGCTACTACAACCTGTTCAGATTCAATCCTGCAGGCGGCAGCAAGAAGTTCACTCTGGACTCCAAGCCGGCTACAAAGGAATACAGCGAGTTCCTTGGCGGAGAAGTTCGTTATGCTTCCCTGAAGGCTAAGAATCCTGAGAGAGCTGCAAGACTCTTCGCAGAGGCTGAACAGCACGCAAAGGATCACTACGCATACCTGCAGAAGCTGGGTGCTCTGTACAACGACTGATTTTCAGCCGCTGCCGGCAGCAATGACAAGGCTAAAATTAGCATTGTCTAACTCACACTTCGGGTTGTAATATGTAACTGTTCTGAGCACAGGTGCTTTGAGCGCCTGTGCTCAGATATTATAGGAGACAGTTCCATGCGGCTTGCGTGGATGTCATTTTTATAACGATATTTATGTATTGAAGGAGGATTCTACAATGCCTAGACAGATCAGTGATTCCTGCATTTCCTGCGGTTCCTGCGCAGCACAGTGCCCCGTTGAGGCTATTTCTCAGGGTGATTCTCACTACGAAATCGATGCTGACAAGTGCATCGACTGCGGCGCTTGCGAAGCACAGTGCCCTGTTGGCGCTATCTCCGAGGCTTAATCCTCACGCCGGATTATACAGACAGATTTGATGAAACCCCTGTCATGAGCAGCAGTTGCTGCTCATGACAGGGGTTTCTCTGTGAAGTCTTGCGGTGGGTACTTTTGTTTGTCTTCACGCAATAGTGCTTCGCATATTGCAGTGGGGACTTCGTTTGTCTTCATGCAATAGTGCTTCGCATATTGCATGGAGACTAATACCCCGGCACCACCGGATTAATAAACGGCGCAGCCGGTGTCTCCTCCATCTTCTTCGAATAATCGGCTTCCTCCTGCGTCTCCAGCCCATTCGCGACCGCCCAGTCATCATACGGAATCGCACGGATACTGCTCACGCCATAATACTCTTCATAACCGACGTTGGTCCAGTAGTCTGGGTCTTCCGTCAGCTCCATCTCCGGCAACGCAGAATAATCGTTATAAAAGTCTTTGTGGACCTGCGCAACGGTAATGTCATCTTTTCCTTCCGCAATCTGCTTCTCAATGTAGTCTGCGCGTTCTTTCCAGTCACGATAGATACGCACATTTGAAGCGCCGCACCGGAAATACATAAAAACAAAGTACAAAGACAGCACCATCAGAATCGAATAAATCACCGTCTGTGCGCCAATGGACCGATCGGTTCTGATTTCCAGATTTAACGCAATGCGGATAAGAGATATCACAGCAACGAGCAGGAAGATACCCGCGCCGAAATACGCGCGCGGCTGCGTCGGCTCTGTCAGAATCAGCGCGTATGCGGTGATCAGAAACAGAAACAGAAAAACCAGCGGCCGCCGAATCAGCCGAAGGCGCGCTCTTCGTTCCTCTTTCCGCATAAGCAGATGAATGACAATCAGCAGAATCCCGGCGACACACAGAAGCACAAAGAAATACTGGCAGACAATCAGTGTTACCTTCTGAAAGCGGGAAGCAAGTCCGAGAAGTCCTGTATAATTGCCCTTTTCCCGCACCTGCGCGCGAAGCGCGTTGCCCGGCGCGAGCACCATAAATAACAGCCCTGTCAGTGTTCCTAAAGCGCCTGCGATGCCTTCCGCGAACCATCTCTTTTCATTTACTCTTGCATCAATGACAAGCAGAAGGATGTAGACGAGGCATGCGCCGGATGTATTTTCGCTGCACCAGCCCGCGACAACGCCGAACACGAACAGCAGAATCAGAAGGAGCAGTCCGCGCCAGCCCTTACGCTGCGGCGCGCCGATGACACGGCGGAAGGAGTGCATTGTCGTCATCATGGCAAGAATGATCGTTGTCGTCCAGAGATAGTTGCACGCGCCGGTCTGCCACAGAACGGTCTGACGGAAATCAACAGTAAACAGCCACAGGCTCAGCTGGATCAGCAGAAAGACGATGGGATCGTACTTTTTGCGGTGCGGTATCTGCAAATAAATCAGGAACGAGAGAAGCGCGAAAACGATGCTGTTTGCTGTTTTGAACAGGATCAGAGGGAGTCTCAGGGAAATCCGCAGAATCAGGTGCGCAACCGACCGTCCGATCCATGTCATATACTGGTGATATTCCTGCGCGATCAGATCCGTAAGCCCCCGCGCGGTCCGCGCCTGCGCGGCGTAGCCGTAATCGTCAGAAAGAAACGGCGTGAAATAATTGAATATGAAAATCGCCACAAATGAAAACAGCGCGATCAGATACATGGCTGTCTTCTTCGGATTCCGCAGCTTCATTGCATTTGTCCTTTCAATCCGCCTGTCCGCGCAGCGGCTGGCCGCGGCCCAGATCTTCCTGCAGCGTAAAGCCCTGATGATCGACGCGGTATACATAATCGCAGTTCTGGATGGTCGTCAGCCTGTGAGCCACAATAATCAGCGTTTTCTTGCCATGCAGAGCCTCAATAGCTTCCATGATGGCAGTCTCTGTATCATTGTCAAGCGCAGACGTCGCCTCGTCAAAGATCATGATTTCAGGATCATTGTACAAAGCTCTCGCAATGCCGATTCTCTGCCGCTGACCACCCGAAATCCGCACGCCTCTCTCTCCGATTCCGGAGTCCAGGCCGTATTTCTGGCTGCGGACAAAATCGTCAATCTGGGCTTGTTTCAGCGCTTTCCATACCTTTTCATCATCAATCTGATCGTCCGGAACGCCGTAGGCAACATTGCGCCTGATTGTGTCGTCCAGCATGTACATAAGCTGCGGCACATAACCGATATCCTTATACCAGCCGGAAAGATTGTTTCTGATATCTTCCCCGTCGACCGTGATCTTTCCCGCCTGCGGCGCGAGGAGCCCCAGAATCAGATCAACCGTCGTGGATTTCCCGGCGCCGGAAGGACCGACCAGTCCGATCGATTTTCCCTTCGGAATTATGAGCGACGCGTTCTTTAAGATATCCACGTCTTCCTTCCCGGGATAATGATAAGTGATATCCTCGAGCTTCACTTCTTTCGTAAAACGGATCGGCTCGGCGTTTTCTTCGTTCTCGTAATGTTTTTCCTTCTCGAGCGTGTGCGCATGCTGAATAATGTCTTCGACATCGAGAAAGGCCGGCTCATAATACGAAATGTTGTTCAGGCACGAAACAACGCGGTTCGCGCTCGGCATAATCCGGACTGCAACCATCGCGAGCACGCCGACCTGCCCGATCATACTGCCGGTTCCCGACTCACTCCCGCTTCCGAGAAATATGCCCAGCATCGCGAGTATCCCGACGATCATAACAGTCTCGATACTAAGCCTCGGCACATTCGAGAATGTCTGCTGCATCTGCTGGATCTGGTTGAGTCTTCCGGCACTGATTTCAAACTGGGAGGCAAAATAATGCTCCTTGTTCAGCACCTTCGTCTCCTTGATGCCGTTCATGGACTGCAGGAGCCATTTCGTCTGCAGCGCCTGATTGTCCTTGACCTCCTGACCGAAACGCCGCAGCATCGGACTGAAAAACTTCCGGTTAATCAGGAGCACAAGGCCGATGAAAAATCCCATCATCAGCGTCATGACCGGGCTGACCGCGAGAGAGAGCGCAATCAGGAAAACAAAGACAATCAGCTCCGTAAACAGCTGCAGATAGGTCAGAATCAGATTGTAGGTACCATTGACATCGCTGACAATGTGCTGAATGACAAGAGGTGTGCTGGCATCCAGAAAGAATTCGTACGGTCTGTGCAGAATTTCCTTAAACAGCACTCTGGAAGTATTGTACTGGCCGTTATAGACAAACCGGTACTGCGCATAATACATAAAGAACAGGTACAGATTTTTCGCGATAAAAACAATAATCAGCGCAATAATAATCAGAATCAGGAACTGGTTGACACTCTCAAGATGCCAGTGTTCGCTGATCATGCGCATGTATCTGTTGCCGGAAACAGATTCCGGGCTGGTCGCCGCCGTAATCAGGGGCAGAATAAGAGAAGTTCCGATCGTTTCAAGCGCAGCACCCACCACCATCATCGCGAACAGGATCACCATGACCCGCTTCTGTCTTTTCGTCAGAACATGAAAGACGCGGTGCAGCAGATGCCCCGATTTCCGGTAAGCGTGTTTGCCGTCCCGCCGGTCATCGCCCCCGAAAATCATCTTCCGGGCTTTATCATTTTCCGATTTGTCGTATTCCTGCCGGGCGGCTTCGCCTTGAATAGGCTTATCAAAAGCCGTCTTCGAAGACGTTTCCGCCCCCGCAGTTTCTCCGGCTTTATGTTCCATCATTTTATTATTCATATATTTGTGCGCGGAGCGCCTGTTCGATCCTGCCGGAAAGGCAGACTATCAATCCTGAATACCGCGTTCCTGCGGCGCTGCGCCGGCAAGGTTCGCGAACTTGGTAAGTTCCGGAATCCACTTGAGATTTACTGTGCCGAACTGGACGTTTAGCTGTTTTGCGATGATAATCTCCGAAATACCCTTGTCCGCGGATTCCGGATGGT
>R21__coassemble_1581_pt1 | contig 15045 bp, 13 predicted proteins | sample R21__metabat2_low_PE_043 | metagenome-assembled genome bin R21
GCCACGCCGGAACACCCGAATAAAACAAAGCGCAAAGCTACAGAAACGGAAATCACCATTACCGTCTGCAAGACAAGTTTTTTTGTGCAGATATGCTGAAAAGCGGCGTCTATCAGACGGTAAATTCCGATATACGGAACAATGATACATAAACCGCTTGCCATGGCCAGCAGGATTGCCAGAAGCAGCCAGATTTTTTGTTCACCGGCCCATTGAAGCAGCAGTGCAATCCTGTTTTCTTTTTTCTGTTCCATCGTTTCACATCTCCTTTCCCTCTGAAACAGAGAACAGTTCCCGAAGCTTAGGGAGGGAATCCATCACAACAGGTATGTCATCCGGCATTTCACCTTCATCAAAATGCAGGACACGGGAGCAGATATGGCAGACAAATTCAAAATCATGAGTGACAATAAAAATGATTTTCCCCTGTTGGGATAACCGTTTTATCAGCCCCGCCACCTGTGCCATGCTGTCAAAGTCAAGACCGCTGGTGGGTTCATCGAATACCAGCAAATCTTTTCCGCAGATCATGCTGACTGCCACAGCCACTCGTTGTTTCTGTCCACCGGAAAGCGTATTGGGATGGCGTTCCCGGAAGGCGGTAAGCCCCAATTCCGCCATAGTTGCTTCTGCTAAATCCTGATCCGGAGTTCGGATTCCGAAAGTACATTCTGCCTCTACACTTTCTGCAAACAATTCATAGTTCACATCCTGCATAACCATATAGGAACGTTTCAGCCTCGTCTTGTGATCCATCGGCTGATCATCCAGGAGGAACTCGCCTTCACAATTTTTATGAAGCCCGCACAGGGCGCGGGAAAACGTGGTTTTTCCGGCTCCATTATGTCCGACTATCCCAATGATTTCTCCCTTTGCCGCAGAAAGCGCAATATGATGTAGAATTGTCCGCTTTTTATAACGTAGAGTAACATCATGAAGCACTAATGCAGGATGGCTGACTGAAGGATGGCTAAGCGGAGGAAGAACCCTTGTCAAATCAACCGCCCGCAGCCCCATGTGTTCCCGTTCGGTTTCCGGCAGTCGGAGAAGTTCTTCCGGCGCAAAAATCCCTGCTATTTCTCCATTCTCCAGATAAACAATCCGGTCTGCCAGATCCATCAGGTAATAGAGCCTGTGTTCTGCGATCAAAATGGTTTTTCCCTGACTTTTTATCAGCCGCAGATGTTCTTTTAATTCATGGATGGAAGCCGTGTCAAGGTTCGAGGATGGTTCGTCCAGCAGATAGATTTCCGGGTTCATGGCATAGACAGACGCAAATGCGATTTTCTGCTTTTCCCCGCCGGACAGTTCAAAAATATTACGACCCCGAAGTTTCTCTATGTGCAAATCTTTTGTTGTCTGGTCTACCCGTTCCTCCAGTTCCTTTACTGGTCTCGCCTCATTTTCAATTCCAAAGGCAATTTCACTGTCCGTATCCACATTAAAAAACTGCGTCCGGGGATTCTGAAAGACGCTCCCCACCTTTGCTGCGATCTGATACATAGGAAGATCACTGATTTCCTCTCCATCCACCAGCACACGGCCTTGCAGTTTCCCCTGGTAAAATTGCGGGATCAGGCCATTTACCAGCCTTGTCACCGTTGTTTTCCCACACCCGCTGCGACCACAGAACAGGACACATTCCCCATCTGCGATTTTCAGGCTGATTCCACGCAGACCGTCATGCTCCTGTCCCGTGTAAGAGAACGATACATTTTCAAATTCAATCACCCGATCACATCTCCTCGCATACATAGTTCAAAAATGAAGAAAACAACAGCAATCAACATCGCTGCCCAATCCGCAATCCCACATTTTATCTGGACAAGGCTGGTCCGGGGATTGGGATTCTCGATCCCACGGGTAACAGAAGCAATCGAAAGTTCATCCGCCGCTTTGGAGGCCATCATCATCAACGGGACATAGATACACTCTATCGTCATCCACGGATGAAAAAGAAATCCACCGAGAGAGGGCGATACATCCCGCATCCGCATAGCGTCTTTAATGAAATGCCAATCCTCCTGAATGGTCGGAATGTATCGCAGCATGACCGCAAAGGGTATGACAATTTTTTTCGGAGCATGGATGCGGTTCATAGCGGACAGGAACTCGCTGACCTTCGTTGTAGACAGAACAATCCCTGCCAGCATCCCACAGGCATAAACCTTATGAAACAGCCCGAGGAAAGCAACAAACGTGGTTCGTAATGTCCCCGTCATGGCAGCCATGATCCAGACCGTCAGCACACAAATCACCGCATAAAAGCAGACGGAATTCACGGAATATTTCCACTTCCCGCAAAGCACTCCTAATACAGCGATCAGCAGGACAAGCAAAAAATGATATTTGAGAGAAGGAGCAAACATGGAACTCAATACGCACATCAAAATAAGAAAGAGTTTGGCCCGCGGGTCGAGCCAAAGTCCTTTCCGGACGGTGTTACCCATCATGCTGTAATACCTGCTTTTTCAAACTGCTTTTTCAGCATTTTGCAGCCCACAAATGCACTGATAAAAGCTGTTATAAGGAGCGCTGCAAACATTGCGATAAAGATTCCGGTATTTGCGGCCGTCTGCATGGTATCAATATAGCTTTGCTCTGTCCCGTTCCCCAGCATTGTCTGTGCCCAGCCTTGGGGATCAATGAAGAAAACAAGGTACGATCCTGTTCCGCCCAGGGAGAAGAGGATATAGGACAGGCTGTTGATCTTCTTGCTCTTGTACTGTTTTGCCCCAGCGACGAAATCAGCTATGACAGCCATAATAAGATAGCCCAGTGCATACCGGTGACAAACCAGATGATGGCTATAATAATGCCCATGATGGTGAGACTCCAGCGCTTATGCACTTTTGCAATCATCAACAGATAAATCGGTCCGGCAAGCAAGGCACTTCCGGCGGGCATGAAAAAGGTCAGTACCGGGTTGGTGGCAAAAAAGACACCACCTGCTATGATGAATATAAACAGAAGAGCAGTAAAAATTCCCGTTGTTACTAAGTCCTTGACGGATAATCCGGCCTTTACATTCGTTTGATTGCTCATATTTTTTCCTCCTGATTCAAGATCGGTTGACCCACTATGTGAAACCTGCTATAGTCTATGTTAGACAGTACTAACTAGCACCCATATGATACCCCGTTTCAAAGAACCACCACAATACACAATGGGGACGTTCGCCTTTTCGTTGCAAATCTTTGTCTAATCGTTGCAAGGGAGGATATATTTGAATAATGATATTATCACTGGTTATTATGAACCACTTTTGACGGATAACCATTTTATTCCGGTAAACGGCAATAACAGCTTCAATACTGCCGGACAATGCTGGCGCTTATCGCCCGAATTTGGGGAAGGCTTTTACTGGGTCTATGCGAAAAAAGATCTATACGATATTAAAATCCATGATTTCTATTTTTATGAAGATTTTTTCATGGAATTCAACTTACCGGAAGCCTTAAGCATTACTCAGTACGAATCCATTTCTGGCGAAGAATTGAATCCCTATCGACGGATGTCCGCCGGATATATCAAAGCCTTTATCGGCGGTTATAAACCGTATAAGGCTTTGATTCATAAAAAGATCCCTGTTCGCTCTATCGGCATTGAAGTAATGCCTGCATACTACGAAGATTATTTGCAAAAGCAATATCCAGAGGACTATATCAGCCCTCTGGACGCTTTCCGGCAGATAGATCAGACAACCGACTTCCCGGCCATGGCGAAACTGCTTCATGAGGTAAAGGTCTATCGTGGGAACGGGATTGCCGCAGGACTTTTTTATGAGGCTAAAGTTGCAGAGGCCGTATCCCTTGTGGTGGAAGAACAGAAAAAATTTCTATCCCGTAAAGAAAAACACTTGTCAGACCAGGATGTAGCGCAGCTGGAAAATGTGATTGCTTATCTTAATGACCACTATGCTTATGATATTCCGTTAGAGCGACTTGCCAAAATAGCCTGCATGGGAATCACCAAGCTGAAAACAACTTTTAAGCAGCTGCAGGGCTGCACGATCACAGAGTACATTCAGCAACGACGTATGAGTCAGGCTGAACATTTGCTAATAGATACGGATTTCACGATGGGACAAATTGCGGAAATGATCGGCTACTCTACTTCCAGTCGATTTGCAGAATTATTTCACAGAAGTACAGGGCTTCTGCCAATAGAATATCGAAAAATGGCTCGTCGAAAGTAGGCACTACGCCCTGAATACCGTGCTAGAAATGCGCTCTCTCCCTGTGATCGAGGAAGGAAAGCAAACGGAGCTTGCAAATGCATCAGCCGATCTTCGGAACATCAGCTTCTCTTATGAAGATAAGCCCATTTTTGAAGATCTGAGTCTGCAGATACCGGAGAAGAAAACAACCGTCATCGTCGGTTTCTCCGGCAGCGGAAAGCCAACCCTCTGCAATTTGACATCCTGCTTCTGGGATGTGCAGCAAGGAGAGGTGCTGGTCGGCGGCACGAATGTAAAGGCATACCGATATGACTCCCTGCTCTCTCATTTTTCCTTCGTGTTCCAGGATGTCTATCTCTTTGACGATACCATCCGGAACAATATAAAATTTGGAAATCCACAGGCCACGGATGAGGAAATGATTGCAGTCGCTAGGAAAGCGAGATGCCATGACTTTATCATGGAACTTCCGGATGGGTATGACACGGTATTGTAGGAAGGCGGCAGCAACCTGTCCGGCGGAGAACGGCAGAGAATCTCCATTGCCAGAGCCATGTTGAAGCCCAGCGAGTTCGTCATTCTGGATGAAGCCACTTCTAGCATTGACCCGGAGAATGAACAGCAGCTCCTTGCTGCCCTTACGAATCTATTGAGGGATAAGACGGTGCTGGTCATTGCCCATAAGCTGAACACCATTCAAAACGCGGATCAGATCGTTGTCCTTGGAGACAAGGGAATTGAAACGATCGGAACGCACGAGGAACTGCTGCAGAAATCATCTATCTACCAGAAATTCATTCTCGAAAGAGAAAGTGCTTCCCAGTGGCAGGTGGGAAATCACGGCTGAAGTAGAAATTGTACAGGCTCAACCGTTGTTAGCGACAACAAACCATAGTATTCTTTAGGTGAGCAGATCATCGCTCATCAAACGAATTTTGCATGAGCGGAGCGCAGGAAGATCTAGAAGGCTTTTCATATCCTCCATGGACAGATTGTCATAGAAATAGCTGCCGTCCATGATGATGCCAAGGCGAACCTTGATTTCCCGTTCATGCTCGTCCGCATCTAATCCAAAAATCTTTATTGTCCCCGCTTCCTTGTGTGCAAGGTTGAGAATGGAACGTATCGTCGTGGTTTTCCCTGCGCCATTGGCTCCAATGAAGCCGGTGACACATCCCTCCGGCAAGGAAAAAGAAATGTTATCAAGAGAAAAAGTCGGATACCTTTTCACAAGACCATTCACTTCAAGAATATTGTCCATGGTTAATCCTCCTCATACAAAATATCCACCATCGCATACAACTCATCTTTTGCAATGTCAAACAGTTTCGCGTTATGAACAACCTTTTGTAAATCCTGTTCGATGATGCGACGTTTGGAATCCCGAAGCAGTTCCAGATTGCCCATCGAGACAAAAGTTCCTCTGCCTGCCTGACTGACAGCAAAGCCCTCTTTTTCCAATTCTTCATAGACGCGGCGGATCGTCAGGACGCTTACATGAACATCGTTTGCAAAGTTTCGAATCGATGGTAAAAGTTCTCCATCCTCCAGCTCACCTTTTAAGATCGCTTCCTTGATCTGCTCTTTGATCTGCATATACAGCGGAACGTCCGACGAATTGGATACGATTATGTTCATATCCTTCAGTCCTCCATCTGTGTATTAACTATATATACAGCATGCACTTACGTCACTAAGCTGTCAACATACCTATGAAGAAGATGTCTAATTTCCGCAAAATCAGAAACTGGCAAGCAGGGCATTCGTCGGACATTCTGTCCTTCCTCATGCATGTTTTCCGGCTGCTTTGCCGGAAAACTGCTTGTTGGGGACGTCCCCAATCCCCGGGAATTGCCCGCTCCGCGGTCAGGCTGCGCGTCCGTTCCGAACGCTTACGTACCTTCATGAATACAAAAAATAATAAAACATGAAAAGGATCAGAAGAAGGTTATCAAGGACTATAAATCAAATTCTTAAAATCCGCAGGCTGCACTCTGTGCCGACTCTCCTAGAATCCCACTATCTCCTGTTGTTTTTTGCATTGTCTGTATATAATATAAGTAGGTAAATCCATACCTTGTATATCTTCAAAAGGTAGTGCCCAGTAAGCTATGTCCGATTCTTCACTGAAACAAGGGAATGACCACAGAAGGGGCATTTGATCTGGTATTTGTACAGAAACAAAAAGAGCTTGACAAAAATCTATGCAATGGTAATCTATAGGTGACAGGACTCCCCGCACCTCTCAACGATGTGCCCCAGGGGAGACATTTTTTTATTCGGAGAATTTCATATGGGCGAAGTAAAGTTGCCTACTACTTATAAGGAGCAAATTGAAAAGCTGCGAAGTAGAGGCTGCATCATTAATGATGATGTGGCATGTGAAGCGATCCTGAAAAATATAGGGTACTATCGCTTATCTGCCTATTTTCTTCCATTCAAAACAAGTGATGGCAAATATAGAGGCGGTATTTCATTCGCGAGGATTTACCACATATATATGAATTGATAGAAAGCTTCGCAATCTAATTTTCTCAGCCATCGAAGTGATTGAAGTGAGTCTTAAATCAAAGCTCTCTTATTTCCATTCACAAAAGTATGGACCGCTCGGCTATCTGGATCCCACATCTTTCAACAGCAAACACAATGATAAAAAATTCAAAGAGAACATTAGTCGAGAAATCGATAATAACAGGAAGGTTTTATTCGTAAAGCACCATATTGAACATTACGATGGTAACTTTCCTCTCTGGGTAATTAGTGAACTTTTTACCTTTGGTATGCTCTCCTATTTCTATAATGATCTGACTACTGCCGATAAGAAAACTTTTGCAGGCGCCAATTATAAAGAGATGGTCAGCTGGTTAAGGTGCTGTACGGATCTGCGAAATATCTGCGCTCATTACGGCAGACTCTATTACAGGATTTTTTCAGCGATGCCAACGGGATTTAGAATAACTGAACCGGCAAAGCGAAGATTGTGGGGAGCTATGCTTGCTGTGAAAGCATTATATCCATCACCAGAAAAGTGGAATTTGGAATTTATGCCAGCTCTCGAAGCGTTGTTTGAAGAATATAAAGAGGATATAGATCTTTATCATATGGCTCTTCCAAATGATTGGTCAGATCAGCTGAGGAAGTAATACTGTTTTGATATTTTGGTGAATTAGATAGTTTTCTTTTGTGGATCTCTGGCATAGCAATATGTCAGGGATCTTTTTTCCAGTCTTTGTGTCTGTTCGGGAAGATCCTCAGAAGGGTATCTGTCTTGAACTTTTCGTACTTCGGAGAGTGAGAGTCATCGAAGGCCCACTGCTTCAGCGGTATATATTTGCAGATGAGAGTAAGAAGCCAGCGATTCGCGAAATGAAGACAGGGATGTATGAGAGTTAATTGATACCAACGTCCTCATTTCTGCGGCATTAAGCGCCAATGGGACACCTTGTCAGGCGTATGTAAAAGCGGCGTCCCATCCCAATCATGGACTGATCTGTGAGCAGAGCGTGGACGAGAGAAGCCCGGCGATCATGACACCGGCTGAGTTTTTGAAGGTTTAACCTGTTGCGAAAATCGGCAGGTCAGGATGAAAAAGAAGCGACGGCCCTGAACATTTTTCAAAGCCGCTGCTTCTTTTTGGGGCATAGTGATCTTCTGCGGAAAGGGACCGATATCCTATACCGGGAATTGTTGTTCCCTCCAATTCTTTTATTCCCGATCCATCAGTGCTTCTGCATGTCTTCTCTTTGGCTCTTTGCTTCCTCCCGTTCCTTTTTCAGATCTTCCCCATAGAAAGATTCTACGTTCTGCCTTGCCTTCAGATAGTCCTGCATCTTGCGTTTGGCCTCCCGGTATTCCGGATATGCCTGTTTTTTCTTCGCCAGCAGTTTCGCATAGTCCTCGCGGAGGGAGCGGATCGACGGCAGCTTCCTGGTTCCGGCATCGTCGAAGGCTTCCTTTGCCGCTTTGTGAAGCGTGATCTCCGCCCGGTGCGCCTCAAAGAACGGTTTGCTGTACCCGGACTTGCGATAAGCAGCATAAATATCCCTGGTCTTTGCATAGTTCTGGATGTGCTTCTGCATGGCCAGATTAGCCGCCATTTGAGTTTCTGCATCCCTGATGAGGCGGTTCAGGTCATCAAAGCGGCTAACTGCAGCATCGGCTTTTTCATACAGATCCGCAAAGGTTTCGATGTGCTGCTCCCGCAGAAACAGGAAGGTATCCGCCATCTGCTTCAGGTTATACACCTTCATCCATCTCTCATAACCGGCCCCCTTTCCCTGCATCCTCGACTGGATGTCAAGAAGCAGATGAAAGTAAGGCTCCTCATGGTTCTGCCCGCTCTTTCTATCCTTTTCGGAGATCACGCCCGCGATCTCATTTTGGATCTCCTCCTCTGCGTATCCCTCGCCAAGGGAGCGGAGACGGATAAAGCGCTGCTGACCTTTTCCCCGGAAGGCGATCTGCCCTCCCCGCTTCACTTCATACCCGGCTTCCTCCATCCGGTGCAGAAAGTCCTCAAAGTCCTTCGGCCTGCCGGAGAGGATCTGATCGATCTGTGCGCAGATCCCGTCCCGCAGCTTTGGCCGTTTGGGATACATCGCCGGTCTTTTTCTTTCCCGATAAGGCCTTGGTTCGATCACGGACAGGCCGTGCTCCAGACAGATCCGGTCGCTGACCTGCTGCAGGGCAAGGCCCGACCGCCGGAAATCCCGGAACTTCTGTCTGCAGTCCAGGGACGTGGAATTAAAAATGATGTGGTTATGGATATGCGCCCGGTCGGTATGGGTGGCCACGATAAAGGCATGTCTGCCTTTGGTGAAGGCCAGGGCAAGCTCATAGCCGACACGGTTTGCTTCCTCTGCCGTGATCTCCCCGGGCTTAAAAGATTGCCGGATCTGGTAGGCGATCACATCGCCCTTTTGCTCCCGTCCGGTATACTGTCGGTACTGCCGTTTCGACAGAAGGAACTCTTCATCGCAGGTCATCGGATCGCACGCATAGGCAGTGACCAGATCCCCTTTTTCTGTTTTTTCCGGGTTCTGCGCATAGTCCGTCCGGTCTGCCAGACTCCTTGCCAGTGTCTTTCCCTTATTCACATGCATGGCAATCAGCCGTGTCGCTGCCATAGGCCCCTCCTCTCATAAAAAAATAAGCGGTGCCGAAGACCTCCGGCACCGCAGTACAAAACGCTGTCTTCTTCTCTTTTCAGGAATGAAGGAAGTCCAGCAGCGCATCCCGCCAGGTTTCCAGCAGGAAAAGCACGGCGCCTGCCCCGAAAAGCACCAAAAGGCAGAATGCCTCCATCAGTACAAGCAGGAACGTCTGACTCCAGAGCTGCTTGACGACCGTATAGATGCCGCAGCCGAGGATCAGCCACATCAGCGGTCCGATCACATAGCTGGACAGATCGGTCAATGCATGGAAAATAAAGGATACCAGCGCCAGCAGCAAAAGCAGCGGCAGAGCTGCCAGCTTCAGCAGAAATCGAATCATCTTCATCTTTTGTCCGCTCCTTTCTTTTTTCTGCCTTCATTGTAACCGGGAGATTCCGGCGGGGCAAGGGTGTCACCGGATGGACGCCAGACGCACGAGCAGCTCTTTCCCGATCTTCCAGAACTCATCAAACTGCCTCTTAAGGTCTTCGATATCCTCCTGATAAACCCTGCCGGTCTGGTTTGCCCGCTTTGCATACTGATTTAAGTTGTTGCTGCACCGGCGAAGTAACGACACCAGCTCCCTGACCTCGCTCAGATCCAGATTGACGCACAGGCCGTCCAGCGTCATCTTTCTTGCGTAGGCACTGACATTTTCGGTTCCAAGCTCTTCCATCTTCCGGCGAATCCGCTCCAGTTCGGAAGGTGAGACGCGAAAGGTGATCCGGATATCTCTCTTCTCCATCACAGCACCGCCTCTCTGGGCTGTCCCGCATAGGGCTGGCTCTGTATCTGCTCTGCTTTTTCCTTCAGCTGTGCCAGCACGGAGGGCTTCTCATAAGAAACTTTTGCTTCCGCCACTTGCCTGGATTCGCAGGGGTTCTCCTCTGCTTCCTCATCACCAATCGTACCGGCCAATTCCGGCTCATCCATGTTGAGGGCTGCGTCCAGCTCTGCCAGACGTGCGGACTTCTCCTGCAGTTCTTCTTCCTGCAAAAAGGGCTTGCCAAGCTCCGCCCTGGCATTCTCCTGCTGCTGATAAAGGCTGTCCAGCTTCTGTTTTGTGGTCTCAATCCTTCCTTCAATGCCGCCAAGCGCGTTGTCAATACGGGTAAGGTTCCCCCTTGCATCCGTGCCCAGCGTCACAGGATGGTGCAGCTTGCCGTTTAAGGAAAGCTGATAGGTGCTGTCAAAGCTGTCATAGGAAAGCATCATGGTAAATCCGCGGTAACTGCCGATCTCTGCCGGATCATGGCCTTTGTACTCCCTGCAGGCGGCAAGAATCGCGGCCCCGGCGTCCTCCTTCTTATCGAAAGAAGTACTGCCGACCGTCATGCCAGGGAAGGCTTCTTTCGTCACCGGGTGGCGCGCCACCGTCTCTGCGTCTGTCTCCAGTCCCCGGATCATGCCCTGTGTGTGTTCGATCTGCGCCGGGAAATATTTCAGCAGCTGGTCTTCCAGCCGGAACTGCTGGCTCTGGTGATCCGCACGCAGCACCTTTAGCCTTGCCACATCAATATCCAGATCCATTTTTTCCTTGATCAGCGGATTCCCGGCACACAGCGCCTTTACCTCCGCATAGGACAGAGCCTGCTCATCCACATCATCACAGGAACGGACCGGGGATTTACTGGTCATGATCTGGCTGATGAATTTCTGTTTATTTTCCAGTGTCTGCCAGAGATAGGCATCAAAGGTGCCTTCCGTCACGTACTGGTAAACCTGCACTTTCGGATTCCTGTTGCCCTGCCGGATAATACGGCCGTTCCGCTGTGTCATATCCGCGGGCCGCCAGCCCACATCCAGATGATGGACAGCGATCAGGCGGTCCTGCACGTTGGTCCCGGCTCCCATCTTCTGTGTACTTCCCAGAAGTATCCGCACCTGACCGGTACGGACTTTCCCGAATAGTTCCTTCTTCGTTGCCTCGGTATCTGCGTCATGAATGAAGGCAATCTCCTCTTTTGGTACGCCTCTTGCGACCAGCTTTGCCTTGATATCCTCATAGATATTAAAACTCCCGTCGCCCGTCGGCGTGGACATGTCACAGAACAAAAGCTGGGTAAGCCTGTCCTCCTCTCCATCCTCCCAGATCGAGAACACGTTCTCCACGCAGGCATTGACCTTACTGCCCGGATCATCCGGCAGCATCGGATTCATGAGCCTCTGGTCAAGGCCGATCTTCCTGCCGTCGGAAGTGATCTTCAGCATGTTATCGACAGATGGATCCACGCTTCCGCTGTGTACCCTGGCCGCCCGCTCGGAAAGCGATGCTACCATATCCTTCTGGAGGTCCGAAGGCTTTACCAGTACGGTTTCAAACTCCGCCTCCGGAACCGGCAGATGCAGCGTGTCTGCTGTCCTGATGTCCGCTGCTTCCTTGAACATGTTCATCAACTCCGGCAGATTGAAGAATTTCGCAAAACGGGTCCTTGCGCGGTAGCCGGTGCCCTCCGGAGCCAGTTCAATGGCCGTTGTGGTTTCCCCAAAGGTGGATGCCCAGCAGTCGAAATGGGAAAGACCTTTTCTCTGCAGGGTGCTGTACTGGAGATAACGCATCAGGGTATAAAGCTCCGTCATGGAGTTGCTGACCGGCGTGCCGGTGGCAAACACCACGCCGCGGCCTCCTGTTATTTCATCCATGTACCGGCATTTCATAAACATATCCGAGGATTTCTGCGCCTCCGAGGTGGAAAGCCCCGCCACGTTCCGCATCTTCGTATAGAGAAACAGGTTCTTATAGGCCTGCGACTCGTCCACAAACAGCCGGTCAACCCCCAGCTCCTCAAAGGTGATGACATCGTCTTTCTGATCGGATGCCAGCAGCTTATCCAGCCTTGCTTTCAGGGATTTCTTGGTCTTTTCCATCTGCTTGATGGTGAAATTTTCACCCCGGTGATTCTTGAGTTCCGCAATGCCCTCCTCTATCTCATTGATCTGCTCCCTAAGAAGCCTTTCCTGCCGCTCTGCGGAGATCGGGATCTTTTCAAACTGGCTGTGCCCGATGATCACGGCATCGTAATCGCCGGTCGCAATCCTGGCGCAGAACTTCTTCCGGTTCCTCTGTTCAAAGTCCTTCCGGCTTGCTACCAGTATCCTGGCGCTGGTATAGAGCCGCAGAAATTCACTGGCCCACTGCAAGGTCAGGTGATTCGGTACGACAAACAGGCTCTTATGGCAAAGTCCCAGGCGCTTACTCTCCATCGCCGCGGCAGCCATCTCAAAGGTCTTGCCGGCTCCGACCTCATGGGCCAGCAAGGTATTCCCGCCATACAGCACATGGGCGATGGCGTTTCTCTGGTGCTCCCGCAGCCGGATATCCGGGTTCATTCCGACGAAGTGGATATGCTGCCCGTCATACTCCCGGGGTCTGGTGGAATTGAACAGCTCGTTATAGCGTCTGGTCAGAGCCTCACGCCGCTGCGGGTCTTGCCATACCCATTCCCGGAAAGCGTCCTTGATGGCCTGCTGTTTCTGCTGGGCAAGTGTGGTTTCCTTCTTATTCAGCACCCGGCGCTTTTTCCCGTCTGCATCCTCCACCTGGTCATAGATGCGCATATCCTTCAGGTTCAGCGTATCCTCCAGGATCTTGTAGGCATTGGCGCGGTTGGTACCATAGGTCACATAGCAGTTCACATCGCTGTAGTTCGGATTGCTCTTGCCTTCAATGCGCCACTCCGCGGTCAGCTCAGAGAATTTTACCTCGATGCTGCGTTTCAGATAAAACGGCGTATCGAAAGTCTCCCACATGAACTGGTTGATATAGGCAGGGTCAATCCAGGTCGCGCCGAGGCGGATATCAATCTCCGAAGCGTCCAGGTTTTTGGGCTGTGCCTTTTTGAGTGCCTCCACGTTGACCTGATACTCCGGATGATTCTCTGCTGCCATAACAGCCGTCTGCAGCTTGCTGCGGACATCCCCGGACAGATACTCATCCGCCGTTTCCCAGCCCTGCTCCCTTCTTGTGGACGTGGTCAGGGGATTCCGGAAGATCACACCGCGAAGATCCGTTTCGATCACGTCATACTCGTCCGGTGCGCCGAGCAGTTCCGCCATGAAAGGCAGATCCACCTTGCCACGCTCTCCGATGGATACCGCCAGCGCTTCGCTCGGCGTTTCCACACTGGTTATGCGTCTCTCCGGCCGGATCGTGCGCTTCGTGAACATATCCGCCTTGCTCTCCAGCGTTCCATCCTCGTTTAAGTTCTCCAGGGAACAAAGCAGGTAGTAGGACGAATCCTCTTCAAATGCACGGGCATTGGCACGGGAATTGATGAGTTCGTATGTGTTTGTGAAACTGTCATAGGCGGCATTCAGCTCCCGTTGTTTGGCTCTGATTGCTTCCTCCGGATAGTCCTCCATCTGATAGCTGATCAGCTCATTCATGATCTTCCGAAGGGACAAGAGCCCCACCATGCGGCCTTTTTCCTTCCCGGAAAGCACCACATGGCGCATCAGGGAGTTTTCCCGGAAATAAACCTCCCCATCCACCAGGGCATAGGAATCGTTTTTGACGGACGGATCTGCAGGGATCGTGTCCTCCAAGACCGTTTCCACCTCCAGCGTCATCTCCGGAACAGTGATCTCCCCATGGATGTGTGTGATGGCCTCCGCCAGCTGCCCAGAAAGGTCAGCGCCGGGAATCGGCTCCACGGTCAGGGCATCCTTCCCGTACTGTGTGCTCTCCGAACGGATCTCACCCAGCACCATTTCCGGATGATCGGCAAAGTAACGGTTGATCGGAAGTCCCTCCGGGGTCAATCCCAGATGCACCCAGTCCGGCTCGATGTCCATCGGCCGGTCGCGCTTTTGCAGGAAGAGGATATCCGAAACCACATCCGTTCCTGCATTGGCACGGAACGCATTATTGGGAAGCCGGATCGCACCAAGCAGCTCTGCCCGCTGTGCCAGATATTTCCTGACATCCGGTGACTGCTGATCCATGGTGTAACGGCTTGTCACAAAGGCTACTACGCCGCCCGCCCTCACCTGATCCAGGGCCTTTGCAAAAAAATAGTTGTGGATCGTAAAGCCCAGCCTGTCATAAGGCTTGTCTGACACACGATAGTTCCCAAACGGCACGTTGCCGATGGCGAGATCATAGAAATCTCTCTGGTCTGTGGTCTCAAAGCCGCCTATGGTGATCTCCGCTTCCGGGTAGAGCTTCTGTGCGATGCGGCCTGACAGGCTGTCCAGCTCTACGCCGTACAGGCGGCTCTCCTGCATCCCTTCAGGCAGCATACCGAAGAAGTTGCCGATGCCCATGGAAGGCTCCAGAATGTTGCCTTTGATAAAGCCCAGCTGCTTAACGGCATCATAGATGGCCCGGATCACCGTCGGACTGGTGTAATGGGCCTTTAAGGTAGAAGCCCTTGCCATCTCATATTCTTCCGGAGAAAGCAGGTCCTTCAGCTGCGCATACTCCCGGCTCCAGTTCTCTTTCCGTTCATCAAACACCTCCGCCAGACCGCCCCAGCCGACATACTGAGAAAGAATCGTCTGTTCGTCCGGTGTCGCATTCCGGTTTTCCTCCTCCAGAATCCGGAGGAGACGGATCGCCACCACATTTCTCTGATATTTCTCCTTCGGGCCGCCTTCGCCCAGATGTTCATCTGTGATATGAAAGTTTTGCGCCGGAATCGCCGGGATGTTTGCTTGCGCCGATACTTCGATGGCCCCAGCACTTTCCCCGGGGAGATCCCCCTGCGTTTG
>R21__coassemble_1645_pt1 | contig 14596 bp, 12 predicted proteins | sample R21__metabat2_low_PE_043 | metagenome-assembled genome bin R21
CGCCTGCCCCTGCGAGCCATTTCATTTGGAGGAATAAAATGTATAAGGTTATCATCGCGGACGATGAAGTCATTGAACGAACCGTCCTCGGTAAGAAATTAAAAAAGAATTTCGGCGACAGCATCAGTCTGCGCCAGGCCAGAAACGGAAGAGAAGTCGTCTCGCTTTATAAGGAGGAGCCGGCAGATATCCTGATTCTGGATATTGAAATGCCGGGCGTCACGGGCCTTGAAGCCGCCGAGCAGATCCGCGCGACAGGCGCGGCATGCGGCATTGTTTTCCTGACTGCGTTTGACGAGTTTTCGTACGCGAAAAGAGCGATTTCCGTCCGGGCACTGGACTACCTGCTAAAGCCCTGTGACGACAGAGAACTGATTGCCGCTGTGGAAGAGGGCATGCGGGGAGCGGATGAGAGACGCCGCCAGGCTGCTGAAGCTGCAACGCGAATGGCGATGCAGACCGGAGCTGCCGCGAGCGCAGGAGAAGTGCAGACCGGCACCGGAATCGCAGGCGGGCAGGGCTTTGTAAACCGTCAGGCAATGGTCAACGGACAAATCGTCGCCGGACAAATGTCCGCCGGACAGGATGCGGCCGCCGCAGCGCAGTCCGCCGCAATGAATAGAGAAATCTCCGGTCGCCAGATGACGCCGGATATATCAGCTGCAGGGATCTCCGCAGCAGGCTCCGCGCAGTCGAAGGAGAATGAAAACGGCGCAGACCCCGGCGCTGCATGCGGCGCCGGCGGCCAGCAGGAGAGAATCCGGCAGATCATCCGCCGCGACTATATGAATGAACTGTCCGTATCGGACATTGCGGACGAGCTGGGCTATTCCGAGGCGTACTTCTGCAAGCTGTTCAAACAGTACTTCGGCCAGTCCTTCATCAGTTTCCTGACAGACTACCGGATCAGAGAGGCAAAGCGACTGCTGACCGGCACGAATATCAGCGTGAAGGAGGCCGGGCAGGCGGTCGGGTATGCGGACGCAAATTATTTTGCAAAAGTGTTTAAACGTGTGACCGGCCAGTCTCCGACCGACTGCAGGCTTAGCAATATGCACTAATAAAATAAAATACAACGTGCAAATTAAACAAAAAAGACAGGAGAACCTGAAACAGGCTCTCCTTTTCTATTCAATACTCCCAAAACAGGACAAAATATTACCCGCGATGACAAAATATTGCACTAACGCATGAAAGGGCTTACACATATAATGAATTCGTAAGGGTTCCGGAAAGGTTGTCCGGACCAAAGTTAATACCATAGGGGGTAAATTATGAAAAAGAAGTTATTAAGCGCAGTTCTGTGCTCCGCCATGGCAGCTTCGATGCTTGCCGGCTGCGGACTTTCCGGCAATAAGAGCGCGGACAATGCAGCAACGACAGCAGCTTCGACGGCAGCAACAGCGGCGGCTACAACAGCGGCTACCGAGGCGGCAGCAGCATCTACAGAGGCAGCTGCAGCAACAACGGAAGCAGCTGCTGACTACACAGTAAACGAAGCAGCAAAGGCTGATCCCGCAGTTACTCTGACAATGGCAGAAGTTAACCCGCTCGACAACACCGTCTGCGGCGCAATGGACACAAAGTTCAAGGAAGCTGTTGAGGCAATGTCCGGCGGCTCCATCAAGATCGATCTGCAGGGTTCCGGCGTTCTCGGCGTAGAAGCTGATGTACTGGACGGCATGATCGGCGGTACAGGCACAGTTGATATCAGCCGTATCTCCGCATTCGCTCTGACATCTTATGGCACAAAGAAGTCCGTCCTTCTTTCTCTGCCTTACACATTCAAGGACAGAGATCACTTCTGGACATTCGCAAACAGCGATCTCGGCAAGGAATTCCTGAACGAGTCCGAAGAGCTCGGCCTTGGCGTAAGAGGCCTGTACTACGGCGAAGAAGGCTTCCGTCATTTCTTCACTGTTAAAGACAAGCCGATCAAGACTCCCGCTGATATGAAGGGCATGAAGATCCGTGTTTCCAATGACCCGATCATGACATCCATGGTCAGCAGCCTTGGCGCAACACCTTCTCCGGTTTCGATGTCCGAGATTTACGCTTCCATGCAGAACGGAACGATCGACGGCGCTGAGCAGCCTACAGTTAACTACGCAGGCAACAGCTTCCAGGAAGTCGGCCCGAACCTGACAATGGACGGCCACACACTGGGCGCTATGATGACAGTTATCTCCGACAAGTCCTGGGATAAGCTGACAGACAACCAGAAGCAGGTTATCCAGGATGCCGGCAAGATCGCTTCCGATTACTGCAGAGAGGTTTCCGAGTCCAAGGAGAACGAAGTTCTGGATCAGCTCAAGAGCCAGGGCGTCAACATCATCGATGTTCCGGACAAGACCGCTTGGCAGGAAGCCTGCAAGCCGATTGCTGATGAGTACGCTACCGGCGATCTCGCTGATGTTTACCAGCAGATTCTTGATCTTGCGAAGTAATTCCAGATCAATAATGTTTCAGACGGTGCCCGGACAAAACTGTTCGGGCACTTTTTAAAGAGGAGGGCAATATACATGGCTTCATTCATCAATGCAATGAAAAAAGCCGAGCCGGTCTACAATGTTGTCTACAGTGTTTTCCTGACGATCTGTAAGGTTCTTCTGATCGCGGATATCGTAATCACAAGTTGGATAGTGCTTGCAAGATACATTACCGTGATTCCCGCACCGAACTGGGGCGAAGAGCTGATCCTGACACTGATGGCATACATGGCCGTTCTTTCGGCTGCACTCGCGATCAGACGCAACGCGCATATCCGTATGACAGCGTTTGACCGCTATCTTCCGGTCAAAGCAGTTGAGGTGCTGGATCTTCTGGCGGACATCGCTGTTTTGATTCTGGCACTGGTTATGCTGATTGTCGGCTGGAAATATGCTTCCGGTATCGGCGCCAAGGGCTCGTACATTTCGATGCCCTGGCTGTCCAAGTTCTGGCAGTATTTCCCAATTCCTCTCGCCGGCATCGCGATGATTTTCTTTGAGGTTGAGCGTCTCATCATCGACCTCGAGCATCTGGCCGGTATGTACGGTCAGATCGGCATTGATACTGAAGCTGATGAATTAAAAGCCAGGGAGGGCAAATAAATGACATACAATACAGCTGCGATCGCAGTGCTCCTTGTCAGTTTCCTGGTCATGGTCTTCCTGCGTTTCCCGATCGCTTATTCCGTAGCAATTTCCGCTATTATCTGCCTTGTTTATCAGGGCATGCCGCTTGCGACACTGCCGCAGCAGATGGTTAAAGGTATTTCTTCGTTCTCGTTGATGGCCGTTCCGTTCTTCATAACGATGGGTGTTTTGATGGGCTTTGGCGGTATTTCAGAGAAACTGCTGGACCTCGCCGATGCCTGCGTCGGCTGGATGACCGGCGGCCTCGCAATGGTTAACATCGTTGCGTCTTATTTCTTCGGCGGTATTTCCGGCTCCGCTTCCGCCGATACGGCATCTCTGGGATCGCTTGAAATCCCGATGATGGTTGACAGAGGATATGATGTTGATTTCTCGACAGCGGTTACAATTTCGTCTTCGGTAGAAGGCATGCTGGTTCCGCCGTCCCACAACATGGTTATTTACGCGACAACAGCCGGCGGCATCTCCGTAGGCTCTCTGTTCCTTGCAGGTTATCTGCCGGGTGCGATTCTCGCTGTTTCCCTGATGGTCATTTCCTACATTCTTTCCAAGAAGCGAGGATATCCGAAGGGAGACGCATTCAGCGGAAAGAGACTGTGGAAGGAACTGCGCACATCTCTGTGGGCGCTGTCCTCGATCCTGATCGTTGTTATCGGCGTTGTTGCCGGTGTTTTCACGGCGACCGAGTCCGCGGCGATCGCGGTTATCTATTCGCTCCTGGTTTCGATCTACGTTTATAAGGGACTGACCTGGAAGGGCGTCTGGTCCGCACTCAATCAGTGCGTGGATACACTTTCGATCGTTCTGATCCTGATCTCGACATCGAACGTGTTCGGCTACTGCCTGACAACACTGCACGTTCCGGAACTCGCTGCAAACGCAATTACAGGCGTTTCCAGTAACCCGTACGTGATTGCGATTCTGATCAACCTGATTCTGCTGGTACTCGGCATGATCATGGATATGGCCCCGATCATCCTGATCTCCACACCGATCCTTCTGCCGATCGCGACATCTATCGGTATCGATCCTGTACAGTACGGCATTATGCTGGTCCTGAACTGCGGCATCGGTCTTCTGACACCGCCTGTCGGCTCTGTTCTGTTCATCGGTTCCGGTATAGCGAAGAGACCGATGGAGAAGATTGTAAAGGAAATGCTTCCTTTCTATCTGTTCATGGTCGTCGCTCTTATGATCATCACCTTCATCCCGGCTGTATCCCTGTGCATTCCGTGGGCATTCGGCTACGCGGGCGGAAGATAAAACTTCTCATATGTTAAAGTTTCCGGAGCACCGGCTGTCCGCAGCCGGTGCTCTTTGCTATAATAAAAAAGACTGTTTCGGGACCCGAACCATAAGAAGGAGCAAAACATCACTATGAAATACGAATACACCTTTCGCAATACGGCGGGAGATTACGCGCTGTTTTATCTCGGCAACACCTATCATTCGATGATGGCGGTTGTGAATCTGATTTTCACCGCAGCCATGATCGCTCTTGCGGTCGCAAAATTCGGAAGCCTCGGCATTGCGTTCAGAGGCGTTCTGATTTTCGGCATCATCCTTTTCCCGGTCATCCAGCCGCTCGCGATCTATGTACGTTCGACAAAGGACGTGAAGCAGGTTAATCAGGTAGACACATGGATCGGCTTTGATGATGCCGGCATGCATATCAAAGTGAAAGAACACGAGCAGCTGATCCACTGGCATGATTTTTATCCGGCAGTGAAGAGAAAAACAATGCTCGTTGTGATCCCCGACGGCATCCACGCGTATCTTCTGACGAACCGGATTCTGGGAACTACGAAGGACGAGCTGTACGCGTATATCACAGACAAGGTAAATACGCTGTCTGTGCACAAGGATGAGAAATGAGACCGGTAAGCATATGCAGCGCCGCCCTTCTTACGGCAGCGGTTTTGCTTTCCGCCTGCGCTGGAAGGAAAGAAACGACACCTTCGCCGGACAAGATCGAAAACATGGCCTTTGCGGAGATTCCGACATTGAACAATGATCAGGCGGTGGTTTATAAAGATGTAACACCGGATTATGTCCTGACCTACGCGGAAAACCAGACTGAGGACTATCCGACGACGCAGGCGGGATACCGCTTCGCACAGCTCGTAAATCTCAGGAGCAACGGGAAAATTCAGATCCGTATGCACGCGGACGCTGCCCTCGGCGATGAAGTGTCGACCACCTCGCAGCTGCGGCTCGGCGGCATTGATTTTGAACGTGTGTCCATGTCTACGGTCGCTCAATATAATGAGAAGAGCACTGTTTTGATGCTGCCTTATATCTACCGGGATTCGGAGCATATGTGGAAGGTACTGGACGGAGACATCGGTAGTGAGGTGATTGCAGGTTTTGACGGGGCCGGATTCACGCCGCTGACGTTTTTCGATGCCGGCGTCCGGAGCTTCTACTTCCGCTCTCCGGTACAGAACGCGGATGATATGAAAGGGCTTTCTGTTCGTGTGCAGCCATCGGGCATGATGCAGGATATGGTGACGAGCCTTGGCGCGTCACCGGTCGTTGTGCAGTATGAGAATGTCTATGCGGCGCTGGACAAAGGAACTGTGGACGGCGCGGAGAATAACTGGTCCTCGTATGTTGCGATGAAGCACTATGAGCCTGCGCCGTACTTTGTAGAGGACGAGCATATGCGTGTGCCGGAGATGGTCCTGATCTCCGACGTGACGAAGGAAAAGCTCGGCAGCGATTCCATGGAGATGATCAGGCAGTGCGCGGAAGATGCGGGACGCTACGAGCGCTATCTGTGGAAAGAGTACGACGCGGAGTCCAGACAAAAGGCGCTGGACAAAGGCGTTCATGTCATTACGCTTTCGGACAAACAGAAGAAGAAATTCCGGGAGGCGGTAAGTCCGCTGTACGATAAATACTGCGGAGCTTACATGGATCTTGTGTATAAAATCGAACAGATGCAGTAAAGATGAGTAAAGAAAAGGCCGCCGGCGGATGAAGAAAATCATCCGCCGGCGGCTTTATTACAGTTATTCGCGCCTGTTACAGGATGACGCCGTCCTTGAAGATGGAGATGTCGCGGCAGCCATGCTTCTCCGCGAGCGTCTGCTCGCCGGAAGCTATGCGCAGAACATAGTCCAGAAGCCGCGCGCCGGCCTGTGCCGGTGTCTCCTTGCCTTCCGCAACTGTGCCGGCATTGAAGTCGATCCAGTCGCTCTTTCTTGCCGCGAGCGCGCTGTTTGTAGCGATTTTCGCGGTCGGTGCAGGAGCGCCGAAAGGCGTTCCTCTGCCGGTTGTGAACAGAATCATGTGCGCGCCGGCCGCTGTCAGTACTGTCGAGCTGACAAGGTCATTGCCGGGGCCGGTCATCAGGTTCAAGCCCTTCTTGGTAACAGGCTCCGCATAGTCCAGAACATCGACGATCTGCGCGGATCCGCCCTTCTGGATACAGCCGCAGGACTTGTCCTCCAGCGTCGTAATACCGCCTTTTTTATTGCCCGGAGACGGATTCTCGTAAACCGGCTGGTTATGTGAGATGAAATACTGCTTGAATTTGTCTACCATGCCAACGGCTTTATCTAATACATCTTTGTTCAGGCAGCGGGAGAAGAGAATGTTTTCCGCGCCGAACATTTCCGGAACCTCGGTCAGAACCGTGGAGCCGCCAAGAGCGATCAGTCTGTCGGAGAAGCTGCCGACAGTCGGATTCGCGGTGATGCCGGAAAGTCCGTCCGAGCCGCCGCACTTGAGACCGACAACAAGTTCGGATGCCGGAATCGGCTCTCTGTGGAAGCCTGCCGCGTAATCCGCAAGCTCCTTTAAGAGACGGGAGCCTTCCTCAATCTCATCTTCGGTATCCTGACAGATCAGGAACTTCACACGGTCCGGATCATATTCGCCGAGCTCTTTCTTGAACAGATCGAGCGTTAAGTTCTCGCAGCCGAGGCCGACGCAGAGAACACCGCCGGCATTCGGGTGACGTACGAGCGCCGCAAGGAGTTTTCCGGTTCTCGAGAGATCGTCGCCGAGCTGGGAGCAGCCGAACGGATGGTTAAAACAATACAGTCCGTCCACCGACGCATACTTCGAAGCTTCCTCGTAGCGGTTTGTTCCGTCCGGATTCTTCGCGCGGTCCAGTCCGCCGACCAGCTGCTGATTCTCGTTTACAAGCTGTTTCACGATGCCGTTCACGCAGCCGACGAGAGGAATGATCCAGATTTCGTTGCGGACAGCCGCACGGCCGTCGGGTCTGCGGTATCCGTTGAATGTTTTCGCGGCCTTTTCTTCGTCTGTATACGAAGGCAGATCATAAACCTTATGGTCGTAAACAAAGTTCGTGCCACCGTTCAGTCCGGTGTGGGCATTGTGTGTATGAATCCAGCTGCCCTTTTTGATCGCAGTGCTGGCAATCGCAATGACTGTGCCGTACTTGATGACGGAACCGCCCTCTTCGATATCGGTCAGGGCAATCTTATGGCCCTTCGGGATCTCTTCGAGCGCGGTGACCTCGATCTTTCCGAGATCGCCGGCAGCCAGGGAGATGGTCTCTCCCTGTGCTACAGTATCCAGCGCAACCGCAACATTGTCGCGCGGGTGAATTTGAATAAGCTTCATAAGCGCTTCCTCTGTCAGTCTTCGCTGCTTGCCACCGCTGCGGCATAAGCTGCCTCGGCGCCCTTCTCACGGATGAGATTCAGGTCTTCCAGAACCTTCGCTTCAAGGCCGGGAACCTTCGTCAGATCCTGATCCCACATCTTTTCATCCGACAAAACATCATGCACCAGAGTCTTCGCGTCCGCGTCCCTGTGCTCCCAGTAGAAGTCGAGAACCCAGTCGTCATCCTGAATCTTGTACTCGTTGCCTGCGGGGCGCTTTGCGACAAGGCCGTCAGCCTCTCTTCTCTGCAGGTCATTGCTGTAGAATGCGATGTAAGCCGCAAAGCCCATGACCAGCGCTACAGGAAGCTTTCCGTATTTCTCGTGGAACTCGAGCAGTGACGGAAGATCTCTTGCCTTCCACTTGGAAGTGGAGTTCAGAGAAATACTCATCAGCAGGTGATCAACGAAAGGATTGTTGAAGCGGTCTGTTACTGCTGCCGCAAAATTCTCGCAGTCCTTCTTGTCCAGAGGAAGAATCGGGATAACTTCCTTGAACAGGAGCTTGTTCATGAAGCCGTGGATTGTCTCGTTGTGCATGCAGTCGCGGACGATGTTCTGTCCGGAAAGATAAGCGCCAAGAACAAAGCCGGTGTGCGCGCCGTTCAGGATGCGGACCTTTCTCTTCTTGTAAGGAGCAACTTCGGGTACGACATGTACGTTGAGGCCGGCCTTCTTGAACGGCAGTTTCTCCGCGAGCGCTTCCGGTCCTTCGATATACCATACACCAAAGACCTCGCCGACATCGAGAAGCGCATCCTCGTAGCCGTTTTCCTTATTGATTTCCTCAACTTCCTTCGGATCACGGATTCTTCCGGGAACGATACGGTCAACCAGCGTGGAGCAGAAGAGGTTCTCGTTCTCAACCCAGTTCCGGAAATCTTCGCCAAGGCCCCAGTCTTCGATGTGCTTCAGAACGCACTTTCTGAGTTCCTGTCCATTGTTGTCGATCAGCTCGCAGGAGAGGATTGTAACACCCTTCTGACCTGCCTTGAAACGCTCGTAGAGAAGTACAGTCAGCTTTGCGGGGAATGAAACCGGCGGAACCTGATCAAATTTCGAATCGGGATCATAGACGATGCCGGCCTCTGTCGTGTTGGAAGCGACATATTCGAGATCCTTGCTGCGGGCGATTGCCTTGACCGCTTCCCAGTCCTTGTAAGGATTGTAGCAGGCATCGACAACCGAGATCACACGCTTTCTGTTGACCTTTTCTCCGTTTTCGGAGCCGCGAAGGTACAGTGTATACAGACCTTCCTGCTCGTTGATCAGATCGGTCAGACCCTGTGCGATCGGCTGTACAAGAGCGACCTTGCCGTTCCAGCCGGCCAGCTCGTTGGACATATCGAACCAGTAGTCAACGAACGCGCGGAGGAAGTTGCCTTCGCCGAACTGCAGAACCTTAACAGGAGCAGCGCCCTTGCCGAGGATATATCCGTCATAGCCGGACTTTTTGAGGACTTCATAATTTAGTTTTTCCATTTTGGAACCCCTTTCCGTACATAGATTTTTGCTGAATGCCGCAATGAAAGCCGGCCGTCCTGTCGGACTGACCGGCTTTAAATTACCATTTACCGTCAGATGCCGAAATAACGTACCGCGTTCTTGTAGCTGATGCCTTCAACGATCTTCTTCAGAGAAGCATCGTTATCGGGATATTCGCCCTTCTCTACCCACTCGCCGATCAGGTTGCAGGCAATGCGGCGGAAGTAATCATGCCGCGTGTAGGAGAGGAACGAACGGGAGTCGGTCAGCATGCCGACAAAGTTGCCGAGGATGCCAAGACGCGCGAGAGACTTCATCTGCTCTTCCATGCCGTCTCTGGTATCAAGGAACCACCATGCGGCGCCGAGCTGCATCTTTCCGGGTACTTCATCGGACTGGAAGCAGCCAAGGCAGGTCGTAATCTGGTTAAAATCGCTCTGATCCAGAGAGAAGACAATGCACTTGGGCAGCTCATTGTTTTCATCGAGCGCGGAGAAGAAGTCCGCGAGCTGCTGATAGCAAAGGCTCTTTGCGATCATATCGAAACCGGTATCAGGGCCTTCCAGACGGAACATTCTGCGGTTGACGTTTCTGGAGCAGGAGTAGTGAATCTCCATGACGATGTTTTCCCGGTGATACTTGCGCGCAAGGGACAGCAGAACAGTTGTCTGGTATTCGTCGATTTCCTTCTTTGTAAGCGCTTCGCCGGCCATTGCCTTGCGGAAGACGCGGTCTGCTTCCTCCATTGTGCAGGGCTCGAACGGAACATAGTCAAGACCGTGGTCGGATGCCTTGCAGCCATGCGCCTTGAAGAAGTCGATTCTCCTGTTCAGAGCAGTGCAGACATCTTCCGCGGACTGGATTTCCATGCCGGCTGCCCTGGACAGATCCGCGATATATTCGACATATCCGGGTCTCTGGATATTGACGGCCTTGTCAGGACGGAAGGAAGGGCAGACCTTGAAGCCGAGGTCCTTTACCTCCGCGAGCTTCTCGTGCCACTCAAGCGAATCGACAGGATCATCGGTCGTGCCGATGAAAGCGACATTGGACTTTCTGATGATGCCGCGGACCGTCAGATCGGGATCATGCTGCAGCATGTCGGTTGTCTTGTCCCAGATCTCCTTCGCGTTGTCCACGGTCAGGGGCTCATTGATGCCGAAATACTTCTTCAGCTCCAGATTGCACCAGTGGTACATCGGGTTGCCGATGGACATTTCGAGCGCCTTTGCCAGCTCTGTGAACTTGACAAACGGATCTGCGCCGCCGGTTACTTGGTCTTCGCCCGTGCCGTTGGAACGCATCAGTCTCCATTTGTAATGATCTCCGAAATATGTGCCGTCCGCGTTTCTGCCGCCGAGCCAGACTTCCGCGATGTTGTTGTAGCGGCGGTCTTCATAGATCTCCTTCGGGGAGATGTGGCAGTGATAATCGACGATCGGCAGGTTCTCTGCATAATCGTGGAAAAGATGCTTCGCTGTATCGTTATACAGCATGAAATCCTTGTCCATGAAACTCTTCATGACTTATAACCTCCTTATGACCCAGATACATAATAATCGGCTTTGTAACCGCTTACATTAAAAATAAACCAAAACACCTGTATTTGTCAATTGTAAACGCTTACATTTTGCGGAAAAATGTAGTAAGCGCTGTTTTGACAAACGATCAGAAATCCGTCGTGTTCCGGCGGACCAGACGGCAGGGGACTGTGACATCTTTTTCGACGTCCTGATCGCCGTCCAGTACCCGCATCAGGCGCTGTACTGTCTTCTCGCAGATTTCCTTCAATCCGTTGTCAATGCTCGAAAGCTCGGGCTCGCAGCACTCGGCAAACGGCGAATTGTTGTATCCGACGATGACAAGATCTTCGGGAATCCGCAGGCCGCGCGCGCAGGCGTACTTGACCGCGCCGACCGCGATGCTGTCGTTTGCCGCAAGCACGGCGTCGAACGAAAGATTCCGGTACTGCAGAAGAAGATCGCGCACGTCATGGATGCCGGACGGGACGTGCATTCTGAGCTCGCCAAGCAGCGGCAGAGAGGACGCAAGGAGCGCCTGTTCATAGCCTTCCAGCTTTTCATTCGCGCTGTATGAGCGGGAGTCGGAGAGAAACAGAATCCGTTTCCTGCCGCTCCCGATCATCGAGGTGACGACCGAATAGACTGCCTTTTTATCATCGCTGACGGAAGAGTAGATGTTCTCGCCCTCTACGGATCCGTTGATGATAAAGACAGGAACCTGCGCCGCCGCGCTCCGCACAAAATCCGTGTCGCTCTTTTCATGGCCGGCGTAGGTGGATCCGACCAGAAGGAGGGCGTCAATCTGCCGGGAGAGCAGAGCTCTCGCGCAGGCTTCCTTTTTGTCCTGCGCGAAACCGCTGCTGGAGAGAACATAATTGTAGCCGTGCGAAAGAAGCAGGGATTCGAGATAAGAAACGCAGCTTGACATGAACAGGTCGGATATTTCGGGGACCATGATGCCGATGGCATGCATCGTACCCTGACCGAGCCCCTGCGCGAGAAGATTGGGCGTATATCCCTCCTGCTGAATGACGGAGAGTACCTTTCTGCGGGTTTTTCCGGAGACTTTGTCGCTGCCGTTCATCACGCGGGAGACGGTTGCGATCGAAACGCCGGAAAGCCGCGCGATATCATAGATATTCATGGCTTATCCTCGGAGATTCCGCCGCGTCCGGCTGAAAGAACAGGTGCCGGACGGTAGAAATGTAAACGCTTACATTTTGATAATAAGCGATGAAACGGGCTATTGCAAGAGGAAAGAAAGAGTTTTATGAAAGGCATAAAAACACCGCCGCGCGGCATTTCGCTTACGCGGCGGTGAGAGGGCAGGCATCAGATCATGCCGTGTTCCTTTAATAATTTTTCCACTTCGGTGCCGGAAACCTTCTTAAGAGTTTCCTTGAGGGCTACGCGCTCCTTGAAGCCGAGTTCCATATCCGTGAGCTTTTTGCCGTCGCGAAGAGCAACGGTTGCATCCAGAAGATCGCGCAGATCATAGACGCTTCCCCAGACTTCCGGTACGCCTCTGTCGACATTCAGCAGAGTATAAACTGCTTCCATACCGGTACGGATCGAGTATTCGGTCGTGAAAACAGTATCTCTGGGAGTCTCCGCAAAGTTGCCGATGAACGCGAAATTGACCGAGCCCTCCGGAACGACCTCCGGTCTGTCGCCTTCTTCGCGGGGCTGGAAGTACGCGCTTGCAAACGGCATCATAACGGGGACCGTATTGGCACTCTTTGTCGCCAGCTCTTCAATCTGATCTTCCGGTACGCCCAGATGATACAGCCACTCTTCACAGATCTCCGCTCCGGTGCAGTCCCGCATCGGTTTCTTTACATAATCGCCCGGACGGTCGGAGAACATGCCGTACAGCCATACAAGGACCTGTCCCTCCGGCTGACTGCGGTACTGCGGTTGACGGTTGATCGTCCAGCTAAGGAGCCATGCGGAATCTCTGACCGTAACAATGCCGCCGGTTACAACGCCGCCGGAGAGAGGATCTCTCTTGCAGATCCTGCGGATATAAGGAAGAATCTTTTCATCCAGTGTGTTGACAGTCGCGCTGACCCAGTTGCTGTCTTCCGGGTCCATGCAGAACTTTTCGGGTCTTCCGAAGGAAGGGTCCTGCGCCGCGATTTTGCGCCAGAGATCGAATGATCCGCCGGGGTGAATTTCACCGTCCATGCCGGTGGCTTGTGTCTGGCTGCCGTAGGTCGAATTCTCGACGTTGCTTCCGTTCGTATAGAATACCAGATCGTTCTCGGTCAGGCCGATTTTCTCTTCGCCGCTTTCGCTTTCAAGAACGATTGTCTTCGCCTGCTTCCTTCCGTCATGGATATCGAACAGCACATTTGTAACCTTGACACCGTACCGGAAGTTCACGCCGTGGTCCTTCAGGTAGCTGACCATCGGAAGAACCATCGATTCATACTGATTGTACTTCGTGAAACGAAGAGCCGTGAAGTCCGGAAGTCCGCCGATGTGGTGGATGTAGCGCTGCATGTAACGCTTCATTTCAAGCGCGCTCTGGTCGTCCTTGAACGCGAACATCGTGCGCCAGTACATCCAGAAATTCGTATTGAAAACTTCATCGTCGAAGATGTCCGTGATCTTTACGTTTGCCAGATCTTCGTCCGGGGTCATAAAGAGCTGCATGATCTCGAGACTTCCCTTGTCGGAAAGGCCGAACGATTTACCGGTATTCGCGTCCTGTCCGCGATTTACTGTAGCACGGCACAGCGAATAGTTCGGATCTTTCTTGTTCAGCCAGTAGTATTCGTCAAGAATCGAGATGCCTTTCGTTTCGATTGAAGGAATCGAACGGAACAGATCCCACATGCACTCGAAATGGTTGTCCATTTCACGGCCGCCGCGCATGACATAGCCGACGCCCGGAAGATAGTCGCCGTCAAGGCCTCCGCCCGGATGCGAGTCCTTTTCGAGAATGTGGATGTGATCGCCCGGCATCTGTCCGTCTCTTACAAGGAAGCAGGCAGCGCTGAGCGCGGCAAGGCCGCTTCCAATCAGATATGCGGATTTGTGATCTACGCCCTCAGGTTTTACAGGGCGTGCAAACGCTTCATAATTACCACTTGAATAATACATATGCAGTCCTCCTGTTCTGGTGTTTTTTATACTCCCAGTCTAGAAAGATCAGCAGGAGTGCACAATGAACAAAGAAGGCGCGGTGATGTATTTTTAATCAAATGGCGGAAATTGTCAAACAGGTTATGTTTTGTCCGTGCGGTATGCTTCGAGAGCACGCGCGAAATTCCCCTGCATTAACAGTGTCAGCCGCTCGATGATCGCCGCCGGATCTTCCCGCATATCGTCCTGAATCCATTCCAGCATAAGCCCCACAAAGGCGTACTGATAGAAATGCGCAATGAACGCCTTATCCTCCTTGTCGACCGACATCCCTTCCGCTTCCTCGTTCACGACATTGAGCAGCAGCGCGTATGTTACCTTATATAAATAGCGCTCCAGCTGACTGCGGCTGACCGAGCGGTAAACGTTCATGATAAAGGGCTTGTTGTCGCGGACAGCCTCAAAAATCTGCAGGAAACCCTGCTGCCATGTCTCATAGGTCTTGTTGCCGGCGAGAGCCCTCGCCGCGTCCTCCTCGCAGGACCACTCCACGAGATCGTAAATATCCTTGAAATGATAATAGAAGGTCATGCGGCTGATTCCGCAGTCGTTCGTGATGTCGCTGATCGATATTTTATCGAGCGGCTTTTTCAAAAGCATGTGTTTGAGGGACTCTTCGAGAGCCCGTTTGGTGGTGTCGGACATAGGGAACCTCCTGCGC
>R21__coassemble_1785_pt1 | contig 13739 bp, 10 predicted proteins | sample R21__metabat2_low_PE_043 | metagenome-assembled genome bin R21
TATCCAAATGTTCTATATTGAAACATATCAGAATCTTCTTTTCTGATGAGCTTATAGTATATGATTCCTAGGGCTTAAACAAGGTGCTTTAGAGTCTTATATGTTCTTTTATGAAACATATTTGTTCGTTGTCGTCATTAATATGTTTCATAATAGTACTATTGTTTCATTTAGCAACATGCTATATTCTTATGTAGGAGCTATTGAGGAAGCTGTTCACGATATGAAAGGCAGAAGAGGCGGTTATGAGCGAAGCGGTTATCAGAATACTGGGAATCGCGCCTTACGATTCCATGAAAAACGCAATGTTGCGGGCTGCAGAAAAATATCCGCAGATTCATCTTGATGTTTACATCGGAAACCTTGAGCGGGGAGCCGAAATCGTGCGCCGGCATGAACGAGAGCATTACAACGTCATCCTTTCCCGCGGCGGTACCGTGAATTATATCCGGCGCGTTACAGATCTTCCGATTGTCGAAATTTCTCTTTCAAGCTATGACATTCTGCGGACCATGAAGCTGATTGATAATTATCCCAGCCGGTACGCGATTGTGGGTTTCCCGAATATTACCGTAAACACGCAGCTGATCGGGAATATTCTGCAGTATAATATCGAGACTGTTACAATTCATGATTCAAGTGAAGTTGAACCTGTTTTGAAATCTCTGATGGAACAGGGCATTTCAATGGTTCTCGGGGACATGATTACAACCCAGTGCGCCAAACGGCTTGGCATGAACGCAGTTCTTCTGACTTCCGGGGACGAAAGCATCCACAACGCGCTTCAGCAGGCAGTTACTCTCTATTCGACTTACTCCGTCATCAGAGAGAAGAATTTCCTGTACGAAAGTGCCATGCGAAGCATGCAGGAACATACGATTATTTTTGATGAAAATCACAAAATCGTTTTCTCTTCACATGACCATTCCAGCTCTGAAGAACTGACACAGTTCCTGCGGCAGAGTATTCCTAATGTTCTTCCCAATAAAGATTTCAAGGCGTTTCATCTGGTCGGTCAGACGATGTACTCCGTCAATGGAAAACTGTATAATTCCGGCACCGGGAATTTTTATATTTTTCATTCGGAACAGTCAAAGGTTCCGATGATTTCCAGCAAATACGGAATTCAGTTTACAGATCGCAGTGACGCGCAGCAGCAGTATTTCAAAAGCTTTTATGGCATCAGCGGCTCCATCAATCTGAGTCATGTGAATGATGAACTTGAACAGGTGGGCAGCAGCAATTTTCCTGTTATGATTTACGGAGAAGAGGGAACAGGTAAAGAGCAGATTGCGCGGCTTCTATATATTAAAAGCGACCGCAGCCGCAATCCGATGGTCATCATCAACTGCGGACTGCTGAATGAAAAGAGTTGGGAGTTTCTCACAAATCACTACAATTCCCCGTTCAATGACAGCGGTAATACAATCTACATTGAAAATCCGGATGTTCTTACCGGGGAGCAGGGGCAGCAACTTCTCTCAATCATCATTGACACCAGACTGACAGAAAGGAACCGGCTGTTGTTTTCCTGCACGGACACCTCCTTGGGGACGCGGAATTCCATCATTCATGAAATATCCGATACGCTTTCCTGTGTGAATATCACACTTCCGCCTCTGCGGCAGCAGCTGGATAAACTCGAGGCACTCTGCAGTCTGTATCTGGCTTCTCTCAATCTGGAAATCGGCCGGCAGATCGTAGGATTCAACAGCAATGCGATTGATCTGATGCTGCAGTATGACTGGCCTGGCAACTTCACACAGCTGCGCCGTGTCATCAATGAATTATGTATTACAACGAATAGCTCGTATATCAACGCCGTCTCGGTCAGAAAGGCAATTGATCAGGAAAGACAGCTTTGGGCAGCCAGAGAGGAAAGCCGCAAATCCTCTTCTGACAGTGTCCGGTCCGTGGATTTGAACCGGACACTGGATCAGATCACAAAGGACATTATTAAAACTGTGCTGGACCGGAATGATGGTAACCAGAGCGCGGCTGCGCGCCAGCTTGGCATCAGCCGCACGACGATGTGGAGGTACTTAAGCAGAGATAATTAAATCTTCCCGCTAACCTTCCGGTCTCCTCCCATACGCATCCATGCAATCCATCTCCGGATCCTTCATGCACAAATGCACTGCCGCCGTCTTAAATGTTCCGGGAAGCGCGAGAATATTCGGCCGGGGCCCGGCATATTTCTTCATCGCGTCTGTGAGCGCCTCCTCAAAGGTGGCCCTCGTCTTGAGCCCCATCCCTCTCGCGTACCCCGGCTCCTGCGCACCCACAATATAAATCGCGCTTGTATTCATCTCTGCGATATGTCCGCAACTCATCATCGAGAAGCCATGGAACGGATGGAACGCGTTCGCGAAGCGGTACTTCCGTATATACTCTTCGTTTGTGGCAAAATACTCGCCAAGCCGGTTCATGTCCGGCAGCTGGTTCATCTGATCATGCTGGAATATATCATATAACTCCCGCAGATACGGCCAGCGGCTGTCGTTGAAGAAACCATTGCATAAAGAAGAGCAGATGATGACACAGCGATCGCTCATCACCCGTTTGTATCGAAGCACCTGCGCGGACAGCGCCTGCATCATCATAATCGGATTGGTTCCCATGCCGTCACCGTAATGAAACTTCTGCGGCATGCCGAAGACAAGGATGTCGTACTTCTTTTCCGCCCAGTGAACATACGTCCTTTGATCCGCAAGCTTCCAGCTTTCCGGCATCATTTCCTTCGCGTAACCGGAATAGATCGCGATCTGTCTGCTTTTGGAATCGAGCACCGCATCACAGCAGAAGAACGGATGCCCCATTTTCTCTTCCATATGCATTGAGATTTCATCAAATTTATGACGCATCAAAGAACCGTTGTTGACAGGAGTGAAATCCGGCCGGTGCATGACTTCCGGGACATGATGACTTGCAATGCACTTCCAGTTTGTAATTCCGGTCGCGCTGTGCTTATAGCCGCCGCTGTAGCCGCCGTAAGGATTTCCCTGTACATGGCCGATCAGGATCGCAAGGTCCGCGTCGTAGATAGCCTTATTCATCCAGACAGGGTCGCCGCGCTTTGTTTTGCCGAGGTCAATCATATTGTCAGGGTCCTCGGAATCATGACTCGTGATCTGACCTGTATGCCAGAACTCGTCAAAAAGCTCCGCTCCGAAGATCGCCTTCGCGTCCTCTTCCGTGCTTCTTGGATGCAGGCCGTTCGAAATGATGAACTGTATATCTTTTTTCTGTACGCCTGCTTCATATAAATCCTGCAGGATATACCTGCAGGCAAGTTTTCTGTGACTTGTCGTCTGCTCTCCGCCCTTGACGCGGTCCGGAATCACAAAAACAACGCGGCTCCCCTTATGCACCAGTTCCTTTACGGGCGCCATGCCGATCGGGTGATCCAGACTTTCGCGGTATGCTCTTTCAAGCTGATCCTCGGGAATGTACGGCGGATCCGGTACAGTTACTCCCGGAACAAATATATCGGTCCAATCCGGAAGCTCTGCTCCCATTGTTCCGGCTCCGTATTCAAAATCCAGATATTTCATAGTAGTATTTCCTCTCCCTGCTGCTATTTTGCTGCTTTTGCAAAACTTTCCCGGCGAAATTTACTTCACGGCTCCGGCAAAACTATCTCCGCGCAATTTCTCTGCTTTCCCCGGAGGCGAAATCTCAATTCCCTGTGTGCAGGTAAACGTCTCTCCGGGGCTTAGCGCAAGGATCGCCGTTTTCTTTTCAATGCGGCCATCCGCATTGACAGGGTCCGGCAGCCCGTACCACGGTTCGATGCAGACAAACGGCACATCCGCGCGGTTCGACCATAAGAGAAGATACGGGAAAGCTTTCATATGGACACGTACGTACTCATGCGTCACTGTATTGAAAAGCTCCATATAGGAAGACTTCGGATGATCCAGAATCAGCGTATCCGGGAAGGTTCCACCGGCAGCCGGAATTCTGTTTTCTGCTGCATGCAGCGGGCTTTTCGTACCTGTTATAAGACCGTCATTTGTTTTGTCATAACACAGCGGATTCTCCGCGTCAGCAAAACGCAGTACGCAGTCGGAAGCGCTGCCCGTCCTGCCCGGAGGACAGAAAAATCCTGTGTGGAAGCCAATCGAGAAGTACATGGTTTCCCTGCCGGTATTTCTGACGAGGGCTGTCTGGTCCAGCCTTCTCCCTGCAAGCTGATATGTAATCTCCAGTTCGTAATGATACGGATAGATTTCTTCCGTTGTCTTATTTCCCGTAAAGCGAAGGCGCAGGTGCTCCGCATCCGCGCTTATTACTTCATGTTCATAGTCGCGTGCGAAGCCGTGCATCGGTATCTGACGGTCTTTTCCGGCGATCCGTATTTTACCTTCTTTTAAAGCTCCCGTGATGGGAAACAGGATCGGCGCGCGCCTCGGCCAGATTTCTTTATCACCCTGCCAGAGAAACTCTCTGTCATCTTCTCTTCGTTTCAGGCTCCAGAGCTCCGCTCCCATTGTATTGACTGCTGCCGCGATGTAATCGTTATAAAGTATTTCCAGCATGGATTCTTCCTCGTGCTTTTTGTCCTTTCAGTCAAAACGGAAAAACGGCTCGAACGGCTCTCCCAGAAGCGGCGAAAGCCACTTGCAGAACGCCTCGTTCATACCGTTGCCTCTTGCGTTTATAAAGCGCTCCGGCACTTTGTTTTCATACATCATAACGTCTTCGATCGGAATACGGATCAGATCAACATGGTATCTTTCTCCCGGTGCCCTGCGAAATCCGATCATGAAGCCGGTATCGCCCTGCAGGACCGCCTGAACGGCTTCCTGCCCGGCGAGTATAGCTTCTTCCCGGTCCACACAGGACTGGTACTCGATGCCTGCTCTTCCCGCAATGCCGGGCTTTTCGCTTCTGGCCTTATAACCCAGTCTGCGGATGACAAGCTCCGCAAGATGCGCACTGACATCGCCGTAGTATACGCTTCTGCCGGTCTGATAAATCGGTTTTACAATCGGCTCTCCATCGTCTCCGCGAAGGCCTTCGCTGCAGACAACAACCGCGCAGCGGTTCCGGTCTATGCATTTTTGCACATCTTCCAGAAACTCCTCTTCATGGAACGGCCGTTCCGGAAGATAGACAAGATCAGGTCCGTACCCTTTATCCCTTGCAAGCACGGAAGCCGCTGTAATCCAGCCGGCATTTCTGCCCATCGCTTCGACAACACTTACATGGATCGGAAGCGCGTGTACATCTTCCGCGATATTGGCTGTTGTAGACGCAATGTAGCGTGCTGCGCTCGGATATCCCGGCGCGTGATCCGTAACCGCAAGATCATTGTCAATGGTTTTGGGAATGCCGCCGACACAGATCTCCAGTCCTTCGTCCCTGCAGGCATGATAAATTTTCCCGCAGGTATCCATACTTCCGTTGCCGCCGTTAAAAAGGACATACCGGATTTTATATTTTCCAAGGATCCGCGCGATCATTTTATAATCTTCCGGCTCCAGCTGATCGCGGCTGCTGCCGATAACGGACGCGGGCGTTACGGGAAGCAGGCATCGCTTTTCCTCCGGTATCTGCAAAAGGTCGCGGAACCGTTCTTTCAGGATCGCGCCTGAGCCGCCTATCGCGGCATACACATGCCCGATCTCACCGTGCTGCCCGGCCTCTTTGATAACGCCGTAAACCGAAGCGTTCATGACCGCAGTCGGCGCACCGCCATGGACAAGAAGCAGATTCTGCTCTTTCACGAATTTCTCCTCCTAGAGTTCTACTACGGGAATGCCAAGAATTCCTGCAATCATCCGAAGATCCTCTGCAATATCGGACCAGACAAGCGCATAGTGATGACTCATGCCCGCCTCTTCGATATGGTCTACGAGTGTGGTTACCGGCGTATTTGTTTTGACATTAACCATGCACCCTCTCGTGTTTCTCTTCGTCGGCACGGCAGTACCCGGAAGCAGAAACAGCCGATACTGTCCGTCAATGTTCGAAAAGCGTGCTGCCGTTACGACTCCGCTCTTTAATGAACACCAGAATGCGGATCCCTGTCCTGCCAGAGGATGGTCTGCAAGTACAACACCGTCTTCTTTATCATGCAGGCTCGGCGCACCGTTCCCGCAATGCCAGAATGTCACTGTGTTCTCCTCTTCCGAAAGGTTGATGAGATCCGCAATAAAGGTCACTTTTCCGGTCAAAACATGTTCAAGATACGCCGTGATGCCTGCATCCACATCACCTTCACAGGTGATATGAATTCCCTCATCCGCAAGGCGCCCGAGCACGGCGCAGGGCTGCGTCTTCGCGTTTCCCATTTCCGGCCAGCACTTGATCGTGGAATAGGCGTAGCCAAGTGCCGGATAAATTTTTTTCAGGGCAAGATACAGCCGGCAGTGGTTTTCAAGGTGTCCGGGCGGCATGAGCGAAGTGTCCCAGAGAGACATGACATGCTGTTCCTCCTTTGTCACCTCCTCTTCCGGTATCTCTTTCATCTGATCAAACAGGACTTTAAGATCCGTCTCCTCCAGACGGATTCCGAACGTTTTCCGCAGGAGTACTTCATCGGACGCGCAGTTGTAAAAAGCGGTCGGCCGATAGCCGAACAGGCCGAACGTCGTTCCCCTGAGCGCGTGTACTGCCGAATAGGCGCGGACAATCTTCCAGATTTTATCTGTGGCTTTTGTGTCATCACAGTTGCCGTACACGATATAGTGCGGCGCCTGCAGGCGGCGCAGACTCGCTCCGTTCATCGAAGCGCAGCACAGTCCGTTTGCGTACATTCTTTCATCGCGGTCCCATGCGTCCTCTTTCGGCGCCCAGAGAATAACCGGAACCCGCAGCTGCTCATAAATTCCGCAGCAGATGTCATCTCCGGTGAAGGCGCCGATTATCTGTATAACGAGATCCACCGCGCTTTTCCGGAAGATTTCGACGGCCTCCAAAAGCTCTGCCTGACTTCCGGCAATCTTTTCAAAGACGCATACCTCGGTATCTCCGAGATTTTTTCTGCACCAGTCTCCATAGAGCCGGAGTCTTTTTTCCGGAAGCTCTCGCGGCCACCTTCCGGAGCAGGATGTGATAACACCAATGTGAAGTTTGTTTTCCATCGTCTTCTTCCTCCCGAAGCTCCAGTCACTTCAGCACGATCGCCTGTGTCAGATACCGCGGCGTATCTGCGTTAATGCCTTTTTTGAGAGAGATATAATAACCAAGGAACTGTCCGATAAATCCCATCATCGCAGCCGCCTGATATTCGCTGTAAGAAGGATTCGTCGCCAAGTGATAGCGAAGGCCTTTCATATTGTCCGTATGCGGACCGATGCCGCAGGTTACACCGGAAAAGCTCTGCATCTGCTCCATCAGCGCTTCATCGGTCTTCTCTGTTTTTTCATTTGAAAGCAGAATCAACAGGGTGTTCTCATCCACCAGGCTCATCGGGCCGTGCCGGTACTCCATCGAATAATATGCCTCGCTGTTGGAGATGCCCATCTCCTTCATCTTGTTCATGCATTCGTTGCTGATGCCGTAATACGCGCCCTGTCCGAGCGTAATGAAAAGATTCAGGTCCGGATTCTCGCGTACGATCTTTTCGGCGAGCGCGTCACACTCTTTCAGCATCTTGCCGGCTTCCTCCCGGTAATCCGCCATTTCTCTGATCCATTTCTCATGTCCCGATACATGCATGCTCAGAATCTGCGCAAGGAAAATCATTGCCGTAAAGCTTCTTGTCATGATGACGCTGTCTTCCGCTGTGTCGGGTGCCAGAACATAATGTTCGTTGTACAGGCGGCTGTCTTTATCGCAGGTAATCGCAAGACTCGTTACTCCCGGCAGCTCATGCACCCGGTCAATGGCTTTCCTGACTTCTGTCGTGTAACTTTTCCGGGTAATCGGCAGTACCAGCGTCTTCTTTCCCTTGATATAGTTTTCCGGGAAAAACAAAAGCTCGCTGCAAGGTACCGCCTCTGCCGGCGTGCTGTTCATGGCCCTCCAGAGATAAGCGGAGGTCTGCGCGAGATACAGGCTTGTCCCGCAGCCTGTGAAAATCAGCTGATCATATTTCTCGCTGAAGACCTCATCCAGCGTTGCCTCTATCTCCGGAAGGGTATCCAGTATCGCCTGAAAAGAATCCGGCTGACCGTAGATTTCATGATAGGTCAGCGTGCTGTTTTTCATTGTATGATTCATTATTCTGTCTCTCTTTCGAATTTATGTAAATAACATATAGATGCCCGCAAAGATCATGAATACATAGACAACCTTGCGGAACGTTTCCTGTCTGATCCTTTGGAAAACCGCCATTCCTGCCGCTGTTCCGGCGCCAAGACCGAGCAGCGCGAAAAGGCTGAATATCCACACTTCTTTTGTCAGGTGCCCCATAAGCAGGTGGGTGAAGAAAAGATACAGCGTTGAAAGGAAAAAATACATCTGCAACGTCGCCGTATACTCCTCCTTGGAATCTGTAACTCCAAGGAAGTACAACACCATCGGCGGTCCGCCAATGCTCATCATGCCTCCCATGATGCCGCTCATCATACCCGCGGCCAATCCCGCTGCCGGAAGGCTGCGGGGCTTTCTCTGTGTCCGCTTCCGCATCATGCGGACCGAAAGCAGAATAAGACAGCTCCCCAGAATCTTCCGGAGCAGCTGCTCCGGTGCTTCCGCCTGAATGCGGATGCCGATGTAACCGAATATCGCGCTAACCAGCATCGGCAGAGCGATTAATTTCCAGCGGATACTTTTCCTGTACCGCAGCGCTATGACGCAGACCATGACAGAGGATGTGAACACTTCGATCACGGCTGCGGTCTGTATCTTCAATATCAGCGGCAAAACAGACATCACCACAATCGCATAGCCGAACCCGCCGACCGCCTGAATAAAACTTCCCGCGAATGCCGCCGTCATAACGATTGCCATGATGCTGCCGTGCTGCATATGTTTTCCCTTCTACCGCGCTTTTCCGGCAGAACCGGAAAGCTCAATAATTTTCTTGATATCCTCGCAAAGAGCATTGGAGGCGTACTGGCTCAGAAGCCAGCTGTGCCCTTTGTGATCGAGGTTTTGAAGCGCCTCCTGATAGTGCTGCACATACTTATAACGGATTTCCGTTCCGAAATTGATCTTTGCTACGCCAAGGCTGATCGCGTCTTTGATGACAGACTCGTCCATACCGGTGCAGCCGTGCAGGACAAGCGGAATATCCGTGAACTTCCGAACATTTTCCAGTACGTCCAGATGAATGTCCGGCTTTCCGTGATAATAGCCATGCGCGTTTCCGATCCCGATCGCAAGTGTGTCAGGCCGGCACAGGCCAAGAAATTCCCGGACCATTTCGGGGTCTGCGATATTCTTGTTCTCCTGCGGCACACAGTTGTCCAGCCGCTGCAATTCACCGATCTCCGCTTCCACCGGTACGCCAAAACATTTCGCGACTTTAATCACTTCATTCGTAACGTCCGCATTTTCTTTGACAGGAAGCATCGAACCGTCAATCATCACGCTGGTAAAGCCGAGTTTCAGTGCGCCCATACAGGTCGCGAAGTCAGCCCCGTGGTCCAGATGGATGGAGCAGGGAACCGACACTTTACCCGCGCACCATTTTGCGACATTGACAAAGAAATCATTACCCGAAAAAGCACCGGTCGAAACATAATGCGCAAGTATAATCGGACTTTCCATCTCCTGCGCCGCCTTGCAGCACGCCATGATAATATCATAGTTCCCTCCCTGCGTATTGATTGCAGGGATCGCGTAGCCCTCCCGCGAAGCTTTTTGAAGATTTGCTAAATTTGTAGTCAGCATTTTCTGTCCTTTCTTAATTCTTACCCCTTCACGGCACCGGCCACAAGCCCCTTGATCATATACTTCTGGAAGAAGAAAAATATCAGGATCATCGGCAGCATCGCGACTACGGAAATTGTATTGACAAGTGACCAGTCATACGAGAGTTCTCCCAGATACCGGAGTGCGACACCCGTAGACAAAGTGCGCAGTGAATCGCTCTGGATCAGAGTCGCGCAGTGAAGATAGTCATCCCAGGTCATCAGAAACGCATAGATGAGTACGCTGACAAGTCCGGGTTTTACGAGAGGAAGTACCACGCTCGTCATCGTCTGTACTCTGGAGGCGCCGTCAATTTTGGCTGCCTCCTCAATATCCACGGGGATGCTGTCAAAAAAGCTGCTCATCAGCATCGTTGTAAACGGAACCATTGCAGCAATGAGGGCAAGAATCAATCCCGTGAGTGTATTCAGAAGATGCACTTTCCCGAGAAGCCCGTACAGCGAAATCATCCTCGATACGACCGGAAACATCTGGCTCGCGTACAGCACGCCGGAAACCACACTGTTCCAGTGATAGTGGAACCGCGAAAGTGCATATCCGGCGAGTATGGCGCAGAAGGTTGTAACTAGCGCGGTGATACCGCTGACGATAAAGTTATTCCGATAATATATGAAGAACTCCGCATTCTGCCGGAACAACTTTACGTAAGACTGCACGGACGGGTTCTTCGCAATCATGGTCGGCGGATACATGTAAGCTTCCATGTTTGATTTGAAGCTGGTCAGGATAACCCAGTACAGCGGAAACATCAGAAATAACATGATGATGACCAGCACAAGGTATTTGAGGATTCTGGAAGCGGTTCTTTTCTTTTTCATTCCCTTTTTTCCCCCCCCTAAGTCGTCTGGTTGTCGCCCATGAGCTTATTGAAAACAATCACAACAACGATCATAAGAAGCATCCAGACGGTGGTAACCGCGGCGCCGCTTCCCAAATTATTGGATACAAAAGCTTCTCTGTAACTCAAAATCGCGAGCGTAGTTGTGCTGTTGTCCGGCCCGCCTCCGGTCATCGTCCAAATGAGAGGGAACTGCTTGAAGTTTTCAATAATGGCCATCGAAAGGACGACCTTGATGACGCTCTTCATATATGGAAGCGTGATTCTGAAGAAGCGGTTCCAGGCATTTGCGCCGTCCATAATGGCTGCTTCCTCAATCGAATCCGGCACGTTCTGCAGTCCCGAAAGCAAAAGCAATGTCGTTAACGGTATCTGTTTCCAAAGCGCCGCTATCGCGATGCCCGCAAGCGCTGTTGAAGGATTATTCAAAAGCGCAAGGTCCGTAACTCTCCCTCCCGTGACAATGCCTGTGAACCAGCGGATAAAACCGTACTGCGGCTGAAAAAGCCACATCCACGTAAGCGCGGAAATCACAGTCGGGACACACCACGGCATCATCATGATCGAGCGCAGAAATCTTGCTCCTTTGATATCGGAATTGAGCACCAGCGCGAGTGCCATTCCGAACACAAACTGGAGCAGCACGACCACGAGACAAAACAAAAATGTATGCACAATTGCCGGGCCGAGCTTTGCGTTCGCGGTAAGCTTGATATAGTTTGCAAAATTATTCCATTCACCCGGTCGTCCGGAGATGATGTTTTTCATCTTGTAATCCAGGAAGCTCTCCCGGACCGAATCAATGACCGGCACCAGAATGAATATGGTGGTGATTACAACCGCAGGAAGAAGCAGAAGAAGAGAAAACCCCAGATCCCTCTTTTTCCGCGTCATCTGTGCACCTTGACTAACTCGCATCTTCTTGCTCCTGTTCATATCCGTCTCCCTTTGCGCATGAGAGGCCGGACGTTTTCTTTGTCCGGCCTCTCATCTGCGTTCCGAAATTTTTCAATTACTGAAGCAATGTTTTTGCCGATGCGCGGAACTCTTCAATCGCCTTGTCAACATCCTCATCTGAAACAGTCACGGCCTGCGCCAGTGTATCCAGTTCCAGATTCAGGTCGTTCAGCTGCGGAATCGAAGGCGATGCAACCGCCGTGCTGATTGAATCAGCCGCTCCCGCAAGCACCGCGTTGTCAGGCTGGGACATCGACTTCATCGCCGGATACGCCGGAACAATATTCGCGAGGTAATCACCGAGGACTTCGTCCCTCAGGATGTATTCGATCAGCTCCTTTGCAGCTTCCTTTCTCGCGTCACCGTTGTCTGCAAGAATAAGGACCGCAGCGCTTAAAATCGACGCGCCGTCTCCACTGCCGCCTTTTAACGGAACTGCGGATTTCGTATAAGTTTCCGCATCCTTGTTAATCGCCTTCACACCGGCAATTCCCCAGCTCTGGTCGTAGTACATGGCCAGCTGGCCGAGCGCAAACAGGTTCCTGAGATCCTTGAGCTTGGCGTTCTGCGGATTATAACCCTTGTCATCAAGCGTCTGCAGCATTTCGAACGTCTGATGAAAACCGTCATTGTCAATCGAAAGATTACCGTCAGCATCAAGAACCTGACCTCCGAAATTGTAAATCATGGAATTGATGCTGGTTCCTGAAATCGGCACGGATGCGGTTGTCTGACCGAACGGATAGATTACGTTGCCGTCAGCAGTTTTCATACCGTTTATTTTTTCGCAGTCCGCAAGCAGTTCATCATAGGTCGCGGGCGGATTGTCAATCCCTGCCTGTTGGAAAATGTCCGTGTTGTAGTAAAGAATAAACGGAGAAACATACAGCGGCACACCGTAAGCCGTGCCGTCTATGGAACAGCTTTCCACTGCGTTTTCATGGAAGCCGGAAACAAAGTCTTCACCTAGAACATCCGACACAGGTACGGCAAAGCCGGCATCCTCATATGTCGAAATCCATGTATTCTCGCCAAAAACAATGTCGCACTTATCCCCCGCGCCGGCCATCGTGATAACCTGGCTTGTAATATCCGCATAAGGTGCCGTTACCCTTTCGATCGTCACATTCGGATGTTCTTTTTCAAAGCCCTCCTTAACTCCGTTCCAGAAATCCGTGTAAGCATCCTCGAGCAGAGCATAGTTGGCAAACTTGATAGTCACAGGTTCTGCTGATGTTTCCGTCTCTGCATTTTCCGATGTTTTTTCTGTCCCCGCAGCCAGCGTTTCTTTGCTTGTTTGTGCCGCATCTTTGCCTGCCCCGGAACTTCCGCCGCTGCCGCAGGCAGTGAGCCCGCCGACAAGACAAACTGCCGTTATCATGGTGATCCACTTACGAACGATTTGTTTTTGCATAATACCCTCCTTGTAAAATCCCCCGTTTATACACACGTGTGTATTTCAGGGTTAAATAAAAGTAAGCAAAATGCTTACTTACAGTATCTATACACTCGTATGTATTTGTCGCATTATCACAATATCACTGTCTGTATAGTCTGTCAATAGACCTATCCATGCATATTTCTTCTATATCAGTCTGCTTTAATATCCGTGCTTCCTCTGCAGATCAGCTTCGTATGATAGACTACTTTGTCAGGGATCTCATGATTTACAATCATTTTCTGAAGCATGTCGATTGCTGTCCCGGCAATCAGATCTCGCGGAATTTCCACACTTGTGATTGAAGGCGTTGAATACTGGCCTAGCAGCGAGTTATCGAACCCGACAACTGCAATATCTTCCGGTATTCTCTTTCCCAGTTCCTGCGCTGCATGCATCGCTATGCAGGCTACTCTGTCATTTCTTCCGAAGATGGCATTTACCTCCGGGTGTACGGTAATATAATTCTTAACCTTCTCAGCAATTTCCTCCGGGCTATGACAGCCCGAGAGAACCTGTCGCTGCGGCTGCTCCGATAACTTCCTGGCTTTCATTTCATTAATAAAACCGCGGTAACGCATATCGCTCATATCACTGTAGTGATTGTTCCGGCTGAAACGGTCAATGTACACAATATTCCTGCGCCCCAGAGAATCCAGGTAGCGGATGACATCC
>R21__coassemble_1856_pt1 | contig 13331 bp, 15 predicted proteins | sample R21__metabat2_low_PE_043 | metagenome-assembled genome bin R21
GAGGGACTCTTCGAGAGCCCGTTTGGTGGTGTCGGACATAGGGAACCTCCTGCGCAAAACATGCCTTATTATATCATTCCCGCGGCCGGAAACCATCCCGAACTGTAGTGCCCCGCGGCTGCGAACGGTCCAGCATGTCACTGTAGCAGACCGAGGGCACAAGCCAGTAGCTGTTCATGTCATTCTCTTCGGAATAATAGACTGTAATATCCCCCCAGGTCTTTTCGGATTCCTTTACGGTATCAAACGGAATCTGCGTCAGATAGTACGGCTCTGTCAGATGATGTTTTGCAAAGACCAGCTCATCCATCGCGTAATGGTCAATCCAGCTGGTAAAACAGATGAAAACTGCCACGCACAGACCTGTGCCAAGGGTAAGGAGCACGGTTTGACCGGAGTCCGCAGCAGAAGATTCCCGTCGCGGGAAGAGCTGACCGGAAGTCATGTCAAAGAATTCGAAAGCCGCTGTCAGTGGAAGCACGAAGAGAAACGCCAGTCCGTAGCGGATAAAGGGCGCTTCCAGAAACCAGATGCCAAGAGAAGCAAAAACCGCCGCGTAATATATGGCATAATCCCAGCGGAACCGGAGCCCGCGGCTGCGGCGGCCGATAAAATCGATGAACAGCAGGGGAACCGAGACAAACTGGGCATAAAACAGCATGATTTCATAATGCTGCTGTCCTTTAAACCAGACCGGAAACCACTGGCGGATGGACCAGTCCTTCTTATTTACATCATAAAGACATTTCGCCCAGACCGAGATCTGCGCCGAGTCATGTTCAAGATAAGCCGCCGGGACCTTCCAGTCGACCGCAAACAGATCCAGACTTTTCACAGGGTAGAGAAGCCAGCCGGAAATCAGGATGTTCCTGAGAAGAAACGGCAGGAAAGCAAGAAATCCTGCAAGCAGAAAACGAAGGATCAGCGCCGGCTTTTTCTCTTTGATCAGAATCGCCAGAGGGTATAAAGCAAGAAGTACGACCGCGGCGGCCGAGAGCTTGATGCTGACGATGAAGATGGAAGATACGGCAAGCAGACCGTAGTATCCTGCCGGATAAAAATCGTCCGCGCGGTGCAGCGCCCGCAAAGCAGAGCCTTTCAGCCATTCGGAGAAAAGAAACAGCGCGCACAGCATGGCAAAATAGTCCGTCGCCGGTGATTGCGCGTAGTAGATATCGGTCAGAATATAGATCAGAATTCCGCATTGGCAGGCTGCGGAGCCGAAGGCGTGTGTTTTACGCAGATTCAGCAGTCCATGAACAGAATAAAGTCCCAGCACCGTCATCAGAAATCCGGTAGTTCCATGGAAAGCGCCGGGCAGAATCCATGAAAACGTAAACAATGCGGCAAAACATAACGAACTGCTGTTATAGGCAAAATGCTGCTGGATATTGCCACTGCCAAGGAGCGTTCCGTATTCTTCAATCAGGCGGATTGCCTGCGCATGATAAATACCGGTATCTGTATGAAATTTGCCGCGGGAAGTGTAAAATGCGGCGGCCGCAGCGAACAGAAGGATCAGCAGCCATTCGCGGGAGTATAGAATCCTGCGGAAACGGGAGAATATCGGACGGACTTCATCTTTATAGAAATAGCAGCCGGCTGCCAGCAGCGCCAGCATCAACAGGTGCGCTGCGGCTCCGACACCGGCAAAAAGGCTGAAGTATTCCGCGTATATTGTAAGCGCAAAGATTCCGGTCATCACGCAGGAGGCGGGACCGAGTATGGACGGTTTCGGAGTGGAAAGAATTCGGGAAAGCAAAGACAGCACGACTGCACCGGCAGTCATGCAGACGAGCAGCATGTAACCCCAGAGAATCAGGACTTCGAGCATAGTGGCTCCTTATACTGTTAGAATATTTTGCAAACAGTTTAATTGATAAACTAAAAATAAATATACCATATAATTATACGATATTATACGACAGGGGAAAGAAAGTCATGATTCGGTTACAGGTGATGAACCCCTGCTAGACTTCGCCGGCAATATGGTATACTTAAAAAATCTTCTATAATGAATGATCAGTCAGGAATGAATGATTCGTCAGAAAACAGGAGGCGAAAATGATCACAATTTACGGCATGCCAAGCTGCCCGGACTGCGCTTTCGTAGAGAAGCAGATTGAGGGCAATGACGCGTACAAGATGATTGATATCGGCGCGCATGTGAAGAATCTGAAGGCGTTTCTCAAGCTGCGCGACACAAATCCGGCATTCGATGATGCGAAGGTGAACGGGTATGCGGGGATTCCGTGTTTTGTCCTGGAGGACGGAACGGTCACACTTTCTCCGGAAGACGCAGGCCTTCGTTCGGAGCAGGAAGCGTAAAATTTCAAAAAAAATCTGTTTTGCCTGTTGACTATGTGTTATAGAAGTGCTATAACACATAATTGAAGAGAGGGAAAGAAAGAACGATACAGAAACCTCTCCGGAAGCAATTTAATAAATCATAACAACAAGGCTTCACCGCGGCAGCAACGGAAGGCCTCGCTACTAAAGGAGGAATGACTTATGTTAATGCCTATGGTTTGGACGAATGATTTTGATGATATGATGGATGATTTTGCTGATGACTGGTACGATCCGTTTGAGGATGTTGTATCACTGGTCGCTCCGGACAAGGAAGAGATTCAGACAGAAAAGAGTATTGACCGCCACAACAGAAAGCTCGCGAACAGATATAACAAGATGCTTCGTCATGAGTGGAACGGAATGAACCGCCTGATGAAGAAGAATCTTATGAAGACCGATGTGGTTGATCATGGCGATCACTTCACGCTGACGGCTGATCTTCCGGGCTTTGACAAGAAGGATATCAGTATCGGCTTGAAGGACGGTATTCTGAGCGTTTCCGCTTCCCACAAGGAAGACAAGGACGAGAAGGATACGAAGACCGGCAAGTTCATCCGCAAGGAGAGAACCGAAGCTTCTTATGAGAGAAGCTTTGAAGTCGGCGAGGATGTAAAGCCGGAAGAGATTGCGGCGAAGTATGAGAACGGTGTTCTGACACTTACCGTACCGAACAAGGCTGCGATAGCCGAAAAGGCTCCCGCTAAACAGATTGAGATCAAGTAACGCGAACCGCGTATGGCCGGCCCGCTGTTCCGTAAAGGAATGGCGGGCCGGCTTTTTACAATTTCGGATCAGGAAATTGTAAAAGAATAAGCCGCAGGCTATAATGTGCCTTACAGGTTGTTCAATAATTGATATGAAGGAGTGTTTTATATGTCACTGATTACAAAAATTTTCGCTTTGCTGGTGGCGCTCGAGTTTCTGTATATTTTCTATCTGGAGACGCTCGCGACAGCGTCGGATAAGACTGCCAGGGTTTTCGGCATGACCGCTGATGAATTGAAGCGGGATTCGGTCAATACGCTTTTCAAGAATCAGGGAGTATACAACGGGCTGATCAGCGTGCTGATTCTGATCGCTGTTTTTGCTTTTTCCAGCAAAACCGCACTGATCTTCCTCATGGTCTACATCGTAGCGGTAGCGCTGTACGGAAGCCTGACCAGCAATCCGAAAATCATTCTGATGCAGGGTGGGCTGGCAATTCTGACACTGATAACCTGCATTTTCTAAACCGGGGTGAGGTAATGAATTCCATCCTGTGAAACGAGGAGCAATATATGATTTCTATCTTGATAACAATCTTATTTATCGTTATTCTGTTTAAGCTGACAGGATGCATGTTCCACATCGCGGGAAAGCTGCTCGGCTGGCTGCTCGGCGGTATCGGCTGGCTGATTCTTGCCGTACTTGCGATCAGTGTAATCGGACTTGCGGTCTATGTCCTGCCGATTATCCTGATCATCGGACTGATCGCGCTGATTGCCGGCGCGGCGGCCTGAATCATCTTACTCTCAATATGCTGACTATAGAAAGGAACGACGGAAATGCCGGATATCTTTAGAGGACTCATCATTCCGTTTATCGGAACAACTGCAGGAGCGGCAATGGTGTTTCTGCTTCGCGATCAGCTCACGGAGAAGGTGCAGAAATCGCTGACCGGTTTCGCAGCCGGTGTCATGGTTGCGGCCAGTTTCTGGAGCCTGCTTGCTCCTGCACTTGAAGAAGCCGAAAACATGTGTAAGTTTGCGTTTGTTCCTGCCGCTGTCGGCTTTCTGATCGGCATGGGATTCCTTCTGCTGCTGGATGTCATTACGCCGCATATGCATATGGACAATGAAGAAGAGGGCCCGAAAAGCGGCCTGAAAAGGACGACCAAGCTGATCCTCGCGGTTACACTGCACAATATTCCGGAGGGGATGGCGGTCGGCGTTGTTTTTGCGGGATGGCTGTACGGCACGAGCAATATCACGATGGCATCCGCACTTGCACTGTCCATCGGCATCGCGATTCAGAACTTTCCCGAAGGCGCGATTGTATCCATGCCGCTTCGCGCCGGGGGTATGAAGAAATCGAAGACGTTCGTCCTGGGAACGCTGTCCGGCGCGGTGGAACCTGTCGCCGGGCTGATCACCGTGCTTGCAGCAGGATTTGTTGTGCCGGTCCTTCCTTATCTTCTGAGCTTTGCGGCCGGCGCCATGATGTACGTCGTAGTCGAGGAGCTGATTCCGGAGATGTCCGAGGGAAAACATTCAAACCTCGGAACGGTTGCCTTTGCGGCCGGCTTTACGCTGATGATGATTCTGGATGTGGCGCTGGGATGAGCAGGCTTTTGATCCGGGTGCTCCGGAAGATTCTCGGGCTCGATGATCCGCACTGCGGCGGCTGCGCGTTTAACTGTCATCTGGAACATCCGCGCTGTGCGACGGGGCGGGAGAGAGCGGGCGACTTCTATCGGAAGCACCCTGAAATGCGCGCGGATCATGCAAAACAGGACAGCGAATAATTGTACAGGAATCAAAAAGCCCGGCTGACAGAAGGAAACTGTCAGCCGGGCGCTTTACTGCTGCGATGGATTTGGAATCTCGGGCTAGTTCCTTGCCGCCTCAAGGAGTTTGTTTTTCAGCTGATCCTCAATCTGCGCGAGTTCGTTTTCCGCCGCGAGGCGTTTCTGTTTGCCTTCCTTCTGGACCGCGATGACTTCGTCCATAGCGGAAATCAGAGTCTCGTTTGTGTGGCGAAGCGTTTCAATGTCAATGATGCCGCGCTCGGATTCCTTCGCGGCGGCTACTGTTGCAGTCTTCAGCGCATCCGCGTTCTTTTTGAGCAGTTCATTCGTCATGTCATTGACTTCGCGTTCTGCCCTTGCCGCCTGCGCCGCGTGCTCAACGCCGAGTGAAATCACCATCTGATTCTTCCAGAGCGGAATCGTGTTTACGATGGTCGACTGGATTTTCTCGGCCATGACCGTGTCGCTGGTCTGCACCATACGGATCTGCGGCGCCGTCTGCATCGAGACGGTTCTCGTGAGCTCCAGGTCATAAAGCTTCTTCTCAAAGCGGTCGCACTGGGCGCTCAGATCCCTTGCGGCCTGCGCGTCCTCTGCAAGACCGCTTTCCTCCGCCTTTTTCTGCAGCTCCGGCAGATCGTTTTCGCGGACTGCCTGCAGCTTCTTTTTGCCGGCCAGAATGTACATGGTCAGTTCCCGGAAGTAGTTCAGATTCAGCTCGTACATCCGGTCCAGCACATCGATGTCTTTAAGGAGCATAACCTGATGCTTCTCGAGCTCGTTCGAGATAGTCGTGACATTGGTCTCGACCTTACTGTACTTCGCCTTCATAGCCGCAAGGCTGTTGTCAGCCTTCTTAAAGAGCCCGAACAGACCTTTCTTTTCTTCATTGTCAACGTCAAAATTGCGCAGCTGCGTTATCAGCTGTGTCATCATCTCCCCGGTTTCCCCCATATCCTTCGTGCGCACATTGTCGAGCGCGGACTGGGAGAAATCCGCCAGCTTCTTCTGCGTGGAGGCACCGTAGTTCATGATGGCGGCGGAATCGGACAGGTCGATTTTGTCCGCGAAAGCATCCACCTGCGAAAGCTCTTCCGGCGTCAGCAGTTTTCTGGCTTCTTCCATCGCGTCTTCCGCGGTTTTGGAAGGTGCCAGCTGCGCGGCTTCTTCCTCCGCCCCGGAGAAGGTCAGTACCGGAGACTGCGGAGCCTCTTTGTCAAAATCCCTAAAAAAATCATTTGTCATTTATTTTCCCCTTCCTGCGGAACGAGTCCGTCCCGCTCCATCATGGTTTTCATAACCGAAATATCGGACTGGATGTCCCATGCCTTGTTCTGGAACAGATCGTTGAACAGTTTTTCGTAAGCGGTCTGAATTGTATCCAGACTGTCCCGGATTTCCTGTCTGGTCTGCTGTACGTTTTCGGTCGAAACACTCTGCCTGTCCAGATCCACGTAAGCATTCAGAAGCTTCATCATCGTCGGCAGATAATAGTTCATAAAGCGGCGAAGGCCGGACGCCGCCGAAGGATCGCGCCGCAGCTGCGCAAAGATCGCGCGCATTGTATCTTCAATCTTGTAGAGCTTCGTGCTCATTTCATCGGTATCCGGGATGACATCGTTGATCTTCCGGACGCGTTTTATGTACTCATCCCCGTCCTTCATGATCGCCGCTGCTTCTTCGGGCAGGTCATCGTATTGGTGCGCCTTCTGCTCCTCTTCTCTGGCGGCTTCCTGCTCCCTTTCGATTCTGCCCCGCTCTGCGTTCTGATAGAGTTCATAGACATGCCCGGTCAGCATCAGCGTTTTCTGCTGTTTGTCAAAACGCGCGTCTTTCAGATAGCCGGCGCGGATCATCTTCGAAAGGTCCGTCCGGACGAGCTCATCGGGCGCGGAGACTTGTTTTGCCAGATCGGAAATCGAGAAATATTCCTGATCGCCGACAAGTTCCGCGTACCGGAAATACTTCTTCACAAGCTGGCGCGTCGTGACGCCGCGGATGGTCGCAAAGATGCCGGCGCCAAGGAGCGCGGTGTAGAAGAGAAAGCCTGCCAGAACAAACCCGTACCCGGTCCCCGCAACCGACATAAGCAGTCCGATCACGAGAAACGAGAAAATTCCGAATCCGCCGAGGATATCGCCGGTAACGCCGAGAATCAGAGGAACCAGTCCTTTGTTTCTGGAAATGCCGCTCCGGAGGAAAAAGGTGCTGCCTTCTTTCGGCTTTGCGGAAGACTTTGCCGCGGCGCTCTCCGGATGGCGCAAGTACCATGCGGACTGATAATCCTGCCAGTATTTCTTCTCCTTGTCCAGCCGCGAGGAATCGTCGGACTTTGCGCCGCTGCCCGGAGTAAAACCCCTGCCCGCGTTCTTCATGGCTTCCGAGGCATCCTGCAGCGAATCACGGATTTTGCCGGAAAGAGCGGAATAGTCATTGGAAGAGACGGCGTCGTTTACGGCGTCCATAATCGCGCTACCGGTATCGAACAGATCTTTAATTTCCATTTCAGCAACCCCTGTCTGCCTTCCTGTAGAAAGAAGACATCTATGCATTCAATTATCTATGGATTGAAGGAGAAGAGCAAGTGCTAATTGGCCGGGCGGCTCTGTTCTTCAGAGATATTACATGATATAATCAGAACGATTTCGGGATCGGTTCCGAAGGTGTTTTAGTGCATCGCTTAGAGTCGGTGCGGAAAGGATACTATGGCTGATTGGAAAAACCTTGATACACTGGCTTCCTTTAAGAAGCTGGAAGAAACGAAGCGCGTGGATCTCGCCGCGGTGATGAGCGCAGAAGCGGGCGCGGAGCGCGTTAAGAAGTACAGCGTGCCGATGGCAGAAGGCCTGCAGTACAACTATGCGGCGAAGGCAGTGGACGATGACATATTGAAAGCGCTGCGGGAACTGGCTCTTGAGGCGCAGCTGTCCGAGAAGTTTGAGGAGCTTTATAACGGCGCCGTCATCAATACAGGTGAAAAGCGCCTTGTCCTGCATCAGCTGTGCAGAGGACAGCTCGGCAAGGATGTTGTCGCAGACGGCGTCAACAAGCGCGCGTTCTATGAAGAGCAGCAGAAGAGAATTGCCGACTTTGCAAATAAGGTACACAGCGGCGAAATTGTCAACGAGAACGGATAAAAGTTCACATCCGTTGTCCAGATCGGTATCGGCGGCAGCGACCTCGGCCCCAGAGCCATGTATATCGCGCTCGAGAACTGGGCAAAGGCAACCGGAAACCTGAAGATGAGCGCGAAGTTCATCTCCAACGTGGACCCCGACGACGCAGCGGCGGTTCTTGCGTCCACGGACGTTGCACATGCAGTTTTCATCCTTGTATCCAAATCCGGCACAACGCTCGAGACGCTGACAAATGAAGCGTTTGTAAAGGATGCTCTTGTCAAAGCAGGATATAATCCTGCTAAACATATGATCGCGGTAACCAGTGAGACGTCTCCGCTTGCGAAGAATGAAGGGTATCTTGACGCGTTCTTCATGGATGACTATATCGGAGGCCGGTATTCGAGCTCTTCGGCGGTCGGCGGCGCGGTTCTTTCTCTTGCCTTCGGACCGGAAGTGTTCGCGCAGTTCCTTGACGGCGCTCATGCCGAGGACGAGCTTGCAAAGGAGAAAGATCCGTTAAAGAATCCGGATATGCTGGATGCGCTGATCGGCGTATATGAGCGCAATGTTCTCGGAATGGAGGCCACTGCTGTTTTGCCGTATTCGCAGGCCCTTTCCAGATTCCCGGCACATCTGCAGCAGGTGGACATGGAGTCCAACGGCAAATCGGTCAATCGTTTCGGCGAGCCTGTAGACTATGTGACAGGGCCTGTCATTTTCGGTGAGCCCGGAACCAACGGCCAGCACTCTTTCTATCAGCTGCTCCATCAGGGAACGAACATCATTCCGCTGCAGTTCATCGGTTTCCGGGAAAACCAGACCGGCACGGATGTTGTTATCGAAGGCAGCACCAGCCAGAAGAAGCTCTGCGCGAATGTGGCTGCGCAGATCGTTGCCTTTGCCTGCGGAAAGAAAGACGAGAATCGGAACAAGAACTTCGCAGGCGGACGTCCGTCAAGCATTATCACCGGCAGACAGCTGACACCTGCTTCTCTCGGAGCGCTCCTTGCGCACTTTGAGAACAAGGTAATGTTCCAGGGATTCCTCTGGAATGTTAACAGCTTCGACCAGGAAGGCGTTCAGCTGGGCAAGGTTCTCGCGAAACGCGTTCTCGCGCACGATACGGAAGGCGCTCTGAAAGCTTACAGCGATCTCCTTGAGATCTGACGCGCCTGCCCGGAGAGACGGAATGGAAATTCTGACCTTATCCGGGTATCTGAAAAAGGAATACAGACAGAAGGTCTACAAGATTTCTCTTTCTGCCGGCTGCTCCTGCCCCTACAGGGACGGGACAGCCGGCTTTTCCGGCTGCACGTTCTGTTCGGAAGGAGTTTCCGGAGAATCTTCTGCGGAAGAAAATCAGGGAGACCCGCCGGCAGCAGAGTGTGATAGACTGATTTTGTTAAGAAACAACTCTTAATAACCGGAACCGGTTTATCAGGGGAGACATGCAGGAAAGGAGAAGATGAAACTATGTGTACAGCAGCAGCTTATACGGGGAAAGATCATTATTTTGGCCGGAATCTGGATCTTGAGTTTTCCTATCACGAGACGGTAACAGTCACGCCGAGAAACAAGGCACTGACATTTCGTCACTGCACGCCAATGCCGCATCACTTTGCGCTGATCGGAATGGCATATGTCGTAGGCGATTATCCGCTGTATTATGACGCTGTCAATGAAAAGGGACTTGGTATGGCAGGTCTGAACTTCCCCGGAAACGCGGACTACGGGAAAGCGGCCGAAGGGAAGGACAACATCACTTCTTTTGAATTTATTCCGTGGATCCTCGGCCAGTGCGAAAGTGTTCAGCAGGCAAGAGCGCTTCTTGCTAAAATCAATCTGACCGATGACGCGTGCGCGCCGCAGCTTCCGCCTTCACCGCTGCACTGGATGATCGCGGATCAGAAGGAAGCGGTTGTTTTTGAGCAGACAGCAAAGGGCGGTGTAGTTTATGACAATCCGGTCGGCGTCATGACGAACAACCCGACGTTCGACTATCAGATGACGCATCTTGCGGATTATATGAACGCTTCCGCGGGACTTCCGCAGCAGAAACTGATTCCGGGGGTTACGCTGGATACGTACAGCCGCGGCATGGGCGGCTTCGGAATTCCGGGCGATCTTTCTTCGGCATCCCGTTTTGTGAAAGTTGCATTCACGCGGATGAATTCGGAGAAAGCGGAGACGGAGTCCGCGAGCATCAGTCAGTTTTTCAAGATTCTCGGGTCTGTAGAGCAGCAGAAAGGCTGCTGCCGGCTTGGGACGGATGCGGACGGCCGTCCGGTCTGCGAGTATACGATTTACAGCTCCTGCTGCAATCTGGACAGGGGAATTTACTATTACACGACCTATGAGAACAGCCAGATTACCGCGGTGGACATGCACCATACCGATCTGGACGCGGAGCAGCTGACTTCCTACGAACTGGTACAGGGACAGCAGATCCGGATGCAGAACTGAACATATCTTGAACAGAAAAGGCCCGCAGCGGAGCGCGAAGACAGGAATATTGCGATGCTCCATTGCGGGCCGCGCTGACAAAGTATAGAATACCTATAATATTGTTAAAGGAGAGTTGGCGTATATGAATAAGGCAGTTGTAACCGACAAGGCACCCGCTGCGCTCGGCCCGTATTCCGCGGGCGTGGAAGTGACGGGGAGCAGTAAAACCGTTTATGTATCCGGACAGATTCCGGTGGATCCCGCGACCGGAAATTTCGCGGGCGATGATATTCAGACGCAGACGGCACAGTCCCTGACAAATATCCGGAATATTCTTTCGGCGGCAGGCATGGACATGTCCGATGTTGTTAAAACGACGGTTTATCTTGCGGATATCGCTGATTTTACCGCAATGAATGAAGTGTACGCGACGTTCTTCACGGCGCCGTTTCCCGCAAGGTGCGCGGTCCAGGTCGCGGCGCTGCCCAAGGGAGCGAAGCTTGAGATTGACGCGGTTGCCTGCCGGTAAGAAAAGCGGGAAAACACAGAAGAATTGATCGGGACGAAGTTATATGGAAGAGAATAAGATTACCGGCCCCTACCGGCCGATGACGCCGTCGAACCTTTTGATGATTGTTCTGGGGTCCGCAATATATGCCTGTGCTGTCAACTGGTTCATGATGCCGCTGCATTTGTACGCCGGCGGCATTGTAGGCCTTGCGCAGCTCATCCGGACGCTGCTTTTTTCGAATGTAAACGGCGTCGATGTCGCGGGACTTGTCAACCTCGCGCTGAACATTCCGCTGTTTCTTCTGGCTTACCGGTCCATGAGCCGCAAGATGCTGGCCGGCACGCTGATTTCGGTCGCGGTGCAGACAATCGCGTTCACGCTGGCACCGATTCCCGTAAAGCCGCTGATTGATGATACGCTGGCGAATATTCTGATCGCGGGGCTTTTCGGCGGCGCCGGGTGCGGCCTCATACTCACAAACGGCGGCAGTGCCGGCGGCCTTGATCTTCTGGGCGTTTATCTGACCCAGAAGGGGCATTTTTCGGTCGGCCTCATGAATCTGATTTTCAACGCCTGCCTTTATACGGTAATGGCGGTTTTATTCCAGCTTTCGGTCGCGATTTATTCGATCATTTTTGTTGCGGCCTTCGCGATTGCGATTGACCGGTTCCACTACCAGAACATCGAGCTGGAGCTGATGATTTTTACGCATCATCCGGAGATCAAGGACATCATCATGAGCAAGTATGTGCGCGGCGTAACCTGCTGGAAAGGTATGGGCGCGTATACAGGTAAAGAGACCGAGGTCATGGTTACGGTTGTCGCCAAGAGTGAAGTGGAAGAGGTCAAGAAAGACATTCTGTCAATCGATCCGCAGGCCTTCATTATCGAGAAGGCGGGGACCAATGTAACCGGCGGATATCAGAAGAGGCTGGTCTGAAAGGAGTTTTTATGCCTTCGCTTATGTTTGATTTCAGCGCAAAACAAGACGCGGACAGCCCGCAGTCAAAGAACAGCGCTGTTGCACCAAAGGTATGCACCTATACGGAATTTGAAAGCGACGCGTCCTTTGCGGATGCCGCGCATCCGATTCTGGTACTGGATGATAAGGATGCCGCGCTGCAGCATCATGTCAGCGGTGTTTTCATGAGCCCGGATAAAAGAACGGCTTTCCGTTATCAGCCGGCTTCGGGAGAAAGCTGCACGGTGGATATCCTGCGGATGGACAGCCGGTTTACAGCCCTTCTTTCGTGGCTCGGGGACAATCAGATCGGCGTGCGGCTGTCCGGAGCGCATACGGAGCAGGGATTTGCCGTCTACAAAATCCGAGAAGTGGATTCCGGCGGAGAGACCAAGCTGTCCGCGGAAGACGGATTTCTGCAGTTTATGATTACAAGGCTCCTGCAGAGCCGTTCGCTCGATGAAGCGCAGGAAGACGACGACACGGACCCTGAAGGCGATGACATGAAGCTCACAAGCCTGCAGAGCATTACGGATTTCCTTTCCTGCACCGGCAGGACGCTCCCTTCGAATATCCGGCTCTGGGCGAGGAGAAACCTGGCTGTCGCAAGATCGAAGGAGGTCAGCCCGGAGGAACGGCGGCATGCGCAAAGAGCGCTTTCCATCATGCTGAACGTGCAGTGGAAAAGCGATTATTTCGAGGCGATTGACCCGGTGCAGGCGCGTAAAATTCTCGATGAAGAGCTGTACGGCATGGACAAGGTCAAGCAGCGGATCATCGAAACGATCATTCAGATCAACAGAACGCATACGCTGCCGGCATACGGGCTGCTGCTCGCGGGACCGGCAGGCACCGGAAAATCGCAGATTGCCTACGCGGTCGCAAGAATTTTAAAGCTGCCGTGGACGACGCTTGACATGAGCTCGATCCATAATTCCGAGCAGCTGACCGGTTCTCCGAGAGTCTATTCGAACGCGAAACCCGGAAGCATTATGGAAGCGTTCTACGCGGCGGGTGAATCCAATCTTGTCTTTATCATCAACGAACTGGATAAGGCGGACACAGTGGCTGCGGGCGGAGGAAACCCCGCGGACGCGCTGCTGACGCTGCTGGACAATATCGGCTTCACCGATAACTACATGGAATGCATGATTCCGACGTCCGGTGTCTATCCGATCGCGACGGCAAATGACAAGTCCAGAATCAGCGCGCCCTTGATGAGCCGCTTTGCGGTCATTGATATTCCGGACTATACACCGGAGGAGAAGAAGACGATTTTCCTGAAGTTTTCGCTGCCCCGTGTTTTGAAGAGAATGGGAATGAACCGGGAGGAATGCGTCGTGACAGACAAGGCCGCGGAGCTGGTTGTAAGAAAGTTTAAAGACACGACCGGTGTACGCGATCTTGAACAGGCTGCCGAGCATCTGGCGGCGAACG
>R21__coassemble_1942_pt1 | contig 12900 bp, 6 predicted proteins | sample R21__metabat2_low_PE_043 | metagenome-assembled genome bin R21
ACAGGACGGTCTGATAACGGTGATCTATGCGGCCGGCGAAGGCGGCAGTGTCTCCGCGGAGTCCGAAACCATAAACTTTTCCGAGGGCGGACAGGCAGCCGGCGCGCAGGCGGCGGCGTATGACGGGTATGTTTTTACGAACTGGACAGCGGCGGACGGAACCGTTGTCAGCAGCAGCGACTATTTCGTACCGGTTCTTACGCCTGATATGACAGGCGAGATTACATATACCGCTCATTTCGAGAAGAAAGCAGTCGAAGCTCCGGCCACCAGAATGGTGACGGCAGAGTATGTCGCAGGCAAAGGCGGCAGCGTAAGCCGGGCTTCCGAGACCGTGGACGCACTAGCGGAGGGCGCGGCATTCCTTGGGTCAACAGCGGAGGCTGCGGACGGTTATGCCTTTGTAAACTGGACAGCCGCGGACGGCAGCGAAGCAGGCACAGATGCTGCTTTCGTTCCTTCTGTCAGCCCGGAAACTGCGGAGCGGACAGTTTACACTGCGAACTTTAAAAAGATCAATACCAGGCCGGCACAGGATTTCGAAGGATCTGTGTCGGGCGTCAGCGTGCGCGTTCATGCAGACGAGGGCAGATTCCCCGAAGGAACAACCATGCACCTTGCCCCTGTCTCCAGATCCAGTATTCTTTCCAATGACAGCGTACAGGACGCGGTCGGCGAGGACAGGGAAGTTGTCGATGCCATCGCGGTCGACATTACCTTCCGGAATAAAAACGGCGATGAGATCGAGCCTGACGGCGCGATTTCCGTCAGCATGTCTACATCAAGAAGCGTGAGCGGCGAGAGCCATCAGGTGCTGCACATTGACGACAGCGGCAATGCGAGTCAGGTCGCAGGCGCTTCCGCGGACGGCGCGAGTTTTGAGGCGGGCGAGTTCTCGATTTACGTTATTACTGGTATTGACACGTCGGAGCAGGAGCCGGCGATCGCTACGTATATCTTCCATGGCGCGGATGGAAAGGTGATTTCCAAGCAGAAGGTGAAGAATGGTGAAACGGTTTATGCGCCCACAACACCGGAAAAAGCGGGAAGCAAGTTCATTGGATGGTCCTATACAGAGGGTGTTTCTTCCATTCAGGAAGGAGATCCAGGCGAGTTCGGCACATTGGCAGCATCTGTAAGCACAACGGGAGACGTCGATCTTTATCCGGTTTTCCAGCAGGCATATTATGTCTTCTTCTTGGACAATCAGGGCAGAGTCAGTACGACGAAGGAAGGCGTCAGTGAAGAGACAATTTCAGTTACTGATGTTACGATACCGCTGGATTCCAAGCACTCTGTGACTGGTTGGTACACAGAAGCTGAACTGACCAACAAAGTCGAGTCTGTTACTCTTTCTGATCATAACGTGACACTGTATCCAAAAGTCGAAGAAGGACATTATCTGTATTTCTCCAGCGGCGAAGGAGCAAGCTATGTGAAGCCGGTATTCGTTGCGGCAGGAACGGAGACAACAGAACCGAAGGCACCGACGAGACCGGGGTATACATTTGCCCATTGGTCAGAGAGGGAAGATGGAGCTGCTGAATATAAATTTGGCAACATAATTTTAGAGGACACAACCCTCTATGCGGTATGGAAAGCAAAGAGTGACACTCAATATACTGTCATTTATTGGTGGGAAAATGCGAACGACGATAACTATTCCTATCATGAGAACAGTACTGCGACCGGCCAAACTGGGAGTAAAATTGATCTGACTAAAATTAATAAAAGTTATGATGGTTTTACGCTGAAAAAAGAGAAGACAGACGCTGCAAATAAAGACATAACAATTGCCGGTGACGGATCAACCATTGTCAATATTTACTATTCTCGAAATATTTATTCGATCAAGTTTTATGAATATGAGAAAAATGGAGGGTGGTGGCCTCCGTATTATTCTTGGAATGAAATGACTGCTCTTAGGATTACCGCAAAATACGGCGCAAGCATTTCCGACAAGTGGCCGACTTCCACTTCTAAAATCTGGGGCACTAAGAGTGGAAACAATGGGCAGGGGGCACAGCCATATCAGAGTGGTATTTCCACGATGCCGCTGGACGGCGCTAAATTCTACTATGTCAGCCAGACGGGTTCCTATACGATGAACCTGCATTACTATTTGGAAGGCCTGGATGGAAAGTATTCCTTGCACCACACGGATAGCTTCAAATCCAACAATAACATTTGGTCTACAACTGCGGAAGACCATTATGATATTGAGGGCTTTACTTATACAAATAATGTAGAAGATGGAGCTAATTTCGAAAAAGAATCTCGGAATGTTTACAAAGTATCCTTTAAATATAGCAGGAATATATATTTTATTAAATTTGTAAATGGAGGTTCAAATTTATCAAAGCCTTACAAATATGAGGCGGATATCAGTGAAGATTTAATTACTGCTCCTGAGCGTCCTTCGGGCGTTCCTTCAGGATACACATTTGCCGGCTGGTTTGATAATGAGCTTGGAGTAGGCGAACCCGTAACGCAATTAGGCAAAATGCCGGCTCATAACATAACATTATATGCGAAGTGGGCAGCCCCGACCTATACCGGAACGGTTCATATGAATATTGAAGGAACTGGCAAACCGATGCAGCTCGCAATTGATTACGGCGGAACGATCAATGAGAATGACATGCCAACCGTAAAAGACGCTGAAGGTAAAGTAATCCGGGAAGGTACTAGTAACTATACGGTGAATGTGCCTGCAAATCATATTTGGGCTGGCTGGGCTACCAAGTCGGGCGATGATTTTATCATCTATAACTTCAGCACAAAAGTACATAGCGACATTACGCTGTACCCGTACTATATCAACGGCGAGAAATACACGGTTACATATAAGCTTGGTGATGGTTCAGGAACGGCTCCGACTGACGGTAAGCTGTATGCGGAGAATTCGTATGCTGATATTCAGCCGGCATCAGGAATTACCCCTCCGGAGGGCAAGACATTCCTTTGCTGGAGCCATGGTACGGATAAGTATTATCCGGGAGACAAGGTAAAGATCACAGGAGATCTTGAACTTACCGCTGTTTACGGAGAAACTTCACCATTAACTTCAATCACATATCACTCGAACTATCCGGAAGGGTCCAAACTGGAAGAAAAGACCATAACGGTTGACGGGAAGGCTAACAACACTGTGATTACGCTGGAAAAAGCGGACTTCACAGCTCCGACTGGATACTATTTCGCATACTGGAGGGATGCTTCTGGAAAGCGGTATGATGTTGGAACAAATATCGGTATCGACAATGACAATACATCTGCAAATGATCTCTATGCCGTCTGGGAACAGAAGAAAGAGATCACATTAACGGCAAATTCCGGAACATTTACCTATGACGGAAATGAACACTCTGTTTCCGGCGTAAAGGCAAATACGTTTACGATTAATAATGTTACTTATACCGTAAGCGGCTTTACTACACAGAATCCAAAAGAAACGAATGCGGGAACTTATACAAATAACATTCTGAACACCGATTCCATTGTTGTTAAGAATGGAGATGCTGATGTCACCTATCAATTCACTGTAAATATCGAAAACGGATCCTTGAAAATAACGCCAAAGGCAGTAACCGTCACGGCGGACAGCAAGGGCAAGACCTATGGATCCGCTGATCCGGAGCTGACGGCAACAGTAAGCGGAACGCTGGGTAATGATACAGTCAGCTATACGCTGAGCCGCGCTGAAGGAGAAGCTGTTGGCACCTATACAATCACGCCGAGGGGTGATGAAAAACAGGGCAACTATACGGTGACGTATGAGACAGGAACCTTTACCATCAGCAAGTCTGGCTCATTGGTGCTTACAGCCGACGGTTACGAAGGCGTATACGATGGCAAGTCTCACGCCGCAAGTGCAAGCGCAAGCGTAACAGAAGGCACAACGATTTCCTATCAGGTAGGAAATGGTGCATGGACGACAGAAGCTCCAAGCATCAAGGATGTTGGCGAACAGAAAGTCAATGTCAAAGCCGAGAATGCAAACTATAAAACGGCAAGTACAACCGTAACGCTGAAGGTAACACCGAAGGCAGTGACCGTCACAGCGGAAAACAAGAGCAAGACCTATGGCGAAAAGGATCCTGAATTAACTGCACAAGTAAGCGGCACGCTAGGCAATGATACAGTCAGCTATACGCTGAGCCGCGCTGAAGGCGAAGCTGTTGGCACCTATACAATCACGCCGAGCGGCGAAGCAAACCAGGGCAACTATAAGGTGAGCTATAAGACGGGAACTTTTACCATCAGTGAGTCTGGCTCATTGGTGCTTACAGCCGACGGTTACGAAGGCGTATACGATGGCAAGTCTCACGCCGCAAGTGCAAGCGCAAGCGTAACAGAAGGCACAACGATTTCCTATCAGGTAGGAAATGGTGCATGGACGACAGAAGCTCCAAGCATCAAGGATGTTGGCGAACAGAAAGTCAATGTCAAAGCCGAGAATGCAAACTATAAAACGGCAAGTACAACCGTAACGCTGAAGGTAACACCGAAGGCAGTGACCGTCACAGCGGAAAACAAGAGCAAGACCTATGGCGAAAAGGATCCTGAATTAACTGCACAAGTAAGCGGCACGCTAGGCAATGATACAGTCAGCTATACGCTGAGCCGCGCTGAAGGCGAAGCTGTTGGCACCTATACAATCACGCCGAGCGGTGATGAAAAACAGGGCAACTATAAGGTGAGCTATGAGACGGGAATCTTTACCATCAGCAAGTCTGGCACATTGACACTTACAGCTAACGGTTATGAGGGCGAATACGATGGCGAGGCTCACGCTGCAAGTGCAAGCGCAAGCGTAACGGAAGGTACAACGATTTCCTATCAGGTAGGAAATGGTGCATGGACGACAGAAGCTCCAAGCATCAAGAATGTTGGTGAGCAGACAGTCAGCGTCAAAGCCGAGAATGCAAACTATGAAACGGCAGAGACAACCATAACGCTGAAGGTAACACCGAAGGCAGTCACAGTCACGGCGGACAGTAAGAGCAAGACCTATGGCGAAAAGGATCCGGAGCTGACGGCAAAAGTAAGCGGCACGCTGGATAACGATACAGTTCGCTATTCGCTGAGCCGCGCTGAAGGTGAAAATGTCGGAGAATATGCGATTACGCCGAAGGGTGATAAAGATCAGGGTAACTATACGGTGACCTATGTTCCGGGAAAACTGACCATCAGTAAAGCCGGAGCTGCAGGGCTGAATCTGTCCGCAACCGGTTACGAAGGCGAATACGATGGCAACTCTCACGCTGCAAGTGCAAGTGCAAGCGTAACGGAAGGCACAACGATTTACTATCAGGTAGTAAATGAGGAATGGACGACAGAAGCTCCGAGCATCAAGGATGTCGGCGAGCAGACAGTCAACGTCAAAGCCGAGAATGCAAACTATGAAACGGCAAGTACAACCGTAACGCTGAAGGTAACACCGAAGATAGTAACCATCACATCGGGAAGCGGAAGCTGGCCGTATGATAGCAACCCTCACAGTGTTAAAACGGCAACCGCGGAAGGGTTTGTCGGCAGCGACGGGGTAGAGTGCAGCAACTTCGCGACGATTACCGAAAAGGGAAAAACGGACAATACCTTCGATTACACACTAACGAAAGGAACCAAAAGAGACAACTACAAGATTGAGAAGAAGTATGGAACGCTTGAGATAACGGCAGCTGATGAGGTTCATATCACGATCACTGGAAATACTGAGACACAGACCTACGACTGTAAAGAGAAGACGGTGAGCGGCTTTACGACGATCGATCTTCCTGCAGGCATCACAGTATCCCTGAAGACTGATATGAAAGCGGAAGCTAAGGGAACGAATGCCGGCGAGTATCCGATGGGACTGACGGAAGACAGCTTCGAAGTTGGCGGAACTGAGAACTACAAGAAGGTTACAATAACAGTTAATGACGGAACGCTGACAATCAACAAGCGTAAGGTCACCCTGACCTCCGACTCCGCAACCAAGGAATATGATGAAACACCGCTGACCGCAAAGAACGTAACGGTTTCTGGCGACGGCTTTGCAGACGGCGAATACGCAGAATATGACGTGACGGGAATCCAGATAGAAGTCGGACAGAGCGAAAATACTTTCACCTACAGAGTGATCAAAGGTGCTTCACAGCCCGCAAAGGCGAGTCTCTTGGACAAATTAGTGAATTTTGTGCTTCCGAAGATAGATGCCAGCGCGGCAACGAGCGATGATCCGGCAGACAATTATGACATCACAGTTGTCTACGGTACGCTGACAGTGACACAGAAGTCCGAACCTGAACCGAAGCCTGACCAGAAGCCCGACCAGAAACCGGAAGGTGGCGGTGGTAGTGGCTCCGCAACCGGAGAACGCGCAGTCGCAATCTACAAGGTTGACGAGCAGACCGGCGCGTACCTTGCCGGCGCGCAGTTCGCACTGTATGATTCGACCGGAAAGCTGATCGGAACGTATGAAACAAACGAGCAGGGATTCTTGAAAGCATCGTATCTTAGCAATGGTTCGTATTACTTTGTTGAGACAAAGGCGCCGGATGGATATGCAATCAGCCAAAACAGAATCAACTTCTACCTCGATCAGAGCCGCAGCTACAGCAATGATTACCCTTGGAACATCAAGGTGACAAACCGCAGAATGCAGGCTGTCGCTGCAGTCCAGACGCCGCAGGCGCCTGCGGTAACACCGGCACCGGCGGCCACGGTAACGAATTCCAAAGTGCCGGCAACCGGAGACGAGAGCAGAATGCAGTTCTACGGATGGCTTGCCCTGTTTGCGGCAGCCGCGATGAGCGGATGGTTCGTAGTTGACAAAAAACGCCGTGGCAGGAAATAACGGTAATTAAATAACCAGTATTAAAAAATAATATTAGGAGTATAAACAGTAAGGGGGCTGCTGCGGCAGCCCCCTTCCTTATGTGGTGTGCCCGGCGGGCGCACTTTTTAACAGGTCAGTCCGATAGCACACTTTTTAACAGGTCAGTCTGATAGCGCACTTTTTAACAGATCAGTCCGGCAGTACACATTGCATATAAGTCAGGCTGTCAGCAGCATGATTTGCACAGTGAATTTTTTGTCCTTGGCATCAATACTGCAACGGCCGTTGTATCTTCTGACGATGGAACGGACCGATTCAAGTCCGATGCCGTCCCCTTGCCGCTTACTGGAAAGAAATGTACCTTGCGCATTCTTTCGCGGCTCGATTTCATAGCTGTTGGTTACGGTGAGCATCATGATGTTTTCGCCCCGCATGGCAGCATTGATCGAAATTTTGCGGTCAGAAGATGTCTGACGCGAGCAGGCTTCCAATGCGTTTTCTGTCAGATTGGAAAAGAGGATGGAAAGATCCGCCGAAGTGATACCGGGATCCTTCGGAAGATTGACATGAATGTCGGATGTTATTCCGGCAGCTTTCATTTTCGGGATATAGTAGGAGAGTACAGCGTTAACCGCGGTATTCGCGCAGAAAACAAGCGGTTCTCCAAGTCCGGAATTCTCCGCTGTTTCTGATATGAAACGGCGCAGCTGATCCCATTCACCCGCGTTGGCCAGCATTTCCGCAGTCGAGAGATAATGCCGCAGATCATGACGAAGACGCCTTGTCTGTTCGATCCGTTCGCTGATGTACTGGTACTGAACCGTCTGCAGCTCTAGACGGTAGTTTTCGCTTCTAAGCGCTAGTTTTTCCTCCTGATCCCGCACCAGACGGATAATGAGGCCATAGATGAGCAGGGAACCGAAATCAACCGCGGTAATCACGAGCAGGTAATACAGGTGCATCAGCTTGACGACAGCCGGTTCGCCCCCCTGATAAAACATATACATCCAGACCAGATAGAATGTAGCCGGAACGAGCCAGAGATACCCCCATAAGGAGCGGCTTTCCGGGAGATCGCGGCGGGGGCGGGCGGTGCTGTTTTGCGCGAAGGAAAGATCATCCGGCAGATCGCTTTGCCGGAAGCTCTTGAAGATCACCTGCCACAGGAACAGTAGAATCAGAACTTCAAAAACAAGCAGCCAGACAGAAAACGTCCAATGGTAACGTTTCAGGGCGTCGACGGGGGAGATCAGGCCTTCCACGTATTTTGCCGCCGAAACGGAAAGATTGCTGAAATTGCAGACGACAAGAAGCGCGAACAGAATTCTGCCGATGGGGTCGCGTACGACAATCAGCAGCAGGAGGACATACAATGCAGGCGAAATCAGATCTGCCAGACCGATCCAGCGCAGGTACCCGTAGAGCGCGGCAAACTGGATGCAGACCTGCACGGCCGTGAAAGGGATCAGAGCAAGAATCGTCCGGGGAACGCTGTAGCGGAAGCGGTCCTTGAATGTCTTGTAAAACAAAAAGATGAACGGAACGATGGAGACAACCGAGTAGAGAAGGCACTCCCATCTGGAAAACGGCATACAGCTACCTCATGCTTTCTGTTGCCCGGGGCTCAGGGCAGATACATATATTCGGCGTAAGCGTCTTTGACGGCGCGAAGCCTGCGGCGGCTTACAGGAACGCCGCTGTCGTCCTGCAGATACAGAACCGTGTCGGTAAAGCGGCGGATTTTGTCAAAATTAACAATGATGCCGCGGGAGCAGGACATGAAGCCCGGCTTCTCACATAGGAGTTTCTCGATTTCCCGCTGTGACATGTAAACTCTGCGAACCTCCTGCGTGCCGCACAGATGAAAATAAACGTAATGATTGTAGTACTCGGTAAAGACGATGTCGCCGCACGCAACTCTGCTGCCGTCCGGCAGGTTCACAAAGCTCTCTTCCGGCGGCCGCTGCCGCGCTGGCAGAAGCTCCAGAAACATTTCGTGGAACTGTGCGAAAGTATGCGGCTTCAGCAGATAATGAGCAGCTTTTACCTGATAGCTTTCGGCAGCATAGTCGTTGCTGGAAGTGATAAAAACAATTCTGACGTTCCGGTCAGTCTTTCTGATACCCAATCCTGCGTCAATCCCCGAAGCACCGTCCATACAGATATCCAGAAAAATCAGGTCGAACATTCCTGCTTCAAACGTTGACAGGAAGGCGTCTGCGCTGTCATATTCATTGTATTCGGCGGGTTCCATACCGCTGCTTTCGAGGCAGCGTTCCATTTCCATTCGGACCAGTTTTCTGTCTTCCGCCGAATCGTCTACGATTCCGATGCGCACGTGGCAATCCTCCGAAAAACGGTTATTATATGATTATTATAACATTGAAAAGGGAGCGGGAGTTGCATGGATCGATTTTAGCTTGGCAATTCCGGCAAAATGCGGCGGTGTGTGCCCAATTTTTTTGTGCCTTACCACGGGTGAACTACTGAAGCGGGGAGGTAAAAGAGGAGGTGTACATATTATTCAGACCCATTTTTCCAGATATTTTCGATTTCGAATGCACTGCGTTCGTAATTGAACTGGACACATTATCGACGGCGGTCGAGGGAAGCTGGAATAGCCTGAAACGGAATCCATAGGACACCGGAATTGTGACGGTAATAATGCCTGGGGAAGGAGAGTACTGACTCAAAACTGAAACATGAAACAGGCGGTTTATACCATAGGTATAATGACAGCTTCAAAAATTTGTGTTAAGGTACGACATAGAAATTGAAGCGAAAACCTCGGAAAGGAAAAGACAATGGCAGCAGTAACATCCATGAGCTATCTCAAAAATGAACGCCACGACGCTCTGCGCGAACACGGACAGAGCGTTAATTTTGCGTGCTCTATTCGAGATAAGAAATGCCGGATGAACTGCATTCACATATAATCCGGCAGACCGGAACATATTCTTAAGGAATTGACCGCTTATCTTGCACAGAGCAGGATAGGCGGATTTTTTATGCTCCATTAGCTCAACCGGGAGAGCATCCGACTTTTAATCGGAAGGGTCCACGAGCTCCGGTGGAGCTCGGCTTTGGACGGACCGGAGCGGAGCGTAGACCGTGAGTTCGAACCTCACATGGGGCAGCTATTAATGGAAGGAAAGAAAAAAACGATGTTTGAGATCAAAGGAAAAAAGTGCACGGCCATCTGTTATGCATCAGTGGTCGAACCGGAAGCAGTCGAGCAGATTCGGAGAATGTGCGATTACGACTTTGCCGAAGGCTCGAAGGTCAGGATCATGCCGGATGTTCACGCCGGAAAGGGCTGCACAATCGGAACGACCATGACCGTAACAGATAAAGCGGTGCCGAATATAGTCGGCGTGGATATCGGCTGCGGGATGTACACAGTAAACCTCGGAAAAGGCGATATTGATTTTGAGAAGCTGGATGCAGCAGCACATTTTGTGCCGTCCGGCATGAACGTCTGGGATTCCGAGCAGGAGAGCTTCAATCTGGAAGAACTGCGCTGCTTTGAAAAACTCAGGAAGCTGAACTGGCTCAAATGCAGCCTGGGAACGCTCGGCGGCGGGAACCATTTCATAGAGGTGGATGTTTCTGCTGACGGAACGAAATATCTCGTCATCCACAGCGGGAGCCGGAATCTCGGTAAGCAGGTCGCGGAGCTTTATCAGGAGATGGCTATAGACCAGCATAAGGGGATTATGGATTACGAGGCGGAACGCAAGGCCATAGTCGAAACATACAAGGCCGAGGGCCGCTTTCAGGAAATCCAGCCTGCACTTGATGCGCTTCGCAAAAAGAAAATGAGTTCCGGCGCGGATATGCCGGAAGACCTCTGCTATCTGAGCGGACAGACGTTTGAGGATTATCTCCATGATGTAGAGATCTGCCAGAAATTCGCGAAGAGAAGCAGGGAACTGATGGCGGAAGTCTTGCTTGACCATGCAGGTCTGCACGGAGGAGATGCCTTCCATACCATTCACAATTATATTGACACGGACGAGCTGATTCTGCGGAAAGGCTCCATTGCAGCGCATGATGGAGAGAGAGTGCTGATCCCGATCAATATGCGTGACGGGAGCATCATCGCGGTTGGTAAAGGCAATCCTGAGTGGAACTTTTCCGCTCCGCACGGCGCGGGAAGAGTGATGTCCCGTACCAGGGCAAAAAAGGACCTGTCTCTGGAAGAATACAGGGAGAGCATGAAGGATGTCTACACGACATCTGTGAACGAAGAAACAATTGATGAGGCTCCGATGGCATACAAGTCACTCGGAGACATCATCGGAGATATCAGATCATCGGTGGACGTGATCGAGGTCATGAAGCCGATCTATAACTTCAAGGCATCCGGCTGAGAAACGATTCCTGTTACGGAGCCGGTGCCGGAACAGGAGGAAAACGAAGTGCCGCAGAATATACCTGCCATAGACATGGTGGGAACGGGAAAGAGAATATCGGAGCTCAGGACGGCAGCGGGTCTGTCCGTAAAGGACATGCAGGATTACTTCGGATTCGCTACGCCGCAGGCAATCTACAAGTGGCAGCACGGAACGGCAATGCCGACGATTGACAATTTCGTAGGCCTGTCGGTGCTGTTCGGGGTTTCGATCAACGACATTCTCGTACTGGAGGATGCCAGTTTCATCATGATAAGTGCATAGATACGGGGAGCGGTAAGCTCCCTTATAAGGTTCCTTCGTCTAAACGGTCAGGACACAGTCCTTTCAAGGCTGAAATGCGCGGTTCGAGTCCGGCAGGAACTATCATGGCTCCTTCGTCTAATGGTGAGGATACCGGCCTCTCAAGCTGGAGATACAGGGTTCAAGTCCCGCAGGAGCTACTGTGGCTGTAGGACAACGGTCAGTCCGGCAGATTGTGGATCTGCACATCAGGGTTCAACTCCCTGCAGTCACCCCATGTTTGCGTGACAGAAAGGCTTATGGTGCTGTCCCGCTAAGGCAGTGTGCGTCAAACGCAACGATGGTTCGAATCCACCCGCAAACGCTCATATTTTACGTTGGAAAGTCATAGCTCATTTGTTTGGATAGCTATGGCTTTTTATTATTTTGCGAGCCCATAAGAATATGTCACACATTCGGGCAAAGGATACGAAGCCGGAAATTGTGCTCAGAAAAGCGCTATGGCATAAAGGATACCGATATCGAAAGAACTGGAATAAAATGCCAGGAAAGCCGGACATTGTATTGACAAAGTATAAAATCTGCATTTTTGTTGATAGCGAATTCTTTCATGGTAAGGGCTTTTATGGAGGATATGAGAGTGAAAAATACAAGAGTCTGGAAGAACAGCTTCAACATAGTAACCATTCTGAATTCTGGCTGACGAAAATAAAAGAAAATATGGATCGCGATGAAAAGGTCAATAAAGAGCTCGGGGAAATGGGATGGACGGTTTACGATTTTGGAGTAAGGATATCCAGAAGTGCACGGATGAATGCATAAAAGCAGTAGAAGAAATTGTCTTTGATAGAAAAGTTCAGAAAGATGATCCCCTGCCTGCAGAATTCCGGAAAAAGCTACAGCTCGATTCACACCATCCGGGGAGTCCTGAGACCGGCGTTTCAGATGGCAGTAGACGATAAAGTGATCCGGCTGAATCCTTTCGATTTTCAGATGGCGTCGGTGCTGATCGATGACCGGGGGCGAAGGGAAGCAATTTCAAAGAAGGAGATGGAAAAGTTCCTGAAATTTGTCCATGACGATAACTGCTACTTCAAATACTACGAAGCCTTTTATATTCTGTTTCATACGGGGCTTCGGATTTCAGAGTTCTGCGGTCTGACGGTAAAAGACCTTGATATGGAGAAGCAGATTCTGAACGTGGATCATCAGCTGCGGAGAAGGGGCGACAGCAGGTACATCATTGAGACAACGAAGACAAACGCGGACACCCGCCGGATCCCGATGACAGGCGATGTGTATGCCTGCTATCAAAGTATACTGGAAAGCCGCAGGCCGCCGAAACCCGAGCCGATGATAGTGGGATACACCGGTTTTCTTTACTACGACAAGAATGGAAAACCTCTGGTCGCCCTG
>R21__coassemble_2132_pt1 | contig 11879 bp, 8 predicted proteins | sample R21__metabat2_low_PE_043 | metagenome-assembled genome bin R21
TTTGAAAGGGCAATAACCATTACTCCATATCGTTCTTTCGTATAAAGATTTCTAACAGGAAGGCACATTAAGATGACATAATCGGTACTCGTATCAGCTTCTCGCAAATCAGACACCAAAATATACGTCATTTTCTGCATATTCCGAACTTGTTCAAGGATGTCCCGTCTGTGCCTTTTTTCGGACCATGAAAGTTCTTCAACACTTCCATACCATTTGGAATAAGACACATAATTCGTGTTATCCGCTATAAAAGCAGCTCCCCGTATTTCATCATATGTATAAACATACGATGTGAGCAGTTCACGAATTTCCTGCCTTTCTACCAGATTATCTCCTTCCCCATTCATTAATGCTGCATTCCGAATCAGATCAGACTCTGTAATGAGGTTATACATAACATTGTTGTAGTTAGCGAGACGTTCCTGAACGATATTCTCATGCTGGACAGCATTCTGATCAGCCAGTAAATTTGTAGTTTCATTGGTCTGATTGATATATACAATTGAAATCAGGACAGTGATCACAATAACCGGAATGATGCCTATCAGGAGATATCCCACCATGGCTTTTCTCAACAGCTGTGAATTTTTTATAGTTATATTCCGATTCCGTGTTAACTGCCCTGCTTCCAATTATGCCGCCCTCTTTTACAATTCTCGTCCATTTCTGGTAAACACCGGTATCTGTACAATCGGTGTACTTACCACGACAGAACTTCCTCCCTTGACAACTTCTCCGGTCCAATAATTTTTCCATCTGCTTCCTTTAGGCAAGTAGACTTTTCTTTCCGTTTCTCCAGCATACAACACCGGTGCAACAAGAACATCCGGTCCAAACATGTATTCGTCTTCTATATCCCATGATTTCATGTCCGATGGAACATCATAAAACAGGGGCCGCATAACCGGTGTCCCTTTTTCATGCGCAGCTTGCATCAATTCCATGATGTATGGCTTCATGTGTTTTCTAAGTTCCAGATATCTCTTTAATATCGAATAATTTTCATCTCCAAATGACCAGACTTCATTATCGGCTCCGGAAACGCACAGACCTCCGCCATAATCACCAATCGGTGCTTGCAGTGGCTGTCGTTCACCATGAAGTCTCATAACCGGGCAGAAAGTTCCCCATTCAAACCAGCGCACGAGGAGTTCCTGGAATGAGGGATCTTTCGGATTTCCTCCATGGAATCCTCCAATGTCAGTAGTCCACCAGGGTATGCCAGCCATTCCCATATTCAGACCTGCTGCCAGCTGATTTCTGAGACTCTTAAAACTTGAATGAATATCTCCGGACCAGACTAATGCTCCATACTTCTGTGAACCTGCCCATGCACAGCGGAGCAGATTAATAACATCTCTCTGTCCTTCCTTCGTCATACCCTCATAGAAAGTTTTTGCATAGAATACAGGGTAACTATTCCCGATTTGGACATTAGGTCCAAGATAATACCGATAGTTGTCAAAATCATAAACACTATATTCAGGCTCCGCTTCATCGAGCCAGAATACACGGATACCCTTGTCATAATAGTTTTGTTTTGCCTTCTGCCAGACGAACTCTCGTGCTTTCGGATTCGTTGCATCATAGTGAACCGTATTACCCTGGAAGTCCATTACAATACGGAAACCGCGCTCCGTACGGATCAGATAACCCTTTTCAAGCATTTCCTCAAAATTCTCCGAACGATAATCGACTGTCGGCCAGATGGAAACCATTAACTTGATTCCCATACCGTCCAGTTCATGAATCATTGCGTCCGGATCCGGCCAGTATTTCGGATCGAATTTCCAGTCACCCTGCAACGGCCAATGAAAGTAATCAATAACAATTACATCAATGGGCAATCCGCGTTTTTTATACTCCCGGGCAATATTTAATAATTCTTCCTGCGTCTGATAACGCAGTTTGCACTGCCAGAACCCCATTGCCCATTCCGGCATCATCGGGACTTTTCCTGCAACATCTGCATAACGTTCTTCAATTTCCGCCGGTGTGTCACCAGCTGTAATCCAATAGTCAAGCTGCTTCGTTGAATAAGCTTCCCATGTGGTAATGTTCTTACCGAACATCACCCGTCCGACAGCAGGATTATTCCATAAGAATCCATAGCCAAGACTTGACACCATAAAAGGCACCGATGCCTGTGAATTTCTCTGTGCCAGCTCAAGGTCATTACCCTTCTGGTTCAAATACGGCTGCTGATATTGGCCCATCCCATAAATCTTCTCATCAGGTGTTGATACGAACCGCATCGACAAATGATAATCTCCTCCGGGATTCGCCTTAAATTCTCTGGCATCGATGTTGAGTGCGCTGCAGTAATCAACCGTTTTATCTTTTCGATTTCTGAGGTATTCGTCCAGCAGGATTTTCCCCGTCTTTGCATGAAAGAATGTTATTTTTCCATACCTTGTAATGACTGCTTTGATTTTTCCATTAATAATGGATGCTTCGTTTTCACCGATATCAATTACAGGTGCTGTTTTGCGCACTTTCATCTGCAGCGCCCAGTTTTCCTCAATAAATTTCGGATTTTTCGTCGCACGGATACGTAATGAATTTTTCCCCCAAGGCTCAATCCAGACTTCCTCTGCATCATAGTGGTATTGCAATATACCGTTGTCATCATTGAAAATGCTCATATCCAATTGATTCCTTTCATAATGGAACTAATATCTGTATGTGTTTATCCCTTCACAGAGCCGCTGGTCATTCCTTCAACAATCTGCTTCTGCATTGTTACAAAAATAATGACGCACGGCAGGATAAGTAGGACGCCATATGCCATAATACTGTTCCACTTTGTTCCGTATTGATTCATGAACTTATATATTGCTGAGGTCATCGGACGCATCTTGTCGCTGGAATTGAATGTCATCGGAATATACCAGATCATTCCAAGCGAAAACGAAGCTAAATGCCGCAGCTGTCAATAATGTAGGTTTGGCTACCGGAACAACGACACGGAAGAATGCGCTTAAATTGGAACAACCATCAATTTTTGCCGCCTCTACCAGCTCATCCGGAATGCTGAGAAAGCTGGGACGAAGCATCAATACAACGAAGGGAATAGAAATTGTTGCTGTAGCTAAAATCGGCGCCCAATATGTATTCAGTAATTTCAGTCTGGAAAACGTAAGAAACAATGGAGTCAACACCAGAGACGCCGGTAGCATCTGCGTTACAAGGAAGATCAGCATCATTAGTTTTTTACCTGTAACTCTGAATTTTGCCAGTCCATAAGCAGCCGGAACAGATAGTAACAGCGATAGCAGCATGGAGCCGAGTGCAATAATTATAGAATTCTTTAAAGTTGTCTTGAGTACCGGCAACTGATCTATATATGCAGCCAAAGTAATATGATGGGGCCACAGTGTCGGTTTGCTGAGAAATATTTCCGAGTCAAGTTTGAAACTGTTAATTACAATCCAGTACAGTGGGAAGAGAAAGAGTACGCAAATCAGCACCGCAACAATGTCACAGATTATTCTTCCCTGCTCCTGATTAATATGTCTGTGATGAAGTTTCCTGTTCTTTTCTTCCATCATCAGCTCTCCTCATTTGTAGTCGTCTTCAGATATATCAATGCAACAATAAACAGGCAGACAAACAAAACATTGGCTGCTGCAGAGCCTTCGCCAAAATGAAACAACTGGAATGATAGTTTATATGAGTAAGTTGACAAAACCTCTGTAGCATCTACTGGACCGCCGCCAGTCATAACATAAACCAAATCGAAAACCTTAAAAGTCAGCACAAATCCGAGTACCAGGACAGACATGATTGTCGGCTTCAACAACGGTATTGTGATTTTGAACAACTGCTGGGTTTTAGTAGCGCCATCAATCTCGGCTGCCTCATAAATGTCTTTTGAAATGTTATTAATCCCCGTTGTCAGGAGAAGCATATTAAAGGGAATGCCAACCCAAGAGTTTGCTATAATCAGGACCCACATGGCCGTACCACCATGTAAGAGCCATCCTACTGGTTTCTTAATGATGTGAAGGTTCATTAAGAGGGTATTGATGATTCCCGAATCCTGTGAAAACATAAACTTGAAAACTAATGCTGTTACCGTAACCGGAAGCATCCAGCTTATGACTACAAGTCCACGAATCGTCTTCGAAAGCTTAAAGTCTTTTGCAAAAAATATTGCAAACAGAAAGCCAAGTACGAACTGGATAACAAGGCATCCAATTGTATATATAAATGTATGCGCAATAGCAGCAATAAACGTACTGTCTGCGAAGATATTCCTGTAATTTTCAAGACCTGTAAATGCACGGTTCGTATTGCGTAATGTCAGAGCTGTCGCATCCTGAAAGCTGATCACCCAGTTATATACAATCGGGTATCCGATGAATACCAGCATATAAATTACTGCCGGAAGGATGAAACAATATCCGAGCGCCTTGTTTCTCCATCTGTTCTTCATAATTTTCCTCTGCTGATCTTTGTTTTGAACATAGAAAACATTTTTCGTCGTTTAATCAAATCCGGCCGCATCAAATAACAGCGATGCGGCCGGAGCAAAAATATTATTACTTATTTATCCAGGGATGCGATCGTCTTTGCAGCATCATTCATAGCCGTATCAACATCTTTCTGGCCTGTGAATACTTCCTGCTGTGCTGTATAAACTGCCTTAGAAAGTTCCGGCCATACCGGGCTCGGTCCACGGGACTGAGCATTCGGCATAATTTTCGCGAATACCTGCCAGTTCGGATCATCTGCATAAATAGTTGTAGTATCAACATCATCACGAGGTGACAAGCGCCCTATATTTTTGCAAATATCAGGTCCTTCTTCCTTACCTGTTATCCACTGGACAAATTTCCAAGCCGCATCAACATTTGCACCAGTGCAAATGCCAATGTTCTCACCACCGAGAATCGATGCATAATCTCCATCATCCGCTTTTGGGACCTGCGCTACGCCATATTTTAAATCCGGTGCATCATCTGCCAGGCCAGAGAACTGCCAGGGTCCGTTAATCATCATTGCCGCCTGCCCGGATGCAAACTGTTTTTCCGCATCTGCCTGCGTCCAGTTGACACATTCTTTACTGATATATCCCTTATCTAACAGCCCCTTCAGATAGGACATGGATTTCTTCGAAGCATCCGATCCCATATCATAAACAGACCCGCCTGCCGAAAGCAGCCACGGCATATACTGGAATGTTCCTTCCTCATTCCCAATGGCTGAAATTGCCAGTCCGTAGACGCCTTTTGTTGTCAATTTCGCGCAGGCATCTTCAAGCTCTGACCATGTTGTGGGAACCTCTACGCCTGCCGCATCCAGCAGATCTTTGTTATAAAAGAGTCCCAGACAATTGTTTCCCCACGGTACACCATACAGTTTTCCCTCGTAATAACAGGATCCGATAGATCCTTCCAGAAAATGCTGGTCGTCGCTGTTTTTATACAGATCCGTGATATCCTCGAAAACGCCCATAGAAGCATATGAATTATGATCGGGGTTATCAACCATGCCAACATCCGGAAGTTCTCCGGAAACAACTCCGATCGTATATTGCTTCATCAGTTCATCTCTGGGGAAATACTGCTGTTCCACATAGATTTCATTCTGAGAGGCATTAAACTTATCTACTGCCTCTTTTACGTATTTTCCCTCTTTATCTTCCGACATATAATGCCAGAAGGTAATGGTCGTTTTTCCATCGGAATTTGTTTCGGATGATCCAGCCTGTGTAGATGCCTCTGTTGCTTCTTTAGAAGCAGCTGCTGTTGTGGATGCTGAATCAGTAGATGATGATCCGCAACCTGCCAGCATTCCCCCGGCCAGCAGTAATGACATTGTTACTGATAGCACTTTTCCTTTCATCGTTAACCTCCCTTCCAATTTGCACGATGATTTATGCTTTTCTTGTAAAAATCATAGCAATATGTACACATTAAAGCAGGTCTATAAATATAAAAAAGGTGGACAATTTAAATTATTGGTAAAAATATATGAGAATGCCCTACATATTTGTGCTATATGACTTTATAAATGAGTTTGAACAGAAAAGGACTTAAAGCAGATAATGGTAATAAAAAAGATGAAAGAATTGTTGATCACAATGCGGGCTCAGCCATGTGCTGATGGAGTTTTAATTGCCCGATAACAGCTTCTTACAGCTCCTGGACACGAAAATGTAGAAAATCTTAAAGAAATCATCTCCCGGAATCCAGGTGGCGTATTCTTATGCCGCCAGAGATTTCAGGAGATGATCGTTTCGATTGGAAGAGTGTTCCTAATATTTAGTACAGCTACATAACAAGATATCCTCCATCAACCGGAATGATGGCACCGCCGAGATAATTGGACGCATCGGATGCCAGGAAGAGAGCAGGCCCCTTCATGTCATCGCCTGTACCCCAGCGATGCGCCGGAATACGGTTTGTAAGTTCCATAAAACGAGGATTCTTCGGATCCGTCAGGGCTGTATTCATATCTGTATCCATGTAGCCCGGCGCCAGCGCATTGACGTTGATGCCATAACCGAACAAATCATTAATCATTCCCTTCGCAAGCTGCGCTACACCGCCCTTCGCTGCCGCATAAGCCGGAACGGTCTTACCGCCAAACCAGGTACACATAGATGCAATCAGAATGATCTTGCCATAGCATTTCTTAGGACCATTGGTGATCGGAACAACTCCGTCCGCTTGCGCTTTCTTGACAAAGAAATCTGCAGCAGGTCTTGCAAGACCAAAAACAGAATCCAGATTGGTTCCAATGACATCATGCCAGTCATTCGCCGGAAACTCATTAGAAGGATGTCTCCTCTGAATTCCATGTGCGACTACGATGACATCAACCTCTCCACCGAGAAGGTCAAGCGCCTTCTGGAATGTTTCTTCTCCACTTTCCAGTGTGGACAGATTAGCCGCAAGGCCATGGCACTTATAGCCTTTTTTCATATAAAAATCCTGGATATCCAGCGCACCCGGATGTCCGTCTCTGCCTCTCTCCTTCGTACCGATAGCTACCACTTCACAGCCGGCTTCCATGAACCCTTCCGCCATTCCTCTACCCAGGCCTCTGGTAGCACCGGTAACAATTACCTTCTTTCCGGCAATATTAAACATATCCTTCATAATTATGTTCCTTCTCTATTGATGGCTCTCTCAGATCTCTTCCCTGTACGGGTCCGTATCTTTGATATTGTCATGCAGTATAAACGGTGTAATCCCGTCCAGGAACGACTCCACCTTTGCCCAGTACTTCTTCGGCGCGGCGCTCACGCCCATTACGTGCCCCGCATCCGGAATCCACAGGAAATCCTTGCGGCACGTCGCCGCCTCATAGAGCCTCGGCATCATCCCCGCAGGCACTGTATCATCATCTTCCGACTGAATGAAAAGCGTCGGCGTTGCCGAATGCCGGACCGCATCAAGCGGCGAAACCTTCGCAATATCATAGTGCGCGCGGACCAGCGCCGTCCCCCGCACAAGCGCAAACATCATCCCGAACGGAATCAGTCTGTGACTTTTCCTTTGGTATTCCGCGCGGAAGATCTCCTTCCCTGTCGTATACGAAGAATCGGCGATGGCGGCGAGGACCTGATCAGGCAGAGTTCTGCCTGTAGCCGTCAAAACAGCAGCCGCCCCCATCGAAATCCCATGCAGAATGATTACTGCGTCCGGATCCCTCTCCAGAATGAAGTAAATCCAGCGGATCAGATCGTCCGCGTCCTTGTAACCAAGTCCCGCGGCACTGCCTTCACTCGCGCCAAAACCACGCAGATCCGGCAGCAGCACACTCATGCCAAACTCTTCATAGTAATGCCGCGCGAAAACGCCCATGATTTCCGCGGAATCATTGATGTCATGCACGCAGATCGCATAGCGGTGGCAGTCCGGATCGCTCGCGAGAATGAAATTCCCGTGCAGCTGCAGGCCGTCCTCCGAGATCGTGAAAACATCCTGCCTGCGCACATGTTCATTCATCCAGTGCCGGCCGGATGTATAAGGCTGTTCCAGCGGGTCGTTGTCGTTATGCGGATCGTGTTTTTTTGGGACCATCGACTGATTGTAGTAATATCCCGCCGCGCCGGCAAGTCCGCCGGCTGCCGCGCATAAAGCAGCAATTGCGATGATTCCCGCAGTTTTCTTTTTGGACATAACAGCTCTCCTTTCCGGTTTACCATACTGCCGCCCGCGTCGCGGCTGTAGCGCAGCAACGAGCGCCCGCATTAACGACGCGGCCGGGCGCGCTGCGGGCACTCGCATCAGCGCCGTCTCTGTGCGCCCGGCATGCGCTCACGCCAGCGTCATATTGACCTTTATCTCAAATCTCGATCCGGTTCCATAATGGCTGCGGACCTGGATGCTGCCGCCCATCAGGCTGACAATACGCCGTGCGATAGACAGCTCGCCGGTCGGATCGTCGAACAGAATCGGCAGTGTATCATCCGGTATTCCGCTTCCGGTATCTTCAATTACAAAATAATAATACGCCTTCTCTCTGATCGGCTGATCAGCAGTGCAAATCATTTTTACGCTTCCACCGCTTGCTGTATTTGCAGCTGCGTTTTCCAGAATCGTCAGGCAGGCAAGCAGCAGTCCCGCCTTGTCCGCGCGGACCTGATCATGGATTCCTCCTTGTACTTCGCACGAAAAAATGATTCCCCTGCGACGGCACATCGGCCACATGACTTTGCGAACCGTATCCACACACGCCGCGACCGAAAACGCTTCCTCGTCCCCGAGCCGTCCGCTCAGATTCATATTCGAAACAGCCGTAAGGTCGTCCGCCATGGAAGGCATGTTTTCCGCGATCTGTATGATCTGTTCCAGATTTCTTCTGCGTTTCACGGGGCTGGTTTCCTTTTCGAGGCTCCGCGCGATGCTGCGGATCGAGTTCATCTGCCCGACGGCAAGCCGTCCCAGCCGTTCCAGCGATTTATCTTTTTCTTTCGTGAGAAGAATGCGGTCACGGCTTGTTTTTTCGATGCCGAGATCCCGGTCACGCAGTTCTGCCTGCAGCCGCTCGTTCTCCTCTTCAAGCGCGGCAATTCTTCCAAGGAATCCCTGGCGCTCCTTCGCGGCAGCCTCGGCGGTTTCCTTGCGTTTCCGCCGCGTTTCTTCTTCGAGCCTCACGCGCTCTTCCCCGGCCTTCTCTTCCAGCTCCTTCTTCCTGTCTTCAAAATCCGCGGTCAGCTTCGAGCGGATTTCGTCTGCCTCTCTTTGCAGCTTTAAAATCCGCTGCTGGTACTGCGTCTCATTCTTTTTGGAGATTTCCTCGAACTTGCTGTATTCTTCCTGCAGAGACTTTAAAGCAGACTCCGCCGTCTCCATCGCTTCCTCATCCTGCTGTGCCTTTGTCCGCAGGTTCAGCAGCTCTTCCTTGACAGAGTCTTCCGCGGTCTGCACCGCATCGCGGATGGCGTTATCGGCGGCTGCGGCGGCTGTTTTAACGGTCTCATCTGCCTGCTGCAGAACTTTCGCGAATTCTTTTTCGTCTTCTTCGTGCTGCAGCTGTCTTGCCTTTTTGACCGCGCGCTTTTCCTGATGCTCATAGTCGGCCGCAAGCTGCGCAATCTCATCAAAAATTATGTAGAAAATCGCGTTCGGGCCGTCCTTGTACGCGGCACCGATGGAGGCATGAAACGGCTTCTCCTTTCCGTCCGCGGAGAGAAGTTCTGTCCGTATACCCGCCGTTTTGCGGCCACTGACCGCGGAAAGCTGCGCGATCATCGTGCGCATACGCTTCATCTGCCGGTCTGACATCATGAAGAACGGATTTTCCTTCAGTTTGTCAAAGTAGAGACCCTCTTCATAGCCGAGTTGTTTGGGCAGAAATGTATTGCTGTAAAGATGCCGCAGCTCGCCCGCACCAAGACGGACGAGAACCATGACACCGCCCGGCAGGTTTTCGATAAATTCCCTGATCTGCTCGGTTTCCGTGCGCTGATAGCGGCGTGACATACCGACAAAAGTCAGTGCAAAGCCTCCGGGCGTTTCGATTCCGGTCTTACGGATGCAAAGGGAGCAGCGGATATTGACCGCGTCTTCCTCGCGCCTCGGAATCAGGTTGACATCGTAAACGACAATGTTGGATTCTCCGTCGCCGGGGGCGGATTTGATCGACGCTATATCGACGTTGTATAACTCCGGATCGTCCTGTACCGAAAGGCGCAGAAAAGCAAGGATATCCTCACGGGACTTCAGATGACGGATTTCATCCGGCGTGACCCATACAAGGTCGTCCGCGAGATATCCCGCCGCCCCCTCGGCATTCCTTTCGTTGTAGAGCGTCTGTAAAAAGTTTTTTCCATAATCAATCGGTGTCAGCATATTTGTATTTTACTTCTTTTATGATATGTTGGTAAAGGAGTAGTTGTGGTAATCCGCAGGGCGGCGCGGGCTGGCCTGATTTGCGGCGCGGGCGCGGGCTGGCCTGATTCGTCTATGCAATATCCGCGCCGCCACTCATTTTGCATTGATTATTTAAGACATTTTCCGCAGGCGCGCACATATTGCATAGATTTCGACGTTTTTCAGGCAATGCGCGCCTGCTCTTCAAAAATGTCTTGGATTCTTCATGCAGTATTCAAGCTGGCGCGCATATTGCATCAAAGCAGGGCGCCGCCGACATAACATACAATTTTCTACATAATAAGGAGTATTACAATGGAAGACAACAAGAATAATCCAAAGGCAAACGAAGATTCCGTAGAATTTCATTCCGGAGATCTTGTCATACTGACCGATGACGATGGCAATGAAGTCAGATATGAATATCTTGATCAAATCGCGTATTCGGACAAGGTCTATGACATTCTTGTCCCCGAAGACAGCGAAAACGTCGAAGTGTATCTTGAAAACGGTGATAACGATATAACACTGGAAACAAATCCGAAGACCGCGGAAGCCGTGTTCGGCCTCTTCAAAACCAAGAACGCGGACAGATTTGACTTTTCATAGAGTTATCATGTAAATGCAGGCCGGCCGCGCCGGCCTTTGCAGCGCATTCCCGGCTGACCACCGTCTGTTATAGCCCGGGCCGGCGGGCTGTTGCAACGCAGCCTGCGGGCTGACCGCACGACCGGCCTGCTAGCCTTCTATCTTCCGCACCTTCCTGTCATACGTATAGATCCCGTTGACCTCATCTTCGACATCCGTCCACTGCGTATACACGCTCGCGCACATCCCCTTCGGAATAAGCGCCTGCACCTGCGCGTCCAGCTCCTTATAGGAGCGCTGGGCGTCGGCGCGGGTTTTGTTTTCCCCGTAGCCATAGCGCGTGTCGCTGAAGATGTGCCCCTCGATCCGCAGCATGCTTCCGCCAAATTCCGTCAAAACAAACGCCCTCTTCCACGTTTTCCTCACAAACTGCCGGAAAAAGTAGTTGTGGATGCTCAGAAAATCTCCGCCACCCTGATCGAACCATCCGCTTGCCTGGTCGATGAGGCGGGTGGGGTCTGCCGAACGGGTTTGTTTTGTCAGGCGGTTTGTGGAAAACTGCCCCCATCCCTCATTGAAAATCACCCATGTGCATATACTGGGATGATTGTATAGATGCATGATTGTTTCCATCACTTCACGGGAGAATTCTTCGCGGCCGGCTTTTGACGTCCGCGAAAGCAGAACACGCAGCCTGTCCGTCACCGGAATGCCGATCAGCGATAGAATCGTCGCTGTATAGGTCACAAACCAGTGATGATAATGGCCGCCGCCGTTTACCATATCCTGCCAGACGATCAATCCCAAACGGTCACAGTGGTAGTACCAGCGGTCAGGCTCGATTTTGATGTGCTTTCGGACCATGTTGAAGCCGGTTTCCCGGATCTGCGTAAGATCGAGGAACATTGCTTCGTCGGAAGGCGCCGTGTAAATGCCGTCCGGCCAGTATCCCTGATC
>R21__coassemble_2181_pt1 | contig 11678 bp, 8 predicted proteins | sample R21__metabat2_low_PE_043 | metagenome-assembled genome bin R21
AAGGAAACGCTTACGGCGGCCAGATTATCAATACGCTTGATGTCGAGAATTATCCTGGCATCAAGCATATTTCCGGCTTTGACTTCGCGACCGGGCTTTACGAGCAGGCACAGGAACTCGGAGCAAAGGTCGAATTCGAAGAGGTACTCGGAATTACCGCGGACGGGGAGGAAAAGCTGGTTCGGACAGCCGGAAAAACATACCGCTGCCGCGCGGTGATCATTGCGACCGGTGTTACGAGGAGAGTGCTCGGCCTTCCGAACGAAAAGGAACTGGTCGGCAAGGGTGTTTCATATTGCGCGACATGCGACGGCGCCTTCTACAGAAAGAAGGATGTCGCGGTAAACGGCGGCGGCAATACGGCGCTCGAGGACGCGGAATTCCTTTCCCGTTTCTGCAATAAGGTTTACCTGATTCACAGAAGAGATCAGTTCCGCGCGGCTGAAGCCGAGATCCGGAAGATCGAAGGCAAGGAAAACATCGAACTCGTGCTGAACAGCACAATTACGGCACTTTCGGAAGGTGAAGACGGGAAGCTTGCTTCGATAGAGACAACGGACAAGCTGACCGGGGAGAAGAGAACAATACCGGTATCCGGACTTTTTGTTGCAATCGGCCAGATTCCCGCCAATCAGGCGTTCGCGGATATCGTGGAACTGGACTCTGCCGGCTATATCGTGGCAGGGGAAGATACAAAGACAAGCGCGGAAGGCATTTTCGCGGCCGGCGACTGCCGTACCAAGAAGGTAAGACAGCTCGCGACAGCCGGCGCGGACGGCGCGGTAGCAGCGCTTGCGGCCTGCGAGTTATGTTAATTGCAGCCAGCTCAGCCATGCTCCGCGGCAGAGCTGGCATTACCTGCAAAATGCAGCCGGCACCTGCCGGCGGACGGCGCGGTGCCGCACGAAGTGCCCGGCAGGATCTGCAGATGAGCAGCGCGGCGCCGCACGATGAGGGGTAATTTCATATGAAACAGTCACTGACTTCCCTGGAGAAGAAATGGATCCTCTACGATGTCGCGAACTCCGCGTTCACGATGATGGTCTCCACGATCATTCCGATTTACTTCCACGCGCTTGGCGACGCGGCGGGTGTTTCGCCGACGGACTACCTGGCCTACTGGGGATATGCACTTTCGATCGCGACGCTCCTGACCGCAATCCTCGGTCCCCTGATCGGTGCGGCCGGAGACCGGGGACGCAGGAAAAAGATGTATTTTGCGGCCTCGATTGTGCTTGGCGCCGCGTTCTGCATGGCGCTCGGTTTTGTGCGGCAGTGGCAGCTTTTCCTCGTTATTTTCTGCGTCGCGAAGACAATTTATTCGCTGAGCCTCGTCATCTATGACTCGACGCTGGCTGATGTCACGACTGACGAACGCATGGACGATGTCTCGAGTGCCGGCTACGCATTCGGCTACATCGGCAGCTGCATTCCGTTCATCGCGTGCCTTGTGCTCGTTCTGATGAGCGGTAAAATCGGCCTTTCCCCGATGAACGCGATGAGCATCTCCCTGTTCATCACCGCGGTCTGGTGGCTGCTCGTATCCGCGCCTATATTAAAGGTATACGAACAGAAGAATTATTTGCAGGACGAGAAAGAACAGAGCGTCAATATCGGGAGCCAGCTCCTGCGCTCGCTGAAGGGAATCGCAGGAGACAAAAAGGTCTGGACGTTTCTGCTTGCCTTTTTCTTCTATATCGACGGCGTTTACACGATCATTGACATGTCAACGGCCTACGGCTCCTCTCTGGGGCTGGATTCCTCGGCTATGCTCCTCGCGCTCCTTGTCACGCAGTTTGTCGCTTTTCCGAGCGCGCTTCTCATCGGCAGACTCTCGCGCAGATACAAATCATCGACACTGATCACGATCTGCATCTCCGCGTACTTCTGCATCGCGGTTTTCGCGTTTTTCCTCGCGCACACATGGCAGTTCTGGGTGCTCGCAGTTTTCGTCGGGATGTTTCAGGGCGGCATTCAGGCGCTGTCCCGTTCCTATTTCGCGAGAATCACACCACCCGAACGCTCCGGGGAATACTTCGGCTTCTTTGATATCTGCGGCAAGGGAGCGTCTATCATTGGAACGACCATGATGGGCATTGTCACGCAGGCCACCGGCAGACAGAATTTCGGCGTAGGCGGGCTTGCACTGTTTTTCCTGATCGGACTGGTTCTGTTTCGCATATCGGCAAAGGAGGCTGGTAAATCATGAATACAAAGGTATGGGCACACCGCGGAGCATCCGCTTACGCGCCCGAGAACACACTGGAAGCATTTGAGCTGGCCGCGCAAATGCACGCGGACGGCGTTGAGCTGGACATTCAGCTGACGCGGGACGGAGAGATGGTTGTCACGCACGACGAGGAAATCAAACGCGTAACCGGGCAGCCGGGCTATGTGAAAGACTACACGCTCGCCGAGCTCAAGCAGATGCAGTTCAACCGAACTCACCCGGAATTTGATAACGCGCGGATTCCGACACTCGAAGAAGTGTACCGCCTGCTGAAGCCGACCGGACTCACGATCAATGTCGAGCTCAAAACCGGGATCTTCTGGTACAAAGGCATCGAGGAGAAGGCACTGCAGCTGACGAAAGACCTGGGGATGGAAGACGCCGTCATCTATTCTTCGTTCAATCACTATACGCTGGTCCATATGAGAAAGCTGAATTCTTCGATCCGGACCGGACTGTTGTATAGTGATGACTGGATTGATGTTTTTCCTTACGCGAAAAACACTGCGCTTGTCAATTACCTGCACCCCGCGCTTTACCATCTGCAGGATCCGGCCTACGTCCAGAAGGCACACGCGTTCGGGCTGGAGACACATGTCTGGACGGTCAATGACGAAGAGTATATGAAGCTCTGCGCGAAGATGGGCACGGAAGCGATTATTACGAACAAGCCCGATCTTTGCCGTGAAGTGCTGACTGCGGAAGAAAAGTAATGAAAGAACTGATCATCCCGCGAATTCTCTGCCTGCTCATCGGTTACCTTTCCGGCAATTTCATGACCGCGGAATTCGTGACGAGAAAGCTGACCGGAAAGCCGTGCCGCTGTCTCGGGACGACAGGCAATCCCGGCATGGCAAACGTGATGGCGAACCTCGGTTTTAAACCGGGGATTCTGGTACTTGCCGGCGACCTCGGCAAAACACTGCTCGCCGCGATCGTCTGTGCCCTCCTTTTCGGAAAGAGCATGGGGCAGCTCGCGGTTTTATATGCAGGCGTCGGCGTTACGCTCGGGCATGACCGGCCGCTTCTGATGCCGGACTGCAAAGGCGGAAAGGGCGTCGCGACCAGCTGCCTTGCGATCTTTTTGTACATGCCGCTTACCGGCGCTGCCGCGAATATTTTCGGGATGCTCGTAGTTTTCGCGACAAAATACCTGTGTCTCGGTGGCATCGCGATCCCGCTGTTTTTTATTCTGCCGGCATTTCTCTTCGGCGGCAGGGAGGCAGGGATGCTGCAGTGCGTGCTGGCCGCGGTTTGTTTTGCAAAACATTATCCCGCGATCCGGACCATCCCGTCCGGAAAGTGCGAGAAGACCGATGTTCTTGGAGCAATCCGGTCAAAATTTGGTAAAAAGCGCTGACGAGTGCGCAAAACAAAATCAGTTGGAGGAGGCCTGCATGCCTGCGGAGCTGACAACTTTGTGCTATCTGGAGCGGGACGGCAGGTACCTGATGCTGCACCGCGTCTCCAAGAAACACGATGTCAATAAAGATAAATGGATCGGTGTCGGCGGACACTGCGAGGAGAATGAAAGTCCGGAGGACTGTCTCCTGCGGGAAGTGCGGGAGGAAACCGGATACACGCTCACGGATTACAGGATGCGGGGCGTTGTTACGTTCCTTTCCGGGAAGGGCGATTACGAGTACATGTTTCTGTACACGGCCTCCGGCTGGACCGGAGAAGCCGCGCCCTGTGATGAGGGGACGCTCGAATGGGTCGATAAAGAGAAAGTATGGAAGCTCAATATCTGGGAAGGTGATAAGATTTTCTTCCGGCTGATGGATGAGGACGCGCCGTTCTTTTCGCTCAAGCTTGTATATGACGGTACGGACAGGCTTGTGCAGGCTGTTCTGAACGGGAAGGATATGGAACTGTTCGATATCGCGGACGAGAACGGAAAGCCGACCGGCCGCGTGACGGAGCGGGGCGTTGCGCACAGGGAAGGCACGCGCCACCATACGGTGCATATGTGGATCGTACGGCCGGACCCCGCGGGAGGAGAAGTGCCGTATGAAGTGCTTCTGCAGAAAAGGAGCAGCAACAAGGACTCAAACCCCGGAGCGTATGACATCTCTTCGGCAGGACATATGCAGGCGGGCGCCGGTGTCATGGAGTCGGCCATCCGTGAAATCGGGGAAGAGCTTGGAATCAGAGCAGAAGCGGACGATTTTGTCCATATCGGTCAACATTCCGGCTCTTTTGAAGCGGTTTATTACGGAAAGCCGTTCCGGGACAGCGAGGTCGCCGAGGTCTTTCTGTATACGAAACCGGTGAACACAGAAAAGCTCACGCTTCAGAAGAGTGAAGTCGAGAGCGTCCGGTGGATGCCGTTTGACGCGCTCTATTCAGCCGTGAAGGAAGGGACAATCCCGAACTGTATTTACCTCTCCGAGCTCGATATGATGAAGCGTTATTTATCCGGCGTCAGAGGATGAAAAACACAAATTCCCCGGACAATGCTCCCGTTGTCCGGAACATATTCCTGCATGCTGCGGCGGTGCCAGTTGTCTTCGACAAGAAGAACGGTACCGCCGTTTTCTGCGGCCTTGTATCCGGTTACAAGCACCCAGTGCCAGGCAAAGACCGCGGCTTCGACCATGACCGCGCAGTAATTGCCCCGGCGAAGTTCTCCTGCGATGAACGCCGCGATTCCGGCGCTCCCCGAAGAACTTCGGAGCTGCCTCGGGCTGACTGCTTCTGCAGTCAGCGGTATCTGTTCCGCGCGGAACAGGCGCGTGGCTTTTGGCGCCAGCCGGAAGACCGGCCCGTTCCCGATATATCTGTGAACGCGCAGGAACAAAGCCCGCGCCGCAGCAGTACCTGGCTGCGGCACTCCCGCGGCCCCCGAGAGCAGCAGAAGGTTCAGCACCGTCGTCGCGGCGCAGTGATTCCTTGCGTCGTTTTGAAAATCTCCGGTCGTGGCAAACGCGTGGCCGCTGTCGCATAGAAGAAACGCGGAGCTGCCCTCACGCCGGAGAAATGCAGTGCCGCGGCCGCGTAGAAGAAACGCGCGGCGGTTGTCCGCGGAAGCCGCGGGGAGCGGATTGTTTTGACCTGAATCAGGGAAAGGGCGGAAACCGTAGCTGCCCTTTAATAAAGGCATCATTTTCATGCAACCAGTTTATCATAAACCGATGCCGGACGGTGCGATTCGTCTGCGGATGCTGTATGATATAGCATGTGCCCGTCAGATGACGGGAAGCAGCATTGGAGGGACTTCACATGAAGAACAAGTTACATGGAAGAATTCTGGTCAGCGGAGCCTGCGACAGCGCGTGCAATTCGCAGCTGCTGTATTTCACCTGCTCCTCGCTGTCAGCGGACGACGAGCGACTTTACATGATCTCTGACCGGGATGGTCATCCGAATATCTGGGTGAGAAATCTTCTGACAGGCGCGGAGAGAATGCTCTCCCGCAATACAAAGGGGTATCTTAAGAGCTATGTTTATTTTGACGGAATGCAGGATGAGGGGCTTGGCAAGGCAAGCGTCTGCCTGGACTATCTGCGGGAAAACGTATATTTCATTCAGGACCGTGATATCTGCGTCTGTGATAAAGACGGGAATCTGCGCGTGCTGAATCAGGTGCCGGAAGGCCTCATGACGGCTTTTACGCATGTCAGCAGCGACGGCACGCGCCTCTGTGTTCCGATGACCGATGGCAGAATTCTGGATTTTGATCCGGATACAGAAGGCTCCGGGCTCGACAAACGTCCGGTTTACGATATTGACGGGCGTGTGCAGGGCGAAAATCTCAGCAGCTACCTGTGCGTTTATGATACGAAAGACGGCCGCCTCTTATATGAAAAGGAAATTCCGCGCTGCTGGATCACGCATGTGCAGTTTCACCCCACGGACCCCGAGATCATCATGTACAATCACGAATGGTCATCGTTTGACTGCGGCATCCGCAGAATCAATCTGTACGACCACCACACGGACCGGTACTTCCATGTGCGCAGCGAGGGGAACGATACCAAGGGAAACCCGCGCGGTTTTGCCCGCAGCCGAAACGACTGGGTGTGCCATGAGATGTGGCAGGACGACGGCGAGCACATCATTTATCACGGCGGATATGAGAACGGGCCAGCCATGGCAGGCCGCTGCACAATCGACCTGTCCGCGCTTGTAGAGAGCGCAAAGTTCCGGCAGGAAGATTTGCCGGACGGCTTCGGCGTTGTATCCTATGAGGAAATCGCACTGCCGGACGAATATACGGCTTACGGGCATTTCCTGATGGATCACGAGGGAAATCTTACCTGCGACGGGTATTACCGCATGCCGGGCGAGAAGGTCATCGAACGCGAAAACTCCACTGACAACGGACCCGACCCGCACCGCAAGGACGGCGCTTATATCTGCAAGGTTGTTCCCGACTGGCCGGACGGCAGACTGAACTGGATTCCCCTGTGCCGCCATGACTCCGACTGGCTTGGACAGGATGCGCATCCGCATCCGATTTATTCGCACGCCGGGGACCGGATTTTCTTTAACAGCAGGATGCAAAACAAAATCAATATCTATTGTGTCTGCGCGGCGACATCATATTGAAGGCCGGGAATGGGTTAAGCGATTTTCACAATACCTTTCGTTGACATGAAACGCCGCAACTGCTATGATGGTCTCTGTAATATTTTTGTAACAAATCGTAAAGAGTACGCCGCTGCGACGCGGCGTGTTACAAGAACATTCGGAGGGTTATATTGAACAGCAAAAAGGCAATGGTTTATCTGGCAGCCGGGATGACTGCGCTTTCCATGATGGGAATGCCGGCAAGCGTGAAGGCGTCTGTATGGTCGAGCCGTGTTTCTCTTCCGAGCGCGGGCGTAAGCTACGCTCTTTCGGCGAAGAAGGTTTCGCTCGGCGATGTCAAGATGAAAGTTGATGCTCTGGACCGCGTCAAGGCGTCCGCGAAGACTTCGGCAGAGGCATCCGGCAAGACAGCGCAGGACGTTTTGAAACCGGTCGGCGCTTCCATGCTGACAGCAGTCAAGATGACGGCTTCCAGAACGGAAACGGCCATTGAGAAATCCGACACCGCGTCTTCTGAGATGCAGGAAGATACAAATACGGCTTCCGGAGAGAATACAGATGCTGCATCCGCTTCGAACACTGCAGCGAACAACAGCACTGCTTCTGACACTGCAGCAGATGGTATCATGGAAACTACCTTGACGCCCGTGCAGGAAAAGGAACATCAGGCTGTCCGGCAGGCGGAGACTTCCACAGAAAGCGGAATAAAGGGGGAGGTAACGGAGAGCGAGGCAATCGCAGCCGCGGCCGCAGCTCCTTCGATGAAAGAGGAAGATGCAGCTTCTGACAATACCACATCCGCTGATTCTGCAAAGACGGATGACAGCGCGAATGCAGCGCAGGCATCAGACGACGCTTCCTCAGACAGCACTGAGGCGGCTTCGCAGAACAATACGGCTTCTTCGGAGAACAGTACTGCAAATGCAGACAGTTCTCAGCAGAACTCCTCCGAAGGCTCCACGCTGGTAGCGTCCACTGCTTCCGATTTTGTCTATATTCGTAAGGAAGCCAGTCAGGACAGTGAAATTTTAGGAAAGCTTTACTCGAATTCCGTCGGTGAAATTCTTGCCGAAGCCGATGCAAACGGCTGGATCAAGATCAAGTCCGGCGATGTTACAGGATACGTCAAGAAAGATTATGTAGCCGAAGGAAGCAAGGCACAGGAAATCGCTGACAATGTCAGCAAGAAGCAGGCGACTGTTACAACGACAACGCTTCGAGTACGTGCCGCAGCCGATCCGGAGTCGGATGTTATTTCCCTGATTGGTAAGGGAGAACAGCTGGATATCATCAAGGAAGAAAACGGCTGGTATAAGGTCAATACTGCGGACGGTGAAGGATATATCTCCGCTGACTTCGCGGATGTGGAGCAGATATATCCCGAAGCTGTATCCATAGAAACGGAACGCAAAGAGCAGGAAGAGAAGGAAGCCAAGGAGAAAGCCGAGAAGGAAGCAAAACAGAAGAGCACTTCCCAGAAGTCTTCCGCGTCCGGAAGTACGAAATCCTCGGGCAGCACAGCTTCCTCGAAATCATCCGGCAGCACTTCCGGATCTTCGCAGGGACAGGCAGTTGTCAACTACGCGATGCAGTTTATCGGCAATCCGTATGTGTGGGGCGGGTCGAGTCTTACAAACGGAACAGACTGCTCCGGATTTACAATGTCGGTTTACTCGCACTTCGGCGTAAGCCTGCCGCATTATGACGGCGCACAGAGATCCTGTGGCACCGCGGTTTCGAGCCTTGCGGAAGCACAGCCCGGCGATCTGATCTGCTATTACGGCCATGTAGGTATCTATATCGGAAACGGTCAGATTGTGCATGCGTCCAACCCGAGAACGGGGATTACAACCGGCAGCGCAACCTACCGCCAGATTGCGGCGATCCGCAGAATCTTCTGATATCTGCAGACGCTGCGCAGCCGGCACTCATGCAACAGAGTGCGAATCCGCTCTGCTGCATAGAAAATTCAAGACAAATTTCATGGTCTCCCCCGTATTGCATGGAAATCGGTGAATTTCAGGCAATACGGGGGAGAATTTTTGTTTTGTCTTGGAAAATCTATGCAAAACAGGAGGCAGCGCCCATGCTGTATTGAGCAGGCAATCGCGAACTGCCGGCAACGCGACTCTCTTTTGCACAAAAATGAAGCGGTATCTTTGAGCGGACGGAATCCCGCGGGATATGCTATACTTAGGTTGACCTGTCAAAGGTCAATAACTTGCATGCCGCGGAACGCCCGCAGAAGTCGCTCGCCGGCCTGGCAGCAGGATCAACCCGCAGCATAGAATAGGAGCAGCATATGAAATTTGTGATTGTCGGCAAGAATATCGAAGTTACACCCGCTCTGGATTCTGCAATCAAGGAGAAGATTGGCAAGCTTGACCGCTTCTTCGCGCCGGAAACCGAGGCGCATGTGACTTTGGAAGTGAAGAAGGACCGTCACAAGATTGAAATCACGATACCGGTGAAGGGAGGTATCATCCGTTCGGAGCAGTCCAGTAATGATATGTATGTTTCACTTGATCTTGCGGTGGAGGTCATTGAGAGACAGATCAAGAAATATAAGACCAAGATTATCGACAAGCATCAGGACGGCGGATTCCGGAAGGAATTCATCGACCATGATTACATGGAAGAGGAGACGATTCATATCGAACGGCACAAGCAGTTTGATATGAAGCCGATGTATCCGGAAGATGCCTGCGTGCAGATGGAGCTTCTGGGACACAGCTTTTATGTTTTCTGCAATGCGGAAACCGAACAGATCAATGTTGTCTATAAGAGAAAAGGCGGCACATATGGCCTGATCGAGCCTGAAATCGGATAGAGTACAAATGCCGGCGCAGGTATATTCAATCTGCACCAAAAAGTGAAAAAGAGACATGTTTTTTCAGTGAATTACATTGAAAAGGCATGTCTCTTATGTTATAATGGCTCTTGATGTGATAAAAAATTAACAATCTTTCACATCAATCTGAACACGCACAGAATAATGGAGGATGATCATGGCAGACAGAATTGTTATTGCAAGTGCTTGCCGTACGGCAGTAGGAAAGATGGGAGGAGCTCTTTCCACAACACCCGCAGCGAAGCTCGGCTCGATTGTTATCAAGGAAGCCATCAGCCGTGCCGGCATCAAACCTGAAGATGTCGATCAGGTTTTCATGGGCTGCGTCATTCAGGCGGCGCAGGGACAGAACGTCGCAAGACAGGCATCCATCAACGCGGGACTTCCGGTTGAGTGCCCGGCTGTTACACTGAATGTCGTATGCGGCTCCGGCCTGTGTGCTGGTAATCGGGCAGCGGCCATCATCAGGGCGGGTGAAGCTGATGTTGTTGTTGCCGGAGGCAGGGAGAACATGTCCATGGCTCCTTACGCGCTGACCAAGGCCCGTTTCGGCTACCGTATGAACAATGCAACCATGGTTGATACGATGGTTAATGATGCGCTTTGGGATGCTTTCAACAATTATCACATGATCAAGACCGCAGATAATGTAGCAGAGCAGTGGGGACTCACCAGAGAAGAACTCGATGAGTTCGCCGCATGGTCGCAGACCAAGACGGCCAAGGCAATGGAAGAGGGCAAGTTCAAGGACGAGATCGTTCCTGTAGAGGTCAAGCAGAAGAAGCAGACCGTGATCTTCGATACCGACGAAGGCCCCCGCGGACCGCAGACAGCAGCGGATATCGCAAAGCTCCGCCCGATTAACGAAGGCGGCGTAACGACCGCAGGCAACGCATCCGGCATCAACGATGGCGCATCTGCGATCGTTGTTATGTCTGAGAAGAAGGCCAAAGAGCTTGGCGTAAAGCCGATGGCAGTCTGGGTTGCAGGAGCGCTTGGCGGCGTTGATCCTTCGATCATGGGTGTCGGCCCGGTAGCGGCAACGAAGAAGGTTCTTGCGAAGACCGGTCTCACGATTGACGACTTCGATCTGTATGAGGCAAACGAGGCATTTGCGGCGCAGTCCGTTGCGGTAGGCAAAGAGCTTCACTTCGATATGGACAAGCTGAATGTCAACGGCGGCGCGATTGCAATCGGACATCCGGTCGGAGCGTCCGGCGCGAGAATTCTGACAACACTGCTGTATGAGATGCAGAAGAGAAATTCCAAGAGGGGTCTTGCGACACTGTGCATCGGCGGCGGCATGGGCTGCGCGACAGTCGTTGAGAGATACGAAGACTAAGATGTCTTGTGTTGGAGGTATGAGCATGGGTTATGTTGATTATGAAGTAGAAGGCGCGGTTGGCGTGATCACGATCAATCGCCCGAAGGCGTTAAATGCGCTGAACTCGGAAGTGCTGGATGACCTGAAGAAGGCCTTTGACGGCGTGGATCTGGAGACGGTCCGCTGCCTTGTTTTAACGGGCGCAGGCGACAAGTCGTTCGTTGCGGGCGCGGACATCGGAGAGATGTCTACACTGACAAAGGCGGAAGGCACTGCTTTTGGCAAGAAGGGAAATGATCTGTTTCTTGAGATCGAATCCTTCCCGATTCCTGTTATCGCGGCAATCAACGGCTTCGCACTTGGCGGCGGCAATGAGATTTCGATGGCCTGCGATATCCGCCTCTGCTCGGACAACGCGGTCTTCGGCCAGCCGGAAGCCGGACTTGGAATCACACCCGGCTTCGGCGGCACGCAGAGACTGGCACGCCTTGTCGGCATGGGCATGGCAAAACAGCTCATATATACGGCACGCAACATCAAGGCGGATGAAGCTTACAGAATCGGCCTTGTAAACGCGGTCTACACACAGGAGGAACTGCTTCCCGCGGCGAAGAAGCTTGCTGCTACGATTGCAGGCAACGCTCCGATCGCGGTTCGCAACTGCAAGAAGGCAATCAATGAAGGCTGCCCGGTTTCCATTAGCGAAGGTGTCGCGCTGGAAGAGAAGTATTTCGGCGACT
>R21__coassemble_2211_pt1 | contig 11530 bp, 7 predicted proteins | sample R21__metabat2_low_PE_043 | metagenome-assembled genome bin R21
CGCGCTTGCGGAAAAGGGCGACGCGATCTTTGTCGGCCGCTGCGCGGACTATATTTTGAAGGACTGCGATCATGCCGTGCGTTGTTTTGTCCATGCGCCGATGGATTTTCTGATGGAGCAGGCGGCTAAGAAGCAGCCGATGCGCGGGAAAGAGCTCGAGAAATTCATTGAGCAGACCGACCGTCACAGGGCCGCGTATTATGAGTATCATACCGGCCAGACTTGGTATGATGCGCGAAATTATGACCTTTGTCTGGATTCTTCAAGGCTTGGCTTTGAAGGAACCGTGGAGGAGATCATCGCGTATGCAAAGGTGCGGTTCGGGCAGGATTGCTTCGGGAAGGATTCCGAATAACCATTTGTCTATTGAAACAGGTGTGCATCAGCGGTTCTTTAAACGGCGGAGCAGGATAACAATCAGCGCATAAAAGATGAAACCGGCTGCGGCAAAGACGAACAGGAGCACTACCCCATATGGCAGATACTCATAAAAACATCCTGGTAACTGAATGGAAGAGTATTTGAATCAGATTCTACATGACTTTTCATGCTTATACCTCTTACAGTAAAAGTGTGACTGCAGCATTCGAAATGAATTGCTGCAGTTTTTTATTTATTCCTCATCCCAGCGTATTATATTAAATGCTCCGTCTGCTGCGAGAAGTTCGGTTTTTCCTTTGATTTCTTTGACTGATAGCTCCGAGGGGATGTAGAGGATGACGGGACCGGCAGCTGTTTTCCCTGCGATATCTTGCTTTGTCAGCCCGTGAGAACGATAGTCGTCTGCAGTGATCTTTCTGAACTCAGCATAGCGGGAAACATCCAGCAGAAAATTAGACAGCAGATTATCCTGCTTTTCTTCTATGTAAATGCAGGCACTGGCTGCATACTTGTGAGGAATATTCCGACGAGATATTTTTGGTAATCTGCGAAGAGACGGCTTCCCGCACATGAAATACAAGCAGAAGCCGTAAGGCTATGGCGACAGAGGGTATCGCTGCGGATAGAAATATTTCTCCTTTGTTTAGCTTATGGATATATACCGTCTATATTCATTTTACATTTCTGCAAGGTAGAACTATAATGTTCTGCGACACAAGAGACATTTCATATAAATTACACAGCAAAGGAAACGCATGAAATCTACGAATTTGTTTAAGCGAATTATTACGTTATCATTGTCAGCAATTATGCTGTCGGCGGTTTCACCTGCGCCGGAATGGAATACTCCGGTATATGCCGGGGAGCAGGACAACGTGCAGCCGGAAGCATCCGCAGGCTCTTCCGAACCCGCGGAAGAAAGCTCTGACGGCTCCGAAGAGGAATCTGTCTCCGTCGGAACTACGGAAGCAGAGCCGCAGACAACAGAAGAAACTGTTCAGGAAGAGTCGCCTTCCATTACCACAGAGAGTAAAGATGTTGGCAGCATGGCTGGAAACACACTGGATCTGGAAGTGCTTCCGGAGAAGGCCCCCGTAACAGACGCGAATAAACTGTCAGCCTATGTTACATGGGGCAACAATAAGGTCGAGTTGGACGAAGCTGGCAGCGCTACCGCTTCAAATGTCGGCTGGATGACACAGATGAACCTGCATATTGACGCGGAGTTCGGGGCAGGCAAGGATAAGAAAATCGAAATCACACTGCCGGAAGGCATGACATATCATGTGAATTATAACTCAGTCTATAAGGTTAATCATTCCGATGTCACCCTGAAGCAGCTGATCAAACCGACCGAACAGGAAGACAGTGCCAAAAGGAATCGGCCAGTTCAGGGAGTTGATCAGGCGAACGGCACTATGACGCTGCTTTTCAACAGCGAAGGCGACGAGAATGACGCGAAGAGCGTATCATTTGACGTACCGATCGGCCCGGCTGCACTTTCACAGTGGAACTCTGAAGTTTGGGAGAGCGGTCTTTCATGGTATTATGACGACATAACTGACCCGGTGACAGTCACCCAGAGTATGGGCGGAAATGTTTCGAATACGCTGAAGCTCGGCCGCGTGACAGTTCAGAATGATGAAGGAAAGGCTTATGGCACCAGCTGGAAGGCCAAGTATAATCCGGAGGTACTTGTTAACGAATCGACAACCGGAAATGATACCTTCTGGGCAAAGCCGATACCGGGAGGCGGAACTTATCCGCGTACCGTCGGATTTAAGTATTATTCCGTTACATTTACAGCTCCGGAACATGCGGAGTTTAAGAAGCTAAATCCCTCTTATGGCACATATAACAATGTGGAATACGTGGTAACGGAACCCGGCAATAGAACTGAGTTCGGATACGAGGTGCCGGAAGGATATAAAGCTTATACATGGACCGTCCGGAATGCGGTTATGGGGCAGAGCCAAATGGTCGTTGCGCCTGTTTTCTACTTCCCGAAGAAATACTTTTCTGACGAAGATCTTGCGACCATCAAGATCGCGGACATGCATGTCAGATACTATGGAAGAGATTATGCGGATGGAAAGGAAGAAGATTTTGACGCATCAAAATATCCTTCTCTTACCTACAAGGTCCGCGATGAGTATGAAGAAGTCTTTGCCAATACATATCAGACGAATGATATAGACAAGAACGGAAACCGGAATACCGAATTTTATGAAGCGGACGGCGGCTACACACTGTATATGGGCGCACCCGGATTTGAGCATTCGCAGGAACGCAGAGCAGGGTACTTTTATATCGGAAACCGCGGCTTGAGAGACAGTGCACCAAAGGTTATCACTTTTGAGTTTGATGATAAGAACACCGGAGCGATTGGAATTACGCAAGCGGAAATTCCTAGTCCGAAAGAACAGAAAAGATTTCATGTCAGTGATGTGGAATATAAAATCTGGGACAGCCGGACCGGAGAAGTAACAGACTGGCAGCGTTATACGGGAACCGAGGCGGTGATCAATCTGAAAGATCTGGGAATTCAGGGAGACAGCGGCAAATATATCAAAACAATTCGCTTGCATATTGATACAATTCCCAAACAGGCCTATCTCAAGAACGGACAACAGGAAGGAAGACAGGATCAAGTCAGCTATCCGTTCTTCTGCAATGTGCTGACCGAAAAGAAATATGTCAACCAGAACTGGGGTGAAATCGAAAACCGGATGACCATCTCGAATGAAAACGGTGATGAGGTTAAAGACGGCTCAGATCTGAAGGTGACGACTGACAGGCGGCCCGTTACCGGAAGAGCATATGACGGAACAACCGGTGAGTCTCTGATCATTGGCAATAATCTGGCATACAGAGACGGGCTGCACAGTAAGACGGATGTCTCGAATAGGATCAAAGTCGGGACTGGAGAGCATGAGGTAATAAGTTATGTCCACTCTTATTCTGGCAGGATTAATGCGCAGGTCATTGATAAGATATATCTGATAAGTCCTTATGGGGAAGAATACAAAAATATTAAAACGCACTATGACTCCAATTGGAATGCAACGATTAGACAGAAAAAATATGCGCATTCAACAACGGAACCACAGCCTAAGGTAACGGAAATTCCTGCTACAGAACAGATTAAGAAAAACTACCCGAAAGCCCGGCTCTACGTTCTTGACTTTACCGGCATTACGGACCCGCAGGAAAAATATGATGCCCGCGTTTCCGGTGCCAGTGTCTGTAACTCGAAAACGGCTGCCTGCACGCCTCTTTCTACTACGGATGATTATAACGGATTGTATGTCACCTTCGACTATTCTCCGGATATCTCGGACCCGACCGGATATCGGGATGATATCTTCTGGGTCAAGTACAGCAAGGGAACGCTACCGGTGCATTACGTGCCGGATGCGTGGTATAACTGCAAAACCTTCGATGACCAGTATCATCTTCTTGGGGATGCGAAAACCGATGAGAAGTTAAGCCGGATGGTCGGCATTGAACTTCTTCCTACAGAAGGATTGGAAGTTACATCTTCGGCCAAGCAGAAGAATGAGACGGATGACTGGTACCGCACATATGATGGAGAGGAAAACACTATCCTCGGCCTCTGGAGTGATGCCAGCTACAAACTGACAATCGCCAACCTTTCCAGCCTGCCGGTAAAAGGACTCAGTGTCTACTGGCCGGTACCCAAACAGAGACAGTATTGGGGTGACACCTTAAATCCGGAAGGCGCCTTTAATTACTCCATGCGGCTTACGAACGGACTTCGTAATGTACCGGCCGGATATGAAGTGGCCTACGCGAAGAATGCGACGCCGACAGGCGCATATGAGCAATGGGATAATTACACATGGGTCAGCCAGAAAGACACAGCCGGATGGTCGATACAGGACTGGAAAGAAGTCAACTTTGTCAGAATGACTTTTACCGGCACGAAAGAAGTTTCAACTATCAATTATGGAAATGACACCAGTGTTGTATTTGATCTCGCGGTAGATTCAACATCGACGAGTAAAGATGAAATGAATCAGCTTGACATCTGGAGACCATATTTCCTTAGAAGGTATGAGAACAGCTCATCCTGGATTGCCGGAAAACCTGTTGCCGCAAGGCTTACACCCGGTCACTTGAGCGGCAGAGTCTGGCAGGATGATAACTACGACGGCAAAATCGATCCGAATGAAAATTTCCTGTCCGGAGTTCAGGTTGAACTATATGACCTTACGGATGTTGCTCACCCTAAGCTCCGCGTTCGTGCGACGACGGATCAGGACGGGAGATATGTATTCGATGGTCTGAAGGACGGTACTGCAGAAAATGGAGTAAAGGACAGCTGCAAGATTGTTGTTCATAATCCGAAGCCTGCGTCCACCGCGAATGAGCCTGCCGAGGAAGAGCCCTTCATCTCGTTTACAAAGGCAGGAGCCAACATGAAAATGACCGCCTCTTCAGATCAGAAAACAGCCAGTGAAGAAGCAAGTCCGAACCAAACGGGTGACGGTTCCAACGATGGACATGACGCGGGTCTTATTAAATCGCTGCCGGTTACGCCGCCGGAAGTAAAGAAAATTCTAAATGGAGATGATGAAGGAGAATACGCAGAGCTTCCGTTTAACTTCTCAATCAAAGGTGTCAAGGGCGATGAGCCTATTTCGAAGGAACCGAAGGACCTTACGGCAAGCGCAAGTGTAAAGAAGCTGATACAGCCGTTCAAAACACTGCGTTTTACGAAGGAAGGAACCTACAGCTACTACATTGCCGAGGACGCGGCGCTTCCGAAGGCATATAAAGATGTGAGCGAACGGTTCTCGTTCGATCCGTCCGTATACTTGTTTACAGTGCAGGTAAAACGAGATGAAAAAGGTGTCTGGTCTTCCGAGACAACACTGCGTAAAAAGAAAAACGCAGTTTCGGGAGATGATACTGCTGTAAATGCTGTGGATACGGACAAAGCCATATTTACCAATACATACACAAAACCCGCAAAGGCCGGTGATTCCGGCAACTCCGGAGGCCACACAGCAGGAACTGCCGCGGCGGGTGCACCCGCACCTGCTATAACATCGCAGGCAGGAGTGACGGCAGTGCCAGCGGCTCCGGCAGAACAGACAGTTGCAGCAGGGCAGGCGCGCAAGCCGGGGGCCACAGGAGATCATAGCCGGATCGGATTCTGGCTTGCATGCATGGCAGCATCGTCAGCGGCAATTGTAATGTATATTGTTGTAAGAAAGAAGAGATCCAGATAATCTGATCATAAAAAGGCAGGGCGCCGCATCGCATGGGTTCATGTGGTGCGGCGCCCTGCTATGTATCTGTGCGCGCGGAAGCATCGCCGGGCAGTCAGTCCGTATCATCGCGGCTTGCTTAGGCGCCTTGGGGCAGCCAGTCCGTGCCGGCGCGATTTGCTTCAATGCAATACAGGCCGGCCGGCGCATACTGCATAGGGAATTCAAGACAAAATCGCGCGGCGCGGCCGTATTGCCTGAAAATCGACGAAATCTATGCAATACGCGCCCGCGCGGCAAATCTGTCTTGAAGAATCTATGCAAAAGAGCAAGACGCGCCGCTATTGCATAGAACGCCGGAAGGAACCGCCGCGGGCCGCGCCCGCGCGGCAGCCTCACCCGAATGGATTCCAGAACCGGTTCCCGTCCGCAAACGTCAGCACCAGCGCTGCTACGCAGAACACAACCGTGAACACAATCACCAGATAATCTGCAAGACGCAGATCCTTATGCGCGTACCAGGTTCTCTTTTTCTTCTTGCCGAAGCCGCGCAGCTCCATGGCATTGCTCACGACATCAATCCGCTCCATGGTTGAGAACAATAGCGGAAAGATGATGCTCGAGGTACGCCGGATTCTGTCTGTGAGTTTCGCCTTTGCACTCATTTCGATGCCGCGCGCTTCCTGTGCGTTTTTGATTTTATGATATTCATCCTGAATATCCGGGATATAGCGCAGCGCGATCGCCACCGAATACGCAATCGAATACGGAATACCGACGCCGTTCATGGACGCCGCGAATTCCGAAGGATCTGTCGTTACCATAAAGATGAAGATCGCCGGCGTCACCGTGAAATATTTGATGACGACATTAAACAGATAGAAAAGCTCTTCCCGCGTCAGTACATGGCCGGGGAGGAATGGTGCGAGAATAGTTTTGCTCCCGTAAATTGCGCAGCCCTGATACGGAGACATTATGAAAATCGCGATGACGTTCAGAACCATGAAAAACATCACCAGCTTGAACACCGTACTGACCTGCTTCCACTCGGTTTTCGAGATCACAAAGATCGTAAGACTGATAATAATCATCGCGATCAGAACTCTTGTATCGTAGGTCAGCGCGCTTGTAATGCACCAGAGCAGGAAAAACAAAAGCTTCGTGACACCGGACAGACGGTGAATCCAGGTGTTCTTTTCTTTATAAGACAGGAGACGATTCATTGCTTTGCTCCTTCCGCTCGTTCGTAATCGATGAAACGTTCCGCAAATTCATCCGGTTTAAGACCGCATTTCACTGCCAGATCATACAAAGATGTCTTTTTAAGATAGGCGCGGTCCGCAGCCTTCTCGTCGGTCAGTACCTTTGCGGGGGTGGAATCCATAATCAGCTGACCGTCCGCGAGGACGATCGCCCTGTCGGTATATTCGAGCATCAGATGCATGTCATGCGTGATCATGAGGATGGTCAGGCCGAGCTGCTCGTTCAGCTGCTTTAAAAACTCCATGATGCCGGTATAATGACGATAATCCTGACCGGCCGTCGGCTCATCCAGAATCAGAATTTCAGGGTGCATGACGAGAATCGACGCAATGGAAACGCGCTTTTTCTGTCCGAAGCTGAGGGCATTTACCGGCCAGTTCCGCATCGGATACAGGCCGCAGATTTTGAGTGTCTCGTTCACACGCTCTGTTATCTCCGACTGCGGTACGCCGCGGACAGCAAGCCCGAGACCTACTTCCTCGAAAATCATGGCTTTACTGATCATCTGATTGGGGCTTTGCATGACAAAACCGATCTTTTCCCCTCGTTCCTTAATGGAAAGAGGGGAAATGTCCTGCCCGTTCAGAAGAATCTCGCCTCGGTCCGGCTTATGAAAACCGCAGATCAGCGAGGCGGTTGTGGATTTGCCGGCGCCGTTTTTACCGACAATGCTGACCATTTCCCCCTTGCGGATCATGAACGAGATATCGTTCAGCACAGGCTCGCCCGGCTGATAGGAAAAACTGATACCGCGAAGCTCGAGAGCCGCCGGATTTGTATTTGTCCGGACAGGCAGGGGAGCTGCGTGGAACCAGTTTTGCACCTGCTGCGTATAACGATCCACACGCATCGTCTCGATATGCTGCGGATGATCTTCGGGTGCGAGGCGGCAGCCGGCGTGCTTGAGCGCGGCAATATACAAAGGCTCCCGGACGCCGTGCGAAGGCAGGATGTCCGTGCAGAGCAGCTCGTCCGGACGCATGTCCGCGGCGATCCGCCCCTCGCTCATGACGATGATCCGGTCCACATCTTTATAAAGAACATCTTCCACACGGTGCTCGATGATCACAACCGTCACATTCTGAGATTTCCGGATGTCATCGATGAGAGCGATCGTGTGTTTGCCGGTCGCGGGATCAAGGTTTGCGAGCGGCTCGTCAAAAAGAAGCACTTTTACATCGTCAACGAGAACCCCGCCGAGCGAAACGCGCTGTTTCTGTCCGCCCGAGAGCTCGGAAGGCGAGTGGCGGAGAAAGTTTTTCATATCGACAATGTCCGCGACGCGGTCCACTTTGCGGAACATTTCATCCTGCGCGACCGCGTCATTTTCAAGAGCGAACGCGAGATCCTCCGCTACGGTCAGTCCGATGAACTGCCCGTCCGTATCCTGCAAAACAGTGCCGACAACCTTCGACATGCCAAAGACGCCCGCCTCTTTGGGATCAAGGCCGCCTACCCGGAGGGTCCCCTGCGTTTCCCCCGCGAAAGAACATGGAATCAGTGCGTTTATACAGTGCGCGAGCGTCGATTTTCCGCAGCCCGAAGGGCCGGTGATCAGGATTTTTTCACCGGGATAAATCTTCAGATTGATATCGGTGAGTGTCGGCTCTTTCTGCGAGCGGTATTTGAAAGAATAGTGGCTAAACTCGATGATCGGTTCCAAAGCGTGCGCCTTTCTGCTGAGAGTCTTTATTGGCAATAGTCAAATCATACCATATCCGCGGCAGAATTGGACAGTCTGCTGAATTTATCCGTAGCCTTCGGTACCGGAAAATGTTATCCTTTGGAATGTAACAGTTTCTTATCTTATGAGTGAGAGGAGTAAAGGAAATGAACAAGAAATTCGGCATTAAGGAAGTCGTCGCGATGGGCATTGGCACCGCGCTGTTTGTTGTGCTGACAGAAGTACAAATTCCGATCGGAATTCCGAACACATCCCTGCAGCCTCGTATGGCGGTTCTGGCGTTCCTGTCCGCAATTTTCGGACCGCTTGTCGGCGCGGTCATCGGCCTTTTGGGACACGCACTCGGCGATGCACTGTTCTATGGAAGCGTATGGTGGAGCTGGGTATTCCCGGAAGCGGTTGTCGGTATCGCGATCGGCGCATTTGCTAAGAAGTTCGCTGTCCGCGAGGGCGGTTTTGACAAGAAAAACATTGTGCTCTTCAACGTAGTACAGATAATCGCAAATGCACTCGCATGGATTCTGTGCGCGCCGGTGCTTGATATCCTCGTATACGCGGAACCTGCGAATAAAGTCTTTATTCAGGGCATTTTTGCTTTCCTTGGCAATATCATTATTATCGGTGTACTCGGAGCGCTCCTTCTTGCCGCGTATTCAAAGATGGCGGGCAAGAGCTCATCTCTTTCCAAAGAGGACTGACACCTCCCTGCGGGAACGAAGGCGACTTTTAGAGAGATCGCGGGCGCCTTCCGAAAAGGACGGCGGCACCTGAAAGAGAGGATAGAAGCGCTTGACTTTTGGACCAGCCTGAGTTAGTCTATACTAACAAAGAAAAGAAAGGAGTCACGCGTTATGCTTGCCAATATAATTATCATCGCCATTCTTGCCAGTCTTGTCACACTTGCGATCCGGAAGATTGTGAGAGACAAAAAGACCGGCACCGGTTCCTGCGGCTGTGGCTGCAGCAGTTGCCCTTCACACAGCTGCTGCCATTCATCCGAGATTCCGGAGAGATTCAAATTGAAGAAATAGTTTTACAGCGGGCGGTTCCTTCGGGAGCCGTCTGTTTTTTTAACGGGACCTTAACCTCTGTCCGGTGCCGCGTCTCTTGCCCGTGTGTTACAATAAGACAGATGAACAGAGAGTGAATAGAACCGGAAGGAAGAGACGATGGACGAAAACAGGTATCCTTTATTCAACAGAGTAAGACATGATCCTGATGTCAAGGTCTACATCAGTGAGCAGAATATCGCCATGAAAGCGCTTGGTTTCACAGAGCACTCGCAGGCACATGTCAAGGTTGTTGCCGACCGAACTGCGGAGATTCTCGAAGAGCTGGGCGATTCCGACCATACAATTGATCTCGCGCTGACCGCTGCGTGGCTGCACGATATCGGCAATATTGTGAACCGGAAAGATCACAGTCAGTCCGGCGCCATGATGGCATTCGAAATTCTGCGCGGCATGCAGGTTCCGGCGGAGGATGTCGCGAAGATTATCTGCGCGATCGGCAATCATGACGAGGGTACGGGCGTTCCGGTCAGCCGGATTTCGGCGGCTCTGATTCTGGCGGACAAGTCGGATGTCCGAAGGAGCCGCGTGCAGAACGAGGACTTTGCCTCGTTTGATATCCATGACCGCGTCAATTATTCCGTCACGCAGTCGCAGCTCAAGATCAACAAGAGCCATACGGCGATCAAGCTGAAGCTGGAGATCGACACCAAGTACGGAGAAATCGGGGAATTCCTGGAAATCTTCATGGAGCGGATGCTTCTTTGCAGAAGAGCCGCGGCCTATCTGCAGATGGAGTTTCATCTGATTATTAACGAGCAGACATTGTTTTGACAGGCGGACATTGATTTAACGGGCAGAGGCACCTGCCCGCACCGGGCAGAAGTGCCAGGCACTGCAAAATCTGGAGGATACTGCATGATCCGGATCGCGATTGTAGAAGATGAGCAGCTGTACGCGGACCAGCTGGCAGAATATATGGACCGCTTCATGAAGGAAACCGGCGAACAGATCCGGCTGACCTTTTTCCACGACGGAGAAGATATTGCGGTTTCGTATAAGCCGGAGTATGACATCATTCTGATGGACATTCAGATGCAGTTCATGGACGGGATGACAGCGGCCGAAAAGATCAGAGCGCTCGATCAGAAGGTCATCATCATGTTTATCACCAATATGATGCAATACGCGATCCGGGGCTATCAGGTGGACGCTCTTGATTATATCGTGAAGCCGGTCTCGTATTTCTCGTTCGCGCAGAAGCTGCAGCGGGCGATCAACCGCCTTCCGAAAGATGATGTGCACACGGTGACAGTGAACAGCGCCGCCGGCGTATACCGGATCATCGCAGAAGATATCTACTATATTGAAAGTGAAGGGCACAACCTGATTTTCCACACAAAAGGCGGAGACTACAGGGAGCGCGGAAAGATGCAGGACCGCGAGGAGGAGCTTGCGCCGGTTGGCTTTTTCCGCAGCAACAAAGGCTATCTCGTCAATCTGGACGCGGTGGACGGCGTGCAAGACGGGTGCTGTCTGGTGCACGGGCAGAAGCTTCTGATCGCGCGGGCCAGAAAGAACGAATTTCTGACAGCGCTCGCGCAGCATATGGGGTGAATATATGCAAAACAGAACCGGAGGAACAATCCCATGAATTCGGCAGAAATCTATACCGATATACCGAGATTATATACGGCGATCGCCGAGTGCGCGGCCTGTCTTTTATATTGCGTGGTTCTGCCGAGAAAGAAAAGGAAGCCGCTTGTGTTTATCGCGGCGACGGCATTCTTTTTTGCTGCGGATGCCTTCTGGCTGATCCTGACCGATGATGTGCCGGACGTTTTCTGGATTCCCTGTATGTTCGCGGCAATGGGACTGATGCTTCTGTACCTGCGTTACATGCTCGAGGGCGATTCCCGGAGCATTGTTTACACAATGCTGAAAGCGCTTCTGAT
>R21__coassemble_2293_pt1 | contig 11213 bp, 9 predicted proteins | sample R21__metabat2_low_PE_043 | metagenome-assembled genome bin R21
GATTTAAAAAAGGAAAAACAAGACCGCATGATCAATGCCGGCCTTAAAGTATTCGCACAGAACGGCTACCGCCATGCCAGCACCGACGAGATCGTTAAGGAGGCCGGCATCAGCAAAGGCCTGCTCTTTCATTACTTTGTCAGCAAGGCAGGCTACTATGCTTTCCTGTACGATTATATCACCCGCTTCACGATTCTGGAACTGACAAGTGAGATCAGGGATACAGCTATCGATTACTTTGACCTGCAGAAGGAAATTCTGGAGGTGGAAGCCGATCTGATGGAGCAATATCCGTTTCTTTTCCTGTTTCTGGAGTCCGTTAGGCTCGAGGATGATCCGGAGGGGCTTACGGTCCTTCTGGGGCAGGGGAAAAATGTGACGGCATATTATGATGAGATGCTTGGGGACGCTGACATTGCCGGCTATCTGCGCATTGATGACGCACAAAGTGTGTCGGATATCATCCATTTCGTCAAAACAGGCACCATGCGGGAAACCCTGACCGGCCGCAAGGGCAAGGTTTCGGATTATACGAAAAAGATGCAGGCTGTACTTTCGCAGCTGCGGCATCTTGCGAGCAACCTCTGATGCAGCGGAATCCGCACAGGGAAAACTCCTTATGCGGCGGAATCCACATAGAACGGGCTCTTGATAAAGCGGGCAGACAACCGGTTATGATGCCGGCTGTCTGCCCGCTTTGTTTCTACAGAATGCCGCACGCATTGCCTTGATTACCGGCAGACGTCCAGCAGTCTCCGCAGCCCGTCCCGGATCTCATCTTCCGTCAGTGCCGCATAGCCGATCATCCATGTCGGCGCATCGTACGGCAGTGGCAGCCCCGGAATACACTGTTCATATAACGGGTAGATTTTAATGCCCGCAGCCGCGGCCTCTCCGCACAACTCCCGTTCCCTGTCTATAATCCTGCTTTCCCTCGAATTCTGTCCGGGCGGCCGGTCCCTGCGGCCTGCAGACTCTTTCTGCGCTTCATCTGCGCTGAGCATTGTCCGTTCCCGCAGCAGAACGTGCAGGCCGGCGCCGCTGCCAAGTACAGCAAACCGCGATCTGCAGGGGGCGAGAAGGGAAAGCGCAAGGTCATGTTTTGCCTTATAGATTTTCCGCATCCTGTTCAGATAGCGTTCATAAAAACCGTCCCTGATAAACTCGTCCAGAATACTCTGATCAATCCGAGAAACAGTAGAGGAAAGGTAGCGGCAGGTTTCGTGATAACGGGACAGTAGCCTTACAGGAAGAATCATAAAACTGATACGGATTGCCGGGGCGATCGATTTGGAAAAGGTCCCGATATAGATGACATTTCCGTTTGTGTCGAGCGACTGCAGGGATTTTACAGGTCTTCCGGTATATTTGAACTCGGAATCGTAGTCGTCCTCAAGGATATAACGTTCCTGCCCGCCCTTTTCAGACTGCGCCCACTGCAGCAGTTCCGTCCGTCTCGGATAAGACATCCGTATGCCGCAGGGATACTGATGAGCTGGCATCACATAGGCCAGCGTGCAGTCCGTCTGAGACAGAGCGCGCACATCGATGCCGGCACTGTCCATCGGAACGGTCACGACTTCATATTCCATGGAATGAAAAATATGATACGCGCGCAGGTAAGTCGGATTCTCCATCGCGATCTTCCGGCTATCCCCGAGGATCTGGCGGAGAAGCATCAGAAGATAGTCGTTACCCGCGCCGATTATGATCTGCTGCGGCGAGCATTGAACGCCGCGTGAAAGATGCAGATGATGCGCAATCGTCCGGCGGAGCGGAAGGTCGCCCTGCGGATCTCCCCGCGTAAAAACATCCGCGTTCCCATACGCCATAATCCCGCGGACAATTCTTCTCCAGGTCGCATAAGGGAAAGATCGCATGTCGATGCTGCGGGGTGAAAAATCAATCAGCCCGCTCTCTTTTGCCGGCTGCGATGCTGAAACATCTGGCAGCTCACCGGCAGGCGGCAGGAGGTCCGCGATTTCGCAGACGTAAGCACCGCTCCCCCTCCGCAGCTCGATATATCCCTCTTCCGCAAGCATATCGTAAGCCAGCTGGGTTGTACTTCTGGAAATGTTCAGATAGGAAGCCAGAGATCTTGTCGAAGGGAGCTTCTCTCCTGCCGTAAGGCTTCCGCTTCTGATTTCACTGCGGATATAGTCGTAAATCTGCAGGTAGAGATGCTCCTTCTCCGACAAATTCAGTTGAATGTTCAGATCCATGAAGCAGTCACTTCTTCGGCAGTTTGAACGAGCTCTTCAAAGATACAATTCTGTTATAAACCGGTGCGCCGTCTTTCGAATCCTTGCAGTCAACGCAGAAGAAGCCGTTCCGGATGAACTGGAAACGGTCGAACGGCTTCACCTGAAGCAGCGCCGGTTCCACATACGCTCTGACTTCGGTCAGAGAGTGCGGATTCAGATTCAGCTCTCCGGTCTCCGGATCGTAAACGCCCTTTTCTTCGTCGATGATGTTTTCGTACAGTCTTGCAGTCACAGTTCCTGCATCAGCTGCGTTTACCCAGTGAATCGTTCCTTTCACCTTCCGGCCGTCCGGCGCGTCTCCGCCGCGCGTTGCAGGATCGTAGGTGCAGTGGATCACGGTTACTTTTCCTGTCTCATCGGTTTCATACGAAGTGCAGGTCACGAAGTACGCGTACATCAGACGCACTTCGTTGCCGGGATAAAGCCTTTTGTACTTCGGCACCGGCTCCGCCATGAAGTCATCGCGCTCAATGTAAAGCTCACGGCCAAATGTCAGTTTTCTGCTGCCGAGAGCTTCATTCTCAAGGTTGTTCGGCGCCTCCAGCTCTTCGCTCTGTCCCTGCGGATAATTGTCAATGACGAGCTTCACAGGATCGAGCACCGCCATCATCCGTGGTGCCTTCGGCTTCAGATCCTCACGGATGCAGTATTCCAGAGCCGCGTAGTCGTTGACTGCCTGACTCTTCGAAACACCTGCCATCTCGACGAACATTTTGATTGATTCCGGTGTGAAGCCACGGCGGCGAAGGCCCGAAATTGACACGATCCGGGGATCGTCCCAGCCGTCGACGATGTTCTGCTCGACAAGCTTCTTGATATAGCGCTTGCCGGTCACAATGTTGTTAAGATAGAGCTTTGCAAACTCGATCTGGCGGGGCGGCATTTCGAATTCCGCTTCCCGCACAACCCAGTCATAGAGCGGCCTGTGATCCTCGAATTCCAGTGTGCAGATCGAATGGGTGATATGCTCAATGCCATCCTCAATCGGATGCGCGAAATCATACATCGGATAAATGCACCACTTGTCGCCGGTTCTCTGGTGAGACAGGTGGGCAACGCGGTAAATGATCGGATCGCGCATGTTGATGTTGGGCGAGGCCATGTCAATTTTGGCGCGAAGTGTCTTTTCGCCGTCGGCAAACTCACCGTTCTTCATGCGTTCGTACAGATCCAGATTTTCTTCGTCGGATCGGTCCCTGTTCGGATCATTCCTGCCGGGCTCTGTCAGCGTGCCGCGATATTCCCGCATCTCATCCGCTGTCAGATCGGAGACGTAAGCGTGGCCCTTTCGGATGATTTTGACCGCGATCTCATACATCTTATCAAAATAATCGCTGGCATAATAAATCCTGTCCCCGAAATCCGCGCCAAGCCAGCGCACGTTGTCGATAATCGCATCGACGAATTCTGATTTTTCCTTGGTCGGATTTGTATCGTCAAAGCGCAGGTTGAACTTCCCGCCATACTCTTTGGCAAGGCCGTAGTTCAAGAGAATGCTCTTGGCGTGGCCGATATGAAGATAGCCGTTCGGTTCCGGCGGAAAACGTGTATGTACATGATCGTACACGCCCTCCGCAAGATCCTTGTCGATCTCCAGCTCGATGAAATTCTTGTTCTCTCCGTTCAGGGGCGCGGCAGTGCCGTTCTCGTCCCGCTTTACTGCATCTGTACTCATATTGTTCCTATGTTCTGATTATTTCTCGTCCATGCTGTAGTTCGGCGCTTCCTTCGTGATCTGAATGTCATGCGGATGGCTTTCGCGCAGCGACGCGGAAGTAATCTTCACGAATCTGGAATTCTCCTGCAGCTCTTTGATGTTGTGGGATCCGGTAAGGCCCATGCCGGAGCGGATGCCGCCCAGCATCTGGAAAACAGTATCCTCCACACTCCCTTTATACGCGACACGTCCTTCAACGCCTTCGGGGACAAGTTTCTTCGCGTTCTCCTGGAAGTAGCGGTCTTTGGAGCCGTTTTCCATCGCGGAGATCGAACCCATGCCGCGGTAAACCTTGTACTTTCTTCCCTGGTACAGCTCGGTAGCTCCCGGGGACTCCTCGCAGCCCGCAAAAAGCGAGCCCATCATGCAGACATTGCCGCCGGCTGCCAGAGCCTTGGTCATGTCGCCGGAATATTTAATACCACCATCCGCAATAACCGGAATGCCATATTCCTTTGCTACGCCGTACGCTTCCATAATCGCGGTCACCTGCGGAACACCGCACCCTGTTACGACACGGGTTGTGCAGATGGAGCCGGGTCCGATACCAACCTTGACCGCGTCCGCTCCGGCATCGATCAGGGCTTTGGCGCCTTCCGCCGTTGCCACGTTGCCGGCAATAACGTCCAGATCTGGATAGTGCTGTTTGATCATCGAAAGGCAGTGGAGCACGTTTTCCGAATGTCCATGCGAAGAATCCAGGACAATGATATCTACCGACGAATCTACCAGCGCCGCTACACGGTCCAGTACGTTCGCTGTGATACCGACTGCTGCGCCGCACAGAAGCCTTCCCTGCGCGTCCTTGGCGGCGTTCGGGTACTTGACTGTTTTTTCAATATCCTTGATCGTAATGAGGCCGACTAGGTTGTAATTGTCATCGACAAGCGGAAGCTTTTCCTTCTTGCTTCTTGCAAGAATTTTCTTGGCCTCTTCGAGCGTTGTCCCGGCCTTGGCCGTAACGAGATTATCCTTGGTCATGACCTCGCTGATCTTCTTCGTATAATCTTCTTCGAATTTCAGATCGCGGTTGGTGATAATGCCGACGAGCTTTCTGCCGACCGTGATCGGAACACCGGAAATTCGGAACTTGCGCATCAGATCCTCGGCATCCGCGAGCGTATGATCCGGAGAAAGGAAAAACGGATCCGTGATGACGCCGTTCTCCGACCTCTTGACGCGATCCACCATCTCTGCCTGTTCCTGAATGGACATGTTCTTGTGAATAATGCCGATGCCGCCCTGCCTTGCCATCGCGATTGCCATGCGGTCTTCTGTAACGGTGTCCATGCCTGCGCTCATCATCGGGATGTTGAGCCTGATTTTCTTTGTCAGGTTCGTGGAAACATCAACCTGATTGGGCACGACCGTCGAATAGGCGGGTACCAGCAGCACATCATCAAAAGTGATCGCTTCGCCGATAATCTTTGCCATAGAATTCTCCTCTCTTCGTTTTGCTGTATTGTCATTCTCTATTAAATAATTTGGTCACGCATAAGAAATGAGGCGGTCTGCTGTAAAAAGCTGCCGCCTGTCCTCCCGGGCCCGGTATCCTTTCAGACGGACGCGACTTTACGGGGTGCGAACGTCCGGACTGCCGTAAGGAGTTTGCGCGCTTCCGCACTTTCCGCAGGAAGCGTTAATATAAGTCTCGTATTGCCCGCAAGAAACAGATACCATGTGTCCTTCTTATTGTCTGTGTTCCCGTCCGAGTAATCCATGACGTTATCCTGACGGTTTTTCAGATACGCGATATCATCTGAATCCGCAGGAGCGAGCATTTCCATCTTTTCAAGGTCGTAGGTCGCAAGATGTTTTCTCCTGGATTTTTTCAGGATTCTCGCTATGCGGAGCTCTTTGTCCACGAGCGCGTACTCATAATCAACATATGTATAGAGATCCGCGAAATACGCGCCTGCCGCAGCCGCCACTCCCGGAATCAGCAGAATGAAGTTTCCGATGCCCAGCAGAATGCAGGCTGCGGAAACGGCGACAAGGATTGTCTTAACAGCAGAAAGCGCCTTGTTCTTCTGCCTTTTCGCAACTACTTCTATACAGCCGAAATCCAAAGCTGTCCCCTCCCCTAATTTATGAATTTGTACGGTTTTTGATAATAATATCCCAGAAGAAAGGATAATGCAAACCGAATTGCAGTGTCTTTATGGATCAGCGGCGGGCCTTCCGCGGCCTGCTCACTTATATAGATATTCAAGGAAACGGAGCGCGTTGTCTTTGTTTTTCCCCTGCGAAGCAAAGCCGAGTATTGCCACCGTCTCCGGATACAGTTCATTTTTCTGTATATAGGGCGCGTCGGTCACGATGATGCCAAGAGGCACCGGATCCTGCATTTTCGACGGGTCAGGTCTCTGAAAGCTGTCTTCCTTTTCATAAGCTGCTGCCGCCTTATAATCCGGCTTCGCGTTCACGGCATCGTCGGTTTCCGCGTAGGCTTGTCTTTCTTCCATGTCTTTACGGTCGACGTAATAGATGGTGTCTTTGTATCGGTCCAGTTCCTTCTGCGGCAGAACATCTCTCAGATCCGCAAACAGATTGGTATCCGAATAATAATAGAAATTGTAGGCATCGGCGATCATTACGTCAATGTCTCCGTTTGCTGCATATACGGTAATCTTCTCGACTGCCGCCATATCGTTCGAATTTGCGATTCCGCCCGGTGTCAGATAAGCGATATCGTCAATAATAACCTGCTGTTTCTTCTCGTCGAAGCCATTCTCTTCCATGAATTTTCCGGCTTCGGCATCGGTATTATACTGTGCGCCGGAAGCGTTGAGCATGAAGACATTCAGCACATTTTCTTTTCTGGTAACTGCCATGTTGATGATGTATGCGACAAGGAAAATCACGCAGGCCGCGGCGAACAGCCAACCTTTATAATACTCGAAGATATAGTCAAGATGCGCCCTGACTCCTTTTCCTTTCAGCTTGTTCCATTGCTTTCTGGCATTGCGCACGCGCTCGTTCAATCCTGTGTCCTCCCCGGAAATTCATCTGACATTTCCATGATAATTGATTCTGGGAGAAAAGCAACAATTCCCCTCATATTGCCTGAAAATCTCGTTTTTTCATGCAATATGAGGGGATGCTTGTAATTCGTCTTGAATTTTTCATGCAATGCCGGAAAATTCTTCGCTATTGCATGGATCTGTCGTGCGACGGATTTTGACCGCGGGCGGGCGCGGGCATTACAGCTGCGTCACAACGAAGATGTCATAAATCGCGCGGATCGCTGTCTCGAAGTCCCTGTTCTCCACACCGATGATGATATTGAGCTCGGAAGAGCCCTGATCAATCATACGGACATTGACATGCGCGTGCGCAAGTGCCGCGAAGATCCTGCCGGCCGTGCCGCGCTGCGCCTTCATGCCGCGGCCCACAACTGCGATGAGCGCCAGATCGGACTCGATTTCAATCGCGTCCGGATCCGCAAGCCGGTGAATCGTGGAGACGACCTGCTGCTCTTTGTCCATAAATTCCGACTCATGCACAACGACCGTCATGGTATCAATGCCGGAAGGCATGTGTTCGAAGGAAATTCCACTTTCCTCAAAGGCCTGCAGCACTTTTCTGCCAAAGCCAACCTCCGAGTTCATCATATCCTTGGAGATCAGGACCGCGCAGAAATCTTTCTTGCCCGCGATGCCGGTGATTGTGTAACCGGATTTCTGACAGGTACTTTCCACAATCCAGGTGCCGTCGTCTTCCGGCCGGTTCGTATTGCGGATGTTGATCGGAATTCCCTCTCTGCGGACAGGAAAAATCGCATCTTCATGCAAAACACCCGCGCCCATATAAGACAGCTCACGCAGTTCCTTGTAGGTGATCGTCTTGATTGCCGCCGGATTGTCCACAATTCTGGGATCCGCGACAAGGAAGCCCGAAACGTCCGTCCAGTTCTCGTACACATCCGCTCTGCAAGCGCCGGCAACAATCGAACCGGTGATATCGGAGCCGCCGCGGGAGAATGTTTTGACCCTGCCGTCAAAGCCCTGCCCGAAGAAACCGGGAATTACCGCCTTCTTCGCCTGCTGCAGCCGCTGTCCCAGAATCTGTTTTGTTTTGCGGGCATCCAGAGAGCCCTCTTCCGTAAAGAAGATCACTTCCGACGGATCGATGAATTCATATCCAAGGTACGCGGCCATCAGAATGCCGTTGAGATACTCGCCGCGGGAAGCCGTGTAATCCTTGTCCGGACTGGAGGCCAGGCTTTTTTCGATTTCAGCGAACTTGTCGTCAAGCGAAACGGTAAGGCCGATACCCTTGATGATCTCATTGTACCTGGAACGGATGTCATTGAGCGGATCGCGGAAGCTCTTCCCTTCCTTCGCCGCGTCATAACAGCGGTACAGCAGATCCGTCACCTTCGTGTCGCCGGAAAAGCGTTTGCCGGGAGCGGAAGGGACTACATATACGCGGGATTCATCCGCGCGGATGATATCGCCGACTTTGCGGAACTGTTTTGCGTCGGCAAGGGAGCTGCCGCCGAATTTAACTACTTTGATCATAATCTGATTCCCCGGAAAATTCTTCACAGAAGACGGATGCTGTGCTCATATGTGGAAAGCTCACGCACCTTCGACTCAAACGCGGCCGCGCTGATCATGGGCGTTACAAACGCGAACTCATCCGGCAGCTCATCATTTTCGACTTCCAGGATGCCGTCGCCAAAGAGCCTGCAGGCCTTCTCACGTTCACTCCTGCTGACGCGGACAAAGAACTGATTCATAACTTCCGAAGGATCCTCGAGTATCGCGTCCGTGTTTTTGAGGCCGATGTCGATGTTGCGGCCTCTGTTCTGGATGCACTCAATCACATCCGACACTACTGCGCTCGCCGTTGGCAGTTTGCCTGCGCCGCTGCCGTAGAACATCAGATCGCCGACCATGTTGCCGCGGACCAGAATCGCGTTGAAAACATCGCTCACGCTGTACAGCGGATGCCCCTTCGGCACCAGGTACGGCGCTGTGCGCACATAGACTTTATTTGTCTTCTGGTCATGATGGCAGACGCCCAGAAGCTTGACCGCGCGGCCGAGTCTTTCCGCATATGCAAAATCTTCACGGTCGATTTTTGTGATCCCTTCGCACGGAACCTGCTGGTACTTGACGTTTCCGCCGGTGACAAGAGAAGCCAGAATCGCAATTTTGCGGCAGGGATCATAACCTTCGATATCCGCTTCTGGATTTCTTTCCGCGAAGCCGTTCTCCTGCGCCTGCCGGAGCGCGGTTTCGAAGTCAAGGCCTTCCGTCTCCATCTTCGTCAGAATATAGTTCGTCGTGCCGTTCAGAATACCGATGACATCGGTAATGAATTCCTGGGAGAACGAAGTGCGCAGAGGACGCAGAATCGGGATGCCGCCGCCGACACTCGCCTCGAAAAGGTAGCTGCAGTTGTGCTGTTTTGCGATCACCGCAAGCTCTCCGCCGAGCGCGTCGACCAGTTCCTTGTTGGATGTGCAGACGCTCTTCCCGGCTTCAAGGGCCATCTTGGAGAATTCATAGGCAGGCTTCTTGCCCCCCATGGTTTCGCAGACGACCTCGACCTCCGGGTCATTAATAATGACATGGATGTCATGTACGACGCGGTCCGCGTACGGACTGTCCGGAAAATCGCGCAGATCCAGAATATATTTCACATGAATGCCGACCGGAAAATCCCGCCGGATGGCATCCTGATTTCTGTCTATGACTTCCGCTATGCCGCTGCCAACGGTGCCAAAACCCAGAATAGCTATCTCAACCATGTCAAAATCCCTGCCTTCCTGTAATTCTTAATTTGCGTACGCCGGGAAGCCGTTCAAGGCCGTCCAGCATCATGTTGGAAACATTGTCTGTGCCGCCGATGATCTGCACACTGATCGAAACATTGGCAATTCCGCTCATCGGAATGACTGATGAATCGTCAGGATATTCGCGCCGCCATCCGCAATGATCTTTAATATATCGCAGAGGACGCCCTGCTCATCGTTGATATCCATGGTGAGCGTCAATGTTTTACCGGCGATGCTGTCGTGAAATTCCTGAATATCATCTTTGAATTTATAATAAGAACTCCTGCTGATACCGATTCTGGAAGCCGCTTCTCCGACCGTTCTGACCTGGCCGCTTTCAAGAAGCTTATTGACCTCCACGACTTTCTGGAGGACTTCCGGTACCGCATTCTTCCGGATCAGATAATACTCTGTGCTCATGCGTGCCTCTGTTCCCTGTTCCTGTTTCATCATGACGGGCGGCAGATGCAAGTCTTTTTACGGCGGACATCTGTACGCTCATAGCGGATATCTTAACATTAATGGGCGGCGCGCGCAACCGGGAGTCTGTGTATTTGCGCAAATCCGTGAATATGTACAAACGATTCCGCCGGAGCTTTACTTTCTTACGTTAAAATGCTAAAATATGCCGTCGGAAGGTTTTCATGACAAGGGTTATCAGACAGGGAGACTGCATATGAATAAAAAGATCAGAACAGACGCCGTGGACCATCTTTTTGGCGCGGTCCTCGAGCTCAAGGATAAGGAAGAGTGTTACAAGTTCTTCGAGGACCTGTGCACCGTGAACGAGCTGCTGTCGCTTTCGCAGCGTTTTGAGGTTGCGACCATGCTGCGCGCGCACGAGACGTATCTGAAGATCGCCGAGGAAACCGGCGCTTCGACCGCTACGATCAGCCGCGTTAACCGCTCGCTCAATTACGGCAACGATGGATACGATATGGTACTGGACCGGATGGAAAATGAGAACACAGACAAACAAGCATAAGATCACTTTCGGAAAGGTGTTTTTCACCGGAGTACTGCTGTACCTGATAGCGGTACTCCCTTTTATTATTTATCACGGCGGATATTTCTTCTATTACGGCGACTATAACGTACAGCAGGTCCCGTTTTACATTCTCGCGACGCGGGCTGTGCGAAACGACATGCTGTTCTGGAATCCGAAGGTTGACCTCGGCTCGAGCATGGGCGGCTCCTTCGCGTTTTATCTGTGGGGCAGCCCGTTCTTCTGGCTGGCCTGCCTGTTTCCGGAGAAGGCGATCCCGTACATTCTTCCGTTTCTGATGTCGCTCAAGTACGGGACAGCGCTCACATGTTCTTTCGCATGGCTCCGCAGCCGCGTCAAAACAAACCGCGCCGCACTCCTCGGCGCCCTCCTGTACAGCTTTTCCGGCTTCAGCGCCTGCAACATCGTCTTCCAGCATTTTCATGAGGCGATCGCTTT
>R21__coassemble_2492_pt1 | contig 10476 bp, 8 predicted proteins | sample R21__metabat2_low_PE_043 | metagenome-assembled genome bin R21
GACTTATACAGCTTCTTCGGATTGCCGACTCTTCCCCAGCCCATCTCGGAAACATGGAGCAGGCCGTCAACGCCGCCAAGATCTACAAAAGCGCCAAAGTCTGTGACATTTCTGACCGTACCTTCAACAACATCACCGGGACGAAGGGAGGAAAGCAGCTCCTGTGCCTTTTTCTCCTTCTCCGCAACAAGAAGCTGCTTGCGGTTACCGATGATCCGTCTTCTTGAAGGATCAAACTCCGTGATTACAAAAGAAAGTTCCTTGCCCTGGAACTGGGTAAGATCTTTCACAAACGTGTCCGATACAAGGCTGGCCGGAATAAATACTCTCGCTCCGGAAACCTCGCAGACAACACCGCCCGAAAGAACCTGAACAACCGGTGCTGTAAGAACCGTCTTATTGTTGAATGCTTCTTCCAGCTCCTTGTTGGCTCTTTCCTGTGCCATCTTTCTGTAGGAAAGGGCAACCTGGCCTTCACCGTCATTAACCTTGATGACCTTCACCTGAAGCTTGTCGCCGGGATTCAGCTTCGTTGTAAGATCGAGTGTCTTGTCCGCAGAATACTCATCGCGCGTAAGAATGCCATCAGCCTTGTAGTTGATGTTCAGCACAGCCGCATCGGGCTTAACGTCGATAACGGTACCTTCGACCACCTCTCCTGTCTTAATCGATTTAAATGATGCTTCCAGCATCTGTTCAAAAGTCTGTTCTTCTGACATCTTTTTGAACCTCCTCTATAATATTGTTAGGGGTCGAAGCTCCCGCGGTAATTCCAATGAGTTTCTCGCTGCCGTTCAAATGCAGATCAAGGTCTTCCGCGGTCTGGATCAAATATGTCCTGTCGCAGACTTCCTTGCAGATCTCATACAATTTAGCCGTATTGGAACTGCTCTTTCCACCTATTACTATCATAATGTCCGCCTTCGAAGCGATTTCCCCGGCTTCGGTCTGCCTCTCACGCGTAGCATTACAGATAGTATTGTTAACAGTGACATTATATTGTCTCTGCTTCAAAATATCAACTAATTCTGAAAACTTGTTGCCATTAAATGTCGTCTGCGCAACAACGCACAGAGGAATGTTCTTATCACCGTCAAAACATTCCGCCTCCTGCTCATTTTCTATAATCGTCGCGGGTGTTTTGGACCAGCCGACATGTCCTTCGGCTTCTGCATGGCCATGATTGCCGATGATAATGATTTTCTTTCCGGCTGCGCTCTCCTTCTCGACAATTTCATGGATCCGTTTGACGAACGTGCAGGTTGTATCGATGCACCGTGCGCACGAGGCTTCGATCTTCTGCTGCAATTCTTTCGTCACGCCGTGCGAGCGGATGACGATTGTAGCATCCTTGCGGCCTTCAAGCTCCTCCGGCGTATGAATGACATCAACGCCTTTTCGCCGCAGATCTTCGACAACAACTTCATTGTGAATAATCGGCCCGTAAGTGTAAATCGGGCTTCCGTTTTCCGCTTCGTTATAGACCGCATCTACGGCTCTCTTTACGCCAAAACAAAACCCCGCCGTCCGCGCGGTAATCACTCGGGGGCGACCTTTTTTGTCGGCATACAGATTCAGTATTGCCTCGGCGACCTGTGAAATGCTCATTTCGGAGCTGTCAATTAAAACAGCGTCAGAAGCCTGCCGGAGAGGCCCCTTCTCACGGTGTGTGTCCCTGTAATCACGCTCCGCAATATCCTTTGCGATTGCCTCAAGATCCAGATCTTCACTGCTGACCTGCTTTCCGGCTTTGCGCTTTTCCAGATTCTCCAGATAGCGGCGTCGTGCCCTCACCTCCACGCTGGCTGTCAGAAACACTTTGATCTGCGCATCCGGAAGAACAACCGTTCCGATGTCGCGGCCATCCATGACAACATTTCCGGAAGAAGCAATCTTCTGCTGCAGTCGCACCATCTCTTCGCGAACCTGTGGAATCGCGCTTACAACACTTGCCATATTGCTGACTTCTTCGGTGCGGATATAAGGATTGACATTCTCTCCATTCAGCAGAACCACCTGCTGCCCGTTCTGATACTCCAGCCGGATATCCGCATCTTTCAGGCGGCTGCACACCTCCTGCCGAAAACTCTCAGCCACATCTTCGGCCGGTTTGGAAAGACCGCTCCGCAGCATATACAGCGCTGCTGCCCGGTACATCGCTCCGGTGTCCACATAGACAAAATCAAGTGTACGAGCAACTTTCCGCGCAATCGTGCTCTTGCCCGCTCCGGCTGGTCCGTCGATCGCGATATTGAAATTTTCTTTCATTTATCTATCCTTCCTCCAAAGCCGCCGCGCTGATCCCCGCGAGATGTCCGGTTGACCACGCAATCTGCAGGTTATAGCCTCCGGTAAAAGCGTCCAGATCAAGCACCTCGCCGGCAGCGTAAAGTCCCTTGATTTTTCTTGACTCCATTGTCGACGGATTAAATTCCCGTACACTGATGCCGCCCTTTGTGACAATCGCCTCCGTGAAACCGCGGGCGCCTGTCAGCGTAATCGGAAGGTCCTGTATCAGTACGGCGAGCTCTTCAATTTCCCGTTCATTGAGCGTTCGTGCCTTACGGAATTCGCCGCCTTCCGCCGATGACTTCACACGGATGCTGCCGCTCTCCTGTCCCGCGGCAAAAATCCGCGCGATCTCGAGCGCAAGCCTCTCCGGAAACAGCGGACGCAGCGCGTTCGAGAGTTCCCTGTCCGGCGTCTCCCGAAATTCCCTTTTCAGACGGCTCACCAGCTGATCTCTTGTAAGCGCAGGTTTCAGATTCAGGTACAGGATAAAGCCTTCCTCATATTTGTGAAAATCACATAGTGCAGACGCAGTCAGAATCAAAGGTCCGCTCAGGCCGAAATGCGTAAACAGCATCTCTCCAAATCCCTCATAGACCGGTCTCTTCCTTCGCGCCGTACCTTTTTTCTTCCTGCTGTCGGCGCCTGTATCCGATGTGCAGGCTGCATTCTTTTCTTCGGAGCTATCCCGGGGCAGGATTCTGACTCCGACATTTTTGAGCGACAACCCCTGCAGCTGCAGCGGCCAGGTTTCTTTTGTGACAAGAGGCACGAGAGAAGGTGCTGTCTCTGTTACCTGAAGCCCTAAACTGCGCGCAAAGCGCAGACCGTCGCCGGTGGAACCGGTCGATGGATAAGAAAGGCCTCCGGTGGCCAGAATTACCCGGTCACAGCTGACCCTGCGCCCGTCATCCAGAACAACGCCCTGCACACTTTCCGCCGCCAGAATATCCTTTACGCCACAGTGAAAAACAATTTTTACGCCGTTTTTTCTGCAATGGCGGACCAGTGCGTCTGTAACGTCAAACGCGTGATCGGAAAGCGGAAACGCTCTTCGTCCCCGCTCAACCTTCGTGGGGCATCCGTTCTCCTCCAGAAAACGGATCATCGCCTGCGCGTCAAAATCATACAGCGCACTGTATAAAAACTTGGGATTGCGGGGCACATTCTGGAAAAAGTCGGCGGCAGCACAGGCATTTGTAAAATTACAGCGTCCTTTACCGGTGATAAAGATCTTCTTCCCCGCTTTTTCATTATGCTCGTAAATCGTAACATCCGCACCGGCGTCCGAGGCCGCACACGCAGCCATAAGACCGGCTGCACCGGCACCGATGACGATAATTTTTGTTTTGCCCATAAAATGCGGTTTCTGCCCTTCTTCCGTCAACGTCCGGAAACGCTGCTCACATGGTCGCTGATCTGCTGCACGGTACTGCTGACTGTATAATTCTCGTCCCCGAAAAGAACCGAATGCAGCTTTTTAACATTATCCGTCAGGTGTACCGGTATGACACACGACTGATCGCCGATGTAGCCGACGGTGACCATACCATCAAACGGCATGCCGGTTGTCTCTGTAATATTGTATCTGGAAGCCTTCATCGCCATCGAAGCAATTTCTCCCATATTGAGAGAAGTGCGTATCTTGTCCGTCATATCGTTGGCAACCTTGAGCATCGTGACAGGTCCTGCTGCCTTCAGTTTCGCAAAAGCCTTCGAAAGGACTTCCTTCTGCCGCTGCGTCCTCTTAAAATCGCCACCGTCTGTATAACGGATTCTGCAGTAAGCTGTCGCCTGCAGTCCATTCAGTGTCTGCAGGCCGGTGTTCTGCACCGGCACATACTGCCTTCCCAGTTCCTGCGCCATCGTGGACTGATAATTATTCAGATGCTCGATCTCGTCAGGCTGTACGTCAATCTCAACGCCTCCGACCTCGTCAATCAGACTGGCAACGCCGTTAAAACCGACCGTCACGTAATCGTCGATATTCAGATCCAGATTCCGGTTCAGCATCGAGACGGCCTGATCGGGACCGCCGTAAGCATATGCCGCGTTCGCCTTCTGATACTTGCCGTCCCCGATATCCAGATAGGTATCTCTGTACAAAGATACCAGTTTGACATCACCTGTCGCATCATTGATCGAAGCGATGATCATGACATCGCTTCGGTTGTTGCCTTTATCCAGACTGTTGCTGACAGAGTCCAGGCCAAACAGCGCGATATTCGTATATCCGGCCATCGGTCCTGTCTGCTGACTCTTCTTAACCTCTTCGGAAACAAACTTTCTGACAGATCCCGCGTCAAACTTTTCCGAATGAAGGCCGCCGAACTTAGCCAGTACATACAGAACGGGGAGCAGGATAATCAGGATGAGAAGTGTCAGGAAGAAATTCCGGACCGGATGATGACGCTTCTGTCTGCGTTCCTGCTGTCTACGTTCCTGCTGTCGGCGTCCCTGCTGCCTGTATTCCTGCTGCCCGCGCTCCTGCCTCCGCTCCGGTCGTCTTTCCCGCGGCTGCCTTCTGGTGTCTCCTGCGCGCATATCTCTTTCCTCCTCGGCACTGCGTCTTACCGGTCTTCTGCGGGCAGGGGCTTTTCTCTTTTCTCTGCTTTCCGGAGCATCGTAGCTTTCCCCGTCGTAGCTTTCCCTGTATCCGGTCCGCTCTTCCTGCGCACGGCTGTCTTCTTCATACCAGTCTCCAGAATCTCTGCCGGTAGTATCCGCTCCTGCATAGTCACTGGCCGGTGCAGCACTGTCCGCCCGATGCCCCGAAGAAAGCATGCCGGCCTCCCGCAGCGCTTCTCTTACAACATCCGCCTCTCTTGGCATATCGGACGCATGCACTTCCATTTCCGCTGCAGGGATTTCTTCCGTTTCTTCGTCGTCAAATAAAAGACCGTCGTTATCTTTATCAAAGTCTTTATCCATATCGTTCCTCACAAATGATATCTCCTTGTACCTCTCCTGATAAAAGGATACTCCAAGGTCATAGTCAGAACCACATTATAGTACGGATTGAATGGAAATTCTCTGAAGAATTTATTAAGAAAGGGGCAGCGCGCATGAAAAGGATGATCCTGCGACTGCCGGATGACGAAAAAAGAGGAGCCGCTGCCGGCTCCCCTTTTTCGCATTGCCACGTCCTGATTACTTGTTGTAATTGACGATTTCAGCGAAATCAGCCTTCAGGGCTGCGCCGCCGATAAGACCGCCGTCAATATCCGGCTTTGCAAGCAGTTCCTTGCAGTTCGCGGGCTTCATGGAGCCGCCGTACTGAATACGGATCTTCTCTGCGGTATCAGAATCATAGATATCAGCGATTGTATCGCGGATTGCCTTGCAGACTTCTTCTGCCTGATCAGATGTCGCTGTTTTGCCGGTACCGATCGCCCAGATCGGCTCATACGCGATGACCATCGAAGCAGCCTGTTCCGCGGTAACTCCCTGCAGATCGGACTTGATCTGCAGACGGATCCAATCCAGTGTAACGCCTGCTTCTCTCTGCTCAAGTGTCTCGCCGCAGCACAGAATCGGTGTGAGTCCCTTCTCCAGAGCCTTGAGCACCTTTCTGTTCAGGAAAGCATCATCTTCCTTGTAATACTGTCTCCGTTCGGAATGTCCGATGATGACGTATTTAACGCCGGCGTCAAGCAGCATATCAGCGGAAATCTCGCCGGTGAACGCTCCTGCATCCTGATCGGAAATATTTTCCGCGCCAAGCTGTACATTGGAACCCTTAATTGCTTCCGCTACCGGAACGATATCAATCGCAGGTACGCAGTAAACGACTTCTGCATCCGCGTCCTTTACGAGAGGTGCGAGCAGCTCCACCAGTGCCTTTGCTTCACTCGGAGTCTTATTCATCTTCCAGTTGCCGGCAATGATTTTTCTTCTAGCCATTTCGTGATCTCCTTAATAGCGCAGCGCGAAAACGCGCTGCAGCTGTCTTTCGTTGTTTTGCAGTCTCAGTTCCTGTCATCCGCCGCATAAACGCCCGGCAGTTCCTTGCCCTCCAGGAATTCCAGAGATGCGCCGCCGCCGGTGGAAATGTGGGACATCTTGTCCGCATAGCCCAGCTGGTTTACAGCAGCCGCGCTGTCGCCGCCGCCGATAATCGTCGTAGCTTCGGTCTCTGCAAGCGCTGCAGCAACCGCCTTTGTGCCGGCTGCGAGAACAGGATTCTCGAATACGCCCATCGGTCCGTTCCAGACAACGGTCTTGGCGGATTTTACAGCTTCCTCATAAAGAGCGCGGGTCTTCGGTCCGATATCCATTCCCATCTTGTCAGCCGGAATCTTGTCGATATCAACAACTTCCGTAGCAATCGAAGCGTCATCGATCGGATCCGGGAAGTGATCCGTAATTACAGCATCTACAGGAAGAAGCAGCTTCTTGCCAAGCTTCTGTGCCTTTTCCATCATCTCCTTGCAGTAATCCAGCTTGGTGTCATCGCAAAGAGAAGTGCCGATTTCATATCCCTGTGCCTTCTCGAAAGTATAAGCCATACCGCCGCCGATAATCAGCGTGTCGCACTTCTCAAGAAGATTCGAGATAACATTCAGCTTATCCGCAACCTTTGCGCCGCCGAGGATGGCAACGAAAGGACGAACCGGGTTCTCAACGGCATTGCCGAGGAACTTGATTTCTTTCTGCATCAGATAGCCAACTGCGCAGTTGCCGCCCTTTTCGCGGATATATTTGGTAACGACGGAAACAGAAGCATGTGCTCTGTGCGCGGAGCCGAATGCATCGCATACATAATCATCCGCAAGGTCAGCCAGCTCCTTCGCGAATCCCTCGCCGGCATCCTGCGGCTTGGTCTCCTCTTTGCCTCTGAATCTGGTGTTCTGCAGGAGAATGACATCGCCGTCCTGCATCTCCTGAACTGCCTTTGTAGCAGCCTCGCCGGTTACATTGTAATCCGGAATGAACTTTACTTCCTTTCCAAGCTTTTCGGAAAGTCTTGCCGCAACAGGCGCAAGAGACTCGCCCTCGTTGGGGCCGTTCTTGACCTTTCCGAGGTGAGAGCACAGGATCACCTTTGCGCCCTCATCGATCAGCTTCTGAATTGTAGGAAGCGCCGCGACGATACGTGTATCGTCCGTAATCTTTCCCTCTTTCAAAGGAACGTTGAAATCGCATCTTACCAGAACTCTTCTGTGGGCTGCATTGAAATCATCCACAGTTTTTTTGTTTAATGCTGCCATAACCGGCCTCCTTCATCAAAACAATGAAGGCAGCGAAATCCCACGCTGCCTGTGGAAAACGAAAAACGAGGCCCGGGCCCACGAAAGGCACCGGACCTCGCAATCTGTTTCTTCAGTTAAAAACGATAAAACAATTCTGTCCCGAATTACTTGTTCAGCAGGGAACCGAAGTGCTTGATTGTTCTAACCATCTGGCTTGTATAGGAGTTCTCGTTGTCATACCAGGATACAACCTGAACCAGAGTCTTGTCGCCCATAGGCAGAACCTTTGTCTGTGTAGCGTCAAAGATGGAGCCTGCTGTGCTGTTGATGATATCAGAAGAAACGATCTCATCGGTATTGTACTCGAAGGATTCTGTCTCTTCAGCCTTCATCTGCGCGTTAACCTGATCAGCAGTTACCTTGCCGTTTACAACAGCGTCAAGGATCGTTGTGGAACCTGTCGCTGTAGGAACACGCTGTGCAGCGCCGTTGAGCTTGCCGTCAAGTTCGGGAAGAACAAGGCCGATTGCCTTTGCAGCTCCGGAGGAAGCGGGAACGATGTTCTGCGCTGCTGCTCTGGATCTTCTCTTGTTGCCCTTTCTCTGCGGTCCGTCGAGGATCATCTGATCGCCTGTGTAAGCGTGAACAGTTGTCATAAAGCCGGACTCGATCGGGCACAGATCATTCAGAGCCTTTGCCATAGGAGCAAGGCAGTTTGTTGTGCAGGATGCAGCGGAGATGATCTGATCATCTGCTGTCAGAGTCTCATGGTTTACATTGTAAACGATGGTCTTGAGGTCATTGCCTGCAGGAGCGGAAATAACAACGTGCTTAGCACCTGCATTGATGTGTGCCATAGCCTTGTCCTTGGATGTGTAGAAACCTGTGCACTCCAGAACTACATCGATGTCAAGATCCTTCCAGGGAAGGTCTGCCGCGTTCTTCTCAGCGTAGATTCTGATTTCCTTGCCATCAACGATGATGGAGTTCTCGGTAGCTTCTACCTTTCCATCATAACGGCCATGTGTTGTATCATACTTCAGAAGATATGCGAGCATATCAGGAGATGTAAGATCGTTGATCGCAACAACGTCATAGCCTTCAGCCTTGAACATCTGTCTGAAAGCAAGACGACCGATACGGCCAAATCCATTAATTGCTACTCTTACTGCCATGTCATTTTCCTCCTAAAAAGAAAGTTTCGTTTGGTATCCGACGGAGCATTCTCTGCGGCGATGTAAACAGGCGCAAAAAGATGCTTGTCAAATTTTTGTCAGCGTTTATAGTGTAACAACTAGGACGCGAAAATTCAAGATGCTTTCAGCAAAGTATTTGCGCCGGCGGGTTTTCGTTTTACAATGAAGCAGGCAGACAGGAGGTGGAGTATGCCGGTTATATCCGATTGTCACGTTCATACATCTTTTTCTGCGGACTGTGAGACGCCGATGGAACAGATGGTTCTCTCCGCAATACAAAAAGGTATTCAGACGCTCTGTTTTACCGAACATTATGATGAGGATTCTCCATTCATCAATGATCCGGAGGGGGAACGGCTTCGGTTTGTGTTCGATTTTGATGTGTATTATGAAGAACTGCAGAGAATGCGGGAAAAGTATAAAGACAGGATCCGGCTTCTGTGCGGCGCCGAGATCGGTATGCATCCGGCATGCCGCGACAGGATTCTCCGCTTTGCTGACCGGTATCATGATAAATTTGACTTTCTGATCGGATCAACGCACGCGGCAGACGGCCTTGATCCGTATTATCCGAGTTATTTTGAGGGTCGGAGTCTCGAAGACAGCTACCGTGCTTATTACCGCGCGTCGCTTTTAAACATCAGGACTTTTGACTTCTTCGATTCGTACGCCCATCTGGATTATGTACTCCGTTATGCGCCGCTGAATGCTGTCCCGCAGCATCCGCGCGCATACTGGAATACTTTGTTTGAGGGTGAAATCAGAGAAATTCTGGATATTCTCATAGAAAGAGGTCAGTCGCTCGAGCTGAATACGCAGGCCTTGTTCAAGGGCTTTCCGGATGCGAATCCGGACCGGACTGTCCTGGATCTGTATTGTAAGGAAGGCGGCACCCGGGTTACCGTCGGTTCTGACGCCCATGTGCCTGCCTGCGTCGGAGCAGGTTTTGACAGGGCACGGGCAACTCTGATCAATGCCGGAATCCGGTGTGTTACCGTTTACGAACACAGAGTGCCGCGCGCTTATGCTATCTGAAATCAGCTGCAGATAGTCCCGCCGCACAGGATGTGATCGCCGTCATAAAAGACAGCCGCCTGCCCCGGCGTGATCGCTCTGACCTTCTGATCAAAAACAGCGGTGATCTCATCCTCTCCGGTCTTTTCGATCGAGCAGGGAGCGGTCCGATGTCCATAGCGGATTTTTCCGGAAGCGCGCAGCCTCTGACCCGTTTCCATCCCGGGAACCGCCATGAAATTCAATCCGCGGCAGACAAGCCTGTCACCGAACACATCTTCGCTTTCGCCGATTGTCACGGTGTTGTTCTCCGCGTCAATACCGGTAACGAAAACAGGGTGTCCCATCGAGAGTCCGAGGTGTTTTCTCTGGCCGATCGTATAGTGCGTGATTCCCTTGTTCGGTCCGAGGTCCCTGCCGTTTTTGTCGACGAATCGGCCGGGCGCGGGCACACGGTCGCCGGCTGTGCGGTCAAGGTAGCCTGCATAGTCGTCATCCGCGACAAAACAGATCTCCTCGCTGTCCGGTTTTGCAGCGACCGGAAGGCCCTGTTCCTTCGCAATCTTCCTGACATCTTCCTTGTAATAATCGCCTACCGGCATCAGCGTATGCGCAAGCTGATCCTGCGTCAGCTTGTATAAAGCGTAGGTCTGATCTTTCGCCGCCGTCACGGAATTCCGAATCGTGTAACGCCCGTTCTCGAGCCGCAGAATCCGCGCGTAGTGGCCGGTCGCGATGTAGTCCGCACCGATTTCCCTCGCTTTCTTAAGGCGCGCTTCCCATTT
>R21__coassemble_2514_pt1 | contig 10384 bp, 6 predicted proteins | sample R21__metabat2_low_PE_043 | metagenome-assembled genome bin R21
AAAGCCGGTGGCGCACATCACGGCCTCGGCCTTGATGCGCGCGTTTTCCTCAAAAGTAGTGCCGTTTTCCTCGGGCTCCGCGAAGACTCCTGCCTCTTTCATGGAAAGAACCGTGATGTCCGGATCGGAAAGAATTTCCCTGATTTCATGGACTTTATTCTGATTTCCTGTCGCAAATATAATCTGTAATTTCAATACGCATTCCTCGTTTTGATCCGCGGTCGGCGGTGCCGGCTGCACTGGTGTTACTGGTCCTGCGGCCGGTGTCTTGGCGGCTTGGGCCCCGGAAACATATAGAAATAAGTTCTGATCATTCCGTTGTAAATTTTGCGGTTTTTGGCGGCGGAAAAGCCGAGCGCCCGCTCCGCGTCCGCATAGGAAGTGATCAGATACATCGACCAGGAATCGAGCGCCCGGAAGCGCTCTCCCAGCGTATGATAGAGCTCTGTGAGCTCTGTCTGCGTTTTGGCGCGAAGAAGCGGTTCTTCCGGCCGTGCGGAAGGATGCGCCCCTGCCGGATATTTTTCGCCGCCTCTGGTTCCGGATGTCAGCCGCTCGCCGTAAGGCGGGTTGGTGATGATAAATCCGTACTTCTTGGGATGGGAGAGCGCGCTGACCGGGCGGACCTGAAAATGAATCAGATCGGCGACACCGGCAAGCTTTGCGTTTTCTCTGGCTGCGGCGACAGCGTCCGGATCGATGTCAAAACCCTGCAGATCAGTTGATATGTCCGTATTGACTGCTTCTAATGCCTCCTGCCGGATCTCTTCCCAAAGTTTCTCCGGGATCAGATTGGTCCAGGACTGCGCGGTAAAGGAGCGGTTCATTCCCGGCGCAATTCCGGCGGAAATCATGGCAGCCTCGATCAGAAACGTGCCGCTGCCGCAGAAAGGATCAACGAGAATTCTGCCGGGCTTCCAGGGGGTCAGCATCAGAAGCCCTGCCGCGAGGTTTTCGGCAATCGGCGCCTTGACGGCGGCCTTCCGGTAGCCGCGTTTGTGCAGAGATTCGCCGGTGGTGTCAATCGCGGCGGTTACCTCATCCTTTTTCAGAAAGACCCGCACCGGGTATTCGGCGCCGTTTTCGGGAAAGCGCACCAGATGATAATGTTCGGACATCCGCCCGACCATCGCCTTTTTCATGATGGACTGAATGTCGGAAGGAGAGAAGAGCCGGCTTTTCACGGAGGCTGCCTTCGTCACCCAGAACTTCGCCTCGCGCGGCAGAAACGCCTCCCAGGGCAGTGCCTTTGTCTTTTCGAACAATTCGTCATACGTTTCCGCGTGGAATGACCCGACCTTTAACAGAACCCGCTCCGCGCTCCGCAGACCGATATTGGCGCGGACAATCGCCTCCGCGTCACCTGTAAAGGTCACACGTCCGTCTTCGACGGCGCTGATCTCGTAACCAAGATTATAAATTTCATCCTTCAAAACACTCTCGAGCCCGAAATGGCACGGAGCAATCAGCTCAAATTGCTGCATGGTATCCTCACTTCAAAGAATTGTTCCGCCGCGCCTTTTTACGCGGGGACCAAGCTCATTTTAACGCATGAGACGGGAAAAGCATACAAAGAATTGCGGACATAGAAAGGCAGTGCAAAACAAGCTTGTTTTGCACTGCCTCCGGAGATACAAACTATATGGATTGTTATACTTCGGGAATTAAACAAGACCCTGCGCAGACATTGCTTCCGCAACCTTCTGGAAACCGGCGATATTCGCGCCGACAACGAAGTCGCCCTCGTGACCATAAGTCTTTGCGGCGGTGGAAACCTTGCTGTAGATATCCTTCATGATATCTTCGAGCTTGTGATCCACTTCGTCAAAGCTCCAGGAGAGTCTCTCGGAGTTCTGGCTCATCTCAAGCGCGGATACGGCTACACCGCCTGCATTTGCAGCCTTGGCGGGCATGAACAGGAAGCCTTTTTCCTCGCGGGCTTTCTCGTACTCGTCAATTGCCTCCGCGTCTGAAGGCATGTTCGCGCCTTCACATACGCACCAGCAGCCGTTTTTGATCAGAGTTCTTGCGTCTTCACCGTTAATCTCATTCTGCGTCGCGCAGGGAAGAGCGATGTCGCAGGGAACGCTCCAGGGCTTCTGACCTTCAAAATACTGCGCGGTCGGAACCTTCTCGACATATTCCTTTATTCTTCCGCGGTGGCCCTGCTTGATATCAAAAACAACGTCGAGCTTTATTCCGTCGGGATCATATACATAACCGTTGGAATCGGAGCAGGTTACGCACTTCGCGCCCAGCTGCTCGGCCTTCTGAATCGCGTACTGCGCAACGTTGCCGGAACCGGAAACGACGATGGTCTTACCCTTCAGATCCCTGCCGGCACCCTTGACAACTTCGTTTGTGATATAGACAAGTCCGTAACCGGTTGCCTCTGTCCTTGCGAGAGAGCCGCCGAAGGTCAGGCCCTTGCCGGTCAGAACGCCTTCATACAAACCTGTGATTCTCTTATACTGACCGTAGAGATAGCCGATCTCACGTCCGCCGACGCCGATATCGCCTGCCGGTACATCGGTATCCTTGCCGATATACTTGCAAAGCTCTGTCATGAAGCTCTGGCAGAAACGCATAACTTCAGCATCGGATTTTCCCTTGGGATCGAAATCGGAACCGCCCTTGCCGCCACCGATCGGAAGACCGGTCAGACTGTTCTTGAAAATCTGTTCAAAGCCAAGGAATTTCAGAATGGACTGGTTAACGGAAGGATGGAAGCGCAGACCTCCCTTGTACGGTCCGATTGCCGAATTGAACTGCACTCTGTAACCGAGGTTAACCTGCGGCTTTCCCTGATCATCCACCCACGGAACGCGGAAAGTAATGATCCTTTCGGGCTCTACAAGTCTTTCGAGAAGAGCTGTGCTTCTGTACTTCTCCTCGTGAGCGCTTACGATCGGCTCCAGAGAATCCAGTACGCGTTTTGCGGCTTCCAGAAACTCGGGTTCATTCGGATGCTTGGCTTCAAGGCCGGCATACACTTCCTCAACATATGACATAGTTCCTTCCTCCTTGATCGTGATGACCTTTCTTCAAAGGTTTGTATAACTGTATACAAAAACATATTATATAGAATACGCTCTCAAAGAACAAGAAGCTTTTTAAAGAAGATGAATGCCGTTTTTCTCGCACTCTGCCGCAACCTCGTCCGGCCAGACAGAGCACTGGACTTCGCCGATATGCGCCTTGCGCAGGAAAAACATACAGATCCTCGACTGCCCGATGCCGCCGCCGATCGTGTAAGGCAGTTCACCGTTTAATACCGCTTTCTGGAACGGCAGCTGCGCGCGGTCTTCGCACCCTGCCTTCTTCAGCTGCTGCGCCAGAGACTTTTCGTCCACGCGGATACCCATCGAGGAAAGCTCCAGCGCGATGTCAAGCGGAGGATAATAAACAAGAATATCGGCATTGAGCGCCCAGTCATCATAGTCCGGCGCTCTGCCGTCATGCGGCTTCCCGTTTTCGAGCTGATCGCCGATCTGCATCAGACAGACGGCGCCCTTTGCCTGCGTAATATAGTATTCCCGCTCCTTGGGCGTGTTGTCCGGGAACATTTCCTCCAGCTCTTTCGTTGTTATGAAGAAAATGTCGTGCGGCAGAATCTCTTCAATATAATCGTAGCGGATGGACATGTACTTCTCTGTTTTGCGAAGAACCCGGTAGACGCTGCGGACGACATCCTGCAGCGTCTCCATGTTGCGGTCCTCCTTGCGGATGACCTTCTCCCAGTCCCACTGGTCAACATAGATCGAGTGTATATTGTCCGTGATTTCATCGCGGCGGATCGCGCTCATATCCGTGTAAAGGCCCTCGCCTACACCGAAGCCGTACTTTTTAAGAGCGTAGCGCTTCCACTTCGCGACAGACTTAACGACCTCGGCTTCCCGGCCGTTCTGCTCTTTTATATCAAACGCGACCGGGCGCTCCACACCGTTCAGATTGTCGTTGAGTCCGGATTTGGGATCAACGAACAGAGGAGCCGATACACGCAGAAGATTCAGACGCTCGGCCAGAAGATTCTGAAAGAAATCCTTGACAACTTTAATCGCCACCTGCGTTTCATGCAGGTTTAAAGCGGATTCATACCCTTTGGGAATGGTAAGATGTTCCATGTGCACCCTCGTTTCTAATACTGGTTTCCTGATAAACGGATCCGATACCTAACACATTAAATCGCATTTATATGCTGTTTTCAAGTCAAAACTGACGATAACGGGTCCTCCCCGCCAACCCTTCACGTCAAACATGAACAACGGTTTTATAAAACGTTAATTATTCTTGTCGAAAACACGGATTTACAAAGGAAAGAAAACATATATAATGTGAAACACGATTGAAAACCATTTCAATAAACGCGGGACGCTGGCGCTGCGGCGCGGGACAGACCTGCGTACAGAACTTCATGAAAGGAAGGACTGCATGAGAACAATCAGAAATATCAGACTGACTCCGGAACAGGCACCTGAATTTGTGCGTGCCGCGGCAGGCTGCAATTTTGACGTTGATATCGCGGGAAGCCACAGAACCCGCTGCACGGTTGACGCAAAATCCATACTCGGTGTCATGGGGCTGGACTTCAAGGATACACTTGTTGTTTCCTACAGCGGACACAGCGATGCTTTTGAGAAAAGACTCGGAGAATTTGCGGCAGCATTCTGAAGTTAATTACTGATGCGGGCAGAGCGGTTTCGCTGTACAATGTTCCTATGTACACGGAAATCACAATTTCGGTCCGGAATCTGGTGGAATTTCTGCTGCGCTCCGGCAACCTGGACAACCGAACTGCCGGCGCGCCGTCCGACGCGATGCTCGAAGGCTCGCGCATGCACCGGCAGATCCAGAAGTCTGCCGGCGAGGGATATCAGGCTGAAGTGCCTTTGAAGATCGCCTGGCAGTTTGATAAGAGAGTGGACGGCGAAAGACAGGGACAGACCGGCCGCCTTCCGGACAAAGAAGGCGGCGCTGCGCCTGCAAAGCCGTATCTTGACGACGCGACAGTTATTGTCGAGGGACGCGCGGACGGCATTTATTATGGCAGCATTCCGCAGCGGTTCCGCGAAGGTGATGCGGAATGCGCCTGGACCGTTGATGAAATCAAAACAACTTATCGTAAGCTCCGCGGCATGCGCAAACCTGAGCCGGTACATCTGGCGCAGGCAAAATGTTATGCCTACATGTACGCGGCAATTCATGATCTTGACCATATCAATATCCGGATGACCTATGTCAACCTGTTCAGCGGTACGATCCGGTATTTCTATGAGGCGCACACAATGGATTCACTGCGCGCCTTTTTCTCATCCCTGATGGAAGAATACCGCAAATGGGCGGAATACATGTTCATGTGGCAGCTGCGCAGGACGAAGTCGATCCGGGATCTGGCATTTCCGTTCCCTTACAGAAAAGGACAGAAGGAGCTGGCGTCTGACGTCTACCGCACGATTGTGCATGGACGCAAGCTCTTTCTTGAAGCGCCGACCGGCACCGGCAAAACAATCACAACCCTTTTTCCTGCCATCAAAGCCATGGGAGAGGGGAAGGCGGAGAAGATTTTCTATCTGACCGCCAAAACAGTCACGAGAGCGGGAACTGCCGGCACTATCGAGCTTCTGCGGTCGAAGGGGCTGCTCTTCAAGAGCATTGTTTTGACCGCGAAAGACAAAATCTGCGTACTGGACAAGCCGGACTGCAATCCGGATGCCTGTCCGCGGGCACAGGGGCATTTTGACCGCGTGAATGAAGCTATGTTTGATTTGTTGACTACAACGGATAACTATTCGCGGGAAAAGATAGAAAAGTGTGCGGAAAAGCATCAGGTATGTCCGTTCGAGCTGTCGCTGGACATGAGCCTTTTCGCGGATGCAGTGATCGGGGACTATAACTATGTTTTCGATCCGCATGTAAAGCTGAAGCGTTTTTTTACGGAGGGAAAAAAGCGGGATTATCTGTTTCTGATCGATGAGGCGCATAATCTCGTGGAACGTGGCCGGGACATGTTCAGCGCGTCGGTTGTGAAGGAAGATCTGCTTTCGGTGAGACGCCTTGTGACCGGTATCTATCCTTCGCTGGAGAAGAAGCTCTCGAAGGCTAACAAGGTTATGCTGGAATACCGGAAACGTACAGAGGAGGCAGACGGTTTTCTGGTGATGCCGGAAATCGACCGGCTCTCCGACGCGGTCCGCGAACTGGATCTGGAGCTCGGGAACATACTCGCACAGGAGCGGATTCAGCAGCAGAACGGACAGGCGCGGCAGGACCCGCTGCGGCAAAGGAAAAAAGCGGTTCATGACGACCTTTTAAACTTCTATTTTCAGATGGATCATTTTGTGCTGATTCTGGATAAGCGGGATCGGCATTACATGACATACGCTTTTTTTGAGGATGACGGTCAACAAGATGGAAAACAAAGCGGTGCCAGGGGAAAATTTATCGTCCGCATGTTCTGCGTCGATCCCGGGAAGAACCTGAAAGAGTGCATGGATCAGGGGCGCGCCACGATACTTTTCTCGGCGACATTTCTGCCGATCCAGTATTATAAGAAGCTTCTCGGCGGAACACCGGAGGATTATGAAGTGTACGCGGGATCGGTTTTTGATCCGCAGAAACGAGCGCTCTTTGTCATCAAGGACGTGACAAGCAGGTATAAGGAGCGCTCGCCCCGGCAATACGAAAAAATCGCGGACTGTATTCATTATTTTACCGGCCAGCGCCATGGCAACTATATGATTTTTTTTCCGTCGTATCAGTTCATGAAGTCAGTGGCGGATATTTTCGAGCGTAAATATCTTGGGATCGCGCCGCAGGAAGAAAACGCGGTGATACCGGCAGCCGGGAAAAGATCGGGACTGTTCGGCGGCACCCCTGTCTTTGAAAGCACGCAGTATACACAGCTGACACTGGCAGGCCTTTTCCCGGATCATTCGGTGCCGGCGGCGGATATTTCGTGCATCCGCCAGAGAAGCAGCATGAACGAGCTGCAAAGAGAACAGTTTCTGTCGATGTTTCAGGAGCCGCGCAGTGACAGAAGTCTTCTGGGGTTCTGCATTCTCGGTGGAATTTTCAGCGAGGGCATCGATCTTCGCGGGGATTCGCTGATCGGTGCCATGATTGTCGGGACCGGCCTTCCACAGGTTTCTCCGGAGAGGGAGCTTTTAAGGAAATACTTTGACGGGGCCGGAGAGTCCGGATTTGACTTCGCCTACCGTTTTCCGGGCATGAATAAGGTCCTGCAGGCCGCGGGACGGGTCATCCGGACAGCGGACGATGTCGGCGCGGTCGGGCTTCTTGATGAGCGGTTTGTTACGCCCGCTTACCGCCGCCTGTTTCCTCTTGAATGGGACAATGCGCGGGAAACAACGTCGGCGGAGCTGCCGGAACTGCTGGAAAAGTTCTGGAATGAGTGGCTCTGACAGAATGAATTCGACCGTTGACCGGAAAGTTTGTACTTTTCAGCTGCCCGGCGGGCATTTTCTTTGCTGAAACGTACTTCGAAATGCTACGAAAATGTGGATAACTCTGTGGAAACTGTGGATTTCGTGCGACGATTGACTCAAAAGTTTTATTTTTTGCGTGAAAATTCATGACTTCTAAAAAGAAATGACGTTGTCAGAATAGATTTACAATAACCCGGACAGTCAAATCGTTGACCGGAAGCGCAGCGGTGTGGAAACGCCTGTTTTACCTGTTGACCGGTCAAGAAAATGACTGCCGGGAACCATCCGTAGTATAATACTGGCTATATGTACAGGAGGTAAATACTATGTGGGCAGAAGAAAGCGTTATGTATCAGATTTATCCGCTCGGCATGTGCGGAGCGCCGTTCGAGAACGACGGCATTCCTGCGCACAGAATTTTGAAAGTGCTGGACTGGATTGACCATCTGCGGAAGCTCCATGTAAACGCGGTCTATTTCGGACCGGTATTCGAATCGGACACACATGGATACAATACAAGAGATTATAAGAAGATTGACACGAGACTGGGAACGAACGAAGACTTCAAAGCAGTCTGCGACGCATTGCACGCAGCCGGTATCCGGGTTTATCTGGACGGCGTCTTCAATCATGCCGGCCGGGGGTTCACGCAGTTTCAGGATGTTTTGAAGAACCGGGAGGGGTCTGCGTATAAAGACTGGTTCTACATCAACTTCGGCGGGAATGACGCCTTTAATGACGGCCTCTGGTATGAGGGCTGGGAAGGCAACTACGACCTTGTGAAGCTGAACCTTGACAATCCTGCCGTCTGCGATCATCTGATCGACGCCGTAAATTATTGGATTGATTATTTCGGCATTGACGGGCTTCGGCTTGATGTTGCGTACATGGTGAACCGGAACTTTTTGAAGCGTCTGCGCAGTTTTACGGACGCGAAGAAAAAGGACTTTTACCTGATAGGAGAGATCCTGGGCGGCGACTACCGGCAGATCATGAATGACGAAATGTGCCACAGTGTCACAAATTACGAATGCTACAAAGGCATGTATTCGAGCTTCAACAGCCTGAACATGTTTGAGATCGAGTATTCGCTGAACCGCCAGTTCGGCCAGGACCCATGGTGCCTGTACACCGGAAAGCATCTGATGAATTTCGTGGACAATCATGACGTCAACCGGATTGCGAGCACACTGACCTGCAAAGAGCATCTGAAGTTGATTTATGCGATGCTTTTCGGAATTCCCGGGATTCCGTGCGTTTATTATGGAAGCGAGTTCGGCGCGCAGGGACGCAAGGAAGACGAAGGGCATGACCTTGCTCTGCGGGCTGCCTTTGACAAGCCGCAGTGGAATGAGCTGACCGATTATATCGCGGCGCTCGCGAAAGCAAAGAGGGAATCCGAAGCGCTCAATTACGGCAGCTACCGGAAAGTGCTTCTGACAAACCGCCAGATCATTTTTGAAAGAAAAAGCGGGCATGAACGCGTGCTTGTGGCGATCAACGCGGACGCAGCCGATTATACCGCGCATTTTGACGCGGGGTGCGGGCAGGCGGTTGATCTCATTACCGGAAAGCCGCATGATTTTGGCGGCGGATCGCTTCTGCCGGCGTATTCTGCAAGCTACTGGAAAATGGAGCGGTGATGCCGCACGGCAACAGCGGAGCTGCTCTGGACACGGCTGGCAGGGGCGCCCCGGCCGGGCACAGACCGAAGACCAGCTGGATCGTATGGAGTACGCGGGGAGGCATCGGAACCGGACGCCGGCGATACTGCCATAGCCTGAAGCTATGACGAACCGATATGATTTTGTTGTTGACTTGCGGGCTGTTTTGCAATAGTATTCCTATAAATCAACTAGGCAATAGTTGAATATGTAAGGAAAGGAAAGCAAGGTCAGGAACCTGCCATGAGAGAACACGCAAATTCCGACAACAGAATGATCCGTTGTTCCGGAAACCGAATGTGCATGCGCTGCAGATCGGTTAAATAGTTGTGCGCGGGTCCGCGAGATCTTTTTACACAGAAGGAACTGTTTGTGTATAATGTGGAGCAGGTGCATAGAAAGATGTACCTGCTCTTTCTTTGTGTGAACGGCAGGGCGGTCCGGAAGAATCAGCCGCGCCGGAAGCGTCATACAGGAACAGGCAGGGGAAAGGAACACATGCCTATTATTGAAGTTAAAAATCTCTCCAAAACATTTGAGACCAAAGAAGGCAAAGTCGAGGCGCTCAAGGATATCAACCTTGCTGTGGAGCAGGGAGATATCTTCGGCATCATCGGAATGTCAGGCGCCGGCAAGAGTACACTGGTCCGCTGTCTGAATTATCTGGAAGTTCCGACGCAGGGAACGGTGACGGTCGAGGGGCAGGAACTCGGGAACCTGTCCGGAAAAGAGCTCCGGGACCTTCGGAGCAGCATTGGCATGATTTTCCAGAGCTTCAATCTTCTGATGCAGAGGAATGTGCTGGACAACGTTTGTTTTCCACTGCAGATTCACGGAATACAGAAGGCGGACGCGGTCAAACGCGCCAGAGAACTGCTGGTGACAGTCGGACTTTCGAATAAAGAGAAGGCGTATCCGGCCCAGCTTTCCGGCGGACAAAGGCAGAGAGTCGCGATCGCGAGAGCGCTTGCCTGCAATCCGAAAATTCTTCTGTGCGACGAGGCGACGAGCGCGCTCGATCCGCAGACAACACAGTCGATTCTGGACCTGCTCCGGAAAATCAACAAAGAGACAGGCATTACGATCATCATCATTACGCATCAGATGTCTGTTGTCCGTGAAATCTGCCGGCATGTGGCGATCGTCGAGAACGGCCGGATTGTTGAAGAGGGACTTGTAGAAGATATTTTCACGCACCCGAAGTCCAGAGCCGCAAGACAGCTGATTATCGAAGGCAAAGATCCGGACGAGTGGGAGAAGGAACAGGAAGAAATC
>R21__coassemble_2586_pt1 | contig 10121 bp, 16 predicted proteins | sample R21__metabat2_low_PE_043 | metagenome-assembled genome bin R21
GTCCTGTTCGATCACGGTATTCAGCAGTTCTCCGAGGATATACTGCTCCGTCATCGGCTTGGAAGCCAGATGAATCACCTTACCATTCCGGCGGGGAACCGCGATGCCGGCAATCAGGCAGCCAACCAGAACCAGAGCTGTCACGGACATGATCCGGTTCTGGTTTTTCGCTTTCTTCCCATGAAGGTTCATTCTCTTCTCTACAAAGCCAAGCAGAAAATCCACCACAAGAGCAAGAATCGCAATCAGAAGGCTTCCTGCAATCGTCATCGCCGCATTATTCGTTGTGATGCCACGTCCTTGATTTCCCGTAAAATCTCCAGACAGTTCTGTGCATCCATGCGTTTTCCCTCCTCATCTGCTCTATGTAAAGAATCAGAGAATCTGAAACATAGTGATCGAATCCGTTCATGGAACGATCCTGCAGCACTCCCTTAGGCATCATTTTCGCTCCATGCTTGTAATATAGTTTATTACATCAATTCTGTCAACCCTTACCCTGTCATTTTTCAAATATTCAGGTCATAATCGTGCTTCACGCAGGTTTCAGCCGATTCTGCTGTATTCTTCTTCATCAATAACCGGTTCAAGCCATTCTTTGGACGTATTCTCTCCAGGGGTCTCAAAGAAAACAAAAACCTGTAAGCCTCAACGCAAATGCCTACAGGTCATGCTTTTGAATTGTATCCCCCTCCAGTATCTGTTTGCCGGGCGCTATCCTCGTATCTCTCCATTCATTTCCTTATACCACTTTGTGATATTATCATCCACTGGAACAAGATCATGTTTCTCCAATGTCAGTTTCCGGTATCCTTTTGATTGCAGATAAGGATCTTCGCAGAAAGCAAAAGACTCTGCCATTTTTTCAAGCAGGTCATACGCGTGCTCGATGTCATCCAAAACTGCTTCCGCTGCAGTAGGATTTCTCAAAGTATTGACAATGTAGCTGATGCATTTATCGATCTGACGCTCTGTATGTTCCGGAATAGCGAGCTTATAAGCCATAATTCTCCCTCACATCAGACAATGCTTCTCGAGCCGATCTGGTTTTTCCGCCTCTAATCTCATTTTCGGATATCTCCAGCTCACGGTAGAGCTGCTCCTTCTGATGCATCTCCTCGAAGGCCTCCATGCTCATCAGTACCATATCGCCATATCCATTCTTTGTTACAAAAATAGGATCAGAACTCTTATGGCACATTTCGGAAACTTTTGCTGTATCTTTTAAATCTTTAATAGGAATGATCTGCGGCATGTAATCACCTCTCGTTTCTCACTAATAATGTCTTATTTATACCATAATTATGGGTTCCTCGCAACGCTGTCTGCAACACTGATAAACTTCAAATTGGCATAAAACAAAAGGCAGCTGACGTAAAAGCCACTGCCATGTCAACCCTGATTCTTTATCAATTCAGAAATAATGTTTTTATGAAATGCTTTACATCTGCCCCGCTTTCTATATATCGCAGCAGGATTTCAGCACAGGCGTGACTGTCGCTCGATGCCGCATTGTGAGCCACAAGCAGTCCGTCAGACACCATTGGTTCTATCTGCTTCCAGATTTCCGGAAAAACAGGAGCATTCCGCACTGTTTTCCCGCTGATCCCCGTAAGGCGCGTATTAAAAGAATCGAATTGGCTTTCCGGATTGACCAGAGAATAATATTCATCGGCAATTTTCCCATCTTCTATTACCGTAATTCCGATTGCGCTCATCCGGTTGTTCATTCGGCGCCATGGATCTTTTATATTGCAGTATATTTTTCGTCCGTGTCCGTAAAAATGTGTAATGATGATTGTTGTAATTGATATATAATTCACAATAGGTATTCAAGAGACAAAGGAGCTTTCACCATGAAAATCATGTTCTACGCGCTTCGTCCTTTCGACGAGCTTGCTTATGCAGAAAAATTCAGTAAGGAATACGGTATCGATTTCGCATGGACAGCAGAGTACCCGACAAAGGAAAATCTGCATCTGGCAGAAGGCTGTGATGCCATCTGTACGACGCCCTGTGATATAAGTGCGCCGTTCGTGGATGCTTTTGCAGATATGGGCGTGCGCTACCTGCCCTGCAGATCAATCGGCTACGACCACATAGACCTCACGGAATCAAAGAATCGCGGGCTGAAGGTTTCTGCGGGCAGATATGCTCCCAATGGCGTTGCCAACTATGCCCTCATGATGATGCTCATGCTCCTGCGCAAGATGATTCCGATCATGAAACGCGCTTCCGTACAGGATTACCAGCTCAAAGGCAAGATGGGGCACGATATCTCCAACTGTACCGTTGGTGTCATTGGCACCGGGCGCATTGGCAGGACACTGATTCGCTCTCTTTCCGGTTTCGGATGCAGAATTCTCGCCTACGATCTCTACCCGAATGACGAGGTGCGCAAATATGCCGAATACGTATCTGTAGATGAACTACTGGCACAGTCCGACATCATCTCGCTTCACGCGCCGGCAACAAAGGAAAACTATCACATGGTAAACCGCGACGTTCTCGCCAAATGCAGGGACGGCGTTATCATCATCAATGCCGCGCGCGGCTCTCTCATTGACACCGGCGCTCTGATCGACGCCCTGGAGACCGGCAAAGTCGGCGGTGCCGGACTCGATGTCCTCGAAAACGAGAACGGTCTCTACTACTACAACCGCGAGGGCGATGTCATCCGGAACGATGAGATGAGCATCCTCCGCTCCTTCCCGAATGTTATCGTATCCCCCCACACCGCTTTCTACACTGACGACGCCGTGGAATCCATGATCAGGAGCGCCTATGAGAGCGTTGATTGTTGGAGCAAGGGGAAGGAAAATCCATATGAAGTGAAACTCTGATGACGACCAGCGCAGCACATCGTGGGTAAGGCAGAGGTTTTTTGCAGTTTCTCCACCCTGTTCAGTTCTTCTTATCTTTTCTTCCTGTGCGTAAACGCCTCCAGAATATCCTTTACATAGGAGCCCAGCCCGCCGGGATTCTGGATCCGGACGATTGCGTAGAACATCTGCGGTGTCGGGATTTTCGGAAGAAAGACGTAGTACTCGGGCAGCCACTCATATGGATTATATTTTTCCTTCGCGCGGTAGAGATCCTTGAAGCCATAGCAGGAATTCAGCTTCTCGTAAACAAGGCGCAGCATTTTCTCCACGCCGTTCTGGCGCAAGGCAGGTTCTGTGCTCTCTTCCTCTGATAATCCCGCAAGCGGCGCATTGCCAAGACTTGCCCACTCGCAGCCCTCCGACAGGAACACCTGAAAGGCATCGTACATGATCTTTTCCATGATGCCACCGGGTGCGTCTTTTGCGCGCCTTGTCACATCTGCCATATATCCCGTTCCGTGCAGAAAAGGCACATAGACGATATAGCCCTCCATTTTCCCCTCGGCATTGACCGCGTAGAAATATCTCCTGTCAAACGGCTGGTCGAATGACGGCGTCCCCATCGTAAACGTCAGAAGACCACTCTTCTTCTCCTGCAGCCATTCATCTGTGATCCGGTTGAAGTTCTTCTCAATCTCCAGATCCCTCTTTTCCTGCGGTCTGTACTCCTTTACAACTATACCCGCCTTCATCGCATGATTGATGTTCATGCGCATCTTGGCGCCCTTTTTCCCGGCAATGCTGTATTCCGATAGTTTGAATCTCGCCTCCTCGCCGCACTTCGCCGTGCCAAATCCCTGTCGCCTATACTCATCGAGGAACATATCCGTCACGCTCAGAAAGAAAATATTGTGCGCGCTCCGCATGCAGAAGTCCCTGAATTCCCGCAGAAGCGCCGGAAAATCCGCCGGCGCGCAGATGGGATCTCCGTTGACGACAATCGTATCTCCCACAATGCCATAGGGGATCACCCCATCCACTGTGCTGCCAAAATACAGAAGTTTATCCTTCTCCAGCGTAAGATACGAGCACGGGTTCTGCCCGTAGTCATGCAGAAGTGTCCTTGCATGCTGCAGATCCTGTCCGCTCGTCTTTCTGGACGAGAATCCCGGCTGAAGAACCAGGAAAATAATGATGATAAAGCACGCCCATGTAAAGTGCAGAATCAGGCTCTCAAACCGCCACATGCCTGCACTCTCTCCCGCAAAGGGTCCCCCTCCGAACAGAAGAAGGATGGTGGAGAGAACGCTGTCCGCCATGGCATGCAGGTCGGCAGCGCCATTTTTGTCTAGGAAATGATAAGTCACCGCGGCATTCAGAAAAACAGCCACACCGGCTGCACCAGCAATCGCCGCTGCCCTCTTCACTGACAGCTTCTCCGACGGCACGCAGAAATCTTTTCGGCAGCACCAGAAGCCAATGACCATGACAGCGTTAACGGCAAGAATCAGTGCAGAGAGCGGATGATCCGCCCTTCCAAAGAGCAGCAGGAGCAGGCTCATGAAATTTGCGCCTATCGTCACATTCAGCGCCGCCCGTTTTCTTCTGCGCAGCTGAACGCTGACGACGAGATTCACAATAGAAAAAAGACGCTGCTCCATTCTGCCCAGAATATAGAACAGTCCGATATCCCCCGACGGCACCGCCATAAAACTCTCTATGAGCAGCACTACCGCAAAAATAATCTGACAGACAATAAGCATGTTCTCAAAGCGGATTCTTGCCAATGTCCACTTTCCTGTTGTGTACTGCATTTTTCCTCCGTGCATTTCTGCCGTTTCTGCGCTACGATATAGCCGTCAGAAAGGTCGTGACTGCAATAATGGCTCTCTATCAGCGGGCATTATACTACACCGTATCAGACGGGTCAAAAATATACTGTATGGAGACAGGAAATCCCCGGGGCTTCCCTGTCGTTCTGCTGCACGGGAATGCGATGGACGGCAGTTATTTTCAAAGCGCTGTAAAAATACTGACCAGCCCGGATCGCTCCTCCCGTCAGAATCAGGATCCATCCCATTGCAGGTATCTTCTGATCGACAGCAGAGAACACGGAAAATCCATCTCCGGCAGAAGCGGCACGAAAGCCAGTCCAAAGCTCAATTTTGTCCTCATGGCGCAGGATCTTGAAGATGTCCTGCAGCAGCTGGAGATCAAAAAATGCGTTCTCGCCGGACACAGCGACGGCGCCAATCTCGCAATGGTCTACGCAAGCCGGTACCCCGCGCGGGTCGGTGGACTTCTGCTCAATTCAGGAAATCTGAACGTCAGGGATCTGAAATGGTATGTGCGTGCCACCATCCACGCCCGGTACACAGCCCTTTGCGCACTGAGCATCCTGTTCCATCCATGCCGCAGGATGGCCGCTGTGACTGGCCTCATGCTCCACGATCTGCCTGTGACAAAAGCGCAGCTGGCCGGAATTGATGTGCCCGTCTGGGTACTGACCGGCGAACACGACATCATAGGGCGTGCCGCCACAGAACAGCTCGCACAGCTCTTCCCGCGCTGCAGACTCATCATTCATAAAAATACCGGACATGACCTGCCGATTCAGGATCCCGCCTTTTTTGCAGGACTCATTCAGCATCTGGTAAGAGAAATTGCGTGAGATAGATTGGAGTGGTAATTGGTAATTGTCCGGCATCTTTGAACACACCTATCAGAGAGAGCCGGACGTTCCCGGGATTTGGTGCTATACTGCCGCAGGCAGAAAAAATAAGAAAGTGTTAACACAACAAGGGGGCATTATGTCCAAAATTGATTCCTCCGCCTTCATCGCAGAGGGCGCTAAGGTTCTGAAGGATGTGACAATTGGAAAGAACAGCAGTGTGTGGTTCAATACTACCATTCGGGGTGATCAGCCGATCACGATCGGCGACAACACGAATATTCAGGACAACTCCTGCCTGCACATTGATCTCCCCTATCCCATGCGCATAGGAAACGGTGTGACCATCGGGCATGGCTGTATCATCCACGGCTGCATCATCGATGATGATTCTCTCATCGGAATGGGCTCCATCATTATGAACGGTGCTCATATTGGGAAAGAGTGCCTAATCGGCGCCGGAACACTCATCACACAGAATACAGTCATTCCGGACCGCAGTCTTGTTTTCGGCAGACCCGGGAAGGTGATCCGCTCCGTTACAGACGACGAGATCGCCTTTATGCGCCAGAATGCACAGCATTACGCAGAGGAGGGAAAGCAATATAAGGCAGAGGGATACGAGAAGAAATAAACACCTGTATTGCAAAAATGCCGGCCGGCAGATTGACTCTTTATCTTCATAGACACCCCCAATCTCACCTGATCAGCCGTTCTGCCGCGAAGACAGCCAGGACTCCGCAGACAAGACTCAGAATGACATACAGCATGGCGATCCCGGTGCTCCCCTTCTCCAGAATTCCTTCCGTCTCCAGGGCAAAGGAAGAAAATGTGGTAAAGCCTCCGCAAATGCCGACCTTTAAGAACAGCACTGCCTTGGGACTCATTGCATTCCTTGCAGCAAGAGCGGCCACCAGGCCAATGGCAAAGGATCCGATGACATTGATCATGAATGTCTTTATCGGGAATCCATTTTCCGGATGAACGGGCAGCAAGGTGATCAGATACCTGCAGATTGCTCCGACTGCTCCGCCAAACCCAACAATAATAATGTTCATATTCGTCCGTTTCCTATTCGTACAACCGTCAGGCATAGAACATATCCATTACTCCGAGATCCGATAATGGGCGACCAGATCATCTCGTTTCTCCAGTATGTCCTCTTCATAGGATACCTGATGCGGAGAATTATGATGGATCACATAAGGAACGCCGTCCTTATTTCTTCGATCTGAAACAACTCCTATGTGATTTTTAAAAATAACGATGTCACCGCCCTGCCACTCTTCGATGTCAGAGAGATCGGTGGTCAGGCTGACCGCATTGTTTTTAAACCAGACCTTCAGGTTCTGCACCCTCCGGAAATCAATGTTCTTATCGGGATTCTCGATGTTGTAATCACCCGGATGCGCTTTGATATCCTCATCGACTAATTCCATGAGGTCATATCCGGCGCCTCTCATCGCAAAGGCCACGACATCTGTGCATACCCCATAGCCGTCATTGGGATAGCCGGTGCTGTAATATTTACTCTTGTACCGCGGCTGCGTACTGACATACGCCAATGCACCCTGCAGGATATCCATCTGATCGTCGATCCCGTCTCCGTCTTTATCTACTGCACTATGGAACTGCGGGACCTGCGTTTGGTACAGATCAGGCAGTCTCTTTGCAGATGTCCACTGATGATGAGGTAGGAAGAACACACTTACCAAGAGAAGAGCGGCCAATAGCGCAATAAGGCAAATCATTCTTTTTCTGTTGATCTTCTTCATAAATTCTGATTGTCAGCTACACCCGGCTTTCTTTCCGGGAATTCCCGTGCGGATGAAAACAAATTCCATATCGGACGAGCGATCGGCATCAAAATGATAGCCGCTCCAGTTGAACGCTTTGATCTGCTCCGGCTCTTCAGCGTGGATGCCGGCCATAAAGCGCACCATCTCTCCCCTTGCCATTTTGGCATAGACGCCCTTCTGAACGATCTTATTGTCCTCCGGCTCACCGAAGATGCAGGTGATGAAGCGATCGTCCGGCTGCAGATATTTTTCCAAACATCTGGAATACTCCTTCGATGCCAGATTGATGATGATCCCGCTATCGTCCCGCGCTTTCTGATAAAGGCTGCCGCCCCAGAAGTCGTACAGATTCTTATAATCGTCGAATGACACCTTTGCCTGCATTTCCAAGCGGTACGGCACCACTCCATCCATCGGCTTTAAGACACCGTAAAAACCGGACAGGATGCGCAGATGCTCCTGCACATACTCGTACTGGCCATCCTCGAACACGGCCGGAGCCATGTAGGTGTACTGGATACCGTCATAGGCAAGGAGCGCCGGCGTAAGATTCTTGTGCAGATCCATCTGTGCAAACCGATCTGCGTTCTGCCGGGCAATTTTGTCATTACAGGCCCAGAGCGCCTTCTGCTGCTCATAGGGGAGAGCGCTGATCCAGTCTTTGAGCATTTCCGTCTTATCCAGAAATACCGGGAGCTCTGTACAGGCGAAGGAATCCGTGTCCACCCGCATCTGCTTTGCCGGGGAGATAATGATCCTCATGACAGCTCACCCAGCATCTGTGCGGGATTGTCGGCGGCCTTTACCTTATCGAAAGCCTTCACGATGATGCCATTCTCATCGATCAGATAGGTCGTCCGGACAACGCCCATCGAGACTTTTCCGTAGTTTTTCTTCTCCTTCCAGACATCGTATGCCTGGATCACTTTCTTTTCAGGGTCCGAGAGCAGTGTAAAGGGAAGCCCATATTTCTCCTCAAATTTCTTATGAGAAGCCACACTGTCCTTGCTGACACCGAGCACGACCGCGCCCTTCTCCCGGAACTGCGGATATAGCTCACCAAACCCGCATGCCTGCTTCGTACAGCCCGCCGTCATGTCCTTCGGATAAAAGTACAGAATTACCTTCTGGCCCCGGTAATCCGAAAGGCTGTGCATCTCTCCGTTCTGGTCCGGCAGGGTGAAATCCGGTGCTTTTGTTCCAACTGTCAGCATCTCACGTTCCTCCTTTTATCATCAAAATCCGCTTTTCTAAGGACATTTTCAATTTCCGGAAGGGTGTAGCCCAGAAGGGTATCTCCTTTGGGATCTGTCCGCACATAGATAAATCCCAGCTTCTCCTGCACGCGCTTTGATCTCTCATTGCCTTCGTAATAGCAGCACCATACGGCGTTGCTGTTTAGGTCTTCAAATGCATGACGGAGAAGCCTCTCTCCGGCCTCCGTTGCATAACCGTTGCCCCAGAATTGCCTTCCGATCCAGTAGCCAAGCTCCGGCTCGTCTTGTTTCTCTGAACATGAATCCTTTCCCATCTTTAATCCTGCGCTGCCAATCAACCTGTTGTCTTCCTTCCAGATCAGCGCATATGTTTCCGGCGTCTGCAGGACATTACGGATAATCTGCAGGCTGTCTTCCACCGATTTATGTGGCGGCCATCCAGCTGACGGCCCGATCTGCGGATCACTCGCAAGCGCGTATAAATCGGCGGCATCATTTTCTTCCCAAGATCTGAGAATGAGACGCTTGGTTGTCATTTCCATAGGCACATCCTTTTCTTACTTCTTCACCACGATTGTCAACATGACCAGAATTTCCATTATTTTATAGCTGCATGATCAATCAGAATGATGTTCTCCGCACCAGTGCGCGATTTCTGCAATCAGATCGAGCGGAAGGTTCTCTCCATAGGGAATCTGCACTGCCCCTTTGCTGAACTTCAGGCCGCGTTTCGTGAATTGGTGCGCAAAATGCTCCACTGCCCTAGGTCCCGGATAGATGCCGATATGCTTCTTTGCCGCCGCGAAATGGATGAGGTTATGCCCCTTCCACCATGTAGGCATTGACCAGGAAATCCGCTCTCCTGCTTCGGGAAGCTCCTTCCGGATCGTATCCCGCACGGCACACAGATTGTCTTTTCGCGCCGGATCCTGTCTTTCAATATATTCGTCAATCGGATTCGTCGAGGTCATATGATAATCCCCTCCAGATGATCGCACTCATGCTGGATGATCTGCGCGGTCCAGCCGGTAAATTTCTGAACATGCTTCTTCATGTCCTGATCCTGGTATTCCAGCTCAATTTCACGGAACCTCTTTGTCTTCCGTGTTCCTGTCAGAGAAAGGCAGCCCTCTTCTGTTTCGAATGGTCCACTCTTCTTCAAAATGACCGGATTCAGCATTGCCACGTTCATAAGCCCCATATTGACGACAATGATCCGCTTCTTCACGCCGATCACCCATATGCTACGCATATGGGTCGCGGGCGCGCTCAAGAGCGTCCATGCAAGCATGGCGCTCTCTCACTTTGCCTTCGCGAATGTTAGCCGCCATTCCGACGCACTCATCTGTATGCGCCTTCAGTGTATCCAGTAGATCACGGGCGACCTGCAGATCAGCTTTCGTCGCCGGGTCTGATTTCTGTGCGAGGAAGAAGACATCCTTCATAATCTCTCTGACCATATGCTTACTCCCAGTTCTCCCAAACTTCCGGCTGGTAGCCAACCGTAGCCTGCCGGCCATTCCGGACCACCGGCTGCTTCACCACCAGCGGGTGCTCCAGAACCTTATCGAACTTATCCTCGTCTGCCAGGTACTTAATCAGGAGATAA
>R21__coassemble_2638_pt1 | contig 9945 bp, 9 predicted proteins | sample R21__metabat2_low_PE_043 | metagenome-assembled genome bin R21
TTTCCTGCTTATGTTTTCTGCTTGCGCGTCCCGTATTGACGAATGATCTTCTTCCGGAGCCTCCTCAATCCAGCTGCACCGGCGTCAGCTTGTGGATAATGACACAGTTGGGCTGCTCGACCGGAATTTCCTTTCCGTTCATAATGATCAGACCTTTTTCCAGATCAACCGTAAAGAATGTCATCGTCATCGACTCATGATTGAGCGATACAAGATGACGGTTGTCCGGGAAGAGCGCTGCGTCTTTGGGGTAATCGCCGCTGACCGGAAGACAGAGAATCTTCGAGAGAAGCCCGGTGTTCCTGTCGATATGAAAAATCGCGACCGAATTGTCTCCCGCATTCGAGCTGACAAGGTAATTGAAGTCGTCCGAAAGGTTGAGTGCACTCGCGGCCGCGTCCGACGAATGATAATTATTGAGCGTTGAGATCGTCTGGATCTTTTCGAAATCCGGTTCGTTATCCAGAACCGTATAGCGGTACACATCGATCGTGCATTTCTGCTCGTTTACCAGATACATGAAACGGCCGTCCTGCGAAAACTTGATATGCCGCGGCGCGGACTCCAGTTCGCCGTGAATAATGTCCACCTGCTTGATTTTGCCGGTCAGCGAATTGAACTTGTAGACATTGACATGGTCCAGCCCTAGATCAGCGGCGCATCCCGCAACAAACAGCCACCGGTCTGTATAATCGGTGGAAAGGTAGGAACCGCGCATGCCGTTAATCGAAGCCTTATTCAGAAAGGCAAGGTTGCCGCCTTTGGTGATTTTGTAGCTCTCTACGCCGAAATCGGTAATCGAATACAGATACTTCTGATTATGTGAAATCGTCACATAAGAGGAATTGGTGATTTCAATCTGATCTTTCTCGGTAAAACGGCCTTGCTCCATGTCCACATCGTAGACGCGGATTCCGAAATTATTGTTTGTTGCCGTAGTATATGAAGAAACATAGGCTACATACTGCTGCTTTACTCCCATTTGTTCTCCTCCTTTACAAGTTCCGGAAAAATGTCAGCCGCGGATCTGCAGAAGATCCGTGTTACGGTCCTGCGTTTCGATGATTCTGTCTACGCGAAGAGCTCCGGCACCGTCCGTACCTTCATAGAAGCCGAGCTGTATCACCGCGCAGTTTCCGATTTTCTGTTTCCAGATATCTTTCAGATCAAGATACGAAAGAAAGACAAGGAGTGTCCGCATCGCGCAGCCGTGACAGCCGACGAGCACGCTCTCCCCGGGGCGCTCCTTTGCAAGCTCCGTAAAAAAGCTGCCGATTCTGTCAATCACCTCTGGGAAGCTTTCCGATCCCGGAACCGGCCGATAAGACGGCGGATCTTGAAAAAGGCTGCCGCAGGCCCTCGAATCCCTGTCAAACGGCTGTCCTTCGAGAGCGCCGAAATTCATTTCGAGAAGCCGGTCGTCTGTTTGAATTTCGCTGCTGTCTTTTCCGGTGATAATTTCAACGGTTTCAACTGCCCTTTGCAGAGGACTGCTGTAGACGCGGTCAAAAGTAAGGCCCATGGCACGGATTTTCTCCGCGGCGGCTCTTGCCTGCGCTCTTCCCGTGTCATTCAGGTCCGTATTGATCTGTCCCTGAAAAAGCCGCCGGACATTATAATCGGTTTCTCCATGCCTGATTACATAAATTTTCATGTATCTTCAATCTGCTCCTGCTCTTTGATCCTGTCTATCATAGCATGTTTCAGGTTCCGGTCAAAGGATCTATACGGGAGACTCATTTCCGGATCTGCCCGTTTCCGGTGATCAGATACTTGTAACTGGTCAGCTCCGGAAGCCCCATCGGCCCCCTTGCGTGAAGCTTCTGCGTGCTGATCCCGATTTCCGCTCCGAAGCCGAATTCATAACCGTCCGTAAACCTTGTGGACGCGTTGACATACACGCAGGCACTGTCGATTTCGCGTAAAAACAGCTCCGCCGCCTCCTTATTCTCCGTGATAATGCAGTCGGAATGTTTTGTATGGTAACGGTTGATATGATCGATCGCTTCCTGCAGGCTCCGGACTGTTTTGACGGACATCATAAGAGCCAGATACTCCTTCGCAAAGTCTTCCTCCGAAGCCCTCTCCGCATACGGAAGAAAGACTCTGGAAGCGTCATCCGCGCGTAGAGTGACGCCGGCTTCCTTCATCTTTTCGGACAAAACAGGAAGAAAGCTCTGCAGAATATCCTCATGTACAACGAGCGATTCCGCGGCGTTGCAGACGCCGGTCCTTTGCGTCTTGGCGTTCAGAATAATCGGGACCGCTTTTTCAAAATCCGCATCCTTGTCCACATAGATGTGGCAGTTCCCGCTGCCGGTTTCAATGACCGGTATCTTGCTGTTCTCGACAACAGCCCGGATGAGTCCCGCACTGCCTCTGGGAATCAGCACATCCACATACCTGCGCATCTTCATAAACTCGTTCGTATCCTCACGGTCTTTCGAGGCGATGAGAGAAAGCGCGTCCTGTGTTACGCCGCAGGCGCGCAGCGCTTCCCGCAGGATATTCGTAATCGCAATATTGGATTCGAGCGCGTCGCTCCCGCCTTTGAGAATCACAGCGTTTCCCGCTTTGAACGCAATCGCGAACGCGTCCGCCGTAACATTCGGACGGGATTCATAGATAATGCCGATGACACCGAAAGGGACTCTGACCTTACGGATATGGATACCGCTCGGGCGGTCCCATTCGGCAAGCGTTTCACCGCAGGGATCCGGAAGCGCCGACACCTCTTTGAGGCCTTCCGCCATTCCCTGCACGCGGTCCTGCGAGAGCCGCAGGCGGTCCAGCATACTGTCCGGCATGCCGGCAGCCGCGGCCGCTTCTTCATCCTTCCGGTTGGCTTCCAGGATCTCCGCGCTGTTTTCTACAAGCAGCTGCGCCGCTTTTTGCAGCACCTGATTCTTTTTATACGTAGAAAGGCGCTGAACCTCAAATCTTGCTTCACTTGCCCTGCGGCAGATTTCCTCTACATTCATGGCGGCCCCTTTCCTAAAAATAAGCGCGCTCAGGCGTGACAATCAGATCCAGTGGTTCATCGTAGCCGGCGCAGGGGACGCTGTCAATGATCTGCTCTTTGAACGAAAGTCCGACCGCCATCCGCTTCTGGAACGCGCCAAGGAAGCGGTCGTAGTATCCGCCCCCGTAACCGATTCTTTGAAGCGACGCGTCAAATGCAAGACCCGGAACGAAAACAACGCATTCTTCCTTCCTGTCAAGGCTGATATGGTTCATATAAGGGAAAACTCTGGCCGGATCCGCCTCCGGCTCCGGGATGCCCATGGTGCCTTTTTGAAGGCTGTCCGGAGAATCAATTTCGAAGAACTGCATGGTTTTGCCGGTAACCGCGGGAACAAAGACCCTCTTCTGATCCTTGAGAGCCTTTGTGATCAGAGTGCTGGTATCCACTTCACTGCCGAAACTGACATAACTTAAAATGAAACGGGCACCCGCATACAGCTCGGTGGAAAGGATCATGTCAGTGATCGATCTGCTCTGCGCCTGCCGCTCTTCCTCCGGAATGGCTTCCCGAAGCTGTTTCATCCGTGTTCTTAAATCCTTTTTGCTTTCGATCAGTCTGTCAAGATCACTCATCGTTTATCTCCTTTTCAGTCGGCGCCGGCGGTATAGTCCGAAAGCCGGAAATCCGCTTTTTTATCCGCGCGGAAGAGCGTTCCGATATTCTCACCGCACATAATTCTGTGAATGACATGCATACCGTTTCTGCTGCCTGCAATCACCATGTCGCACCCGCTGTCTACGGCAATTCTGGCGGCGTGCAGCTTGGTTGACATGCCGCCGGTTCCGGCGCCGCTTCCGGTTGTTTCGCGGCCCATGGACTCATATTCATGGGAAAGCTCCGGAACATACTCAATAAAGGAAGCATTACTGTTCACCCGCGGATCGTCGGAATAAAGGCCTTCGACATCGGAAAGCAGAATCAGAAGATCCGCGTGAACCGCGGCAGCGACCATTGCCGAAAGGTTGTCGTTGTCTCCGACGCTGAATTCCGCAGTCGCGACCGAATCATTCTCGTTTACAATCGGGATGACCTGCAGATGAAGCAGTTCCTCGAAGGTGTTTTGAAGGTTACGGAAACTCTGTTCGTTCGATACCGTAGCCCGTGACATCAGAACCTGGGCAGCCAGCTGATTATAGTCCTCAAAGAACTTCTGATAGATCATAATCAGTCTTGCCTGACCGACGGCCGCACAGGCCTGCTTGATATTCATCGGGCTTTCCTGATGATAGACATCAAGATTGATACCGAGCGCTTCCCTGCCGGCAGCGGCTGCGCCGGAGCTGACGAGAATGACATCTTTTCCCTGATTTTTAAGGTCTGTCAGCTCCCGTGCCAGCGTATCTATTTTATGATAGTCAAGGCGCTGCGTCTGTTCATGCAGGAGCGAGGAGGAACCGACTTTGACAACAATCCTCTGCCTGCAGGCAAGCTGCGCTCTGTATTCCATATTCTGTGGTATTTTCATCTGATCTCCCGATCCTCCATGGGCAGCCACCTGCGTGCAACCGCCTCCGCTGTTTTGATGCCGTCTACTGCCGCGGAAGTAATACCGCCGGCATATCCCGCGCCCTCGCCGCACGGATACAGTCCCCGCACGGAGGATTCCAGGTTTTCATCCCGCAGGATTCTGACCGGCGAAGAGGTTCTGCTTTCCACACCGCAGACATAAGCTTCCTCTCCCGTAAAGCCGGGAATCATCCGGTTAAAAGTTTCCATCCCCTCAACAATATCGTGATGCAACGCTTCCGGAAGAATCCTGTGTACCGGTGCAGAGACAGCCTGCCCTTTGATGCACAGCTTCTGCGCGTCCGCTTTCTGGAGCCTTGTATCTGCGCGATTTCTGAAATCTCCGTACGGCTGCACAGGAACGCAGCCGCCGCCGGCCAAAAAAGCGCGTTCCTCCAGTTTCTCCTGAAAAACCAGCCCCGCCAGCGTCTCCCGGCTTCCGAACTCTTCCGCCCCGACGGTTACAACAATGGCGCTGTTTGCTCTTTGCGCATCCCTCGCGTAATCACTCATGCCGTTGACTGCAAGTCTTCCGGGCTCACTCGAAGCATTGACGATATAACCTCCCGGGCACATACAGAAGCTGTATACGCCTCTTCCGGAAGAAGCGTGCGTAACCAGCTTATAGCTGCTGGCCGGCAGATGCAGCTTCGCGAGAACCTGCGGGTCACTGATGCCGTACTGCTGCTGATTGATCAGCTCCTGCGGATGGGAAACCCGCACGCCGACCGCGAACGCCTTCTGTTCCATCGGAACTTTCTGCGCGTAAAGCGTGCGGATGGTATCCCTTGCGCTGTGGCCTGTTGCAAGTACCAAGACCTTCGCGGGGATCACTTTGTCTCCACCCTTTGTCAGAACATGAACACCGCGAAGCGCGCCGTTTTCTGTAACCAGTGCTCCCGCTTTTGTCTCGAATAAAAACTCTCCGCCGAGCCGGATAATCTCCTCCCGCATGTGTACGACAACGCCGCGCAGGATATCCGTCCCGATGTGCGGATGATACTCGTATAGAATGTCCTGCGGCGCGCCGAACTTGACAAATGTCTGGAGGACAAAATCGGTTCTGCCGCTGTGATCCTTCACGTTGGAATTCAGCTTTCCATCGGAGAAGGTTCCGGCACCGCCCTCACCGAACTGTGCGTTTCCGGAAGGGTTCAGCGTTCCTTCCTGCCACAGCTTCCCGACCGCAGCGACGCGCTCTTCCATCGGAAGACCGCGCTCAAGGACAAGAGGCCGGTACCCGTTTTGCGCAAGCAGATATGCACAGAATAAGCCGGCGGGTCCGCTTCCTGCGATGAGCGGCCTGCATGGAAGGCGAAGCGCGTTCCATACAGGCGCCGGAAAAACATAAGTCATCGGATTCTTCACGCAGATATTCTTGTTTTTCAGACTGCGGACAAGAGCAGCTTCCTGCCGCTCATTCAAATCCGTAGTAACAAGAACGCTGTAGATATCATAAAGCTCCGGCTTGTGTCTGGCGTCCACCGAATGTCTGACAATCCGGAAGCTCTTTATTCTGTGGCCTTTGGGGAGCCGCAGCAGTTTCCGGCTCTTCGCCTCAAGACGCGGATGCGAAGTACTGCAAGGCCCTCCGTCGCTTCCGCGGGGAAGTATAATCTGGCTGATCTGTATCATTTGTTTATCCTTTATGTAAGGGCAGCGGTTCGCCCCGCCTGCATGCCGGAATACATCGCAAGCGTTAAGTTGTATCCGCCGCAGATGCCGTCCAGGTCCAGCACTTCTCCGGCGAGGAAGAGACCTTTCCGCCGGAAGGCTTCAAAGTTTTCCGATATCTGCGAAAGACGGACGCCGCCGGATGTTACCTGCGCGCGCTCAAACCCTGCTGTCCCGGTAATACCGATTTCCGTACGCAGCAGTCCGCAAAGGAGCTTCCGGCAGACGCGTTCCCGGTCATCCAGATTCCGAATCTTTTTTTCATCCGAAAAGCCGTTTCTGCGGATGAGAAAAGAAGCAATGCCCGAAGGCACGATTCCATCAAACAAGCTATGAAGCGTGGCGTCGGGATCTTCATAACACAGCTGTTCGTGGCGGCGGAAAATTGCAAGCGCCTGTTCCGCATTATATTCCGGAAGAAAGTTGATGACCGCGGTTGTTTGTTTTCCGTTTGAAAGCCGGCGGGCTGCCGCTGCGCTGACCTGGAAAACCGGTATCCCGGAGATGCCCGTTTCGGTGAACTGCACTTCGCCGGTTTCACAGGCATCCGCAATACGCACCTGCGCGGCTGTGCGTACACCCTTTGCCGCTTTGATTGCAGGATCAGCTGTCAGAAGAGGAACGAGCGCCGGCACTTCGGGAACGCACGAAAGGCCGAAACCTTTCGCGAGAGCCGTGCCGTCTCCGGTGCAGCCAAACGCCCTGCTCACTTTCCCGCCACAGGCGATAATAAGACGGTCAAACGGCTGTCTTCCGGCGTTTGTCTGCAGCAGAAACTGCTTTTCTTCATATACGGCTGCGCAGATCCTGGTATCCGGAACACATTGAACGCCGCTCCTGTGCATTCTTTTCAGAAGCGCCTGCGCAATCGTTTCTGCCTTCTCTGTTCTCGGATATACATAGCCTGCCCTGTCATGGAGCAGCACGCCCTCCGACTCAAAAAATGACATGACGGCATCAGATGCCCGGCCGTCCCACAGCGCGTGAAATCGCTCTGCGCATTCCGGGTCCGCCTGCGTATGATACGCTTCTTTTTTCCGGCACAGATTCGTCAGATTGCATCTTCCGTTTCCGGTGGCATAGATCTTTCGCGCGCATTTGTCCTGCCGTTCGAAGACTGTAACCTGCGCGCCGTTTCCGGCTGCCGCGCAGGCTGCCATACAGCCGGCCGCGCCGCCGCCGATGACTGCTACTTTTTTCATGTTTTACACCCTATTCCGCGATCAGCCGCATCGCTTTCGCCGCAAGATAGATCAGCCTTCCAAAAGGAACCTTCGTAATGTTGCGAAGATCCGCCGCGTGTACCAGAAGGCTGAGGATGACGTATAAAGCGATATAGATGACTCCGAGAATCAGAGTCGCGGGGACGGCAGCAGCCTGCCCCGTCAGGAAATTATTCATGAGTACGATCGGAACGGCAGCTGCGGCACTCGAAAATGTGATCAGAAGGACGTCCGGAACCCATCCTCCTTTCAGCCCGCGCAGTGAACCTCTTTTACAGAAAACAGCCAGAAAGACAGCGGCCGCGAATGCTCCCGCGTCAACAGGAATGATAACGGCGGACACGCCTGCACCGAGCGCTCGCAGTATAAACGCGGAAAGCAGACAGCATATGCCGCCCGCCGTAAGGGAAATCAGAACCTGCAGTTTTCCGTTCCTGTTCCACAAAAACTGGATGAGCAGAATACAAAGAGAAATAAGAAATACCAGAGGGCTCAGACTCCGCATTGCAAAAACGCAGGTTTTCTTCTCAGATGTTGTCATCCCGGAGTAAAAAAGCCGCACGATCGGCTTTCCGGCCGCAAAGGTAAAGACCGCCGCCGGAATGGCCGCATAGGCGTACAGGCGGACAAACATGGAGAAATGCGCCTGCAGGCGGCTGATTTTTCCTTTTGCGCTGTCTGCGATGCAGACGCCGATCATTCTGGAGTGGCAGATTGCAATCAGCAGGGAAAGGCTGAGCGTTACAGGAAGCGCAACGGTAACCGCCGCCTTGAAGGAAGCTGTATTATCGTTCCCTGCCGCGATCCGGTACAGAAGAAGCATTGTCAGCTGCGGCACGAACGCCGCGACGCCTGCCGGCAGCATTTTTACAAAGACATATCTTGCGGCCTCGAAAAATTTCTCGTCATTATCGATGGCAAGCGAATCCATCTGCCGTTCCAGCTGGCGGTAAACAAGGATATTCAGAATCAGTAGAAGGATAAAATACAGAAGCTGCGAGGCGAGAAGTCCCGCAAGCATCCCTGCGGCCGCATAGATCGGCTGATACTGCGCATTTCGAAGAAGCCTTCCGACACTGATGCCGTTCGTGTTTCCTATCATCGCTCCCGCGGTCATGAATCCCAGGGAGAGCACGCCGTGAATCGTCATGGCCGCGCTGGAAACGGAGGATAAGCCGACGCCCTGCAGAAAGCCGTGCATGACCGCGAGAACGGAGCCGAGAAAACAGACAGCGCCCGCAAGGTACAGCAGCAGATAAGCATGAATTCCGGTAAAAAGATCCGCTGCGATGCTTTTCGCAAAAACCGAAAGGACAGCCGCCGTCAAAAGCCCTGTAACAACAGAAGCTGCAAGCGACGATCTGTAAAAAAGCGATGCGTCGTTATAATGAGATCTGGACAGTCGTACACCGATCTGCTGAGCGGTAAACGAGGAACCCGCAAACAAAAACGCGGTAAGATAAGCAAGACAGACAGATAAGGGGAAAAAGACATAATAAACCGTGTCCGTTCCCGTAAGGCGCGAAACTGCCGCGGCTGATACGAGGACGCACAGAAAGAAAAACAGGCCGGCTGCTTTTCCCGGATCAATTTTTCTACTCTTTCGATTCCTTTCCGCCACGTCAGACCTCTCTGGTTATTCCAAGCTGATTCAGTACTCGCGTCTGGCGGCTCTCCATATCCTTCGCTTCCTCTTCCGTCATATGGTCATAGCCGCACAGATGGAGCGTGGAATGAGCAATCAGAAACGCGAATTCCCGCAGCTCGCTGTGCCCGTATTCTGCGGCCTGCGACTTCACGCGGCCCGCGTTGATGACAATGTCGCCCAGCACGAGTCTGCCGGTTTCCGGATCAAACAGATCCGGGGCGTCTTCTTCCACAGCCGAAAAATCGGACGGTGTATCAAACGTAATTCCGGGGAAAGACAAAACATCGGTTACCCGGTCAATACCGCGAAAGTCTCTGTTCAGTTCCCGGATCTGTTCATCTCCGACAACAGACAGGGAAACCTCGACGTCATACGGGCATTTCTCGAGAAGGAGAACTTCCCGGATCACCCTGCGCGCGGTGACGCGGATGGAAAAGTCAAATTTTTCCCGGCTTGCTACGTCGGTGATCAGCGTGACTTTGCTCATAATCCTCATACGCCTTTACAATCTTCTGGACAATCGGGTGCCGTACAACATCTCTGGCGTCCAGTGTAATGAACGAAATGCCTTCAATGCGCCTTCTTGCAAGGACCCGCGTCGCGATGTCAAGTCCTGATACGCTTGCGGGCGCCAGGTCTTTCTGGGTTGCATCACCCGTAATGACCGCATGCGAGCCGAAACCGAAACGTGTCAGGAACATCTTCATCTGTTCCGGCGTCGTGTTCTGCGCTTCATCCAGAATGATGTAGGCATTATCGAGCGTGCGGCCGCGCATATACGCGAGAGGCGCGACTTCAATCAGCCCTTTTTCCATATTTGCCTGAAATTTTTCGGCGCCCATGATCTGATACAGCGCGTCATACAGAGG
>R21__coassemble_2742_pt1 | contig 9619 bp, 9 predicted proteins | sample R21__metabat2_low_PE_043 | metagenome-assembled genome bin R21
TTCTACAAGCGTGCGCTCGGCATACGTGCGGTTCCCTGCCGTCTCGGCTCTCTGAACGCCGAGCCCCGCGATCTGCTGCAGCGTTTTCATTTCGAGGAACCGATGCTCCTTAAAGACGCCCGGGTTACGCTGGAGGAAATCAAGCTTGACCCTCTGACGTACATTACCCCGGAGACCACGATTTTCGAAGCGCTGCAGTCGATGAACCGGGAAAATCACACGTACTGCGGCGTCGTTGATGCAGACAGAAAACTCATCGGTCTGGTAACCAAATCGGACATCGCGGCCGTAGGTCTTGGCGACACAGCCTACAATATCAGCATCATTACAAAGACTCCCGCGGAAAACTTCTGCCGCACCATCGACGGCCGCATGATTTATGACGACCCCGAAATGCACCTCAACGGCAAGGTCAGCATAATCGCGATGACCTCGCCCGACAATCTGTGCCGCTACGATGTACGCGACCGGATAGTCATTATCGGGGACGATCCGCAGGCGCAGAAGGCGGTTTTGCGAGAGGGCGCGGGACTTCTGATCGTCGTCTGGGCATCGGACATCGATCCGTCCGTCATCGAACTTGCGAAAGAGCATCACTGCCCGATCATGATTTCCGGACACGGCAGCATGAATACGTCGCGTTATATCTATTTCGCGCCGCCGGTGAGCCTCATTATGCAGAAAAAGCTTGTCAGCTTCAAAACAAACGAGCTGGCCGAAGATGTCGGCGCCAAAATGATGCGTTCCCGCTTCCACATCTATCCTGTCACCGATCCTTCCGGACGCCTTACAGGGTATGTCGCGCGCTACCATATCATGAACTCCGAGAACAAGAAAATCATTATGGTTGACCATAATGAATTCTCGCAGTCGGTGCGTGCGATTGAAAAAGCGAGAGTCCTCGAAGTCATTGACCATCACAGGATCAATGATTTCTCGACCACACAGCCGGTTTCGTTCCGCAATGAAATTGTCGGTTCAACGGCAACGATTGTCGCGACGATCTTTCGCGAGAATCAGATACCGATTCCGCAGAATCTCGCGGGTCTTCTGCTCGGTGCGATTTTGTCGGATACAATGAATTTCCATTCGCCGACCACAACGCAGAAGGATCACAGGACCGCCAACATTCTCGCGGCGCTCGCGGATCTCGACATCGATACATTCGCCGATGAAATGTTCGCGGTCACCGCGGATACAAGCGGGCGGAGTCTTCCGGAAATGATAACGCAGGATATGAAGATTTATGACATCCGCTCCTGCAAGCTCTCGATCTCGCAGGTCATGGTGCCGTCGGTCGGGCACTTCCGCGAAGACAGCGCGGAGATCCAGAACAGTGTGGACACGTTTGCGAAGAAGAAGCAGCTCGATCTCTCCGTTGTTGTCTTCACATCGATTATGGACAACGGATCGATCGTATATGCGGGCGGCAACCGCGCACCCTGGATTCTCGAAGCTTTTCCGGACAGGGACGGCGAGGAGCACAGTCTGCAGGAAGGTCTGCTGTCGAGAAAGCTCCAGATACTCCCTATGGTGACGCAGGTAATCTAAAGCTATGACTGACATAAAGAGCGCGCCAGTTGGCGCGCTCTTTCTGTTCTTTATTCTGCTTTTCCCGTGCTGCACATTTACCGCATGACCCATGCGAAGGCTTTTGCTGTGCGAAGGTCATTCTCTTTAAAATGATTTCCGGCATTCCATACAAGTGTGCTGTCGATCTTCTGCTCCTGCAATATGCCTGCGGCTTCCCGGATTTTATCGCCGACGGAAGCCATTACGGGATTGCGGACACGTTCTTCTCTGTCGCCAAGACTTAAATAGATCCGGCTGCACATGGGCTTTCGCTGTTTCATGTAATCCGTAAACCCCGGGAACCACATGGAGGGCGAAGCGGCCGCGGCTCCCCGGAAGCGGTCCGTCTGATAAGCTGCCCACAGCGCAAACAGCCCTGCAAGCGAATAGCCGCCGATATAATAGATCTTGTCTCTCTCTTTGCAATAATCCAGTATTTGCGAGAGCGTCTCTTCCGCGCCGTCACCGAAATCTTCGCTTCCGAATACGGCGGGCGCATTCCACGGGGAAAGGTCTTTATTCCAGCTGCCTACATGAAAGGCGGCGAGCAGGAAATCCGGGCCTGCATATTCCCGGATCAGACGGACTTCCCGGTCGATGTTTTCCAGATCATGCTCATCCACGGGCTGCAGCAGAACAGTTTCCGCGTCTTTATTGCCATACTCTAGGATTTCCATCCGACTCCTCTCTTTGCTTCTTACAGTTCTCTTCCCATCAGGATCACTTTGTTTTCACTCCGGAAGCCATGTTTTGCATAAAAGGCGGGAAGCGTTCCTTCCCCTGCCGTGATCAGATGCACATCTTTCATGCCCTGCGCCTTTACATCGACAATGCACTGTTCGAGAAGCGTCGTGGCGATGCCGTTTTTCTGAAAAGCCGGATCAACTGCGAGATCATTGATCTCGAAGCTGCGTCCGTAGTGAAACAGCATGGACGTTCCCAGAATGAATCCGGCAACCTTGCCGTCCGCAAGGCATTCCAGCCCGTACGCCTGCTCTGAGGCAAGCAGCTCCTGCACATGGATGCAGGCATCTTCTTCCTTCCAGTTGTCATTCCATGGCTCTCCGGAGAACGCTGCCGCATAGATTCTGCCGTATTCGCCAAGGTGCTGTTTTGTGCACGATCTGATTTCAAAATCCATCTGCTGCTCCTTAGTCCGCAATACGGAACTCGCCCTGCAGGAGAACATGGTCCCTGCCGCCTCTTGCCTTTTCATCCGCAAAGGTAAGGAAAACACTGACCTTGTTCGTATGAAAATTCAGAATCTGCGAAGCGGTCATGCCGTCCTCTTCCACCCAGTTCACGTTGTAGATTCCGTCTGTTACTTCCAGTGCCGCGTACGGCTCGGTCCCCTGCGGCGTTTCACCGTCGGACAGCTCATGAAGCGCTTCCCAGCGAAGCTGATCGTCTGACAGATACGTCATACGGTAATGCGCGCCGCCTTCATATGATACTTCAAGCTTCTTCCCGTTCAATCTTTCAAAAATATGCATTCTTTCATCCTTTCTGCGTGTTTATCCTGCGGAGCAGGAAAGCTAAATAGATAAAACATAAGGTAATCTGCAGCACTGTCGAGCACGGTGTCGCAAGTCCTATATGGAACAAAGATACCGGCTCCCATCTGCTCATCATATAGGAGACAGGCACTCTGACCGCGAACGCGCCGAGGATGCCCTGCGCCATAACGAAGGCGGTCTGCCCCATCCCGTTATAAAATCCGATGAAGCAAAACAGAAAACAGGTCAGCAGGCAGTCAATCCCGTAAGCCTTCAGATAGTCCGCGGAAGCCGCGATAACCGCCGCGTCATTCGCGAAGATGCCGGAGAGAAGCTCCCCGTGGAAGAACGCCAGATAAAACATCAAAGCGCCGAAGGCAAACGAAATCGCCACTGCGGATTTGAATCCCCGGAACGCGCGATCCGTCCTTCCGGCGCCGCGGTTCTGCGCGACAAATGCGGACATGGACTGCATGAACGCCGAAGGCACAAGCATGATGAACGCGCAGACTTTTTCAGCAACACCGACGCCCGCGGACTCCGTAAGGCCGATTGAATTGACGATGGCCAGAACCACAAGAAACGAGATGCCGACCAGCAGATCCTGCAGGGCGATCGGCGTCCCCAGAAACAGAATCTTCCGGACAATTCTTCCATCCCACCGGATGCTTCCGCGGTGAAATTCAAACGGCAGTGTTTTTCTGGAAATCAGCGCACAGGAAATGACAACACTGATCAGCTGGGCGGCTACCGTCGCGATCGCGGCGCCGCGTGTCCCGAGATGAAAGCCCGCGACCAGAAGAAGATCTCCCGCGATATTGGAGATACAGGCAATCAGTACCGTTACAAGCGGCGTATTGGAATCACCCATGCCGCGGAAAATACCGCCGATCAGGTTATAGGCAATAATGACAATCGAACCCGCGCCGCAGATCCGGATATACTGCGCAGTCAGGTCAAATGCCTCCTGCGGCGCATGCATGATTTCCGCAAGCTTCGGGGAAAGCGGCGGAATCAGGAGCGTCAGAACAACGCCGGCAGACAAAAAGAGCAGCAGTCCGCTTCCTACAATTCTGCCGCCTTCTTCCGTCTTCTTCTCTCCGATCTTCTGACCCAGCAGAATGGTTATTCCCATGCAGAGGCTGCTGATCAGGTTTGTGATCGTCATCATGATCTGAGAACCGGTGGAAACCGCGGATACGTCCGCCGGGCTCGCGAACTTCCCTACAACCAGCAGATCGACCGCACCGTACATTGCCTGCAGAAACAGCGCTAGAAGAACCGGCCCCGCAAATTTAAGGAGCGGCGCGACGATCGGGCCTGTTGTAAAATCAATTCTCTGTTCTGACACTTTCATGTTTCTTCTTCCGTCTACGTTTCCTTACTGCCTTTTCCAGGCTTTCTTACTGTCTTACCTGCGCCGCCGCATTGTCTTGCCCCAGCCGCTCGTTCATATCGCAAAACATCTCCGAGAGCTTCACCTGATCCATTTCGTCCAGCATGTCTTTACGGATCATCCCCAGCTTTCCGTCCAGCACATCCTTGATTGTCCGGCCGACCGGACAGTTCACATTCGGATGCTCATGCATGCGGAAGAGTTCCGCGTCCTTTTCCTCGACTGCGTTAAAAATCATATGCAAAGAAATATCTTCCGGCGGCATCGCAAGGTAGGCTCCGCCGATCCCCGCCCGGACAGAAATCAGACCGGCGCTCTTTAGCTGCGACAGAAGCTTCCTGATATTGACAGCGTTGACTCCTGTAGTATCTGAAAGAACCTCCGAGGTGATTTTCTCTTCGTTCTCGTATTCTTCGATGTACAGCAGAATATGAACTGCCGTCGCCAGTTTGCTGGAAAACATTTCAACCTTCTTTCCGATTCTGCGCCGTCCGGATTGTGAACCTGCCGGCCGGATCGCGGCTGCCGGGCTGGATTGTGGCTATGACTGCTGTCGTGGCCGCACGGTTGTTGTAGTCGTCACGGCTACAACGATAACATGTATCTTCCGTTATGTCAACGGAAGATACATGTACTTCAAAGAAGGTGTTCTGGATCAAACGCATTTCTTATATTGACCATGTGGTCAATTTATGCTACCGTATTTTTCGACCAGGTGGTCGTTTTTAAACTGTCGATTTAAACCAGCAGGTTCAACCGGAGATCTTTTCTAATGGAGGAGCATATTATGCAGCGGGATGAAAAGAACATGCAGACAAGAAGAAAAATTATGGCAAGCGCGGTTCATGAATTTGCTCTGCACGGTTATGAGGCCGCGTCGATGAACACCATCTGTCAGCAGGGCGGCATATCGAAAGGGATCATCTATCATTACTTTGAATCCAAAGAAGCGCTGTATCTTGCCTGCGTTCTGGAATGCTTTCAGGCGCTGACAAACGTCCTGCAGGACAAAATCATGACTTCGCCTGAAACGGCTTCTTCAAAGAAGACGGCTTCGGACGGGGATGCCCTGCTTGATCTTTATTTTAAAACCCGGCTGGATTTCTTTCATCAGCACGCGGACTATGCCCGTATTTTCTGCGGCGCAGTGATCATTCCGCCGCCGAAGCTGCGCGATGAAATCCGCAGAATCCGCATGGATTTCGACGCTCTTAATGACGCCTGCTTCCTCCGGATTCTCGCGGGCAGACACCTTCGGAAAGATCTGAACAAAGAGCAGGCTACGCTCCTGTTTCACCGTCTGCAGGATTTTTTAAACGCCTGTATGGCAGCTCTGCAAAACAATGAGCCGGACATAGAAAAGCATGAAGATGGAAGCAGAATGATGCTGGATATCTTTTTCAACGGAATTCTCGAAAGGAAGTAAACGGATTTGAATACAATATTACTGGTTGTTCGCTGGGCGGCGGTGCTGTTTTTCGCGATGATGGCCGGAAAACTGATTGCAAAAGTAAAAATGCCCGCAATTCTGGGCTGGCTGATCGCGGGCATGCTGCTAGGTCCTTACGGGCTTTCACTTCTGTCCGAAGAGATTCTTTCTTCGGGATGGTATAAGATCACAATTATCTGGATGCAGTGCGCCTTCGGTTTGATGCTCGGAACCGAACTCATCTGGACACAGATCCGATCCTACGGCAGGGCGCTGATCCTGACAACACTCTCACAGTCTCTTGGCACTTTTGCGGTCGTTTCCGCCGCTTTCGCTTTCGCGCTGCATTTTACCGGCCATCCAGTATGGCTTGCGCCGGCATTCGGCGGAATCGCACTCGCGACCGCACCGGCGCCGGCTTTGTCAATTGTACAGGAATTCCATACGAAAGGTCCCGTTACAGACACGCTGCTTCCCATGGCAATACTCGATGATATCGTCGGAATCGCTGTATTCTTCACCGTAGATTCCTTCATTGCCAGTCGTGTATCCGGCGGTGCGGTTCCTCTTTACATGATACCGGTCATGATTTTCCTGCCGATTGCGATCGGCGCGGCCGTCGGTATACCTGCCGGTCTGCTTCTTAAAAAGAAACCCGGAAAGACCGGCTCCCTGCTCATTCTTCTTGCAGGTATCACCTGTACAGCGTGAATCGGTGCTCTTTTCAACCGTTTCGTCGTAACGGGCATCACACTGAACTATATGCTGATGGGGGTTTCCTTCTCGGCTGTTTTTTCCAACATGATACCGGGCGTGCAGCTGGATGTGGTGACAAACTGGTTTCATCCGGTTCTCGGCGTTTCGCTGCTTGCGGCGATTGTCGATCTAGGCGCGCCGCTGGACTACCACCTTATTCTCGGGGCAGGACTTTTCACCTTTATCTATATTGCTTCCAGAGCCTTCGGTAAATATTTCGGGGCAAGGCTCGGAGCGTCGGCAACGCATATGCCGGACACGGTCCGGAAATATCTCGGCCTGACTCTGCTGCCCCATTCCGGCGTCTCGCTGGTGTTTACAGGCATTATCTGCAATGTGCTCGCGGGGAGCAGGCCGGAGCTCTCCACCCTCGTGAAAGGAACCATCGCGGCGGCAGCTGTCATCAATGAGATCATTGCTGTAATCGCGGCGAAAAAAGGGTTCGAACTTTCAGGAGAGATCCATGCGGCTTAACGCTTCCATCTCTTCCTTGATCTGCGCATCCTCCGTCAGATCATAAATCATCGAAAAGCAGTCGAGCGCCTGCTGCCGCCAGTGTTTTGCCGTGGCGGTCTCATTCTTCCCGGCCGCGTCCTTCGCGTGCTGCAGCGCTTCCTGACCCGCTCTGTAAAGAAGCGCCAGCGTCACATTGGAAGCCGTGACCGGAATGCCGGCCTTCTGCAGTTTCACCTGCAGTTCACGCTCTGAATCATCGGCGAGCTTCCGGTCCATCGCCGCCTCAAGATAACGGATTTCTTCCTCCGCCTGCGCGCTCTTGGAAAACAACGTACTGTATCTGTAAAGCGCCGCCGACAGCTCCGGCTGATACTTCTCAAGATAATAATATCCGAGCCACCGGTAATACTGCGCCATCTCGGCCTTCGTCGAAAGATACGGATAGACTTCTTTCGTGCGGGAAAACAGCTCCTCCAGCTGTCCCAGCCGGAAATGAACACTGATCAGGCGGAAATAAATCTGCGTGCTGACCGGATTGAAGGCCAGCGCTTTTTCATAGCTCTGGAGAGCCCCCATCAGACCGCCGCTCTTCTCCTGCGAAAGTCCCTTACTTAACAGCTCTCCGGCATGGTCTTCTTCGCTGATTCTGTATTCGCCGGGCTGGTAGTAATATTCGAACAGGAACTGCTCTGCGATATGATAAATACAAACTTCCTTCATCATCACTCCGGATAGACCAGATGCTCTTTCGTAATGCCGTACAGCGTATGATCCAGATAGCGTTTCGCGAGCCATTTCGCCATCGCGAGATTCTGATCCAGATAGTTGCCGCAGTCTCTTGCCGCGGCGCCCGGAATATCACCTTCAAAGTCCCGGATGAATTCAAACATTCTTGTGATGAGATCCACAATATCTTCCGACTCCAGATCTCCTTCAAGAATTACATAGCAGCCGGTCCGGCAGCCCATGGGGCCAAAATAGACCACGCGGTCCATCCACTGCGGATCGTTGCGAAGGAACGTAGCGCCCAGATGCTCGATCGTATGCAACTCCGCCGTATTCATGACAGGCTCCCTGTTCGGCGCCGTCATCCGCAGGTCAAAGGTTGTCAGCGTTACATTGCCGAAATGGTCTTTCCGGGATACATAAATTCCCGGCTCGAGTTTCAGATGGTTAACTGTAAAACTTGCGATCTTCTCCATACGTTTTCCTTTCTTAACCGTCATCGCCCCCGGCGCTCCCGCAGACGGCCGCGGGAACGCTGCGCTTTCAGGCGGCCGGCCGATGATGGCCGCCTTAAAGCGGCGCTCCCTACTTAAACAAATCCATGTTGACATTGCCGTGTTCAAACAGATTGTAATACGCGGCTTTCTTATAATCCAGAAGCTCCGGCACGCTGTCCAGCTCCGATACGCTGTGCAGTTTCCCGTCACTGTCCGTGAAGCCGAAGGCGTTCAGTGAAGGATAGTCCTTGCGCACCGCGCTGACCATTTGATCATACGCGCTCTCCGTAAGTCCCGCGTTTTCCAGAAGGAAAGATCGCAGATAATTCGGCGAGGTCAGCGGCAGCTCACCCTCCGGCAGGTCATAATTGGCCCACATCACGTAGGGCACGGTATATTTCTTCTCTTTTTCTTCGAGCGAAGCGCCCTCTTCGTACATTGCGGGGTCCATTGCCTTGAAGGCGCTGTCATTCATGCCCGGCTGATGGTCGCCGAACATCAGAATGATTGCCTTGCGATCCGATTTCGCGAAATAATCAGTCAGCTTTTTGAACGCCGCATCCGACTGTATAATCAGTGAAAGATATTCCTGAATCTGCGGAAGCTGCAGCTTTTCTTCTGTCGGATTGACCGTCACATCAACCGCGCTCTGCTCCGTATTATAGCCGCCGTGATTCTGCATGGTGACATTGAAGAGGAAGAACGGTTTTGTTTTGTCCCGTTCTTCGTAAAGCCGGATCAGATTGTCGACATCCGCGTCGTCGCTCATATACGAGCGGATCGTGCTGTTATACGGAAGGCCGTCATCGGAGCTGACAAACTTGTCAAATCCCATCAGAGGATACACCTTATACCGCTTGTAGCCGGACGCGAGGAACGGATGGAATGCTGTCGCGGAATAATTCTTCGCCTTCAACAGCCTTGCCAGGGACTGAATGTTGTCGCCGATATACTGCGTGTACGGAACCGCTTCACCGTGCAGAAAAGCAATACTGTTTCCGGTCAGAAACTCGTACTCGGTGTCTGCTGTCGTCCCTCCGAATACCGAGACATGCAGGTATCCCTTTTTCACATTTTTACCGGACAGCGAATGGATATAAGGCATGCCGTCTGTATTGGTTTCAAACCCGTAAATGGAAGGCAGATCCGAGAAGGCCTCGTTCATCATCACGATAATATCCGGTGCCTGTCCGTCCGGCGTCGCCGTACTCTTCACCTTGCCGGTCTGAGTCTCCTGCGGATTCTCGTACTTTTCGATGATGGCTTCCGCCTCTTTCCTGCTGTATCCTTC
>R21__coassemble_2748_pt1 | contig 9587 bp, 11 predicted proteins | sample R21__metabat2_low_PE_043 | metagenome-assembled genome bin R21
CGATGTTAATTGTAGCCGTCTTGGGCTGTGATTTACCATTCGCTAAACCTAAGTTATACGAATCCTTCCACATCTGAGAATTCTTCGCATCTTCAACAGATATTCGAATTTCCGGCCCCCATGAAGCATCATTACCTTCAGCGTGATAATACCCTGCCGGTATTCGGTTCAATGCATAATATCCATTTCCATTTCCTGTCCCGCCAGCATATTGAAATACGCCACGGTCAGGCATCGTTCCCTCAATTCCTGAGGCATCCTCATTTGAAAAAGTTTTACCTGCCAGGACATTTTCAGCTTTTGCATTTCCCAGCCTAAAAGGGGTTACTGCATCCGCACCTGCCTTTATATATCCATATCTTCCGTTACTATCAATGCCAAATTTAATACTGTCAGACGTACTATTGGATGAAGAGAGTTTTACGGCGTCCATGCTGACCGCGTTTATTTTTTCTGTAAGTGCATCAATCTGATTCTGCAAATTTCCTGCCGTGTCACCACTCAGCTTGTCTTTTATAGACTGGAACCAGTCTGAAAAAATCTGCGCATACTGCTTTGTCACACCGTCAATGTTTATTTCATGGACTGTCCCTGTTACCAGTCCGCAAAGCGTGGATTCTGCTCTCGTATCTGTGATGTTCGCGTCAGTTATCGTTGTGGCACCTGCTCCCACTGCTACCTGCGCCAGTGCAATCTGATACATTGATATGTTCCGCGTAAGGTCTGCCGGGACGGGATTCGAGCCACTATATCTTCCTTTAAAACACCGATGTCTATACTTCGTTTTGTGTAATCACAGGTGATTACAACACTGTCAATTCTTGGATAACTAGCAGATGCAGGATCCAGTGTCAGATTAGAAGTTCCCTCGAAGATCCTCACCTTACCTTCAATATTGCAATATCCAGGTGAAACGCTCAGACTCATACCACCGGCCGGCGATACCATCAGATCTCCACTGAATACGCCTGTCGTAAAGAATTTTTTCAGCCAGTTAGAAAAACTGTCAGCATCATAGACACGGTCTGCATTGTCTGAATTCCAAAAATATCCATTGTTCTTTGCATCAGCCATTAGTCCTTACTCCAATCCACGGATTCCGGAAGCGGAACGCCAAAAGTCGGTTCAACTGTCATGGATCCGTACTCATATGTTTCCTGCAGCTCTGTAATTCGCAGATTGCTTGAAACGCCCCAAAATTCCTTTCTTACTACAACTACATCGCCAAGATCATAATCTGTTTTGTAGCGGAAATTACTGTTCGCAATTGTCTTGCATTCGAATGATTCTGCTCTCCTCCTTTCTGCGAGCTTCTCTTCTCCCCGCTGATTCAGGATGCTTGCATAAGTTTGATCGGTCATTCCGTCCTGTTTCTGCTGGTCCTTCGCATCCACAAATATTTCTCGAAGATCCAGCCCTGCTGCCGTTGCATCACCTGTTGTTACGATCGTTCTGCTACTTCCTTCTCCTGCTCCGCCAACATATGCGAAGTTTGCATACGTCTGATCATTATCCGTATACTTTGCTTCGGAAATGTTGCTGTAAGCGTCAGAAAATACAACTCTCGGCCGTTCGCTCTGCAGAAATGTGCGATCGAGTCCTTCAAAGGTCTCAAACGTTAAATATTTGTTGGTAAAGTCCGGTCGGATTCGAAACCCCATCCCGGTAGAGGCCGCCAGCTTCTGCACGATTTCCAACACATTTTTATAGGTCGCCTGCATCGTTACGCGATTTTCAGACGCCTTACTAACGTAATTCGTAAGCAAAGGGATTGTTGCGCAGCTTCGGATGATATCTTCCATGATCGTCGCAGCGTTCTTATTGTTTGCGCTGTATGTGCCATGAATAATACGACGTCCAAGATAGCAGGATAGGAATCGTCCCTTGGCAACAATCTGATTCTTGAAGTTTGTCTGCTCCATGATGATGTACTCAATTACGCCGGCTTCTACAGCTCCACGCATGCTGACAATATTTCCCATTTTCAACATTCGTACATTTTCATCCGTTATCGGTGCGTGCAGTTCAAACTCTCCTGCCTTTACATACCGTCTTCTCCAGATCAGAGATGTCTGATTCTCAATGATTCCTTGAAAATTCAGATCAGGATCATATATTCTTATTTCCATGTATCATGCTCCCGCGTAACGCAGCCGGTAAGATATCGTGACCGTCATGTTCACAACACCTGTCCCAGCATCATATCCGATTGTATTGTCTCCGCGTCCAAGCTGGATAAACTCTGATTCTTCCGTTAAATACTGGCTGACCTCCTTCTCGGCACCTGTTTCGACCGATGTATAGTACAAGTGCTTGTCCCCTGCTCCGGTTGTAATTCTGATCTGGTCTCCGGAGTTCATCGTAAACGGATTACTGCTGCTTCCAATCTGGAGACGCTCATTCTTTTCGACATGCACAATGGCAGGGTTCTTCACGGTTCCGTTAGCAATTATTAGAATTGTCAGTCCGATCCCGTCCGTTGCCGTATCATTTCGGATATCCTGCAGCCGCACATCCGATCTATGGCCAATCTCCTCCCACTTATGGAATTCATGCGGAAAAGTAAAATCACTGATCCATGCAGCCATTGATACCTTGACATCGTCCATGTCATAGAAAAACGGGTCCGGGCATATCAGGCTGATCTGATGTGTCCGGCTCCCGTTCTTTCCTGTGCCTTTTATGTTTTCAACATAGTAATCTGTATATCTCTGTATTTCTGTCCCGTCGGACTTCTCGTAAAAAACAAGTCTTCCACGCTCGCCTGCTTTAAAGAGTCTGTAAAGCAGTTCCCTGTCTTCCACGTAGTTAGCGTTGTCTGCCACCGTCAGCACAATATTTCTGACTGCCGCGACGCTCCCCTGATAGGATCCGCCATCAATCATTGTGTTTTCGGAAACAGTAACATTGTTCGATGCTTCGTAGCATCCGTCCGCCTCTACTAAAAGAAACGGCGATAACTTCCTTTCCTCAAATGTTACACTGTACCCGTCACTGTTTGAACATGTAATCCTTCTTATGTTTTTCATTACACCCCTCTAAGTGCCAGTACCATGTCCCTCGTGGCATTTCTCGTCTGCCGCGCTACTTCTGACGGTGACAGCTCCTTCGGCGAATTAATGACGACCTGCTGATTGAATCCACCTGTTCCGCCTACAGCTTCCCTGATTACTTCTGCCAGTTTTTCAGTTCCAATGACAATTTCAGATCCTCTTCCTTCTCCCCCTCCCAGCAGGTTTCCATTCATGGCTCCAAAGATTGTGGCGCCATTCAGAAGATACGCATTGTCATACGCCTTCCTGTACCAGTCCACACTGACGTGCGGCGTACTGCCGCTTTGCGGGTCAAAGGATCCGGACATAGAGAAGTGCGGAAGTTTAATATTTCTGCTGAACTCCAATCTTGTGTTGGCAAACTGCTGCTCTATGCTGTTCAGCGATCCCTTAATCGTTGTTTCTACCTGTGACATAACGGATCTTGTTGTCACAGTCAGCTTTCCAAGATTTGCCGCCCATGCACCATTCAAATTGGTGGAGGCGTATATCGTCAGCAATGTGGCCATCGCAATCTTCACGTCAGACTGCATCTCGGCAAGGCTGGTTCTTCCCGTAATATTCATCTGCATCAGGGCATTGGACCATGTGGTGTTAATTCTCAGCCCGCCGGCGGCAATGGATGCCACTGCTGCGGCGATAGCTGTGTCTGACAGCATCTTAGCGCCAGCAGCCGCTGTCGGTGCCGACTGCGTAAATGCGGAACCAATTGCCTCTCCGATCTGGGTCAGCTTTGTTTTCAGCCCATCAACAGCCGTGTTAACGACGCCTACGCTTGTTACCATCATCTGCATGGAACGTCCTGCTTCCGATGCACTGGAAGATATCGTTGTTACAGATGATGCCACCATTTTCATTGCGGCGCCAAGGAGTCCTGCTCCTGCCGCTGCGGTTGATATCGTGACCGTTAATCCTGCGAGCGCTAAATCCGTTCCGCCGATCGTTACCGCTGCCCCCGCTACTGGTACAAGCATCGCTGTGAATCCAGCTGCTAAAACAGCGGATCCTGCCGATGTTTTTACCATGGCCGCACCTATTTTCGTAAGCGCAGCTGCTGCCATTCCTCCATTTGATGCGATGTTTGGCAACTGTGCTGCAAGCAACGTTACCCCGGATGTCGCAAGGAAAATGCCGCCACCGATAAGCGTAATTCCGGCACCAAAAGCGACAAGGCCTGCTGCACCTGCAGTCAATGCCGGCGCAAGTGCCGCTGCTCCAACTGCCATCCCTGCAACAGCTGCTGTCAGTCCTGCCATTGCCAGTGCTGCGCCTGGTCCTGCACCTGCAAGATCAATTGCCGACTTGGCAAGCAGAGCGATTCCGGAAGATGCTAGAAGGATGCCGGCGCCGGCAGCAACAAGACCAAGAGCATTTTGAGATAAAACTCCAATGGAAGATCCGGCAGCCTGTACTGGTGCTGCTGCCGCTGCGGATGCTCCTCCTAATTTTGATAAAACACCCGAAGCAACTGTTCCGATACCTGATGTCAGTTTTCCAAGGGCGCCTCCTATTGTCGTAATGCATGGCAGTAAGCCTCCGGACAGCTTTGATCCGATAGCTACTGCCAGACCGGCAAATGTCGCTACCATGGCTCCGGTGTTTCCGTTAAAGGCAGTATTAATCTGCTGCATGATCTGGCTTCCAACAGAGGCCCAATCGACCTGTGTTAGTGCTTGGATAAATGCCTGCCCCAGCTGTATCGCCACGATTACAATGGTCGGCATCAGTGTAATGATTCCTTCCACAATCGACTGGATCAGCATTCCAGCCCCCTCTACGATCTGCGGCAGCAATGGAGTAATCACGTTCCCGATAATATTCAGGAACGCCGGCAGTTGTGCTATTGCAGCCTGAATCGCCGGAAACAGATATGTCTGTATAAATCCTGTAATTTGTGGAACTAATACTGAGAGAGTTTCCGTTATGCTTTTAAATGCCGATGAAAGTGCATTGAAAATGCTTGTTCCGATTGTGTTCCAATCGATGGATTTCATTCCATCCAGCACTGCTGCTCCGATCAGTCGGGCCGCATTTATGATATTCGGAATTGCACTGATTAGTCCTACAACAATCTGCCCTGCAAGCTCTGCCGCTCCTTTCGCAATGTCCGGCAAAATCTTGGCCAACATATCTCCACCAAACCCAAGTACCTTTGGGATATTCTGTCCGATCGTTTTCAGCATCGGAAACAGATTACCTGTCAGGAACGTCTGAGTTTTTGCCAACAAATCATTCAGCGCAGGCTGTATATCCGCACCGAGGGCTAATTGTCCCATAAAGTTCTGTGCGGCAGCTTTCATTGCGCCCATCGATCCCGTGAAGGTTGTGGATGCCTCTTCTGCGGCTACTCCATAGATTCCGAGGTTCTTCTGTACAACGGAGATCGCATTGGCAATATTAGCAAAGCTCATTGAATTCGCGTCAACTGTGACACCCAGCGCTTTCTGCTCACCTTTCATTTTCGAAGCATCTTTAATGAGCCTCTCCATCTCTGATTTGGTTCCGCCGTATCCGATCTTGAGGTTGTCCAGCATTGTGTAATTCTGCTTGGCGAATCCCTGATAGGCCATCTGAATTGAACCAATATCAGTGCCCATCTTCGCGCTGTTATCTGCCATAGACAGAATAGCCATGTTCGCCGCTTCCGCAGCCTTTACCGTATCCCCTCCCAGCGATTGCTTGAGTGCAGCACCGAAGCTTGTAGCCTGCTCCATGTAACTGTTAGCGGATATCCCCGCTCCGGCAGCTGCCTTTGCGTAATTTTGTAGACTTTTTACAGCTTTGTCCGATCCATTCGCGGCAGTGTAAAGCGTTTCGATGCCGCCAATGCTCTGCTGCAGATTTCCGGCTTCTGTTAATGCCATCCCAATTCCATCTTTGATGACTTTACCAATTCCGGCTGCAATAATAACTTTCTTTAGCGTACCGACAAGCTGTTTCCCGATCGATTCGCCCGATTCTCTCCCCGCAGACTCCGCTTCGCTTCCCAGCAGGCTTGAAATACTGCCTTTAATTCCCCTTGCGGATGGTACGACCTGCACATATGCTGTTGCAAGACTTGTGTCTGCCATTACGTATCTCCTCTTATAAGCTTTTCTCTATATGCTTTAAATTCGTCTCCTGAAGAGAACGTGATTTCCGCTTCCTTTTCCAGCGCTTTTTCCTCTTGGCCAATTAGTTTGGCTGTCATGCTCTCAGGCATGTTCTTACCATTCTGTCCGTCTTTGGTCATTGACCATCGTATCCACAATAATGAATCTGATATGGATGCAAGCAACAGAAGGTGGTTTGTTTCTTTAATTCCCTGGTATTTCATTACTGTCCTGGAGTCGGATCTGAGACCCAAAACAAGCACTGCCACCATTGAAGGAGGCAGTGCTTTCATGTCAAATATATGATAAGTCTCAGCAAGATCACAAATGATTTCGTTCCGGCTTTCTTTCAGAAGAACCACCAGGGCTAAGAGTTTTTTGTCTTATCTTCTCCTGCAGCTGTAAATACTTCTCGAATTTCTTCTATCACCTTCTTAGCCGACACTTTTCCGGTAGCCGTCCGGCAATGGTCTTTCAATCTGGCCATCTGATCATCATCAAAAAGTTCATGCGCCACTCTGAAAATGGCAGCTATGTCTCCTGAATCTATTTTGGCCAGATCTTCAAACATATCCCAGTCATCCAGAACTTCTTCCGAAATCTTAAATTCAAAACCCGACGGTGTCTTTCCTGCGATGTATTCTGTTTTCTTAGCCATATATCATTTACCTGCCTTAAACTTAATCACGCCTTCACCATATATTCGTAATGCGTCTGCCCCTCTCCATCTGGCGTCGCTGTCAATGTAGTTTCATACCCGACAGCATCGCCATCACTGTATTCGATGTCTCCAACCTCTGTCACCTTTGCATGAGGGAGAACGATTCTTTTTAATACATTACCTTTCAGAACCATATCGAATACATAGGCATATTCATCTGCTTCATCGGCATTTGCTTTGACGGTTATGCCTGCTGCTATTTCTCCTGAAACGTTATCCTCTCCATAAATCATCTTTAAAACTTCGATGTTCATCGCCTCGATAAACGTTCCCTTGAACTTATCTTCCTTACTGTTCTGAATGTTCAAAACAGTGTCGCCGCCCCAGGCTTTTACACTATCGCTGTCCGGTGAATTGCTATTCACCAGACCATCCTCTGAAAGATACCCCATCTCCTTAAATGCTTCATCCAATTCGGCCTTTGCATCTTTTGGAAGCGCTGTCCCAATCGGTGCACGATGAATGGCCCCGCTCACTTTCGGTTTTCCTGCTGTTACCTTTGACGCGTCCATAATTAATCCTCCTCGTAATATGTCACTCCGAATACTGCCTGATACCGATATCTTTTTGTCGATGTATCTGTAAAGTTGTAATCACTGTTCAAGCTCACAGATACGATGCTGGCTTCCGTATCTGCCATGGCAAGCATGCTGCTTTTGACCTTCTGGTTTACTCCTGCCGCTTTAAACATACTGATGTCATAGCTTTGCACGGCGATCGTTGCAGAATCTATCCAGTTTTTCCGAGTGCTCCCGGTTTTTTCTACAACGATAAACCTCTCCGGCATTTCCTTTGGTATTTCCATATAGCATGGAATGCCTGTGTTCCTTTCCAGATAATTCAGTATCGTTTTTTCTATCATTTTCCTAAAGCCTTTAGAAGGGTATTGTGCTTCAAATTATCGAAATATGCCCGTTCTGAATCCACTCTGACTGCATATCCCTGCCTTTTCGGATAATTTCTAGGTTCTTCGACATATCCTTCTCCTGCTTCCGCAAGGATACGGTCTGCCTGTCCTTTACACACTGAAACGACTGCGGAATCATGCAACAGGGCTCTCACCCCGGCACTATTCAATTCGATCCTGGCATTACTCATACCTTTCCACCTTCACTTTCTTATTCCATGGTAGTGGTATCATATCCTCGATGCCCTGTGTGATATCGCCATAGGTCCGAAACTTCTGGCCAAAGAACTCAACTTCTGTATCCTTCCAGTTATGCGTGTCTCCTTTGGGAATTGCCAGTGTATATGCCAGATGTTTCCCATATAGCTGCATCTCTGACACTACTGCATCCGATGCTGGTTCACCGACAAGCACGTTTTCCACATCTACTGTTGTATCATCATAAATCGGCGCATGGAATTCATCTATTCCTGTCTGTAGCTTAACATGCAGCTTAACTGTGGTCCCTCTGATCATTCCAGATCCTCCACCGGGCTATAGCTTCCAATCTGTCCGCTAATTCCGAGCAGTTTTTTATCCTGCTTTGTCAGATACAGTTCTCCGGATGCTCCGGATCCATAAGTAAATGACTGAGAATATCCAAGTGCGGATACTGTTCCCTGCGAAGCTCCCATTGGAATCTGCAATCCTGTTTCATCTCCCATCGCTCTTCGGACCATCCGGCAGGAAACAACCTTTTTCGCTTCATTTCCTGCTGCAAGTGAGGCATATGCATCTATAATGACTGCTGCCTCGTCCAGCAATGCTGCTGCTTTTTCCTGTTCGTCTTCAGTCAGTTCTCTGTATCCTTTTTCAACATCCTCACACGTTGCGTAAGCTGCCATCTGACTTCCTCCGCTTTGCTGCGGTCTTTTTCCCATCCGGCTTCTTTTCAGTGTCTACAGTCGGCTTCGTTTCTGATTCCGCCGGATGGAACAGTGCGGAGTCCAGCTTTCGCTCAGACTCCACCACTATACCTCGATATGTATACTTCACGCTGCGTTCTTCTTGATCAGCGCAAATGCTTTCAGGTCCATGATGCCGACGCCATAAACCACCTCTGCACGCAGTGCAATCTGATTTGCTCTCTGCAGATCTCCAAGTCCGTCTGGATCACCATACTCGATAAGATGTGCAGAAACCTCTCTCTGCACACCCCAGCGGAAGGCGTCGAACTGCCCAACAACTCCGAGAATATTTGTCGCCTGCGCCGCTTCGTTTTTCGCCGATACCGTATCAGATACCGCGGCGTTCATGCCCTCAAAGTTGCTCACTGCCGTTCCATAACCAAGCTCCGGATACAGCCTGCGCCCTGTCGAATCCCGCATTGTTGCGAGACCGAATGATAATGCAGGATCCATCGCAACACCTGTCGGCGCATATCCGGCATCAATGACAAGACCTGCTGCCGCTTCCGCCGCAACATCGTACTTATCATTTGCAATTGTCGCAATCTGCGTTGAATCTGCGATGCCTTCCGTGAGCAGGGACGATGCTGTTCCGGTAAGCGGGTTCAGTTTGTGGATGCCGATGATGTCAAGCGCTCTTCCGAGTGCAATTCCCGCGTTCTCGGAAAGATCCTGAAGAACACCAATCTGCACGTCCTCATCCGCCCACTGTACCTCCTGTGAAAACCGCATTGTTACCTGCAGTTTTACCGGTTTTACGATCTTAGGTGCATAGGTTGTCGGCGTCGGAGATTTCTTGGATCCTTCTCCTACAACTTCTGCTTTCGGTGCAGCCGTCAGTACCCAGTTTGTCTCCTGTCCATATTT
>R21__coassemble_2849_pt1 | contig 9313 bp, 10 predicted proteins | sample R21__metabat2_low_PE_043 | metagenome-assembled genome bin R21
GGAACACATGGGGCATCTCGGCGTGGATCATATCCTGCTGCCCGGCCTTATGGATTTGCAGCAATGAGATTTCACATACTTACCCTGTTCCCGGAGATGGTTCTGCAAGGGCTCAATACCAGTATTCTGGCAAGGGCTATGAAGAACGGACAGATCAGCGTGGAAGCTGTCAATATCCGGGATTACACGCAGAACAAGCATAACCGGGTGGATGACTACACCTACGGCGGCGGCGCGGGCATGCTGATGCAGGCGCAGCCGGTCTATGACGCGTGGAAATCAATCGCGCAGCGGCTGGAAAAGCCTGCCCGGGTTGTGTATATGACGCCGGCCGGTTCGGTTTTTACGCAGAAGACAGCGCAGGAATTTGCGAAGGAAGAAGACCTGATCCTTTTGTGCGGCCACTATGAGGGAATCGATGAGAGGGTCCTTGACGAAATCGTGACAGATCAGGTTTCGATCGGCGACTTCGTACTGACCGGCGGAGAACTTCCTGCCATGATGGTCGTGGACGCAGTTTCAAGACTGATACCGGGAGTCCTGCACAACGAGGATTCACCGGAGACGGATTCTTTCATGAACGGTCTTCTGGAGTATCCGCAGTATTCAAGGCCGCCCGTATGGCATGGCCGGGAGGTTCCGCAGATCCTGCTGTCCGGCGATCACGCGAAGGTAGATCAGTGGAGACTTGCGCAGTCACTCGAACGGACAAGAATCCGGCGCCCGGAGTTGTATGAAGCGTACAGGAAAGAGCATCCGCCGGTTTCCCCGAAAAAACGGAGAAAAAGGGAGCAGTGAATCCACTTGCATTCACTGTTTCAATATGATAAATTATTCACGTTGCGTAAAGGAGACAGTCCTCTGCGGTATTGCTGCCGGAAATGAACGGGCGGCAGCCTGAGAGGCCCGATGGCCGCAGGTATATTTAAACCGTAAGAATGTCCCGGAAAAAGGAGATTATATGAGCATCATCAGTGAAATCGAAGCTTCCCAGAAGAGAGAAGTTTCCAAGTTCAACACAGGCGACACAGTACGTGTCTACAACAGAATCGTTGAAGGCGATCATTCAAGAACCCAGGTTTTTGAAGGCACCGTTTTAAAGATTCAGGGCGGCGGCGTTCGCACGACCTTCACTGTAAGAAAGGAGTCCAGCGGCATCGGTGTCGAGAAGACATGGCCTCTGTATTCTCCGAATGTAGAGAAGGTAGAAGTTGTAAGACATGGTAAAGTCAGAAGAGCGAAACTGAACTATCTGCGTCAGCTTAGCGGCAAGAAGGCTAAGGTTAAGGAGCGGATGAACATCACAAAGTAATTTTTGCTCGCAACGCTGTAAGCCGCACGGATGTGCGGCTTTCTTTTTTATGGTAAAAATGAGATGAGAAAAACAAGACACACTTCCGGGCTCGGATTTTATGAAGATAAGACGCCTCTCATCAGCATGCGTCTTGTGCATGAAATCATCGAGTGGGTGCTGTATACGGTGCTCGCCGTCTTTTTTGCGATCGTCCTTGTCCGTGCGTTCGGGCAGAGGGTCGTGATGAAGGGAAAGGGAATGGAGAGCGGCATTGTCTCCGGCCAGAACGTATTCGTCAATAAACTTGCCTACAGGATGAAATCACCGGAAGCGGGGGATGTTGTCGTCTTTTATCCGGGTGGAAACAAACAGACGCAGGCCTATATCCGAAGAGTCGCGGCCGGCCCGGGGGACACGGTCCGCATACTGGACGGAAAGCTTCTTGTAAACGGGATTCCGGCGGCAGGATCTTCTGCCTATGGTACAATAGAAGATGCCGGAATCGCGGCTTCTCTGATTACGCTCGGGGATAATGAGTATTTTGTCCTCGGAGATCATCCGGGAGAAAGTGAAGACTCCAGAAGCGCGGGCATTGGCGTTGTCCGGGAAACGGATATAACGGGGAGCGCCTGGCTTGCACTTCCCGGCCACGGCGGTTCCCTTCATTTTATACATTAAAGGACGGATCTATGGATTATCAGTGGTACCCGGGGCATATGACCAAAGCGAAACGGATGATGCAGGAGAATATCCGGCTGGTCGACCTTGTCATCGAAATTGTAGACGCGAGAATACCGGTTTCATCAAGAAATCCGGATATTGACGCGCTATGTGAGGGAAAAGGCAGAATCCTTGTCATGAGCAAAGCGGATCTTGCGGACCGCAAGGCAACCGGAATATTCACACAGTATTATGAGCAGCAGGGATTCACCGTTGCGCCTGTTGATTCGAGAGACAGGCAGAGCGCTTCGATCATCAGAAATGCCGTACAGAAGGCTTCCAAGGCAAAGAGAGAAAAGGACCTGAAAAGGGGCATCAAAAACCGTCCGGTCCGGGCAATGGTCTGCGGCATTCCGAATGTCGGCAAATCTACGTTGATCAATTCGATTGCCGGGCAGGCACGTGCAAAGACCGGAAACAAGCCAGGCGTCACAAAGGGCAAACAATGGGTTTCCATGAAGCTTGGAACCGGCGGCGGAGCGTTCTTCACGCTGGAGCTTCTGGACACGCCTGGCATCCTGTGGCCGAAGTTTGAGGATGCAAATGTGGGACTGCGGCTGGCGCTGACCGGTTCTATCCGGGAGGAAATCCTCGATGAACAGGAACTTTCGATGCGGCTCCTGCGCTTTTTAAGAGAACGCTATCCGCAGGTCATTCCGGACAGATACGGGAGTGCCGCATATCCGCTGCTGCCGGAGGAAAACGATAATTATGAAGATCCGAAGGCGGTGCTTCGGGTAATGGAGCAGATTGCCGCAAACCGGAATTATCTTTTAAAAGGCGGAGAGCCGGATCTGAAAAGATGCGCGCATCAGCTGCTGGATGATTTCAAGAACGGCAGAACCGGACGGATCACACTGGACGATCTGCCCGGGCAGTCTGTAATAATTCCGGAAACGGAGGAATGAGAAATCAATGTCTAAAGTTGTCAGAGCGGCCTTTCAGTATATTCTATGGTTCGGGGCCGTACTTCTGCTGTCCTTTCTGCTGATTCATTTCGTCGCGCAGAGAACCGATGTAAACCGCACTTCGATGGTGCCGACGCTCGAGGATGGCGACCAGCTGATCGCGGATAAAGTCACCTACCGTTTTCGCGATCCGGAGCGCTTCGATATCATTATTTTCCCGTATCAGTACGCGGAGAAAACCTATTTTATCAAACGGATCATCGGTCTTCCCGGAGAGCGCGTCCGTATCGACGAGCAGGGAAAAATCTACATAAACGGAAAGGTGCTGGAGGAACATTACGGACTGGAGCAGATGGTGAATCCGGGGCTTGCGGCAGAAGAGATCACGCTCGGAGACGACGAGTACTTTGTCCTTGGAGACAACCGCAATGTCAGCGAGGATTCCCGATATCCGGACGTCGGCAATATTAAACGGAAGGATATTATCGGCAGGGCGTGGCTCCGCATTTATCCGTTTTCCAGATTCGGAATCCTGAAACACCAGTGAGAGACAAACGATGACGGCAAGGGAACAGGCACAACAGAAAAAACAACTCCGGCTATTGCAGGAAAAGGAGCGGAGCGCGGCACTGCGCGCTTTCGAGCGGAACGCCGTTTATGAAAAGTTCGGTTCGCTTTTTGCGGGAAAGCTGGCAAGCGGCGGCACACTTCTGATCGCCGGCATTGACGAAGCCGGAAGAGGCCCCCTCGCCGGACCGGTGGCTGCAGGCGCCTGCATTCTTCCGGAAGATACGGACATCCTGTATCTGAATGATTCCAAGAAGCTTTCCGCGAAGAAGCGGGATGCGCTGTATGATGTGATCAGAAAAGAAGCCTATGCGTTCCATGTAGCGCTGGTAGACGCGCAGCGCATCGATGAGATCAATATTCTGCAGGCGACTTATGAAGCAATGCGGGCGGCGGTAAACGGTCTTACGACTGCACAAGGAGAAAAGGTATCTCCGGATGTCCTCGTCGTGGATGCCGTGACGATCCCCGATCTGGATATTCCGCAGACGGGTATCATCAAAGGGGATGCCAGGTGCGCTTCGATCGCGGCGGCAAGCATCCTCGCGAAAGTGACCCGTGACCGGCTGATGGAGGAATACGACCGCCGGTATCCGGAATATGGTTTTGCCGCACATAAGGGGTATGGGACAAAAGCGCACATCTCGGCGCTCCGTAAATACGGACCGTGCCCGATCCACAGGCGGACTTTCATTACGCATTTTATCGGAAACTGACGTATGGCGAAGGCACGCGGAAATAACCATACTGCGGGGAAAACCGCAGAAACGGCGGCCGCCCTGTTTCTTAGCGGGCATGGCTGCACAGTCCTGGACCGGAACTTCCGGGACGGAAGAGCCGCAGAGATTGACCTGATCGCGGAGGATGGGGATACACTTGTTTTCGCTGAGGTGAAATACAGATCCGGCGGCGCATGCGGTACGCCGGAAGAAGCGGTCACATCGGCCAAACAGGCAAAAATCCGTATGGCCGCGGAATATTATCTTTATAAAAAACAAATCTCACAGGATAAACCTGTGAGATTTGATGTCGTCTGTGTGGAGCCCTGCGGCGGCAGGCTGAAAATAAGATGGATCAGAGATGCCTTCCGGTAGTCGTCAGAACTCCGTCTCGTCAATTGCCAGCTGCGCTTTGCGGAATTCCGCTTCTTCATGCGTGTTGAATTTCTTAAGGAGCTCGTGAATCTTTTCGGTCGGTGTTGACATCTTGTCAATCGAAGCGTCATGATTGAAGAAATCGATGATGGTCGCCATGTACTTGCTCATGTCCGCCGGACGGAACCATGCTCTTTGCGACAGGCCTTCCGGCTGACAGGTCAGATTCGTCGTAACAACAAGATCAAAGCTTCCTTCCGCGTAAGCCGCGTCAAACGCGTCAAGGCCGTCGGTAAACAGGCCGAATGTCGTGCAGAGGAAAACGTGCCTTGCGTGCAGGGCCTTCAGCTGCTTCGCGGTATCCAGAATGGAGCCGCCCGAAGAGATCATGTCATCCATGACGATGACATCCTTGCCCGAGAGGTCTGTCCCCAGAAATTCATGCGCGACAATCGGATTCTTTCCGTTCTTGATAACGGAATAATCCCGCCGTTTGTAGAACATGCCGGTGTCCGCGCCGATGACATTCGCAAAGAAAACCGCACGGTCAAGCGCTCCCTCATCCGGACTGATGACAACAAAGTGCTCTTTATCAAGAATAATGTCAGGGAACGCGTGCATGATTTCCCGCAGGAACTGATACGGGGAAATGAAGTTGTCGAACTTGGACAGCGGAGCAACATTGGTGATTCTGGGATCGTGCGCATCGAACGTCATAAAGTTGGAAACGCCCAGATCAACCAGTTCCTTATACATAATTGCGGCATCGAGAGATTCGCGGCCGGCTCTTTTATGCTGACGCCCCTCGTACAGGAAAGGCATGATTACGCTGACCCGCGCCGCCTTGCCGTTAATCGCGGCGATGATGCGCTTTAAATCCTGAAAGTGGTCGTCGGGCGACATATGATTCAGGAAACCGTTCATCTTGTAGGTGATGTAATGGTTGGTTACATCGGTGATGATGAAGATGTCCTTGCCGCGGCAGGAATCCAGAATAACGCCCTTGCCTTCACCGTCGCTGAAGCGGACAGCCTCCACTCGCATGCGGTAGTCGTCCTGCACATAATCCTTGAAAGCGGGATCGTCCTTTCCGACCGTATCGTATTTCTTGCGGAAGGATACCAGATAATCGTTAACTTCGCTGCCGAATTTCTCGGCGGAAGGCATGACGATCAGCTTGAGCGGCGCAACGGGAATTCTGCGTTCCAGCTGCTGATGCAGTTCTAAATCAGACATGTATTAACTCCTTTAAAGGCTCATATGTTCCAAAATGCCGTTACCGGAGTTTTCCGGCAGGCAACCTTATTCTATAGAACTTGGCCTTTGATAGCAAGAGAATATCGATCCTGTGAGGAAAAACATCACGGTTTATGATACAATGCAGTCTTGGATATCTTTGATACAGTACAGGAAAAGGAAAAATTATGGCTAAAAAGAGAAATCCGATCGTAGCGATCGTAGGAAGACCGAATGTCGGAAAGTCAACGCTTTTCAATGCCATTGCCGGCGAAAAGATCTCGATTGTGGAAGATACCCCCGGCGTGACAAGAGACCGGATCTACGCGGACTGCAGCTGGCTGAACCATGATTTTACACTGATTGACACAGGCGGTATCGAGCCGGATACCGGGGACATCATTCTTGCCAAGATGCGGGAGCAGGCGGAAATCGCGATTGAAATGGCGGATGTCATCATCTTCCTTGTCGATGTCAAATCCGGTGTTCAGGATGCGGACCAGAAAGTCTGTGAAATGCTGCGAAGAAGCGGCAAACCCATTGTCCTTACCGTCAACAAGGTTGACAAACCGACGGCGCAGATCGCGGACGTTTATGAATTTTATAATCTGGGAATCGGAGATCCGTTCCCGGTCTCCTCGGTCAACAAAATGGGCCTTGGCGACCTGCTGGAAGAAGTCGCGAAGCATTTCCCGGAAGGAGATTCGGCGGACGTGGAAGACGATGCCGTCAGGGTCGCAATCATCGGAAAGCCGAATGTTGGAAAATCTTCGATTGTAAACCGGCTGATCGGTGAGGACCGGGTCATCGTATCGGATATTGCGGGTACGACGCGGGACGCGATCGATACGCGGGTGAAGCATGACGGCAGGGAGTATGTTTTTATAGACACCGCGGGTCTTCGAAGAAGAAATAAGATCACGGAAGATCTGGAACGGTACATGATCATCCGCGCAGTTGCAGCGGTGGACCGGGCGGACATTGCGCTTCTTGTCATTAACGCGCAGGAAGGCGTAACGGAACAGGATGCCAAGATTGCCGGCATCGCGCACGATAAAGGCAAAGCGGTTATTGTCGCCGTGAATAAGTGGGATGCGGTCGAGAAAGACAATTCCACGATGAAAAAGTTCACGGACAAGATCCATCAGATTCTTTCCTTTATTCCGTATGCCGAAATCATTTATATCTCCGCATTGACAGGACAGCGGATGAACAAGATCTATGACGAGGTCGATCTCGTGCACGCCAACCAGAGCATGCGGATTCAGACCGGCGTTTTGAACGAGATTATTACGGAAGCCGCTGTTATGCAGCAGCCGCCGCAGGATAAAGGCAAGATGCTCAAGATCTATTACGCTACGCAGTCCGGCGTAAAGCCGCCGACCTTTGTACTTTTTGTGAATTACCGGTATCTGATGCATTTTTCCTATCAGAGATACATCGAAAATCAGATCCGCGAGACATTCGGGTTCCGCGGAACACCGCTGCGGTTCATTATCCGGGAGAGAAACGAGGACAAATAAATGGGCGTACGGCTTTTATGTCTTCTCATAGGTTATGCTTTCGGAATGATTCAGTCGGCGTTTATTGTCGGCAGGATGAGGGGGATCGACATCCGCGAGCACGGCTCGGGCAATGCGGGAACGACAAATGCGATGCGTGTCATGGGGACAAAGGACGGGCTGCTTGTTTTCTTTATGGACACCTTCAAGTCATTTTTCGCACTCTTTACGGTGCAGGCGCTGCTGGGAGCAAAGTATCCGGAACTGATTTACCTTCTGAAAATCTACGCGCTTGCAGGCTGCGTTTTAGGACATGACTTCCCGTGCTATATGAAGTTCCGGGGAGGCAAGGGCGTCGCGGTCATGGCGGGTTTTGTATTCTTCTCGTTTCACTGGACGTTTCTGCCGGCCGCGATTCTTTTGTTTTTCATTCCGTTTCTGTTAACGCATTATGTATCGCTCGGCTCGCTGATTCTGTATCTCGGGTGCTTCGTTCTTCTGGTCATTGAGGGGCAGCTCGGTGTTTACGCGCCGGCTCCGCAGAGCGCACTGATCGAGATGTATGTCATTATGGCGCTCCTGACAGCGCTTGCGTACTACAGGCACCGCGCGAATATACGAAGGCTTCTGCGGGGGAATGAGCGGAAGACCTATATTTTCCGGAAAAACAACCCAAAATAAACTAAGACGCGGGGAGTATCCGCGGGAAAGGGCTGACTATATGGCTAATATTGGTATGATCGGAGCGGGCAGCTGGGGAACGGCGCTGACTTTCGAACTTACATCCAAAGGACACGATGTATCGGTCTGGACGATTTCACAGGATGAAGTCGATATGATCAACAACGAACATCAGCAGCGCGTAAAGCTTCCGGGAGTCATGCTGCCGGAGCGCGTGCATGCTTCCACGGATCTTGAAAAGACCATAGAAGGAAAGGACCTTCTGGTTCTTGCGGTGCCTTCGCCTTTTACAAGGAGCACGGCGAGGGCTATGGCTCCTTTCGTACAGAAGGATCAGCTGATCGTTTCCGTGGCAAAAGGCATTGAAGAGAATACGCTTTATACCCTGACGCAGATTATCCGTCAGGAAATCCCGCAGTGCAGAACCGCGGTCCTGTGCGGTCCGACGCATGCCGAAGAGGTCGGAAAGGGCCTTCCGACAGCAATCGTTGCCGGTGCAGAAACCGAAGAAATCGCGAAGTACGTGCAGGATATCTTTATGAGCGGGGTCTTCCGCGTCTATACGAGCCCGGATGTCCTCGGCATGCAGATCGGCGCCTCGCTCAAGAATGTCGTTGCGCTTGCTGCCGGCATCGCAGACGGACTCGGCTACGGCGACAATACAAAAGCGGCGCTGATTACCAGAGGCATACACGAGATCGCAAGACTTGGAATTGCAGCCGGCGGCAGCTTTGAAACCTTTTCCGGTTTAACCGGTATCGGCGACCTGATCGTTACCTGCGCTTCCATGCATTCCAGGAACCGCAGAGCAGGCATCCTGATCGGACAGGGAAAAACCGCGGATGAAGCGATGAAGCAGGTGCAGCAGGTCGTGGAAGGCGTCTACAGTGCGAAGGCTGCCAGACAGATGTCGGAAAAATACGGCATCGAGACACCGATTATCGATCAGGTGTGCGCTGTTTTGTTCGAGGGAAAGAATCCGTCCGAGGCAGTGCAGGATCTGATGCTCCGGGACCGCAAGGTCGAGATCAACAGCCTTGCGTGGAAGAAATAACATATTGTCACACGAAAGAAAATGCCGGTGATCCGGCACAGAAACATAGAGGGAGTAAACGCAGAATGGAACAGGGAATGAAATTAAGCGAGGAATTAAAAGCCAGAGGGCTTCTGGCGCAGCAGACCGACGAGAAGGAGATCGCGGATCTGATTGACAACGGCAGGGCGACGTTCTACATCGGCTTTGATCCTACCGCGGATTCTCTGCATGTGGGCCATTTCATGGCACTGCTTCTGATGAAGAGAATGCAGGAA
>R21__coassemble_3130_pt1 | contig 8520 bp, 7 predicted proteins | sample R21__metabat2_low_PE_043 | metagenome-assembled genome bin R21
GGCAGGTCATGACAAGCGGATGATAAATATACGGTACTTTCCCGTTTCCCCTCCGGTACTGCCCGCTGTGTTTGTCAAAGGCGTAATGAAGTGCCGCCTGCGTCTGCGTAAACTCAGCCTGATCGGCAAAATCTTTCACAAACCTGTACATGTGCTCCACGGAAAACATCTGATCCTTCATTTCCCAGATCTTTTCCGAAGCCGCGCCGCCCCCCTGCCTGCCGCCATGCATCTGATCCCCGGTCCGCATATGCCATACCCTTTCTGCAGGTCTTCCCTGCCCGGATAATATGCTTTCTATTATACAGAAAGAGCCGCGCAAACACAAAGGAACATCTCTTGACGCAGGCCGGTGCGCTTGCTATGATTCTTTCGTTGAATCCGACTGCGAGGCGTTTTTCCTTGAAAAATCCCGGGCAGAAGGCAGACACGATCATACACGAATTACGCGGGGCGTATGCCGGAACCGGCAGGCTTTTCCCCCGCGCTTTTTGCCATGTAGTTCAGTCCTGCGGATCGGATTCGCGGGACTTTTTTCACGCTTTCCGCGCGGAAGGCATAAGGGAGTGCGCTGCTATGGAATCAAGACTTGCCATTCTGGCGATTGTTGTGGAAGATCTTTCGGTCACCGATCAGATGAATGCCGTGCTGCATGAATACAAAGACTATATCATCGGGCGCATGGGCATCCCGTATAAGGCTAAACACGTCTGCCTTGTCAGCATTGCAATTGACGCGCCGGAAAAAACAATCGGCGCGCTTGGCGGAAAGCTCGGCCGCATCTGCGGTCTTACCGTCAAAACAGCCTACTCCCGCATCTGAAAAGCCCCCGGAATCAAACACTGTATTACAGAAGGTTCTGCAAGAACCGGAAAGGACAAAGAACATGAAACAAAAAGAATTGCTCAGAAAGTTCACGGCGGCAGCCGCTGCGGCGGTCATGACCATCGCGCTTTCCGCCTGCGCCGCAGGCGCTTCCGCAGGAAATACGGCAAAGGAAGCTGCCGCGTCTGAAACCACCGTCATTGCTTCGACCACCGCCGCGCAGGAAACCGGTGCCGCGGAGACTACGCTGGAGACGCCGGCTGCGGCGTCCACGGAAGCTGCTGCGGCGTCCACGCAGGAGGCAGCCGCTGCCGGCAAACAGACAGGCACGGCTGCCGGATTGCAGACAGACGCCGTGCGTGTCGGCTCCCTGAAAGGCCCCACCACAATGGGCATCGTCAATCTGCGGAAGGCTTCCGAAGACGGCACCTCCGAAGGCTCCTACATCTTCACGATGGCAACGCAGCCGGATGAAATCGCGGCGGATATCGCCGGCGGTAAGCTGGATATCGCGATGGTTCCCGCGAACCTCGCATCTGTTCTGTACAACAAGACAAAGGGCGGCGTTTCCGTCGTCGACATCAACACGCTCGGCGTAATATACTGCGTCAGCGGCAATACGGACATTCATTCGGTGAAAGATCTTGCCGGCAAAACTGTTTTGTCCACCGGTCAGGGCGCGACACCGGAATACGCTCTTTCATATCTTCTTGAAAAGAACGGTGTCACAGACTGCAAGATCGAATTCAAGTCCGAGGCCACGGAAATCGCGGCGGCACTGAACGCGGATCCGCAGCAGATCGCGGTTCTGCCGCAGCCTTTTGTGACTGTAGCGGAGGCGAAGAATCCTGAGCTCAAAACCGCCTTTTCGCTGTCGGATGAATGGGACAAAGTTTCAAAAGACGGCTCCCACATGGTGACCGGCGTTACGATTGTCCGGAATGAGTTCCTGAAGGACCATCCGGATGCCGTATCCGTATTCCTCAAAGAGCATGCGGCAAGTGCCGAAAAGGCAGTCTCCGACATCGATACAACAGCCGGTCTTGTCGCGCAGTACGGGATCATCGAAAAAGCACCGGTAGCGGCAAAGGCGCTTCCTTACTGCAACATTGTCTGCATTGCGGGCGATGAGATGAAGACCGCGCTGTCCGGCTATCTGCAGGTTTTATATGACGCGAACCCCAAATCCGTCGGCGGCGCGCTTCCTGCTGACGACTTCTACTATACAGGCAAATAAAGCAGCGCAGGAAGATAAGGCGGCGCGGGGAGATAATTCCCCGCGCCGCCGGTTTCTTTAATTTTTCTCATGGTTGGCTGTCTTAACCTTACGCGCGGGGGAACAGAATCTCCATCGTCGTTCCCTTGCCGAGTTCACTCTTTACCCGCACTTTCGCCCCGTGGATCATGGCGCCGTGTTTTACAATCGAAAGGCCCAGCCCCGTTCCGCCGGTCTCTTTGGAATGGCTCTTGTCTACACGGTAAAACCGTTCAAATATCCGCTCCTGATCCGCGGGCGCGATCCCGATGCCGGTGTCCGTTACGCGTACGCAGACACCTTCTATCGTATTCCCGGTCCATACGCTGACCTTTCCGCCTTTTCTGTTATATTTGATCGCGTTTTCCACCAGATTGTAAATCATTTCCTGCAGGAGCTGTCCGATGCCGCTCACCATGCAGTTTTCTCCCGAAAGCATAAGCCCGACGTCATTTTTCCGCGCGGTCTGCTGCAGTCTGTCGCAGATTTCCCGCGACAGCGCAAAAAGATTCACTTCTTCCTTCTGTGCCGAAATTTCCCCTTCATCTAATTTGGAAAGCTTGATGATATCATTCACCAGATGAATCAGCCGCTCCGCTTCGTTATAGATCCGGTTCGCGAATTTCTGCATATCCTCCGGCTTTACAAGGCCGTCGCGCATGATTTCGGCGTAGCCGGAGATCGAGGTCAGCGGTGTTTTTAGCTCATGAGAGACATTTGCCGAAAATTCCTTGCGCATGTTCGCGACCGCGTCTTTCTGCCTGTTCTGTTCATCGATGCGCCGCAGCAGAGGCTGCAGTTCTTCGTAGATATCATTCTCCAGAGGCTCGTCAAGGTTCAATCTGTTGATCGGCTGCACGAGGCGCCTTGACTGCTGCTTGGCGATGAAGTACGCGGCCGCCATCATAACAGCGACTATCCCCAGCATCACCGGCATGAACTGCATGGCTGTTTTCCAGACCGTGCTGAGCGTTTGCGCAACGCGGATCACATTTCCGTCATCGAGTCTGACCGCGTAATACAGCATGTCTTCGCCGATCGTCGCGGAATGGCGGATATCGGAGCCTTCGCCGCCGCGCAGCGCCTGCTCGACCTCCGGCCGGTCCTTATGATTCTCAAACGAATATTCGCCCTCATCTGTATCGTAGAGGACCTTGCCGTCCTGACTGATCAGTGTCACGCGCGTGCCGGGCCAGGCCTTGTCCAGCCGGTTCAGATATGATTCGCCGGAAATATTGATCGCGGCGCCGATGTAGACGGCCTGCTGCCGGATATTTTTCTCTGTGATCTCTCTGATTTTTCCGTACATGAAGAAAATGGTGATTGCGTACGCCACCAGAAGCGACGCCGCAACCACCATAAACATGCTGTTCTGAATCTTTTTTCTCATCTCTGCGCTCCGTTCCGCATCCTGTATCCCACGCCGCGCACGGTCTCAAGGCAGTCGCCCGCCTCTCCTAGCTTGCTGCGGAGCGTCCGCATATGCACGTCCACGGTCCGCGTTTCTCCGTCAAACGAATACCCCCAGACCTTCTCCAGAATCTGGTCCCTCGTCATGACCACCTCCAGATTGGACATCAGAAGCCGCAGCAGCTCATACTCCTTGAGCGTAAGATCAATTCTTGCGCCTTTAACATACACTTCGTGGCGCTTCTGATCCAGTGAAATTCCATTGCAGTTCAAAACATCACCGCTCTCCGCCGAACGCCCGCTCCTTCGAAGGACAGCCCGGATTCTCGAAACCAGTTCCATCATTCCGAATGGCTTCGTCACGTAATCGTCCGCGCCCAGATCAAGCGCGTTTACCTTGTCATACTCGCTGCCTTTGGCTGTAACCATGATAACCGGTATGCCGGAAAAAGCATGGTTTGCCCGGAGCCTCCGCAAAATCGCGACGCCGTCCTCCCCGGGCAGCATGATGTCCAGAAGGAGGAGCGAAGGAAACTCCGCATCCGCAGCAGCGAGCGCCTTCCAGAGGCCAGCGCCGTCCGGGAAGCCCTCTGCCCGGAAGCCGGTGTTTTCCAGCGTATAACTGACCAGCTCACGGATGCTGTCATCATCTTCCACAATATAGATCAGATCTTCCATCGCTGTTCCTTTCTACGCCTGCTGTACCTCCTGCCGCGGCAGAAGATCCGCAAGCAGAATGCTGTCGTCCATGGCTTCCTCACAGATGCTGACACAGTTATCACCGATACGGTCGAGATTATACAGAATCTGCGAGTAGACGGTTGTCATTGCTTCACTGCACTTTCCTTCTTCCACACGCTTTAAGTGCGCCTTATTGAACTGCTTGACGGACTTTCTCATCTTGTTCTTGGCTTTGGCAATCGCCGAAGCATCTTCCAGAGACCCGGAATACAAAAGTCCGACAGCCTTACTGTATATACTTTTCGCTGCACCAATGCAGTTGTCAAGCTCCGAAAGCGCGCTTCCGGAAAAACTGCTGCCCGAAGCCCTCGCGCCCCGCAGTCCGTTCACCGCGTCCAGACAGCGGTCGGCGATCCGGTCCAGGCTGTTCGCGACGGAAAGCAGGCCCGAAGCCTCCTCCGCCTGCTCTCTGGAGAGCGAGCCTGAAGCAAACATACCCGAAATATAATCAATTATACTCTTTGTCAGGCCCTTGATGTCCATGATTGCCGCGTCAAACTGCCTGTCATCCTCTGCGGCTTCCTTATCCTTCCTGCCTGTCGAAGGTGCGCCAAGTCCCAGTTCCTTTGAAATCAGGGTGAAAATTCCGCCGGTCATTTTCACGCAGCGCTCCAGTTCCTCCTTGACAAGCAGCATGGATGCGGATGGCTGCGCGATCACACGCGGATCGAGGAACAGCGGCCCTTTGACCTGCTCTTCTCTTTTATCCGCAATAACCGATTTGACAAATTTTACCATGAACGGAAGAAGCGGCAGCCAGATCAGCGTGCAGACAACATTGAAGGTCGTATGCGCGTTCGCAATCTGCCTGGAAATCACCTGCAGCTCCGGTCCCTTCGGCGAAACAAACTGAATGAACGCCGCAAACGGTCTGATCAGGAACAGGAAAACCAGAGAGCCTGTGATATTGAAAGTACTGTGCGCAATCGCCGTACGCTTGGCGTCTCTGCTCTGCCCGATGGAAGCAAGCAGCGCCGTAATCGTTGTGCCGATGTTATCGCCAAGGAGGATCGGTATCGCGCCGGCAAGGCCGATGACCGAGTGAATACCGTCCGCGCCTGCCTGCGACGCGAATCCCTGCAAAACAGCGATCGTGGCAGAACTCGACTGCACGACCAGCGTCATGCACAGGCCGAGCAGCACCCCGAGCACCGGAATATGCGCGACTTTTCCCATCAGATCCGTAAAAACAGGACTCTGCGCAAGCGGCTTCATCACAGAGCTCATGATCTCGATGCCTTCAAAAAGAAGGCCGAAGGAGAAGATGACCATGCCGATGTTTTTCACCTGATCCTTCTTGCCGGCAAAGTTAACCAGAAAGCCGATGAAAATGATCGGGAAGATATAACTGCTGATATCAAAGGCGATCAGCTGTGCCGTCATTGTCGTGCCGATATTCGCGCCGAAGATGACCGAGATCGCCTGCGGCAGCCCCATCAGGCCGGCGCTGACAAAACCGATGACCATGACCGTTGTTGCGGAGCTCGACTGCAGAATCGCGGTGACAAGCGCGCCTGCGAGAGCGCCCATAACAGGGTTCACGGTCAGTATGCCGAGGATCTTTTTCATTCGCTCGCCGGCAGCCTTCTGCAGCGCCTCGCTCATCGAATTCATGCCGAAAATAAAGATCGCGAGGCCGCCGAAAAGGCCGAACAGCGTCGTAAGTACCTGGTTCATATACTCTCCTTTCATTGCATTCTTATGTTAAAAGAAAGTAAAATTCCCCGATAGCTTGCGAATGTAAAGTCCATGTTAAATTTATGTAAAGCGGGCGCGTATTACATAGATTTTGCCCTTTTCTATGCAATATGCGTCCGCTCCCGCAATTCGTCTTGAATTTTCTATGCTGCACACGGCTTTCCGCCCGTATTGCATGAAGCAAGCCGCGCCGTGCTTTACGCGCGAATCTCCTTATTCATGAAGCACACATAGCCTGCGCCGAAGCAGATGACCGCCTCCGCAATCATTGCGACCGTCTGCGGCCATACCTGCAGCAGGCTCTGCCCGAGCGGCAGATAACTTGCGATCGCGCCATTCTGCGACTCCAACGTGGACATGATGTCGAGAGAGCGCACATTCGGATTCATCAGCACCGTCGTAACCTCACTCAGAAGATAGTAAGGTGAAATCCGGTTGATGCCGGTCGAAAGCCGGTAAGCGCTGATCACATCCAGCACATTGCCGCCGGACGCACCCGGGAATACCAGTCCCGCGAGGCCGGATGCCAGAAGACTCAGAAACATCGTGAAGAACAGCCACAGCGCGATGCACCCGAGCGCCGCGGTCGCCGCGTGTTTGGACAGCACCGAAAAGAGCACCGCGATCGCCAGCCACAACGACATATATACCCAGACAATCAGAAGATACACAATAATGCGTGCCAGTTCCTCCGGCCTGGGTTCAATTCCGCTGATCAGAATTCCGCCCGCCGTAAACAAAAGGCCAGCCGAAAAGACCGTAAGGAAAAGCGTTACGCTCCCTGCGAGAAACTTCGCGTTAATGATCGTATCACGGTAGATCGGCTGCGCGGCAAGGCGGTTCAGCGTGCCGCCCGCACGCTCACTGCTGATCGCGTCAAACCCGAGCATAATGCCGATGACCGGCCCCAGAAACGCGAGGAACGTCGAAAAGCTGTAGATCGCGCTCCCCGAAGTCGTAAAAAGCTTCAGAAACATAAAGTCCGTCAGCTGCGCCCCCTGCGCGCTCGCCTGCTGCGCCGCGCTCGTAAGGGAATTGACCGCGCCGCGAAGACTTGCCGCGCCGACGACAATCAGGAGCAGAAACAGGATCCAGAAGCGCCAGCTTTCCAGATGGTCGGTCAGCTCTTTTTCAAACAGCACCCGGAAGCCGTGCCGGTTAATCAGCGCTTCGTCCATTGTTTCCACCCTCTTTCTAAAAATACTTCCTGTAAATCGTATCCAGATCACCGCCGGTTTCGTGCATTTCACGCAAAACAAACCCGTTCCCGACCATCAGCGCAAGAAGCTCCGCTTCAATATTATGGTCCGCTTCGATGTGCACGGTTCCGTCCGCATTCTCCGAAATTTCCCGTACGCCGGCTACCTTCGAAAGCAGTCGCCGCAGAAGATCGTCGCTGTCCTGCTGCGATACGTTCAGATCTGCCGCTCTGGCTTTGATGTCCAGCGTATAGCTGCCATCCGACTCAATCTGCCGGCCGAGCTCTCCGATCTTACCGCAGGCAATCATCTTCCCTCCGACGAAAATGCCGACCCTGTCCGAAATTTCCTGTATCTGATACAGTTCATGCGACGAAATCAGAATCGTACGTCCGTCTTTCACCGAAAGATCACGGATCAGCTTCGTCAGCTCATGCATGCCGGCAGGGTCGATGCCGAGCGTCGGCTCATCCATGATGATGATCTTCGGATCCTTCATCAAAACATCCGCAATCCCGAGCCTCTGCCGCATACCCCTCGAATAGGTGCCCGCTTTTCTGTCCGCGGCCGCCGTCATGCCGACTCTCTCGAGCAGCTCCTTTGCGCGCTCCCTCGCCTGCTCTTCGGAAAGCCCGTTCATCTCTCCCGAGAAAATCAGGTTTTCGCGCCCTGTCATATCCTGATAGAAACCGACATTGTCCGGCAGATACCCGACTTCTTTCTTGACCAGAATTGCTTCTCTTGTACAGTCATGGCCGTCGATCCACGCATGACCGTCCGTCGGCGTTGTGAGGCCAAGAAGCATCAGGGTCGTCGTTGTTTTGCCGGCGCCGTTCGGCCCCAGAAGCCCGAAGACTTCGCCCCGGCGGATCGAAAGGTCCAGATGATCGACCGCCGTGACATCTCCGTAGACTTTGGTCAGTCCCTGCGTGCGGATGATCCATTCATCCGCTGCCGCTTCCGGTGCCTGCGCGGAGACTCTGCCGCCGGAATTTCCGGCTGCCTGCCCTTCTTTAGTTTTCGTCCGGAACATAATCAGTGCCTCCCGAATTTACGGAAGACCGCCGCGAGAGCCGCGAGCACTGCCGCGATGATGACGACACCGGCGATACCCCATGCCGTGCCTGTTTTAACGGTGACACGGAACGTATTGTCAACGCTCGTCTCCTGATTGGAGGCTGTGACATCCATGGTGTAGTCGCCGCTGATCGCGTTCTTGGAAGGCGTTACATACATCGTGACCGACTTGGTCTGCCCTGCGGGGATGGAATCGATCGTATCCTGCGAGAACTCGACGGTCCAGTCCGAAGGCGCGTTCGCGGACAGATTGATGCCGGAGAGATCCAGATTGCCGTTGTTGACAACCGTCAATGTGACGGCTTTTCTGTGGTT
>R21__coassemble_3137_pt1 | contig 8503 bp, 6 predicted proteins | sample R21__metabat2_low_PE_043 | metagenome-assembled genome bin R21
CGGATGATGATGATGGTCAGCGCATACTTCGCGATCATCCTGTAAAGGCAGACGATGACAACCAGATTCGCAAGGCCGAGCTTGACGCCGGGAAGGCCCGGCTGAAACGGAATCAGTACTTCGATATAAGAGAAGATCAGAGCGAGCGCGGCGAGGACGGCGCTCGTTGCGACGTTTCTAGCGGGGGTTCCCGGGGAGCCGTCTGCATGTGTACTCTGCCCGGAAGCAGAAGGCTTATACTGCCGCGAAGCTTCGGTATTCAAATCTTTATTTGGCGATTGCGTCATATCCATCCTCATCTGTGCTGCTGCCGATAATCTGAACGCTCAGTCTGTGAGGCAGGCAGACGATGCTCTGCCCGGGAGTGCTGATCGTGCCCTCCTGCACACAGACCTGATTCCTGCAGTTGGATTCCTCCATCCGGACCTTTCCACCCTGAATCGTTACTACGTTATGGTTGCTTCCCTGATCAATGGTAACGGTGGTATCCTGATCCAAAGGGTAGTCGCCGTAATCTTCAGAGCCAAGCGTTATGTGAACGTAGGGGCCGGTTATGCCTTCCGGCGCTTTTCCGGATGCGCCTGCTGACTTGAACGGAGCCGCGATCAGAAAAACAGCAAGCGCCGCGAACAACACCGCGAGCACGATGTCCGCTTTTCTAATTACTTTGAACATGGTAAAATCTCCGTGTATTTTTGTTCGATGAAAGGGAAAACATGCATAATAATATAACAAAAGCCCTGCTTACCGCAATGCTCATTCCGATCATTATAACACAGGCGGGGTGTTCTTCGAAGACGGGTGCCGCAGCGCAGGGCGGGACGGCTTCAGGAGCGGCCTCTACGGAGCCGTATTCGAAACAAAGCTTTTATTTTGACACTGTCTGCGCGATCACGGTTTATGACATGGAAAACATGTCGCAGGCAAACGCAGACGCTGCGATTGAAGATGCTTTTACCCTGTGCAGGAAGTATGAACAGATGCTGAGCAAAACCATCGAAGGCTCGGACATCTGGAATGTCAATCACGCGGAGGGCAAGCCGGTTGAGGTACAGGACGACACGGCGAAGCTGGTGCAGATGGGAATCGACTATGGAGATCTATCCGGGGGATGTTTTGACATCACAATTGGAAAGGCGGAAGATCTGTGGGATTTCCATTCGGACAATCCGAAGGTGCCGGACAGGGACGAGCTGGCCGGGGCGGTAAAGCACGTAAATTATAAGACAATTCACCTTTCCGGAAACACGATCACGATGGAAGATCCCGAGGCGGAAATTGACCTCGGCGGCATTGCCAAAGGATATATCGCGGACCGGGTAGCCGAAGAGCTTGCAAAGGACAAGGTGACGAGCGCGATCATCAGTCTTGGCGGCAATATTGAGTGTATCGGCGGGAAGCCTTCTTCGGACGGCGCTTCGCAGATCCCGTTCAACATCGGGATTGAAACGCCTTTCTCGGAAATGACGCAGGTCACAGGCTCGTGCAAAGTAACGGACGGAACGCTCGTGACCTCCGGCATATATGAGCGGTTCTTTGAAAAGAACGGTGTCCGTTATCACCACATTCTGGATCCAAAGACAGGGTATCCCATCGAAAATGATGTCGTCGGCGTAACGATCCGTTCTTCCAAAGGAAAATCAGCGGACTGCGACGCTCTCTCGACAACCTGTCTTATTCTCGGCGTAGATAAGGGAATGAAGCTGATCGAGGGGCTGGATGGTTTTGACGCGCTGTTCATTGATCAGGACAATCAGATTTCAAAGACGTCCGGCATGGAGTTTACGCCGAAAAACTGAACGGGTCAGAAAGCTTTCGCAAATCGGGGCGGCTTGAATAAGCCGGCTGCAAACGGCAGCAGGAAAGCGGTAAGCGAAGAGGAACGGAGCTTTGGAAGGAGTAAAGATGGTTAAAAAGAATGTTGATCTGCAGGGCGCCGGTGTTCTTGTTACCGGCGCGGCAGGGTTTATCGGGAGCGCGCTTTGCGCGCGGCTTCTGTCGGAATATCCGGGCATCCGCGTAACCGGCATCGACAATATGAACGATTATTATGATGTCGCAATTAAAGAAGAGCGGCTGTCCAGGCTGTCTTCTGACCCGCACTTTACGTTTATCCGGGGAGATATCGCGGATAAGGAGCTTGTAACGCGCGCTTTTGCGCAGTGCAAACCGGACGTTGTTGTGAACCTCGCGGCGCAGGCGGGCGTACGGTATTCGATTACGCATCCGGATTCCTATATCCGGTCCAATCTGATCGGCTTTTACAATATTCTCGAGGCGTGCCGGCATTCTTATGACGGTGCGGCGGCAGGATACGCCGGCGTCCGGCATCTTGTCTACGCGTCCAGCTCGAGCGTTTACGGAACCAACGCGAAGATTCCGTATTCGACAGACGATAAGGTCGATCATCCGGTGTCGCTCTACGCGGCAACCAAGAAGTCGGATGAGCTGATGGCGCACGCGTACGCAAAGCTTTACAACATTCCGTCCACGGGCCTTCGGTTCTTCACGGTTTACGGCGCGGCCGGAAGGCCGGACATGGCATACTTCGGCTTCACGAACAGGCTTCGGGCAGGAGAGAAGATCCGCATCTTCAATTTCGGTCACTGTAAGCGGGATTTCACGTACATTGACGACATTGTCGAAGGCGTCGTGCGTGTGATGCAGGGCGCTCCTGAACGCCAGAGCGGCGCAGACGGCCTCCCGATCGCACCATACCGTATCTACAACATCGGGAACGGTCATCCGGTCGATCTTCTCGATTTCGTGGACATTTTTCAGCAGGAACTGGTGGCGGCTGATGTTTTGCCGCAGGATTATGATTTTGAGGCGCATAAGGAACTGGTTCCGATGCAGCCGGGCGATGTGCCGGTGACATACGCGGATACGACGGCGCTGGAGCAGGATTTCGGCTACCGGCCAAGAACAGACCTGCGCACCGGCCTCCGCGCATTCGCTGTATGGTATAAAAAGTTTTACTGTGAAGGATAAGAAAATGGCAGAATATCAGGATTATATGATCCGGGCAATCGCGGCGAATGACGAAATCCGCGCATTTGCCGTAACCAGCAGAAATCTGGTCGAAGAGGCCAGAAAAGCGCACAATACCAGCCCGCTCGCTACAGCAGCCCTCGGACGCACGATGAGCGCGGCTGTCATGATGAATGACATGCTCAAGAATGAGGATGATTTGCTGACGCTCCAGTTCAACGGTGACGGACCGCTCGGACAGATCACCGTGACTGCGGATCATCATGGCAATGTAAAGGGCTTTGTCCAGCATACGGATGTCGAGCTTCCGCTGAAAGCGGACGGGCATCTGGATGTCGGCCGCGGCGTCGGGAAAGGGACGCTGACGGTGATCCGCGACCTTGACGACGGCAAAACATACAACGGCCAGGTAGAAATCCACTCCGGAGAGATTGCGGATGACATAACGCACTACTTTGCCGAATCGGAGCAGGTTCCTTCCTCGGTCGGCCTGGGCGTTCTTGTCGATACGGACCGTACGGTTCGCAAGGCGGGCGGTTTCATCATTCAGCTGATGCCTTTTACGAGTGATGAGACGATCGATAAGCTGGAAAAGAATCTGAAAAACATCCCCTATGTCACGGAAATGCTCGAAGAAGGCCTGAATCCGGAAGGCATGCTGGGGAGAGTTCTGGATGGATTTGATGTGCGCATGACCGGGAAGATGCCGGTGCAGTTTCATTGCAACTGCACGCGGGATCGCGTGGAGCGGGCGCTCATGCTGCTTGGGGAACCGGAACTCGTGTCGATGATCGAAGCCGGCAGGGAGGTTGAACTCGCATGTCAGTTCTGCGGGAAGAAGTACCGTTTTTCTGTTGATGATCTGAAAAAGATCCGCGAGGGATTATGCTGAGTGTACTGCTGATCTATGGCGTGATTTTTATCACAACATACTGGCTGGGACGCGGATTTCTGCATGCGTTCAGGCTTACTCCTTCTGGCGCGGATGCTATCTTATATTCCATGACCGGGATAGCCGTGGCGGGATTTTATGCGCAGGTATGGAGTATCTTCGGCGGCGTATCGGCGGCAGCGTTTGTTGTGTATGCGCTGCTGGCTTTAGCTGCGGCGGTTGTTTTGTTTGCGCGCGGCGGACGTCGGACACGGGCAGGTCGCGACCTTGCGCGCGTGCGCGCGCTCGATTCCGGCTCAGCCGGCAGGTATGCGCAGGTGGCTCTGACGATCGCGCTGGTCATGGTTTTTGCGTATGCGGCTTCCCGCGGATACATTCATTATGATACGGATCTATATCACGCGCAAAGCATACACTGGATCGAGAAGTACGGCGCAGTCCGCGGACTTGGAAATCTTCATACAAGACTTGGCTATAACAGCGCCGCTTTTCCGCTCACGGCGCTTTTTTCGTTCTCTTTTCTGGGAGGGCAGTCTTACCATGCCGTCTCGGGATATCTTGCTCTTATGCTGGCGCTGGAGTCTTTCAAACTTTTTACACAGCGCGGAAGGCTATTGTCATTTCGGCTTCTTCCTTCGGATTTTGTACGGCTTTCGGCTCTGTTTTATCTGTTCGCGGTGATTGACGAGATTGTTTCGCCTGCGTCGGATTACTACATGGTCTGTTTTGCGTTCTATATTTTCATCCGGTTTTCAGATGACGGAAAGGACGAAGCACAGATGGCAGATGACGCGCCGCTTCATCTCGATATAGTTCTCAGTTTTCTTGCAGTGTTTACGGTAACGATCAAATTGTCAGCGGCTATGATCCTGCTGATCAGTCTGCTGCCGGTTGCACAGCTCTTGCGCAGGAAAGATTTCAGGAGAATCGCTGTTACCGCTATATTGTGCGCGGGCTCCGCGGCTCCGTTTTTCATAAGAAATGTGATTCTGACCGGATATCTGGTGTACCCTTTTCCAAAACTTGATTTATTCCATGTCATCTGGAAAGTACCCGCAGGTTTAGCAGCCTCGGATGCCGCAGAAATCGCGGCGTATGGCAAGGGTATTACAGATCCTTCGCACTTTGGAGACAGTATTTCGGTCTGGCTGCGGCCGTGGTTTGCGGCACAGGCGGGCGCCGACCGCTTGGCAATTCTTACGGGGGCGGTACTGGTAATTCCGGCGGCCGTTGTTTTGTTCTTGGAAATAAGAAGAGAGCAGGACGCCGCGCGTCAGCTTGTTTTACTAGGGGTGTGTCTTGCGTGCACGGTGTTCTGGTTTGCGCAGGCGCCACTGCTTCGGTACGGCTGCGTATTTGTGTATACACAGGCAGCCTTTTCGGCCGGTGTCATTGTCTCCGCGGCGGGAGGCAAGTTTCAGGAAAGACGGCGGCGATTACTATTGCGCGGCTTTCTGGTATGCAGCATCGTATTTGTGCTGTATAAATGTGTGGCGATTACGCGGGAGGGAACTTTACTTCGGGAACACGGTTATCTCATCAGCCAGAAGGACTACGGAACGTATCCGATGGAAGAGTATCGGATTGACGGCGCGGAATTTTACCGGCCGGTCAGCGGGGACAGAAGCGGTTATGCGCCGTTTCCTTCGACGCCGACGGACAGGAGCGCGCAGGTGCGGATGATCGGCGAATCCATCGGAGATGGGTTTTGTATAAAGTAAAGCAAGCTTCTTCATGCAAAAGCGGGAGGATCGCTTCAATAGCATAAAAAATTCAAGACGTTTCACAAAGTGCGGCGCATATTGCATAGATTTGAGCAAAATCTATGCAATAGAGCGCCGCACAATAGAAATGTCTTGAATAAACTATGCAGAATGAGTAAGCCGCGGCATATTGCATTAAACGCTGCTTGGCAAGAATTTCCAAACCGCGCTGGCCGGCCAGCCCGGCTGAACGCCGCCAGACAGGCCGCCGTGCCCGCGCACGGCTCCAACTTACTCACTCTTTTTATTTCTTTCCCTCCACGCAGGAGAAATAACGTCAAGCACTTCCGCCTCGTTGTACCTGGACAGCACGAACGCGCCCAGAAGACAAATCACAACCGAAGTAATTGCCGCAATACGGTAGCCCGCGCCGGTATCCGGACGGATGCTCGCAAAAGCCGTGAACAGCAGCATCGAAATCGACTGTCCCATCTTGAACGCGAACGTACGCGCCGCGAAGAACATGCCTTCCCGCTTTTCGCCGGTCTGCATCGCGTCCGCCTGCGCAATGTCAGCGACAATTGCCTGCGGGAGAATGCCTAGAATTGCCATCGGAAAAGCCGCCACAAAGACGACAAGAAGTCCCCAGACCATGCCGCCGATGCCGAACAGACCGGAAACCGCCGTTACAACATAAGCGAGGGAGAGCCCGCAGAAGCCGAAAAGCACGATCTGCTTCTTGTTGCAGCGGTGCGCGATGAAATTCACAAGCGGATAGCAGGCAAAAGAGAGCAGCGTCATGCCGACGTACAGCAGTGTAGTCATTGTTTCCGGCAGGCCCATCAGCTTGGTGATGAAGAACGGAAGACCTGTCTGGAAGATCGTAAGCGCGATGAAATACAGAACGTCACTGCCAACAAAGACACGGAAGTCTTTGTTGCGGAATGTTTTGGCGAGGGAACGGAACGCGTCGTCGTTCGTCGGCTTCACGTCGATATAATCGGTTTCTCTGATCGTGAACGTCGGAACAAGAAGCGCGGCAAGCCCCATCACGGATAAAAGAAGGAAAGTTGCTCGGATCGCGTTGACACGGCCAAGAGACGGTGTCAGAGCGCCCCAGATGTACGGCGCTGCATAGCCGACCGCCGAACCAAGAAGAAAGGTGCAGGAAATATAGGTGGAAATGCTGATTCTTGTATCCTGCGTTGTGCCAAGCTCCGAAATCAGAGCGTTATAGGGCGTGCAGTAGGTCGTCATAAACAGGTAAAACAAAAGCAGCGTAACAAGCAGCCAGAAGCCGTTGACTGCGGAAACGCCGTTCACCGGCGCCCAGAAGACAAGCACGGTGATCAGAGCGAACGGCACTGCGATTTTGCGCATGAACGGAATTCTGCGGCCAGCGGGATTCTTAGAGCGGTCAGACAGATTGGCAATCAGAGGATCCGTGACCGCGTCAAAAATACGGCCGAGCGCGGCAATCGCGCCGATGATTGTCGCGACGCCGAAGATCACACGCCCCTGCGGTATGAAGAGCGTCTGCCCCTGCGCAATGGAATCCTGCGTCGGCTCATAGAAGTAGACCAGCCAGTTGGTGATCAGAGCCGACAAAACAGACCAGCCGAACTGTCCGATCGCAAAGCACCACATTTTCCCTTTTGTAAGTTTTTTCATGTAACCCCTCCACATAAGTCATTATTTGTCCAGATCCGGGCGTTCCCGCATCCCCGCGTAGTCAAAGTACAGGTGCCGGATCAGCGCATGCGTCTGATTGTCATAAACAAGAATCTGCACATCGATATTGCCGTTGTTCGTATAATCCAGAAGATTGTCCGTAAGATCGTCTCCGACGCTTAAAAGATTATAATTCTCGTCGGGGCTTACGAAATTTACTTTTCCGAAACTCGCATCAAAGTCTTTGATCGGTACGTTTCCCAGCGTCTCCACGGTATTGCCCTTCGCACTGTCATGCACAAGACAGTAGGAGCGGTGGCTTTTGGAGACTGCTTCAATTCCCCGCGTTCCGGACAGCTTTTCGATGAGTCGGATGAGCGTACTGTCGTAAAATGCATTGGAACTGCGGTTGATGAAGATGATCGAACTCACCTCCGGAAACTGCAGAGTCATCAGCTCCGAGTAAAGATCAGACGGATTGCAGGCCGCGTCCAGAATGGTATCCTGCCACTTTTTCTGCGCGTCTTCCCACTCCCGATAGGATGGATCGCCCCGGTGATCGGCAAGAATGCCAAGACCGCCCAGCGCGTTCCCAAGATACGCTGTGACCTTGTACTGTCCCATCGCGTTCAGATGCCCCCGGTCGGACAAGTCACTCTTATGGTCAATTATATTCTTTACATACATCAAATTAAAGTATGGTATATGGAACTCATCTGCAATTTTCTGCGCGCTGTTTCCCGCCCTCTGATAGTCTTCGGAAGCGGAGAACGGCACCTGCATGAGAATGACCTGAATTCCTTTTTCCTGACAAAGCGAAATCATTTTCCGAAGATAGTCCGCGGCGATGGTTTCTCCCTGCATGGCGTCCTGCGGATCAAGAAGCGGAAACTCTTCAATATTCGGCTCTACCTCAAAGTGTGCTTCCGCGCCAAAAAGGTGATTTGTCCTCTCTTCGCCCTTCTTCCCGAGCAGAAGGTAATCGTCCGCCGAGAGCCCGGACCAGCGGCTGTGGTATTTGATGAAGTCGAAAAGGAAGGATTCACGGTTTGTTTTGTCCTGCAGAAGGTCGCGGACTGCCGCAGCTTTGTTCTTAGTAAGCGGAAAAGCATCCATGTTCAGATGGAGCTGATCAATGGAAGCCTGCCGGGTACCCTCGTCTTCGGTGCCTGTCATGACATCAACATACCTGTAATCTTTTTCAAGCATGAAGGTATCGATCACAACACATTTCGGCGTACAGTAA
>R21__coassemble_3185_pt1 | contig 8400 bp, 7 predicted proteins | sample R21__metabat2_low_PE_043 | metagenome-assembled genome bin R21
TATGCTCCGCGGTCCTGACCGGCATATCCGTCCTCATACAGACTCCCGTCCTGAACGGCATACCCGTCATCATATCTTCCGTTGTCTCCGCCTTTATACGCACCTTCGGAATATCTGTTGTATTCGTTCCGTCTTCTGCTCAAATGTTTACCTCAGATCAAGTGCTGTAAATTACCACACTGTTAACTAACAACTATATCATATCCTGCGGAAAACAACAAAAGGCACCATGTCCGGCAGGGAAAGCCCGCCGGACATGGTGCCTGATCATCTGGAATCTATGCGGTTTTCCGGTCATTTCCGGCACTTACCCGCGTTTCTTCTTCCCGTCGCAGCTGACATGCCTGTCCACAAAGCTGTAATATCCGACCGAAGTGTCCCGCAGCTCCGTTACCGTTGTCACGGGATCGATCACCCTGTTGCGCGCATTCGCGATTTCCACAACCTTTCCCGCGAGCGACAGCTTGGTCCGCATCGTGATCTCGCAGCGCTTCAGCACCGTAATGCCGCCCTCGTTATAGACGTTCTTGACCGCAAGATCGACATTGGAAATACGCGCGTCCGCAATCAGATTCAGTCCGAAAAGCTCGGTCAGAATTTCCGTCGCGTTCTCTCTTGAAAACGTCAGTGTCTGAATTTCACAGATTCTTGAACCCTCGTCCATATGTCATTCCCCCTGATCATTTTGTTGTTGAAGGTCCGTGCCCCTGTTTATTATATCAAATATCCGCGGGGTTCCATATGCTATAATCAGGTAAAAACATTGCGAAGGTCCTGTTTTGATATGAAGAAAAAGATACTGAAAAAAAATGACAGAATACTGATCATCATCATGCTCGCACTGCTTGCCGGCATCCTGATTTACCGCGCGGCCGCAGGAAAAGACAGCGGTTATCAGGTCGTCATCTATGTCGGCAACGAAGTTTACGGAACATACTCCATAAGTGACGATCAGGATATCCGTATTGAACAGAACGGATTCACGAATGTCGTCCGGATCAAAGACAAGGCAGTCTGGATGGAAGAATCCGACTGCCCGAACCAGCTCTGCGTCTATCAGGGTAAGGTGACACAGCCGGGCATCCCGATTGTCTGCCTCCCGCACGGCATTACCGTTGACGTGGTCGGGAAGAACAAATAAGCGGCGTTTTCACTCCAAAAAAAGAAAGCTGCGCTCCGGTGACTGCCGTCACCAAAGCTGCAGCTTTCTTTTTGTTTTTCAATAGAGAAGTCCGTCTGCCCTGTGCAGATCCCGTATTCTCTTCAACACCCCTGCACCTTGAGGGGATCAGCCCTTTTCCAGAGCCAGCGTTCTCGTTGTGATGTCGCAGACATCCGAAGGTCCGTAATACTGGATCGCACCCGGATATGTGTAGCAGGTGTGCTCGGCCCATTCCGCACGGTGCGCTTCGAAATACTTGAACGGCTTTCCTTCAAGATCCACGAGAGCTTTGCGGATCACAGGCTTGTCCTGTCCGTTTCTGCGCTCCATGTTCATCATCTTCGTAATCGGCATACCGCCTGCAACCCATTCTTCGGCGGGTCTGTTCAGGTGCGATACTTTGGAAAGATATCCGGTATAACCATACCGAATCAGCATGAACGCGTTATAACCGAGGCTGTAGCAGTAATCCGCGTCAAAGTTCGACGGGAATGCGCATCTTCCTTCATAGCCGAAGAAATGGAACTGCGTGCTGAACTTCCCGTTGTATGTGCCGGCTTTGCGGCGCTCTTCCAGTTTGTTCTTAACCAGCTCCGCGAACAGCTTCTCGGACTCGATCAGGGATACCTGCACATTGCCGTGCGGATCTCTTTCAAGGAACAGCTGCTTCTGGATCATCTCCGGCAGAATGTCAAATACCTTGAAGGATTCCTCTGTAAGTCCCTTTCGGATATATTCCTTCTTATCTTCCCACGTAGGAAGCGCGTTGAACTCTTCGGTCTTTGATCCCGCGAGCATCTCGCTGATTTCACGTATCAGTACACCGAACTCCGGAACGAACTCTACAATGCCTTCCGGAATAATGACGACGCCGAAATTGCCTTCGGTCTTCGATCTTTTCTCTACGGAATCCGCAATCTGGTCCGCAATCTGCGACAGGGAAAGCTTCTTCTCTGCCACTTCTTCGCCGATCAGACATACGTTCGGCTGCGTCTCAAGAGCGCACTCGAGTGCCACATGTGAAGCGCTGCGGCCCATGACCTTTACGAAATGCCAGTATTTCTTCGCGGAATTCGCGTCTCTTTCGATATTGCCGATCAGCTCGGAATAGGTCTTCGTCGCCGTGTCAAAACCGAACGAGCAGTCAATGTCGTCATTCTTCAGATCGCCGTCGATCGTCTTCGGGCAGCCGATGACCTGCACGCCGGTGTTGTTCGCCGCGAAATACTCCGCCAGCACCGCCGCGTTCGTGTTGGAATCGTCGCCGCCGATAATTACCACAGCGGTCAGGCCGTGCTTCTTCGCCGTAGCTGCCGCCGCTTCGAACTGTTCTTTTGTCTCGATTTTTGTTCTGCCGGAGCCGATGATGTCAAAGCCGCCGGTATTACGGTACGCGTCAATGAACTCGTCCGTGAATTCCACATAGTCGTCGTCCACAAGACCGCTCGGGCCGCCCTTGAAGCCGAGAAGAACATTGTCCTTGTCTGTCGCCTTCAGCGCGTCATACAGGCCGCTGATGACATTGTGGCCGCCGGGCGCCTGCCCGCCGGAGAGAATAACGCCGACAACCTGTCTCTTCGCCGCGGAAGTGTTTTGCCCCTTCTCGAAGATGATTTCCCGCTTGCCGTAAGTATTCGGGAACAGTTCTCTGATCTTGTCCTGATCCGATACGCTGGCGGTCTCTTCGCCTTCCTTTACGCAGATATCGGAAATGCCGTGACGCAGCATTCCGGGTAGCTTGGGCTGATACTTCAGTCTTTCTTTCTGAAGCGGAGAAATTTCCATATGTTTGCTCCTTCCATAACTTTGTTTTCAGGGCGCGGCTTTCCCGCCGTCGCTGGTTATCATACAGGCCCTTCCCGCAGTTTCCGCCGCGGGAAAGGCCTTGTAAAGGCTGCGCATCCTAACGACACACAGCCTCTACGCATATGAACAAGATATTCAGTTCAAAACAAATCAGAACTTACCCTGCTGCGCCGCAAGAGCTACGGATACAGCGGTGGAAACTGTCATGCCGACCATCGGGTTGTTGCCGGCACCGATCAGACCCATCATTTCAACGTGCGCGGGAACCGAAGAAGAACCTGCGAACTGCGCGTCGGAATGCATACGGCCGAGTGTATCCGTGAAGCCATAGGATGCAGGGCCTGCAGCCATGTTATCGGGATGAAGCGTACGGCCTGTGCCGCCGCCGGAAGCAACGGAGAAATACTTCTTGCCGGCTTCGAGTCTTTCCTTCTTATATGTGCCCGCAACCGGATGCTGGAATCTTGTCGGGTTCGTGGAGTTGCCTGTGATGGAGATATCAACATTCTCCTTCCACATGATCGCAACGCCTTCCTGTACATCGTCAGCGCCGTAGCAGTTTACAAGAGCACGCGGGCTTGTGGGATCCTTGGAATAGCAGGTTCTCGAAAGTTCCTTCAGCTCGCCGGTCTTGTAATCATACTCGGTTTCAACATAAGTGAAGCCGTTGACACGGGAAATGATCTTCGCCGCGTCCTTGCCAAGACCGTTCAGAATGACACGCAGCTTCTTGGGGCGGACTTTGTTCGCCTTCTCCGCGATACCGAGCGCGCCTTCCGCAGCCGCGAAAGATTCATGACCCGCAAGGAACGCGAAACACTCTGTATCCTCTTCGAGCAGCATCTTGCCGAGGTTGCCGTGGCCCAGACCTACCTTGCGGCGGTCAGCGACGGAACCGGGGATGCAGAAAGACTGCAGTCCTTCGCCGATTGCGGCAGCCGCTTCCGGTGCTGTACGGCAGTTCTTCTTGATCGCGATCGCGGCGCCTACCGTGTAAGCCCACTTTGCGTTTTCAAAACAGATCGGCTGAATGCCTTCTACAAGATGATAAACATCAAGGCCCGCAGCTTCTGTGATCTCCTTGCACTCTTCAATGGATTTGATGCCGTACTTGTTCAGGCAGGCAAGGATCTGGGGCTCTCTTCTTTCATATGATTCAAATAATGACATCTTCTTAGTCCTCCTCTACCTTACTCTTTTCTCGGATCGATTTCCTTTACAGCATCCTGTACGCGGCCGTACTTGCCGGAAGCCTTCTCGAACGCGGTATTCGCGTCATCACCGGCCTTGATGAAATCCATCATCTTGCCGAAGTTGACATATCTGTATCCGATGATCTCATCGTTCTCGTCGAGGCAGATCTTTGTGATATAGCCGTCGGTCAGCTCAAGATAACGGGGTCCCTTCGCGAGTGTGCCGTAGGTTGTGCCGATCATCGAACGTGTGCCCTTGCCGAGGTCTTCAAGGCCGGCGCCGATCTGCAGGCCGTCTTCGGAGAACGCGGACTGGGAACGGCCGTAAGCGATCTGCAGGAACAGCTCTCTCATGGCAGTGTTGATGGCGTCGCAGACAAGGTCTGTGTTCAGTGCTTCCAGAACAGTCAGTCCGGGAAGAATTTCCGCGGCCATGGCAGCGGAATGCGTCATGCCCGAGCAGCCGATTGTCTCAACCAGAGCTTCCTGAATGACGCCTTCCTTGATGTTCAGGGACAGCTTGCAGGCACCCTGCTGGGGAGCGCACCAGCCGACACCGTGTGTATAGCCGGAAATGTCCTTGACTTCTCTTGACTTAACCCACTTAGCCTCTTCCGGAATGGGAGCAGCGCCATGGTGTACGCCCTGGTGAACGACGCACATGTCTTGTACTTCCTTTGAGTAAACCATAAAAGTTCTCCTTCCTTGAAAAACGCGCAAAACATGGCGGTCCGGATGTCTCCATCTGAACCGTCATTTTTTTAACACACTTCTTTAGGGATTATAAGACGTACCGCCCTTGTTATGCAAGACTTACCGTCAGCGTAACCGTGCAGAATTATCGTGCGAGCACAGAATTATAAAGGTCAATCGCTTCCTGTGTGTCCAGAAATTCCAGAGAGCCGCAAAGAAGAGCCGAAACAGCCTCCTTACAGTCTCCGGAGACCCCCGCGTAATACTGAATGCTCTGCTTCGAAAGCGCTTCCCGCATCTTCTTCGAAATGCCGCCGCAGATCACGCTGTCCACGCCATTGGCTTCCAGAAACTCCGCGATTTCCAGATCCCGCGGCATGGACGGCCAGATTTTTGTTTCTGCCTCCTTTGGAATCTCAAAGTCCTGCGTCCGGAGACACTTTCCGCTCCTGTTGTCGATGTCAAAGACGCGGAATGTTCCGGCTTTTTCAAAATCCTGCCCGATCTCCCCATGACGAACCGGTACTGCAATAATCATGACGCAACCCCCTGATATTTGTATTCTGTCTTCTGCGTCTTCCGGATTCTTTATGCAGTTATTTTACCACTTTTACAGTTCGATGTCTTTTGATATACAGGAATGTCCTGACAGTTTGCAGCTCACCGCATCCGGCTGCGTGAAGCCCGCGTAAACCGTGAACTGACGGCTCCGGATCATACGGTTCCCCCCGGCATCGACAGATGTGAAGGCACGTTCGGGGAGATCGATCCGTACGGTTTGAACTTCTCCTTCTCCAAGATGGATTCTCCGCACGGCACAAAGAGCCGGGTGCGGCACCGCGTCTTTAAATTCATTGTCGTGGATATAAATCTGAAGGACATCGTCCGTCTCCCTGCCGTCATTTCTGACCGTCACGGAGAGCGTTGCTTTTCTTTCTCCGAAGGCGGATTTCCTGTCGGTATAACCTCTTGTAAAGGTGTTCGCGTCGGTTACCGATACGACATACATATCCTGTACACTGCAGTCTCCGTAGGTCAGACCGAAGCCGAACGGATAGACCGGCGTTCCGTCGTAGTAACGGTAGGTCCTGCCGCGCATCGAATAATCTTCAAAGGCCGGCAGGTCATCGCAGGACCGGTAGAACGTAACCGGCAGCTTACCGGACGGTGAAACTTCCCCGAACAGGACCTTCGCGACCGCCTCGCCGCCCGCTGCGCCCGGATACCACACCTGCAGTACCGCGTCCGCCTTTTCGGCAGGAAGTGAAAGATCCAGATCCGAGCCGGACATGTTCAGCAGGATCACTTTCCGCCCCGTGTCCAGGAGTCTGCGGACAAGTTCCATCTGGAACGGCGGAATCGCAACATCCTTTTTATCGCCGGAGAAATAGGCATTTCCGTCATCGCCCTCTTCGCCCTCAAGCGTTTCATCAAGGCCGATGACCAGAACAGTCACATCCGAGCATTCTGCGACCGTCAGCGCTTCCGCAATTCTGTCCGCAGACTCCGGCTTCGAGAGCGCCTCCACATTGTCTCTGGACAGATCACAGCCCTGCGAATACAGCACGCGGATACCGGAAGCGTCCGCGATCTTCTGGATTCCCTCAAGTACGGTCGTATAGCGGGAAGATGTTCCGTGATAGTTACCGATCAGGGCGCTTCTGGAATTCGCGTTCGGTCCGATCACGCCGATGATCTTGACCGCGGTGCGCTCAAGCGGCAGGATGCCGTTGTTTTTCAAAAGGACAAGGCTTTCCTCCGCGGCTTTTTCGGCAAGTGCAAGGTGCGCCGGACTTTCGACTTCCTCGTAGGGAATCTGATCGTACGCGGTTTTGTCGAACATGCCCAGCAGATATCTGCATGTGAAAAGTCGAACGCACGCCTGCGTGATGTACTTTTCGTCCACAAGGCCCTCTTTTACCGCGTCCAGAATTTTCTGATACGTGCAGCCGCAGTTCAGATCCGTGCCGTTTTGCAGGGCAAGCGCCGCCGACTCTTCAGGGCTTCCCGTTACTTTGTGATGCTCATGGAAATCCCGCACGGCCCAGCAGTCGGAGACGAAATGTCCTTTGAATCCCCATTTACGCCGCAGGATGTTCTGCAGGGAAGGACTCGCGCAGCAGACTTCGCCGTTTGTTCTGTTATAAGCCCCCATGACCGCTTCGACTTCTCCATCCTTAACGCAGGCTTCAAAGGCCGGAAGATACGTCTCTTCCATATCCTTCGGACTGACTTTCGCGTTGAACTGATGCCGCAGTGCTTCCGGTCCCGAATGCACCGCGAAATGTTTGGCACAGGCTGCTGCCCGCATGTACTTGCCATCCCCCTGAATGCCGCGGATAAACCGGACCGCCAGCACCGATGTCAGGAACGGGTCCTCGCCGTAGGTCTCATGTCCCCGGCCCCAGCGGGGATCCCGGAAAATATTGACATTCGGCGCCCAGAACGTAATTCCTTTATAAATATCCCGGTCTCCATACGCTCTCTGCGCGTTGTATTTGGCCCTGCCTTCCACGGAAATCACCTTGCCGATTTCCTCCATAAGGTCCGGATCGCAGGCAGCCGCAAGACCGATCGCCTGCGGAAAAACGGTTGCCGTCCCGGCTCTCGCGACGCCGTGCAGTGCTTCGTTCCACCAGTTGTAAGCCGGAATGTGCAGCCGTTCAATCGCGGGAGCATCGTAGCGCAGCTGCGAGGCTTTTTCTTCAAGTGTCATTTTCGCGACCAGTTTCTCGGCTGCCGCTTTTGCTTTTGCTCTGTCCATTTTCATTCACCTTAAAGTATTGTAAAATTATAATATCTGTCTGACGGGAAAGGAGGTATTCCATGAGCAGTCTGACCGCCAGTGAAATTGCGCGCTTCCGTGACAAGGCTCTCGGCTCGGTTCCCGCCAAATACCGGCAGCCCGATGTCGACGACTACGGCGGGCGCACGGTGAAAGATGATTCTCTTGAAATTGTGGATTATGTTCCTCAAACACATGTAAGAATCTGGTATAACTGCCAGATGGAGGGCTATGAGCTGCACCATCACGCGGCTCTCGAAATCATTTACTGTGTTCAGAATACGTACACCGTGACCGCAGGACGCGAAACATTTTCGCTCGGAGAGGGTGATATCCTGTTCATCCCCCCGAATGTCATCCACCGTCTGATCGGCGGCGTGCAGGGTGTACGCTTCATCATGCTCTTCGACCTGGAGCCCGCTTCCATGTTCCGCGAAACGAGGCTTCTCGCTCCTGTTATGAACGGGCCGTTCCATCTTCGCAAGAAGGACAGGCCCGACCTTTACTGCGCCGTGCAGGAACAGTTCGGGCGTATGATCGACCTGTACTTTTCCCAGCAGGCGATGTGGGAAATCAGCGTTTACACCGGGCTTTTGAATATCGCGGCAGCAATTGGAAGAGATTATTTCGACAAAACAAACAGCTTCTCCCCCTCCTCAAGTGAACACGGAAAGATCAACTATGACAAATTTTCCGCTCTGCTTGGATATATCGATGAACACTACAGTGAAGATATATCGCTCATGGACGCCGCTTCCTAT
>R21__coassemble_3204_pt1 | contig 8371 bp, 6 predicted proteins | sample R21__metabat2_low_PE_043 | metagenome-assembled genome bin R21
CGATGTAGACCATCGGAACAATAATGCACAAAACAAACAGGAACAGAAGAATGTCGCCGCAGACCGTAAACGTCTTGTCGAACGTGCTCATCTGGGAAAACTTTGCCTTACGGCCGCTGCTCTGCGCAGCTTCTTTGACTTTTGCTCTCATGACAGTCCCCCCTTTTAAATTCCCTTGCCGTCATTCATCTTCTCGACAATCTTGTTGACCAGAATAAGAAGAATGACATTGATTACCGTATTGAACAGGCCGACCGCTGTAGAGAAGCTGTAGTCGCCGTCCAGAAGACCTTTCTTGTAAACGTAGGTGGCTATGATCTCGGAAGATCGAAGGTTCAGGTCTGTCTGCAGTGCATATGCCTTTTCAAAGCCGACACTCATGATGTTGCCTGCCTGCAGAATGAACTGAATGACGACGATGTCTTTAATTGCCGGCCAGTCAACAGCCTTGATCTGCTGCCAGATATTGGCGCCGTCGATGATGGCTGCCTCGCGCAGCTCCTGACTCGCGTTCGCAAGAGCCGCGGTGTACATGATCGATGCCCAGCCGGCTCCCTGCCAGATGCCGCTGATAATGTAGATCGGGCGGAAGGCTTCGGGGATGGTCATGAAGTTAATGCTGGTACCGAGAAGATTGTTCAAGGGTCCTGTTACGGAAAGGAGAATTCTGACCATACCGCAGAGGACGATAACGGAAACGAAGTTAGGAAGATACAGAACAAGCTGAATGTTCTTCTTGAGTCTTACGCTCCGTACCCGGTTTAAAAGCAGTGCCAGAATGATCGGAACCGGGAAACCCCAGAGCAGCCCGTAAATACTGAGCTTGAGCGTATTCACCAGATACTGGAGGAAATCCGGTGACTTCAGAAAGCGTGTAAAATTGGCAAGTCCGACCCACTCGCTTCCCATGATGCCCTTAAACGGATTGTAGTCGACAAAGGCGATCAGGATGCCTCCCATCGGGACGTACCTGAAAAGGATGGTCAGCACAAACGCCGGTCCCAGAAACAGAATGTAGAGCTGCCAGTGTCTGATGAAATACTGCCAAAAGCTTTCTTTGGATTTAGCCGGTTTTACGGCCGTTTTACTCCTAGCTCCCATGATAAATCCCCCTTTGAACAAATTTGATGAAATTCAGTAATTTTACATTTGCATCATTTTGTTGTCTGTTTGTTTATCTCCTATGGCCTAAAGATATCATTGCATATATCATTTGTCAATTGTTTGATTTTACATTTGCATCATTTATGTCACAAATTTGTATGATCATTTTTGTGCAATTTTGCGGATGTATTGAATTTATAAAGGGAATACTTATAGGATATGGATATTATTGTAGAACTGTAATGTTGTTAAGCTTCAATGTGCAATCCGTTATTTTACATTTGTAAAAATTGTGTCTTTACGATATAATAATTGCAAGTCTCTGACACTATTAAAACATCATATGCACATTCAGATCAGGAGGAAATATGTCCGAGCGTGTAACAATTCAGGATATCGCGGACGCACTGGGCGTCTCCAGAAATACAGTTTCCAAAGCCATTAACAATACAGGTGTTCTCGCGGAGAGCACAAGGCAGAAGGTTCTTTCAAAGGCCATCGAAATGGGATACAAGCAGTTCAGCTATCTGGACCCGGACAATCTTCCGGAAAAAGAGCGCCGCAATAAAGGTGAAATCGCGATTCTTTCGGCCAGCTTTTTAGGAGACTCGCATTTTGCGACGACCATGCTCGATAAGTTCCAGCGGGAGTCTACGCAGAACGGCTATTCGATGACCATGCACAGAATAACGAAGGAGAATCTGCGTGACAGAACGCTGCCTTCAACGCTCGATCTGAACCGCTGCGCCGCGATCCTGTGCGTCGAGGTTTTCGACTACGAATACAGCCGGATGCTTTGTGATCTGGATATTCCTCTTCTTCTGGTCGATCACGCGGTCAGTGTCGGGCAGTCTCCTTTGAAGGCAGATAAACTGCTCATGAATAACAGCGACTGCATTCAGGAACTGATTGGCATCATGAAAGGCCGGGGTATTACAAAGATCGGCTTTATCGGGGATATTATGCACTGCCAGTCGTTCTTTGAAAGATATATGGCATGCCGGATCGGCATGCGCTTCTGCGGACTGCAGGCGCAGGAGCAATACATGCTCACGGATTCGATCGAAGGCAAGGGTTTTGTTTCTTATTCCGATTATATAGAGAGCAGGCTGCGCAGTCTTGACAGCCTGCCGGAACTGTTTCTGTGTTCGAACGATTTCTGCGCGATTGACCTTCTGCAGGCATTGAACCGGATGCAGCTGCGGGTGCCCGAAGATGTCATGATCTGCGGTTTCGATGACTCATCCATGGCAAAGGTCGTTTCCCCGCAGCTGAGCAGCATTCATATCCACACGCAGGTCATGGGCTTCTCCGCCATGAATCTTCTGGAGACAAGAATCAAAGAGCCCGGCATGAACTACCGCACGGTATATTCGGAAACGAATCTGATTCTTCGCGGATCAACCGGCGATTGACGAAAATCATTCATCCTGCTTAACCACATATTTGCGCACATTTTCCGCGGTCACCTTCTCGTAGGGCAGATAGATATATTTGCCGTCCCGCAGTCCGAATCCGTCCAGACTGTCCCCGTGAAAGAGCGCGTCGCAAAGCTTCGCCATCTGCATCGCCTGCCCGTTCTTGTCGTTGTACACAGTGCCGGCAAGGCTCCCGTCGATCACAGCCGAAAGTCCTTCTTTCGTTCCGTCGATCCCCAGAAAAACAGGCCGGTTGGTCTCCGTAATCGTCAGTCTGTTATAGGCGTCGATCGCGCCAAGAGCCATCGCGTCGTTATTGGCAAGCACGAGCTCGATCTTATTGCCGAACTGACCGATTAACTGCGTCATCTTGTTTGCGGCCTGCGCGCGGGAAAAATTGGCAATCTGATAACTCAGCTTGTCCAGCGACACGCCTTTTTCAATCAGTGTTGCGACAGCCCTGTCTGTACGCATGATCGTATCCTGATGGCCGGGTTCCCCTTCCAGAACGACGTACTGGATTTTTCCGTCGCTGTTTTTATCAATCCGGGAATTCGAGAGGATCGCTGCCGCCGCAAGCTCCCCCTGCATGCGTCCCGACTGCGCCGCGTCCGCGCCGATATAGTACAGCCGGCTCCATAGATTCATATCTTCCCTGACCGGTTCGCGGTTAAAGAAGATGACAGGCACATCAGCCTCCTTTGCCATATTGATGATGTTGGAAGGAACTCCCCTGTCGACCAGATTCACGCACAGTACATTGCAGCCGTTATCCAGAAGCTCCTGCACTTCGGCATCTTCCGTACGCTGCGAGCCCGCCGCGTCCCTGATCAGCACCGCGGTCTCTTCGCCGTCCCGCCGCAGACCGTCAACATCTTTCTGAAAAAGCTGCAGGAGCTCCCCTAAAAATGTGTCGGTCTGATTGTAGACAACTACGCCTATTTTCATGTTTTTGCCGCGGGAGGTCCGCGCCGTACAGCCCTGCATCGAAAGCACAGCTGCCGTAAGAACACAGAGCGCGCAAGACACAAACAAGGCTTTGATTCTTCTACTGTCTTTTCGTTTCATTCGCATATGCCACACCTTGCCTGCCGGCTAACGGCTCATCAGATACATCAGGGCGTCGTTATCTTCCGCAAAAAGCGTCGACGGCCGCAGTATTTTGTACGGAATGGTCTGCGGCGAAAGGCTGCGGCTGCGGCCGAGTCCCTGCACCGCCGTCTGCACACTTTCATATCCCATTGTGAATTCATCCGGCAAAACAACGGCGCGCAGCGCCTTCTTCTCAAGAAGATGCAGATTTTTCTCCGATTTCCCGATGCCGTAAACTACGGCGCCGTGCAGATTCCGTGAAAGGGACAGCTCACCCGCAATTCCGAGGTTGTTGTCATCGAGTGCCGCGACGATATCCACCCACTGCTGCCGCTGTATGACATCCGCGCCCCCGGTATCCGTAAGGGAATTTTTCACCTTATAAAGGATTTTCACGCCGCTTCCGTCCAGAGCGTCCTGAAGACCGGAGAGAGCCTGCTGTGCGTCCCCCGCTGATTCTTCTGGCAGCAGAATGCCGAGTGTCTTTCCGGAAAGGCCGGATTCATAATCCGCGCGGATCTCTTCTCCGACGCTGTATCCCATTGCATAGTTGTCCGGTGTAACGCTGCAGACGGACGCATCGGAAACTCCGGCAAGAATGACCGGCATCCTGCCCGAAAGAGCCTGCATCAGTTCCAGCGCAGCGCCGCCTGTCACCGGCTTTGCGATGAGCGCCGCGGCGCCGGAAGAGACTGTATCCTGCACTGTTTTGTCGAAGTCGGAGGCTTTCATCAGGTTCACATTTTCCGCGACTGAAAGAACAACACTTTCATCCTCTGCGGCTGCCCGCGCGCCGGACAGGAAGCCCCGCCAGGACGCTTCCGACGACTGGTGAATCACAACGCCGATCACCTTCTGCGGCTTCTGCCTGCGGTCCAGCACAAGACTGAGGAGCAGAAAAGACAGCACTGCAGCAAGCAGCAGCTCGATGAGCAGAAATCTTCTTTTTTCAGTTGCCATCGCCCTTTCCTTCCAGTTTCTTTCTGTTCTCTTCGGTATACGGAATCTTCGGAAGATGGACGGTAATTTTTGTACCCTTATCTTCCTCGCTTTCAACGCTGAGTCCGTACTGCTCCCCCATCAGCAGCCGGATGCGGTTATGCACGTTGACGAGGCCGACACCGGAGCCGTGCTTGTGCACCCGTTCTCCCTTCGTCAAAACAGCTTCAGCCGTTTCCTCCGGCATCCCGAAGCCGTTATCTTCAACGCGCAGGTAGATGCCGTTTTCTTCTGTTCCGCCGGAGACGATGATTTTGCCGCCGTCGTCAACATCCATGTCGCCGACGCCGTAGTAAATCGCGTTCTCCAGAAGCGGCTGCAGAATCAGCTTCACTGTGCAGCAGTCCATAATGTCCTCCGGAAGGTTGAATTCGACGAGAAACCGGTCTTTATATCTGGCTTTCTGGATATTCATGTAGCTTCTCGCATGCTGGATTTCATCCCGGACCGGAATGATCGTCCTGCCTTTGGACAGGCTGATCCGGAAGAGCTTGGCAAGCTCGGAGATCATAAAGACCGCTTCGTCATTTTTCCCGCCTTCGATCATCCAGGTGATGGAATCCAGCGTGTTATACAGAAAGTGCGGATTGATCTGGCTCTGCAAAGCGTCAATCTCGCTGATCCGGCGCAGGTTCTGTTCGTTCACAATCTGCTGCATCAGGCGGTCGATTCTTTCATACGAGGCCTGTATGGAGCGTCCCAGATGTCGGATTTCCATGGAACCGCCGGGCTCTATCCGCGGTGCGCCGCCCGCTTCATACGCCTTTACGGAATCATTTAATTCCATAATCGGGCGGGATATTCTGCCGGCGACAACACGGTTTACCGCGAGGACAATCATGCCGGCCATTAAAAGCAGAATTTCAATGAAGAGCCGGACATTGAGCATGCCGAGCCGGAAAGAGCTGTTCGGAATGACACTGACCATTTTCCAGCCGGTGTAACTGATCGAATGGATGATCAGGGTCCTTTTCGTGCCGTTTACGGTTTGTTCGAGAATCCCGTCCGGGTGCTTTGCGGCATCGGATGTATCTTCGGAAAGTAGTCCTTCCATGATCTGTGCCTTTTGGGGATGCGCAATCAGATTTCCGTCGCTGTCACACAGATAGTAGTACTGCCCATCCAAAGGACCCGAGAGCTGCTGCATCATCTGCTCGATATCCGAACTCGAAAAATCAAGAAGAAGGACGCCGGTCTCCGGCTCGTCCCCCGTGTTCAGATCAACCGACCGGGAAAGGCTGATCACCCGCCGGTAGGAGTCCGCGTCAAACAGATTCTGCACATGCGGAAGAGAAAAATGCGGGTTCTCGATTCCCTCAATGGCTGCCTGAAACCACTCCTGTCTGGTTACATCCGGTTCCATTTTCTGGTTGGCCACGGGCTCAGCCGCAAGCAGGCTCCCGGAGCTGCTGTATACAGCGATCGTTACAATGGACTCTTTATCCGCCTCGTACAAAAGGCTCAGCTCTTCAAGGAGCCTGCGGCTGCCGATGTCGTTCTCCCGGATCGAGCTGTAATATGCCGCGTCGGAAACATGCCGCATACCGTTCAGATACTGTTCCAGCGTCTGGCTGCTCTGCGAGAGTGTTTTCTGCGTGGCTTCAATCGCGTTCTGTCTTGCAACACGGACAAAGCGCCCGTACAGGGTCAGGCCGATGATCAGCATGATCGCGACAAAGATTACCGTGAACGTAATATTGATCGTTGTCCGGATGCTGCGAAGTCTTCGTCCCGCAGCTTTCCGGATCGGATGGAGGCTGCTGCGCAGCGCGAGCAGTTTTCCGTGAAGCCCCTCCGGCTTCTCCCGCCCTTCCGTTTCCTTCGCGCTCATGCCTTCTGCTCCATATGCTCGCTTCTGTATCTGGATGGAGACTGCCCGAAAGTCCTTTTGAATACATAACTGAAATAATTCGCGTCTTCATATCCGACGCGCCGGCCGATAATATAGCTTTTCTCCGAAGATTCGAGAAGAAGCCGGGCTGCCTGTTCCATGCGGTATCCTGTCAGGTACTGAACAAAAGACTTTCCCGTCTCTTTCTTGAACAGAGACGAAAAATACGAATTGGATAACCCGAGCGTCCGGCAGACCAGATCCAGCGAAAGTGCCGGATTGTCATAGTGATCGCGCACATAGTCCTGCGCGTCCTGCACCAGAGAGCGTCCCTGCGTGCTGCGCGCACTGCTGAGGCTGTTATGGAAGAAAACCGCCTTTTTGATCACGATGTCCCGCAGCTCGCCTCGGTCCAGCTGCAGCAGTCGGTCGTACTTGTCGTCTCCCGCGCCCGGCTCTCCACTGGTATCAATCTCGTTCATCGCGGCAAAACGGTACATTGCGCCCAGCAGTTCCATAACCATCGCATGATACTGCTGGATACTCTTGGCGCCCGCGAGAGTCTCGTCAAAATAACTTGTCAGCGAACTTTTGATCTCTTCCGGCGTCCCTGTATGTATTTCTTTCAGAAGCTTATGAAGTCCGGAGTCTCCGACATCCTGATAGTTTTTCTCTTTCGGCGCAATCTCCATGATGCTGATCGCACGCCCCGTGCCGTACAGCACCCTGTAGGAAACCGCTTCGCGCGCGCCGCTGTACGAGTCACGCAGGCCGCCTATATCTTCACAGACGTCGCCGATGCCGCAGGTGACTTTCGCTCCCGCGAGCCGCAGCATGGTTCTTGCAAAGCGGTCGCAGTCGTCTGTCAGCTCGGTCTGTTTTGCCCCGCTCTCCATCTGCGCGATCATAATGGTATCCGTAAGATAGGTGAAAAACCGCGCGCGCCAGGCCTTCCCGAGCCTTTCCTGCGCTTCCCGCTGCACGGACATGGAAAGAAGGAGCGGTGACATTCCCTCCGGCACTTCCGAAGCCGAGGTATGGATATCCACGCAGCACAGCACCGGCCCCGTCAGATCAATCTGATAGTCATTTATATATTTGGGTATATCCGATTTCGAGATTCTGCCGTCAATCAGAGAAGAATAAAAGTTTGCCTGCAGCAGCGGCAGCGATTCCATGTAGTAATTCTGCAGCTTGCGCACGTTCTGTTTCTCCGCGCGCTCCTCGTCGAGCGATTTGCGGAGTCTTTTGAAGCTCTCCGTCAGCTCCTGCGCGTTAACCGGCTTCAGCAGATATTCCTCCACCTCCAGATGCACGGCTTCCTTCGCGTATTCGAACTCGTCAAAACCGGTGCAAAGAAGAATCCGGACCGCCGGATACTCGTGCTTCAAACGTCGCGCCAGCTCCAGCCCGTCCATGTACGGCATCTTGATATCCGTCATCACGACGTCCGGCTGGCATTCCTCTGCCATTTCCAGCGCGAGCACCCCGTTGCCCGCGTGCCCGGCGATTGTAAATCCCAGACCCTCCCAGTCAATCTTATCCATAATCACGCGGATCGCTTCTTCTTCGTCATCCACAAGCAGAACACTGTACGCCATGCCCTCATCCTCCCGGCAAAACATCATACGCCTATTGTACCTTTCCGCCGGATATTAGAAAACCCGAAAAACAAAAAGGAGCTGCGGTCCGTCCGCAGCTCCTGAAATTTCCGACAGAATTGCCGTATTATTTCTTCTGCACGTATTTGAGGCAATCCAGCGTAACCGCTGCCAGAATGATAATACCTTCAAATACGAACTGGAGGTTGGTGTCAATACCCAGTATCGTCAGGGAATAGGTCAGGGAGGTAAAGATCAGAACACCGACGACAACGCCCGAAATCTTACCGATACCACCGGTGAAGGATACACCGCCGACAACGCAG
>R21__coassemble_3549_pt1 | contig 7747 bp, 7 predicted proteins | sample R21__metabat2_low_PE_043 | metagenome-assembled genome bin R21
ATCCGAAGATGATAAGCGACATTCCTGCTCCGGACATCGCCATATCCATGGGATGCGGGGTGAAGTGTCCTTTCATCGGAAGAGATTTTGATGATGACTGGGGACTTGAGGATCCGACCGGGAATCCGGATGAGAAATATCTGAAAGTGATCGCGCAGATACAGGAACAGCTGAAGAGAAGGTTTGGGTAAGGAGCGGCATACGCCGGTATTTCAAAGCATTCCAAAGTGTGCTGATAGGGCAGTTCAAAGCACCAAAGCACCAAAAACGCATGCGTTCAGGGTGCTTTGGGAAGAGAAATACTGTACTCCTGATGTTACTGATTCTCGTAGTTGGTTGCCTGCCTGATAAAGCTCCCATTGTCTATTTCCGTAAATGCCTGTATGAGCTCCTCACGAGTGTTCATGACGACCGGACCATACCATGCAACCGGTTCATTCAGGCGTTCGGAACACATAAACAGAATTTCGATCGGTTCGTCGCCGGCCTCAATGGTAACGGTATCGCCATTGCCGAGCTTTGCCGCAGTTTTGGAGGGGACAGTTGTTCCGCAAACAGTTGCCGCGCCTTCCAGCGTGAACACCATCGCAGACTTGTTCTCACCCGGTACATCCAGTGCTACAGAACCATGTGCGTCCAGATGAATATCGTAGAAATCCAACGGAAGGTATTTGCCCTGAATGCCAGCGTGTCCTTCGTAATTTCCCGCGATTAATCGCAGTTTCCCGGCTTTCAGCGGGAACTCCTGAATCTCACTGTTGATGATCCCGTGATAAAAGGGCGCGGCTGTCATTTTTTGTTTTGCGGGAATATTTAGCCAGAGCTGTACGCCAAGCATTCTTTCGGATGACTGCGGCATCTCGGAATGGAAAGCACCGGCTCCGGCGGTCAGCCATTGCGCCTCTCCATCGTGAATGGCTGCTTTGCTACCAAGGTGATCTTCATGAACGATGGTTCCTTTCGACAGAAACGTCACCGTTTCGATTCCTCTGTGCGGATGCATAGGGAAACCTGCTGTATAATCTGCGGGATCCGTAGAGTCAAAAGCATCCAGCATGAGGAACGGATCATAAGCATCCGTCGTCTGATTTCCCAGAACCCGGACAAGGCTGACACCCGCACCGTCCTGTGTTCTGAATCCTCGAACCTGTTCTGTAACTTTTCTAAGCATTGTCTTGTTCCTCTCCGGCACAAAGCCTTTTATGATATTTCGATAACAGACGGATCAGTTCTTTCTTTTCTTCTGCCGTCCAGACATCAAATCTTTCCCCGTACATTTTTTCGTTCTCCGGAACGATCTTTCCGATCAGCGCACGGCCCTGTTCTGTCAACCTGATAACGCTCTTTCTGTGATCGTCCGGATCTTTGCAGCGGTATACCATTTCCAGTTTTACAAGGTTATTGATGATGACCGGAACAGTCCCGTTGCTGCTCAGGATCGTATCCTTAATCTCACCAACTGTCATGCCGTCTCTATGGAGCAGGGCTTCCAGTACCATGAATTGCGGGAGTGTCAAACCATAAGACGCACTGATACTCGTCGTCTCATGGTCAAGATCCTTCACAATACGATGTGCGCTGATCAAAATATAGGAATTCTCCAGCATGGGGCACCTCCTGATACGCTATATATATCTAATTAGATATATATTGTCAAGTGGATCCGTGCTGGATATGTTGTGGAGTACGAGGATGAGCGGAACCTGCAGGGTGGTTTCTGCATCGAAGACTGTATCTGACATAAAAAGCGAGAATATTATTACAAAGGATACTGTTTGCCATTCAAAGATGGAGGCTGGTTGATACCACCAGAGAAATAATTCAGTGGGCTATTATAGTCTTATCTGTTGATTTAAATGCATAGAATGATTACAATGAATAGAAAGAAGATAAGAATGAATAGAGAGCTGTGATGAATATGAAATTTGAAGAAAGTTCTTCTGTTGAATTGAAATCTGAATATGTAGAAGATGTGAAGAAGGAAGTAGTTGCTTTTGCCAATTCACAAGGAGGAACCATATATATTGGCGTGACAGATTACGGAGAAGTATGTGGCGTTGATAATTATGATGAGATATCAAACCGTATTTCTTCGATGGTAAGAGACGCAATAAAACCGGATCTGACAAGATTTGTCCAATATGAAAGGCTGCTGATAGATGGCAAAACCGTTGTTAAGGTGCAGGTGCAGGAGGGGAGTAACAAGCCCTATTATATTGCAAAACATGGGTTAAAACCTTCCGGGGTATATGTTCGTCAGGGGAATGAATCGGCGCAGGCCTCGGAGGATGCTATCCGACAAATGATTAAAATATCGGATGGCGACAGCTTTGAAGGACGCCGTTCTATTTTACAGAAATTAACATTTGATGAACTGCGGCAGGAGTTTAAAAACAGAGGAATAACGCTGGATACGCTTAAGGAAAAGACACTTGGGATTGTTGATAATAATGGGCTGTATACAAATCTTGGATTGCTGTTATCGGATGAATGCCCATATACAATAAAGTGCGCAGTATTTGGAGGGACTGATAAAGTAAAGTTTATCGATAGAAAAGAGTTCGGCGGATCTATATTTAGGCAGATGGCAGATTGTTATGAATATTTAGACTTGAACAATCCTACCAGTGCGACCTTTGAGGGCCTATACAGAAATGATCACAGAGATTTTCCGGAAAATGCAGTAAGAGAAGCTTTGTTAAACAGCCTGGTACATCGTGATTACTCATACAGTGCCAGCACATTGATTAGTATTTACTCGGATCGCATGGAATTTGTTTCCGTGGGAGGTCTGCTGCCGGGAATTCAGATCCAGGACGTATTGCTGGGGCTGTCTATCTGCAGAAATAAAAAGCTTGCAGATATTTTTTATCGAATGAAGTTAATTGAAGCTTACGGAACCGGCATTCAGAAAATATTCAGTGCATATGCTGGCCAGGCGAGGCAGCCTGATATAGAAACCGGACCTAATTCTTTTAAATTGGTTTTGCCTAGATGCGGAGAAGAAATAAATGAGAATGAACCTCTGCTCCCCACGGAACAGCAGATCATGGAGCTGCTTACAAACAAAAACTTCATAAGACGTTCAGAAGTAAATGAAGCTCTTGGAGTGAGCCAGGCTACTGCCAGCAGGTTATTGAAGCAAATGATTGCCAAAGGTCGAATTGAAAAATATGGGAGAGGAAAAAATACAAAATACGGGAAGAAAAAGTCTGAAAATGAAAGCTGAAGACATACAGGATAGAGAACCAGCATTGCGGTAATTTGGGCATTGAGGCAAAAGTTCCTCAATGTACCAAGAGGACCACCTGCTGGAAGCACACGACTTTAGTCGGGTGAGGGTTCACAGCGGTCAAAGGATCTTTGGCGAGTGATATCGGGCACACTGAGGCAATATAAAGCGTGAGGAGATGCGCCATGAAGAATAGCACAGAGAAAAGACTCCGGGAGAGAATTATCCGGAAGACAAAACATAATCATGCGTTTACAGACTGGCTGGAGCTGGTGACGGAGATCTTCGAGATTTCGGTGGCGGTCATTGTGCTCGTCGGATTTGTCCTGAGTGTTATACCGATTGTGCGGGATATGCCGGCGCTGCTTGACAGCTCCAATGAGTACACGTTTCATATTTTTCTGGAGCATGCGTTTAACCTCGTGATCGGCATTGAGTTTATCCGCATGCTGATCAAGCACACGCCGGGCAGCGCGCTTGAGGTACTGCTGTTTGCCATCGCAAGGCACATGGTACTGAGCGACGAAAGCGCGCTGGAGCTGGTGCTCGGGGTGGCTTCGATCGCCGGTATTTTCGCCATCCGGAAGTACCTGTACGTGCATTCCTTCGAGTCGCATGGGGACGATACATCCTTTGAATGGTTCCGCAGCGAGACAGAGAAAAAAGAGGAAAGTAAGGAGACAGACGCAAAGGACGCGGAATGAAGGTAAATGGCCTGCCGCGGCAGGGAGCGGAAGAAGCAACAATGAGTGACGAATATCTGATTAAAAATACGACACGAGAGAAGCGCGAGCGCATTGTAAACGAGGCACTCGGCGTAACCGACGGGCTATGCGACGGATGCGCTCCGGGAATCCTCAAGATGTATGATGCCTACATTGAGGGCAAAATGGAGCTTGCGGAGGTGAATGCTGCCTTTCATGCGGGATATGTTGTGGAGCACGAGGATGAGCGGGACATGCAGGGAGGTTCCTGCATCGAGGAACATATCTGACATAGAAAAAGGTATTCCCGCATGACGAAACAAAATCTGAAAATATACTTTCTTGTATCCATGATGGTTTTCTGCGCGATTGTTTTACGCGTATTGGCAAAGTGCGATATATGGATTGTTCCCGGAGGAATCGCCCGCTCGCTGATCTATATCGCCCTTTATATCGGATGGGGGATATCCGTGCGTAACCGGATTATTCAGACACAGGTGCGCCGTTATCTGATTTCCATCGCCGGATTAATGGCTTCCTGGTTTGTTATCCGTTCAACGAAATACTATTTTACGGCTGATATCACAATCGAACGGCAGCTATGGTACTGGTATTATCTGCCAATGCTGTTTATCCCGCTGTTTTCTGTATTTGTAGCCATCTCCCTTGGCAAGTCCGTGAACTCTAAATTGCCTGAATTGACGCTGCTGCTTTATATTCCTACGGTGCTCTGCCTGCTGCTGGTGCTGACAAATGATTTCCATCAGCTTGTCTTTTCCTTCCCGAAAGGAAAGGTATGGACGGATGATCACCCGGGGTATGAAGCAGGATATTATCTCGTCATCGGCTGGGAAATTATTTGTGCTTTCGCAGCATTTATCATCATGCTCATTAAGTGCCGGCTCGCGCAAAGGAAAAAATATCTGCCGGTTCTGCTGTTAATATGCTCGGTCGGATATGCCCTGATCTATGCCGGTGGCGCAGAATGGATGCGACTCGTTGGCGGAGACGTCACGGCGGTGCAGTGTCTGATGTATACCGGAATTCTGGAATCTTGTATTCAGTGCGGACTGATTCAGACGAATAGCGGTTATAGGGCTTTGTTTGAGGCCGGATCCATAGGAGCACAGATTGCAGATACGGACGGTCATATCCGCTACGCATCATCCAATGCTCCAAAGTTGACGGAGGAAATGATACGTTTAGCAGAGAAAGGCGCGGTGATGCCGGATCGCAGAACCCTGATCAGAAGCAGCAGGATTGATGGCGGTTATGTATTGTGGCAGGAAGATATTTCTGATATCACCGCTCTTCTGGAAAAGCTGGAGGAAAACAGAAAAACCATTTCGGAAAGCAATGAGGTAGAGCAGGAAAACTATAAAACCAAGGTAAAGATCAACGCAGTCCGGGAAAAGAACAGACTGTATGACCGGCTGCAGGCACAAACCGCACATCAAACCGACCTGCTCGATCAGCTTCTTACGCAATATGAAGCGGAATCCGCTCCGGAAATCCGCCACCGTCTGCTTGCCAAAGCCGCGGTGATCGGCGCATACATTAAACGCCGGGGGAATCTCATGTTTATCGGTGAAAGGGACGATGTAACGGATACAGCCGAGCTCTCCGCCTGTCTTGATGAGTCCTTAGCCAATTTGGAGCTCATGGGTGTGGAGTGTGCCATTGATATTCCGGGGCAAAACAGCATCCATATCCAAGATGCGATCCGTGTCTATGACTTTTTTGAAGCTGTGACGGAAGCTGCGATCGATGACATTCGTTTTATCTGGCTGAAAGCCCGCAGCATTGAAGACGCCGTTATCTTTTATCTGCAGGCAGAATGCGAAACTGAATTGACGGCGCTTTCCGGGCTTGCCGACACCTGTGTTCATGAAGAAGGCGTGTGGCGCTTTTCTATGTGCATCGGAAAGGCGGGTGAACAGGCATGAATAGCTTTTATCTGTCATCAGCATCGGCACAATCGATACTGCTGACCGCTATGTTCCTTTCCTTGGTTTTATCCCTTTTCCTGCTGCTTGCGTCATTTGGGAGACAGCATGGCAAATGGAAAGGATATTTGCATTTCTTCGTGTTTCTGTTCCTGTTTATCTTATTGTCCGTGCTGTTGGAAGCCTTTTCAAAGATTGGAAAAGGGTTGGAGTACAAAACATGGCTGCCTCTCCCTGTGTGGCTGCGCTGGAGCATTTTGTTTGCGGCAGATTGTCTGACGATATGGGAGCTTGCAGAGCTGCAAAGGATGGGAAAGCAGACACTCAGCAGCGATTCCATCAAACAGGCACTGGATATGCTGCCAGACGGCATATGCTATTTTGCGCCGTCCGGGAGCGTGAAGCTGTGCAACAGGCAAATGGATTCCTTATTCCGCACAATTTCACGGAGTGATCTCCAGACGCTCGCAGAACTGCAGGCGGCACTGTCAAACTGCGATGCGGGCAGCAGCGTGACGCAGGTTTCCAGAGAGAGGCAGACCTATCTTTTCCCTGACGGCAAAGTATGGCGTTACCGGCAGAACGAGGTGAAAGCTTCGGACGGCGTTTTGTATACAGAAGCCGTATTTTCGGATGTCACGGAGCTGTACCATAAAAATCTTGAGCTGAAAGCGCAGATCAGGCAGCTGAAATCCATTTCCAGCGAACTGAAATGGCTTTCCGACAATGCGCTGGCTCTTACAAGAGAGAAAGAAGTGCTCTCTGCCAAGACGAAGCTGCATGATGATATGGGAGCGGGACTGATTGCCATACGGCATATTCTCAATCAGAATGGAACGGAGAAAACAGAAAATGCCATGAATCTGTTCCGCCAGGCGGTCAGCGCCATCAAATATGATAATGCCTGTCCGCAGGGGCGCAGCGAGCTGGAGGAATTCCTGCATGATGCCGGAGCAATCGGCGTAAAAGTAAATCTGTCCGGAAATTTGCCCGAGAAGGAAGAGCTTCGATGTGTTGTGATTCTCGCCATGCGGGAATGTCTGACAAACAGCGTACGCCATGCCGGAGCAGCGACGTTATATATCACGGTGGAGAAAAAGGAAGACAGCATTTCCGTGCGGATCACAAATGACGGAAGACCTCCCGAAACCGAGATTATTCCCAGAGGCGGGCTTCGCAACCTGTATCGTCATGTCCTGGACCTTGGCGGTACGATGGAAATACAGTCGAAGCCGAGTTTTGCGTTAACGGTGGTTCTGCCGGCGATAAAGGAGGGTACAGAATGAAACGGGTTCTTATCGTAGAAGATCAGCGGATGCCCCGTGAAAACATGGAGCGGACGCTCTTCGACAGCGGCAGATATGAGCTGGCCGCCAGTCTGAACGGAGCGGATATTGCTTTCGTGAAATGCTGCCAGCAGAACATTGACCTGATTCTAATGGATGTCTGCACTTCGGGCAATAAAGACGGCATTGAGGCTGCCGCAGAAATCAAGACCAAGTTTCCCAAAATCAAGATCATCATCGTCACATCCATGGTCGAGGTGGGTTACCTTGAACGTGCCAGAGCAGCCGGGGTTGACAGCTTCTGGTATAAGGATATCAGTCCGGAAGCGCTGATCGACGTGATTGACCGGACGATGGCGGGTGAGCATCTTTTTCCGAACGAAACGCCGAAGGTGAAGCTGGGGCTGGCCGACAGCACGGAACTGACGCCAAAGGAGATCGAAGTACTGCGACTGATCTGCGACGGATTGGAATACGATGAAATCGCGGGCAGACTGGATATATCGGAAAGAACCGTCAAATACCATGTTTCCAACATTTTATCCAAAACAGGATACGCCAACAGAACCCGGCTGGCCA
>R21__coassemble_3565_pt1 | contig 7714 bp, 10 predicted proteins | sample R21__metabat2_low_PE_043 | metagenome-assembled genome bin R21
CGCACGTCCGGATCTGTGAGGGGCTAAGGGTGTGAGCCCTTAGTCTACTCGACTGTGCAGGTTCTGAACAATCATAATTTCTGGTATTCAACATGTCTCATAGATGAGCATTCTGTCGTATTATCACTTATGGATGCCCGTTATAAAAAGTACGCTTGGACCACGAATGAGCAAGCGATGATGCAAAATTTTGAACACCTATTGAAACAAGGAAGGAGCAGGAGTTATTACAAAATACTCTTGTATCATTTCCTTTCAGGAATGACTAATACAGATCTGTTTTATGACATTGAACTGTTTGTAATGATTCCTTCTTCCGATTGTACTTTAAATCCTGATATGTTTGATTTTATGCAGCAGATAAGATATATAAAAGGTAAACGGCTGCCACACAACAAAATGCAATGTGATAATCTGTTGATCCGAGCCTTTCCTAAAGAAAAGGCACACGAAACAGATAGCAGCATCAGGGCACAAAAAGGTTCCGAGGTTGAGTTCTCAACATTATATCTTAATGATGAGTTTGCCGATAAAATACAACGGCTTAGGAGGGCGGGACGTTTCAATGTCTGCATTTTCGATGATTATATGACATTTGGAAACTCCTTCAACGCCGTAAGAAATATCCTTAATCATCTTGGCGCCAACAAAATAGTTTTTGTTTCCCTTGGTAATTTTGGCAGACCTTTTGAACGTTGGGATTATGATATCCAAGGAAATGTTTTTGATATTGGCTATAATTACCGATTGATTTCAAAAACACAACTTCAACCAGATTATAATTATCGGGCAAAAGAAGAGGTTGCTGCATTGTATGAAATCTACAATGGCGAGTAGTGATGATGGTGAAAAGGATGCTTGTAAGTCATGTAGCAACAAACACACAATCCATCACTTGATGATATAAAACAGGAAAGTGACCATCAAACTATTCTCAACGTCTTGCTAACGGGCGGCAAACAGAACGGTAAAAAAACATGCTGATATTAGCCATCACGGGATGGTACGAGATGGACTTTCTACTCGTGAAAAAGTCAGCACTAGAGCGGATTTTCTGGTATTTCCTTTCACTCTGCAATATCGATCCGGGTAAACTCCTAAGCGGAAGGTCGTGTGTTCGAATCACATCAGGGACGTTACCCGAAAAGGCGTGGAAGATTTCTTTGGAATTCTCCCATGCTTTTTTATTTCATCTAATCATTTCGGGTTTCGATTAGAGGATTGCTAATAAAACAGGCCATTTTTCTAACGGGCAAAATCAGGCTGAAGCAGCCGTCCTGCTAAAAATGGCGTAAGGTTCCCTGATTACCGGTGTATGTCTGTGTTTTTCTGTTGAAAACGCACAGGTTCCGTCGGAAAGGATCGGAAAATAAAGATAGGCAGCTTATGTTCTGCAGGCGGATTTCTAATCGCGTTAGATGAGACCCGCAGGAAAAATTAGATTTCTAAAATCAAACGCCGGAATTAGATCAGACAACAAAATACCGATATCTTACATAGCCCCGCAGTGTCAAAAATCACTGCGGGGCTTTTGTCGTCTCCGGGATAGCCCGGAACGGGACAAATACATGGAGGGTATCAGGGTGAGAAACAAAACAAGACGAAAGACAATCGTGATCGACGGCATTCATTACTTCGCGGATAAGCCGGAAACCTGCCGTAAGTGCTTTTTCTGGAAGAACCGCAAGGCCGGGTGCATCCTGGGCACAGAGAACTGCTATTACCTCGCGGAGGTAATCAAGACGGAGCAGGAAAAGAAATGCGAAAACTGCTGCTATGCAAAGGACAGGCCCTGTGTGAGTGCTGTCTGCTACAAGGAGCTGAACCGGTGGATGAATGCCAGACGGATGGAGAAAGCAGGTGGAGCCAATGCGTGATCAGGAGGAACGGCTTCGGTATTATGAGCATCTCTGCCGGAAGGCGGAGAAAAATACGTCTGCGGAACCTATGAGCTGCGCGAAATGCGCTTATCACAGGGAGGATTTCCGGTATCGCACCTGCGTCTTCACAAGGTGCCCATACGGTCGGAACGGGGATGTATTTCGAAAGCAGCCACTGAAGAGAGAAAAAGTTGCGAAAGGCGGGGTGAAATAAATGCATGTTTGACTATTTCTACGGCGCGCAGGCAGAACAATTCTCCTTCTACCGTGTGCCCAAGGTCCTCTTTACGAGGGATCAGTTCAAAGATCTCTCGGCGGAGTCAAAAACGCTCTACGGAATCATGTTGGATAAGCTGGATCTCTCCGTCAGAAACAACTGGACGGATGAACAGGGCCGCGTGTATATCATCTACACCATTGAGCAGATCATGCGGGATTTAAACTGCGGCAATAAAAAAGCCGGCCAGCTGCTTCAGGAGCTGGAGGAGAAAGGCGGACTCATCGAGCGGAAACGGCAGGGACTGGGCAGACCAAATCTCATCTTTGTCAAAAACTTCATCAGCAGTGTGGATAACTCCGGGGAGGGACATTTCAAGAAGTGTCAGAATGACACGTCAGGAAGTGTTCTTTCGACATCTCAGGAAGTGTCGAAACGACACGGAATCAATACTAATAATAACTATACTGATATTAACAATACCTATCCTATCTTATCCGGATGCGATGAGGAAGGGATGCAGGAGCGAACCCAGTATGAGGAGTACTTCCGGAAATCGCTGAGTATTGATCTTCTGCTTCAGGAAAATCCCCATGAAGAGGAAACCATTCTCGGCATTCTGGATCTGATTGTGGATGTCTTGTGCAGCTGCCGTCAGACCATCCGCATCGCCGGCGACGACAAGCCGGCGGAAGTCGTAAAGAGCCGGTTCATGAAGCTGGATCACAGCCACATGGAATATATTCTCCACTGCCTGCATGAAAATACAACGAAGGTCCGCAACATGAAGCAGTATCTGCTTGCCACGCTTTATAATGCGCCGGCGACAATCAGCCCATACTACCAGGCGTGGGTGAATAATGACTTTTACGGTCAAAATTGAAGGAGGTGAGAAACATTGTCAAAGGCTACAGTCATGGCGGTCACAAACCAGAAAGGCGGGACAGGCAAGACCACCACCTGCGAGAACCTGGGGATCGGACTTGCCATGGAAGGGAAGAAAGTGCTCCTTGTTGATACGGATCCGCAGGGTTCGCTTACGATTGCACTCGGACATCCAAGACCGGATGACCTGCCGGTCACGCTGACAGATCTCCTGCAGAAAGTGATCGAAGATCAGCCGATTGCGCCGCGGGAAGGAATCCTCGCCCATGAAGAAGGTGTGGATCTGGTTCCCGCGAGTATCACACTTTCCGGTCTGGAGGTCTCTCTGGTCAATGCCATGAGCAGGGAAACCGTGCTGAAACAGTATCTTGAGACGGTCAAAGGAAATTATGATTACATTCTGCTGGACTGCATGCCATCCCTCGGGATGCTGACGATCAACGCGCTTGCGGCTTCCGATCAGGTGCTGATCCCGGTACAGGCAAATTACCTGTCTGCCAAAGGCCTGGAGCAGCTTCTGCAGACTGTGAACAAGGTCAGGAGGCAGATCAATCCGAAGCTCCATGTGGAAGGAATCCTTCTTACGATGGTCGATGCCCGAACAAACTTTGCCAGGGAAATCAGCCAGCTCATCCGGGAAACCTACGGCGGGAAGCTGCATGTCTATGACACGGATATCCCGAGAAGCGTCCGCGCAGCGGAAATCTCCGCAGAGGGCTGCAGCATCTACCGGCACGATCCCGGCGGGAAGGTCGCGGAAGCCTATCAATCACTGACGAAGGAGGTGCTGGCCGATGCCAAAAAGAGGAAACATCAGCTTGAGCAGTTACGATGACATCTTCCGTACTGATGAGAGTCGGGCGGAGGAAGCGCTGGAAAAGGTGCAGCCAATTGCGATCGACAGGCTGGTGCCGTTTAAGAATCACCCGTTCAAGGTCGTCGATGATGAGGCAATGCTACGGACTACCGAGAGTATTGCTCAGTATGGCGTGTTGACACCGCTGATCGCAAGACCTTTGGAGAATGGAACCTTTGAGATCATCTCCGGCCACCGGCGGGCACATGCGGCACTGGCCGCGGGACTTACTGAAGTTCCTGTGCTTGTCCGGCAGATGGATGATGATGCAGCCACGGTGCTGATGGTGGACTCCAATCTGCAGAGGGAAAATATCCTGCCGAGCGAGCGGGCATTTGCCTACAAGATGAAGCTGGAAGCGATGAAGCATCAGGGAGAAAGAACAGACTTAAAGGTACAGGGAACTTCGTCCCAACTTGGGACGAAGTTAAGAGCTGATGAAGAAATGGCAAATGAAATTGGTAGCAGCAGAAATCAGATTCAGCGCTATATCCGCCTTACCAGTCTGATTCCCCCGATCCTCGATATGGTGGACCAGAAGCAGATCTCCTTTAATCCTGCAGTTGAGCTCTCCTATCTTAAGCCGGAGGAGCAGGAAACATTTCTGGAAGCGATGAATGAGGCACAGGCGGCACCGTCGCTTTCTCAGGCGCAGAGGTTAAAGAAACTGAGCCAGGACGGGAATTTCAGTCTGGACACGGCGAGGGAAATCATGAATGAGGTGAAGAAGGGAGACCTGGAGAGAGTAACTTTTCGGAATGAGCAGCTGCGCAAATATTTTCCAAGGTCGTATACGACGCAGCAGATGCAGGATACCATCATCAGGCTGCTGGACCAGTGGCAGAAAAAGAAGTCCCGGGGCCAGGAGCATTAACACAAAATCAAGTAGCGTTTACTGAAGCACTGTCAGAGATCCTGATGGTGCTTTTTTTAATCAATCGAAGAAAGGGAGAACGATAAAGCATGACAAAAGACGATGTGATGAAGCAGATGCAGGGATTTCTCAGACGCAGAAGCATGGCGGAGGAAAAGAATCCGGCAGTATCCGGAACGGCATCACAGGAATCGGAAATCGAAAATACGATGCTGGAGATTGCCGATGTCCTGGATGAGCTTGCCGAAAGCTTCACCGATGCTTCAGACATGATTCTGGATCTCACAGAGGATCTTCGGAAAGAGCTGAAGGAGCTGCGTAATGCCGGGAAATCGATGAATGAGGAACAGCATGAGGAAAATGGCGATTATCACGACAGCGGCATTGAAAGCCTCGTTCTTTATGCGGTGCCCGGAAAACGTCCGGAGCTGATGTCTGCCGAGGACGCACTGGATCAGTACGGCATGAATGAAATGAATTTTACCTGTTTTGAGATCCGAGAAGGCCTTCTGCTCCACTATATGACGCCTGCATTTGAAAATCAGGAGGAAATTACGGTGGTGGATCCCGTGTTTATCGCGAGAGTCGACGTTAAGCATAACAGGCTGCACGAAATTACGACACAGGATTATGCCGCAGCCATGGATTATCTGGCGGGGCATATGACGCTCATTGTGGATGCGAATGGCAGAGCCATTCACGGTTACGTGTTTCCAAAATCAGATATGGAGGATTAAGCAATGGCTGACGAGGTAATGAAAAAACTGGACCTGGCGGATTACTCAAAGATGAAGGAGCTGCTTACCCTGCAGCTTCTCTCAGCGGATGGGAACGGATACAAGCTGGAGGATGTTCCTTACCGCAAGGTGGAGGATATGACTCTGGTATACCGCTTTGATCTGGGAGATACGGAAAACGGCCGGGCAAGCATACTCGTGACCAATGACATGCTTCGCCGCTATGGCATCAACGCGGAGCAGCTGCATCAGGATGCCATGGCCGCAACGGTAAATAACCGGCCGGCGTCCCTCCGGAATATGGAAGATGTCCTTACCGGCGTGGAAATGGATAGCTCGCCTCTCTGGGTTGCGTCCGTGGATGGAGGGATGAACGGAGCATGTGTCATTCAGTATCCGGGATTTCTGGATCAGGCCGCAAAGACGCTCGGCGGCGACTTCTTCGTACTGCCCTCTTCCATTCATGAGGTACTGCTCTATCAGGATGATGGAACCATCGGCAGGAAGGATCTTGAAGATATGGTTCGATCCATTAATCAGACCGAGGTGGCACCGGCTGACCGGCTTTCGGATTTTGTCTATCACTATGACAGCAGAGAGCGGGTCTTTGAAAATGCCAGAAGCTTTGAGGCCAGAGAAGAATCCAGAGAAAAGGCCGCGGGTAACCATATGGAAAATCCATCCGCCATGACGGTGCTTCTTGTGGAACCGGAAAAACATCCGCAGGTGGTGGAAATCGGCTCGGATCTCAAAAGCCTGCAGAATGCCGTCGGCGGGATGATCGAGGCAGTATATCCGTTTGAGGAGAATGTGGGGCTGATTGTCAATGAGGAAGGAAAGCTGAGCGGACTTCCGCTGAATCGTGCGCTGAAGGATGAGAATGGCGAAGTTCTCGATGTGATGGCAGGAACGTTTCTTGTGACCGGCCTTAGCGAAGAGGGATTCTGCTCACTCACAAAGGAACAGACAGAAAAGTTTGAGAAGGAGTTCCATCAGCCGGAGGCATTTGTCCGGATGGGCAACAGTATTATGGCGATTCCGATTCCGGAGGAAAGGCTTAAGGGAGCAGAGGAAGCGAAAGGGCCCGGCAGGGATGCAGCTGCGCGGCCAAAGCATCGGAAGCCGGAAATAGACGGGCATTGAAATGACAGGAAAAGGAGGTGGTGATCCTTGCAGGAAGAAGTGGAAAACAGGACGGTGAACCTTGCCATCAGCACCGGTAAGATCAGCGCACGGCTGATCATGAAGGCGGCATTAAAAGGCATGGCTATGATGAAGCACAAGTTAACCGTCGGAAAGAATCAGAAACCCGTTGGAAAGCAGACCATAAAAGAGCTGATCGGTCAGAACCAGGGCGTCAGCAACATCGATATCGCAAAAACAGATCTCCATGGATTTGAAAAATACGCCAGGAAGTACGGAGTAGATTACGCCATTACAAAAGACAGATCCGTCGTGCCGCCGAAGTATCTTGTCTTTTTCAAGGCCAGGGATGCAGATGCCATGACAGCGGCATTTAACGCCTATTCCGCGGAGATCCTTACGAAATCCGGACGTCCGAGCGTTCTGAAAGCACTGCACAAGATGGCTGAAGTCGTAAAGGATATTCCTGCAAAGGTGGTATCCAGGGAAAAACAGAGGCAGCAATCGCGATGAAGATAGATACAGCGAAATTAAAAAAGCTTCTGATCCGGATCCTCCCCTATCTCATGGTTGGTCTGGTCTGTACCAACTTTGGAGAAGCCTGGCGTCTTGCTGAAGGAGTCGATGCATCAGAAAAGATGCTGTCATTCTTTTCCATGATCGGGACAGCATTTGAAAATCCGTCCCCCAGCCTGCACCCGCTGGATTTATTCGTTGGAGCTTTGGCCGGTGCAGCCATGTGGCTTGCGGTTTATCTCCGCGGAAAGAACGCAAAGCATTACAGACACAATCAGGAATATGGCTCCGCAAGATGGGGAGGACCGAAGGACATTGAACCATTCATGGATCCGGTTTTCGAGAACAACATTATTCTCACGAGGACGGAGCGGCTCATGATGAGCAACCGCCCGAAAAATCCGGCCAATGCGAGAAACAAAAATGTGCTGATTGTCGGAGGATCCGGTTCAGGTAAGACAAGGTTCTGGATCAAGCCCAATCTTCTGCAGCTTCACAGTTCCTATGTCCTCACGGATCCGAAAATAACAGAATATGCAATACTAATCTCGAAACATCACGTTTCTGTGGTGGATTCGGGATTATTTTTTATCCCAACATGAATAT
>R21__coassemble_3580_pt1 | contig 7679 bp, 8 predicted proteins | sample R21__metabat2_low_PE_043 | metagenome-assembled genome bin R21
ATATAATACGGTGTGTGCGCGATAAAAGCAACCGGATTTCCCGTTATTTCGATACCTTATTCTGTACTTCTTTTTTCTTCCCGGAAGACTTCATAAAGCTTTAAGAATTTCGTCATGCAATGAACATGCGGAATCAATATAATCGTAAGTAGATATAACAGAATACAGCAATATGATTGGAGGCATATGCATGAATCAGACAACGGACAGACAGGTCGCGGTATTTCTCGCGGAAGGCTTTGAAACAATCGAAGCGCTGACTGTGGCCGATCTTCTGACACGCGCAGAAATCCCGCACACACTTGTATCCATTACAGATGATACCCGGGTAACTTCTTCGCACGGCGTCGAGGTAGTGGCGGATGGCGTTATCAAAGATCTTGATTTCAGCCAGTACGATATGCTGGTACTTCCCGGCGGGATTCCCGGCACGCCGAATCTGGAAGCCTGCCCTCTTCTGATGCAGCAGGTAAAGGCTTTCGCAGCCGGCGGAAAGGCAGTTGCCGCAATCTGCGCCGCACCTTCGATTCTGGCACATCTGGGACTTCTGCGCGGCGTCCGCGCAGCCTGCAATCCCTGTGTGGAGAAAGATCTGATGGATGGCGGCGCCGTACTTGTACATGAGCCTGCAGTCCTGTGCGAAAACCTGATAACCAGCAGAGGCATGGGAACCGCGACGCCGTTCGGACTCGCGATTGTACGCTATTTCCTGGGGGAGGAAACAGCGGAAAAGCTTCGCAGAAAAGTCCTGTATCAGGATATCAATTCGGGGGATCTGCATCGATGAATATCATGTTTTTTCTGACGCCCAAGCGCGATGTCGACTGTGTCTTTGAAGAGGACACGTTCGGACAGGCGCTTTCCCGCATGGAAGGACATCAGTTCACTTCTATTCCGATTATCAACGGGCACACGGGGGCATATATCGGAACGATTTCCGAGGGAGATATTCTCCGGGAAATCAAGAAGAAAGACAGTCTGTCCATGCGGTTTGAGGAAGACAAGCCGGTGATGAGTCTGAAGCGCAAATGCAATTACCGCGCGGTCCGGGCGGACGCGGACATCGAAGATTTATTCGACTGCGCGACCTCCCAGAACTTTGTGCCGGTCGTGGATGATACCGGCGTTCTGATCGGCATCATCACAAGGAAATCCATTCTGAACTTTCTGATCCGGTCCTATAATAAATGCTGTGATGGCAGTCCGGAATATGAGGGTGCCAGCTCTCTTGTGAAACTGCAGATGTACAGATGAAAATATCTTCCGTTTACGGAAGGTGTTTTCTATATAACAAATCCGCCGGATACGCACTCGCCCTGCGCACCCGGCGGATTCTTCTGCACAGAAGCCTGTACCGGTAATCCGGCGGCTTCCGTATCAGCCCCTTCAGAAGTTTATTACACCGCTGTCTGACCATTTCGGCGCGGAGCCGTCGAATCACGGATCAGAAGCTTCGCCGGAACAATGATGTTCTGCGGTGCCTTCTTCTCCTCAATCATCTCAAAAAGAAGCCGGATCGTTTCTTCCGACATTTCTTCCACAGGCTGTTTCACACTGGTCAGCCGCGGAATATAGTAATCTCCGCTTTCAATGCCATCGAACCCGATGACAGACACATCTTCCGGAATTTTCTTTCCGTGATCCGCAAGCGCGCGGCATGCGCCCATGGCAATGACATCCGCAATACAGAATACCGCTGTCATATCAGGGCATCTGTCCATCAGAACCGACGCTCCCTTATACCCGTTCGGCATAGTATAGTGCTCGGTGCCTTCGTTAATTTCAGCAACCAGAGCGCTGTCATAGGGAAGATGATTCTTCTCAAGCGCCCTTCTGTACCCGTCATAGCGAAGTCTGCCGACAGAAGGAATGCCGATTCCTTCACCAATAAACCCGATTCTGGTATGCCCGAGACTGATAAGGTAATCAATCGCCATGCAGGCCGCCTGCGTATCATCGACCGCGATATTCGCGACCTTTACGGATTTGCCCGTCAGGTTGGCTACATTTCCGATCGTACTGAATATGTAAGGCACGCCAAGCTTGGCCAGTACTTTCGGATCATGTGTAAAAGCACCTCCCAGAAAAACAATTCCCTTGAGTCTTCGCTCAATGACGAGAGACATGGCTACGGCGACTTCGTCCTCATCGGTTCCGACGTGCCGCAGAATCGTTGTATAATCCTTCTTCTGGATATACTCCTCCATAATTCTGATCATGCCGAAGAAGAACGGGTTTGAAATGCCCTTGACAAGAAGCGCGATATTATTTGTCTCGCTTCTTTTCAGATACCTTGCAGAGTCATTCGGGATAAAGCCTGTCTCCCGAATGACCTGCATGATTCTGGCTTTTGTCTCCGGATTGATATCCGGGTGATTGTTCAGGGCTCTCGATACAGTTGAGACTCCTACGCCGCATAGTTTAGCGATATCTTTGATAGTAATATTGGACATAGGAATTCCCCCGATTCAAAAAAATATCATTTAATCATAAAACAAAACCGCGAAAAGTTCCAGTCTTATGCTTTTTTATCAGCCCTCCCGTAAAGCTCTGCAAGAGAAGCCATCTTCTGTGCCAGCTCATCCGAGGCTGCTCCCTTTTGCATCCGCCACATCCAGTTTCCGCCAAGTGTCGACGGTGTGTTGATGCGGGCCTCGTCTCCGAGGTTCAGATAATCCTGCATCGGAATAATACAGGTATTGCCTACGCTCATAAATGCTGTCCGAATGAACTCCCATGCGGCGGTCTTTTCGCTTCGGATACCGCAGTAAGCTTTCGCAAAAGCTCTGTCCTTCCGGTTTACACTGTCATACCAGCCACGCATAGTTTCATTGTCATGCGTTCCGGTATAGACCACGCAGTTCTGCGGGTAATTATGCGGCAGATAATCACTGTCTTCCCTCGAATCAAACGCGAACTGAAGCACTTTCATCCCCGGGAATCCGGTCTTTTTCACCAGCCGGATAACCGAAGGCGTGAGAAAACCGAGATCTTCAGCAATCACAGGCTTGTTGCCAAGCTTTTCCCTCACCTTGGCAAAAAGATCAAAGCCGGGGCCTTTTCTCCACTCTCCGTGCTCTGCTGTCGCGTCGCCGTAAGGAATCGCATAGTACTCGTCGAAGCCGCGGAAATGATCAATCCGGACGACATCGTACAAACGGAAGCACCATTCGATCCGCTTCAGCCACCAGGTAAATCCGGTCTTCTTGTGATAATCCCACTTGTAAATCGGATTCCCCAGAGCTGTCCCGTCGCGGAAAAAGCGTCCGGCGGGCAGCCTGCGACAACTGTCGGATATCCGTTTTCATCCAGTTCAAAAAGCTCCGGATGACTCCAGGTATCCGCTGAGTCAAACGCCACATAAATCGGGATGTCTCCGATAATGCGGATGCCGTTTTCGTTCGCATAACTCTTCAGCGCCTGCCACTGTTTCAGGAACAGGTACTGCTGGAACTTGTAGAAACGGATTTCATCAGAGAGCTTTTCCTGATAAGCTTTCATCACTTCTGGTTTTCTGCGCCGGATGTCATCATCCCACTGTGAGAAAGCCGCTCCGTGAAAACTGTTCTTCACCGCGCTGTACAGCGCATAATCATCCAGCCAGCTCGCGTTTTCCCGTGAAAATTCTTCGAAGGCAGCCCGGTCCCCGTCATAGTCGGCGGCTGCCCACTTTTCCGCAGGCACTTCCGCGAACGGGCTGTTCCGATACGCCTGATACAGCAGTTTAAAACGGTTTTCCGAGATTTCCTTATACCAGATTGTCTGCGGATCATTGCCGAAATTGCAGGCATCCGCTTCTTCCCTGCTGATATATCCGGCCTCGATCAGCTGTTCCAGGTCGATGAAATAAGGATTCCCGGCAAAAGTTGAAAAGGACTGGTACGGAGAATCGCCGTATCCTGTCTGTCCGAGGGGCAGGATCTGCCAGTAAGTCTGTTTTGCCTTCTTTAAAAAATCAATGAATGCATAAGCTTCCCGGGAGAAGCTTCCGATGCCATAACGCGAAGGGAGACTCGCGACCGGAAGCAGAACTCCGCAGGCTCTTTTGAGTTTTGCCATATTACCCCTTTACAGCTCCGGCGAGAACGCCTTCGATGATATACTTCTGCGCCGCGATATAGAATACGACAATCGGTACAATGGCAAGTACCAGAACCGCCATCATTGCGCCCCAGTCAACCTGTCCGTGGGACTGCTTGAGGAACTGTACGGCGATCGGTATTGTTTTGTACTTATTGATATTCAGAACCAGGCTGGGCAGAAGGTAGTCGTTCCATACCCACATGGATTCCAGAATCGCAACCGTAACAATCGTGGGCTTCATGATCGGAAGAATGATCTTGAAGTAGGTCTGGATCGGTGTGCAGCCATCGATCATAGCCGCCTCTTCGATCTCAACCGATACGCTCTTGACAAAGCCCGTGAACATGAAGACCGCAAGCCCTGCGCCGAAACCAAGATATACGATCGTGATGCCAAGCGGATTGGACAGGTGCAGAATGTTCGCGAACTTGGAAAGCGTGAACATGACCATCTGGAACGGTACAATCATGGAAAACAGGCACAGCAGATAAATAATCTTTGTAGCCGCATTATGCACACGGGTGATGTACCATGCGCACATCGAGCAGCACAGGATAATCAGGAAAACAGAAATTACCGTAATGAACAGCGAATACCCGAAGCTCTGAAAGAACTTTGTCTGCTTAACCGCTGTTTTGTAGTTCATGAATCCGACAAAAGTCTTGCTGATGCCGGCCTGCCATCTTGCAAAACCCTGAGAAAGCTTTACGTTTGAAATTCCAAACGGATTCGCGAAAATATAGGCCTTTCTCTTGAACGAGTTTAAAAGAACCATCGCGATCGGCAGGATCCACGCGATCGAAATGACCGCGAAGATCGTGGTAAGGATCCAGCCATGTTTAGCCCGTCTTACAGTAGAGACGTTCATATCTGTCTTAGCCATTACTGCTGCACCTCCTTACTTGTCGTAAGTTTATTCTGGATAACCGAAATCAATGCTACGAGCAGGAAGAAGATCACGGCTTTCGCCTGTCCTACGCCCTGCCAGCCGGTCGTGCCGCACATTGTATTGTAGATGTTCAGGGCAAGCAGTTCTGACATTTTGCCGGGATTGCCTCCGGTCAGAGCAAGGTTCTGGTCGAAGAGTTTGAAGCCGTTCGTCAGTGTCAGGAACGAGCAGATCGTGATCGTCGGCATCAGGAGCGGAAGCGTTACGTTCTTCAGCAGCTGCCAGTTATTTGCGCCGTCAATTTTCGCGGCTTCAATAAGGTCCGCCGGAATGTTCTGGATGCCGGCAACATAGATGATCATCATGTAGCCGATCTGCTGCCAGCAGACGACAATGACGAGGCCCCAGAAAGCGTACCACTGAGTCGAAACAATCGTCTTCGAATACTTCGCGAGATAGCTGTTGAAAATCATCAGCCATACATACGAAAGAACGATACCGCCGATCAGGTTCGGCAGGAAGAATACCGTACGGAACAGGTTGGTTCCCTTGATTCCTTTGGTCAGAGCCATCGCGATACCGAAAGCGGCCACGTTAATGATGGCAACTGTCACAACCGTGAAGAGCGCTGTATACCAGAGAGAATGAAGGAATGTGGTGTCAACTTCGCCGTTGACCACGAAAATGCGGGTGTAGTTGCGAAGCCCGACGAATTTCCAGTCTACAACGGTTGTGAATTTGCAGAATGAAAGCCAGATGCCGTAAACAAACGGGACGATAAAGCCGATTGTGAAGGCTGCCATTGTTGGCAGCACGAACACCGGCCAGTATTTTTTGATTGATTTTTCCATGGCGAGTCCTTTCAAAATCAATGAAAAACAAAATTCCGGAAAAGAAGTGAAAAACGCGGATGGGTGAATGTCACCCACCCGCATTCATTTCTTCAGATCATGAAAGCTGTATCCTGCTTATTCGGTCTTAGCCTGTTCAGCGAGCTTCCACTGTTTTGCCCAGCCATCAACGAATGCTGTCTTAACTGCATCCCAGTCGCCGGAGCCGTCTGTGTAAGCGGTCAGAGCCGATACAAAGTCTGCTCTCCAGTCATCTACGTTCGGAGTAGCATTGAAGGACCATGCTACGGAAGTCTTTCCTTCGTTCATATATTCAGAAGCCTTTGCGCCGAATGCATTCTTCGGAGCGTAGTCGCCAGTGAATGTATCAAACGGAGCGGAAAGGCCCATCTTGTTGACGATGGCGTCACGGCCTTCATCCGATGTGATAACCCAGTTCAGGAAGGCAAGAGAAGCATCGATCTCTTCCTGCGAGCACTTTGCGTTTACTGCCCAGTGGTTCTCGGTACCAACGCAGAGGCCTTCGTTCGCATCATCAACACCGAAGTAGATCGGCATCATATCGAGATCTTCAGCCTTTACAAGGTAGCCGTTGTCAGGATTTGTCAGAGCGGAGAATTCCCAGTCGCCGTTCTGATAGAAAACAGCCTGCTCCATGCCAAGTTCCTGCTCGGCATTGTATGTACCGGAAGCCAGTGTCTTGGGATCAGCGCCGGAATCCTGTACGTACATATCCCAGACTTTCTTGAAGTTGTCGAGGTATGTTCCCTTGATTTCAGGCTCGCCTGCTGTCAGATCAGCAAGGCCGTCATCCTTGAATTCATAGTACAGAGGCATGTTTGCAAGGTGTCCGGAGAATCTCCAGGAAGAACCGCTGTCCAGACCTGCGGAAGCAAAAGCGCCCTGAAGGTCGCAGCCGAACTTCTCGTTCATCTCGTCTACACGCTTATTCAGATCATCAGCAACCTTCTTGAGGGTATCGAAGTCCTGAATGTCATCAGGGCTCTTGATAACCGCGTTGTCCAGTGTGCAGTAATCGGAAAGCAGTGTCTTGTTGTAGATGATGCCGTATGCTTCATAGCAGTTCGCGATGGCAACAGTCTTGTCATCCGACTTGATGTCCAGAGAGTGATCCGAAACGTGTTTGTAAAGATCGGAGTCACTGAGGTCATACAGGTAATCTTTCCATGTCGCAACGTCGTTCGCATTGCCGATGTTGAAGATGGTAGGAGCTTCGCTCTTTGCCATTTCAGACTGGAGTGTTGTAGCGTACTGTCCGTCCGCAGCTGTAAGAACAGTTACGTTGCCGCCAAGATCATTGTACTTGGAAGCCAGTTCCTGCCAGGCTTCATCTGTCTCGGGCTTGAAGTTCAGAAGATAAACTCTTCCGCCATTGATTGCAGCCGTGTCAGCAGCTTCTGTCGTTGCTGCCGCAGCCTCGGTTGCTGCCGCTGTTGCAGCTTCGGTTGCTGCAGAGCCGGCTTCGGTCGCTGCCGTGTCACTGCCCTTGGAGCCGCAGCCTGCCAGTACTGCTGAGGCCATGGCCGCGCTAAGTACAACACTTAACACTTTCTTTTTCATAAGTCTTTCCTCTCCTTTTTCCCGGTATCTCCATACCGTTTTCAACAAATTCCGATGCCCGGCAAAGCCGTCCGCATCCGTCCGGAAGCCTTTCCCTTCTCCCTGTACCATTCGACCTTACTGTGATCGGTACCGTTTCCGGAACTGTTTCCAATATACAGCCTGTCCATGGAAATAGCAATATCTATTTTGTGCAAAACAGATAGTTTGTGAATAATGTATTAAATTGTTCCATGTGTTTTGTATATTATTTCAGATAGCTTTGTGAAGTGGCT
>R21__coassemble_3682_pt1 | contig 7491 bp, 4 predicted proteins | sample R21__metabat2_low_PE_043 | metagenome-assembled genome bin R21
CGCCAGCGCTTCGGCGCGGGATGCGGGGAGGTGTGCGTTCAGTTCTGTTTTGGCTTCTGTTGAGAAAGACATGGCATTAACCGTTCGAGATGTCGCGGTGGTAAAGCTTGATTCCGTAATCACCTTTGTCCTTCAGCCGTTCATACAGCTCGTTCGCAAGCGTTACGCTTCTGTGCCTTCCGCCCGTGCAGCCGATCGCGATGACCAGCTGGTTCTTGCCTTCCTTCACATAATTGGGAATCAGGAACGTGATCATATCGACCAGCTTGTCCATAAATTCCTTTGTCTGCGGGAAAGACTTCACGTAGTCCTGCACCGGCTTGTCGTTGCCGGTCTGGTGCTTGAGTTCGTCAATATAGTACGGATTCGGCAGAAACCGCACATCAAAAACCAGATCAGCATCCGATGGTATCCCGTACTTGAAGCCGAACGATGTCACTGAAATCATCAGCGAATTATAGTGCTTGTTCTCCTGAAAAATCCTGATCAGCTCCTGCTTGAGTTCTCTGGTTAAAAGCCTCGAAGTATCAATGACATAATCCGACTTGGACTTGATGTCCTTCAAGATTTCCCGCTCCTTGCGGATTCCGTCCTCGACACGGCCTTCCGGCGCAAGCGGATGCGCTCTGCGCGACTCTTTGTAACGTTTGATCAGGACTTCGTCGCTCGCGTCCATAAACAGGATTTCATACTTGTATCCCTGCTGGCGCAGCTTCGTCAGCACCTCGTCCACATACTGGAAGGGCTTGTCCGAACGCACATCGAGTCCCAGAACAACTTTTGTGATCTCGCTTCCGGGCATGAAGACCAGTTCCATGAACTTGTCAATCAGCCGCACCGGAAGATTGTCCACGCAGTAATACCCTTCGTCTTCGAGCATCTTGATCGCAGTGGCCTTTCCGCCGCCGCTCATTCCCGTAACAACGACAAATCTCATCAGAAATCTCCCAGAAAGATTACTTCCCGCTCAAGGCGTACGCCGGCCGTCTCCATGACCTTCTGCTGCACAGCCTCTATGACCGCGCGTACATCGGCCGCGCTCGCTCCGTTTTTATTGATCACAAACCCTGCATGCTTATCGGAAACCTGCGCGCCGCCGATTGTAAATCCGCGAAGTCCAGCGTCCGAAATCAGTTTCCCCGCAAAATACCCTTCCGGCCGCTTGAACGTACTGCCGGCGCTTGGATATTCGAGCGGCTGCTTGCTTCTCCTGCGATTTGCGAAATCTGCCATCTGCGCCGCGATTTCCGCAGGGTCTTCCTTCTGCAGCGAAAAAACAGCTCCGACCGCAACCCCGCCGTTCGTTTTAAGGATGCTGGTCCGGTACCCGAATTCCATCTCATCCTTTGAAAATACCTTGAGCGTTCCGTCCGGCATAAGAATCTGCACCTGCTCCACGACCTGCTTCATCTCGCCGCCGTAGGCGCCCGCGTTCATGACAAGGCCGCCGCCGACAGAACCGGGAATGCCGGCCGCGAATGCAAGGCCGCCGAGTCCGTTTCTGTACGCTGCACCCGCGGCTGCCGAAAGAGAAGCGCCGGCGCCCGCAATAACCCTGCAGCCGTCAGTTCTCACCGCATAAAGGGGAGCACTGCCATCCTCATCCGCGGTTTCCGCAAGCGCCGTCGTGTCCGTCAGAGGAAGACTGCCCCGCCGTGTCATCGTGATGATGCAGCCTCTGTAGCCCTTGTCCGCGACCAGCAGATTCGTTCCTCTGCCGAGGATATAAAAAGGTTCTCCCGCAGCCTGTAAGAGTGCGATTGCTTTCCGGAGCGCATCCAGTTCGGACACATAGACCAGAAGGTCCGCCGGGCCGCCGCATTGAAACGAGCAGTGCCGCCGCATCGGTTCCCGGCACAGCACGCTTTCTTCACCAAGAATCTCTTTCAGCTGCTGCGCGAGTATCTGTAATTCATTCATCGTCATCGTCTTCCCGTTTGGTCTGCAGCGCGTGCTGGACACGGTTGTAAAGTTCCTGCGCTGCGTTGTAGCCCATCATTTTCTGCCTGTGATTCACCGCGGCCGCTTCTACAATAATCGCGAGATTTCTGCCGGGCCGCACCGGAAGCCGGTGGCAGACAACCCGGTTTCCGAGATATTCCGTATATTCCTCCTCGAGCCCGAGTCGGTCATATTCCTTGTCTTTGTCCCATTCTTCGAGCTGAATCACAAGATCAATGTTCGAGCTGTCACGGACGCTGGATACGCCGAACAGCGTCTTGACATCAATAATGCCGATGCCGCGCAGCTCGATAAAGTGCCGTGTGATGTCGGGCGCAGACCCTACGAGTGTCTCTTCGGAGATCTTGCGGATTTCGACCACATCATCCGAAACGAGACGGTGGCCGCGCTTGATCAGTTCCAGAGCTGCCTCGGATTTGCCGATGCCGCTCTCGCCTGTAATCAGGACGCCTTCGCCGTATACATCGACCAGAACGCCGTGGATCGAAATGCTCGGCGCGAGCCGTACATTCAGCCAGCGGATCAGTTCCGCCATGAAAACGGAAGTCGACTGCTTGGTCTGAAGAATCGGCACATTGTTCAGTCTCGCGTACTTGATAAAGATTTCATCCGGCGTCAGCTCTCTGCAGAAGATCACGCAGGGCTCGCCCATCGAAAGCATCTTTTTGTAAATGCGCTCTTTCATTTCAAGCGGCATGTTCTGCATATAGGAGTGTTCCACGAAGCCGATGATCTGAATCCGGATCGCGTCAAAATGCTCAAAATACCCCGTCAGCTGCACAGCCGGCCGGTTGACGTCCGGCTGTTTGATCTTGATTCCGGAGATATCAATTTCCGGTGTCAGATTCCGGAGTTTTTCCTTTTCAATGACTTCCCCTAATTTCACGCTTGCCATGGCTGCCTCCCCGTATCCTGTTCCTGCCGCCCTGCGGGCTCTGTTTGCGGACCCGCCGTCATTTTTATACTATCATACTCTTGTCCGCGCCGCCGCATGAAAATAGTCATACACCGCCTGCGCCGCGCTCCTTGGAATTTCCGGTATCTTCTCGAGTGTCTCCACATCCGCCTCCATGATATCCTGAATCGAGCGGAAGGAGCGCATGAGGGCCTTCTTTCTGGCTTCCCCGATGCCCGGAATATCGTCCAGCCTCGAATGTACCTGCGCTTTGCTCCGCAAAGACCTGTGGTACTCGATCGCGAACCTGTGCGTTTCGTCCTGGATTCTCGTAATCAGCTTGAAGCCTTCGGAATGCACATCGATCGGAATCTCCACGTTGTTGTAATACAGGCCCCGCGTTCTGTGATTGTCGTCCTTGACCATACCGGCAACCGGAATATGCAGTCCCAGATCCTGTAAAACAGACAGGCAGACATTCACCTGCCCCCTGCCGCCGTCCATCAGAATCAGATCCGGGAAACGGCTGAAGCTTCCGAATTCGCTGCCCATATCCTGCCCGGAGAGATCTTTGCGCTCCTGCAGTCCGTGCGAAAATCGTCTCGAAAGCACCTCGTGCATGCAGGCGTAGTCATCCGGACCCGCCACTGTTTTGATGCGGAATTTCCGGTAATCGCTGCGCTTTGGTTTTCCCTTCTCGTAGACGACCATCGAGCCCACGTTTGCGAAGCCGCTGATATTCGAAATATCATAGCTTTCCATGCGCTCGACCCCGGAAAGCCCGAGCCAGCCCTCGACCTCCTTCACAGCGCCGATCGTGCGGCCTTCTTCTCTCCGGATTCTTTCGGTATCTTTTGCGAGAACGATCGCCGCGTTCTCATTCGCGAGCTCTACAAGGCGCTCTTTCTGTCCCTTTCTGGGCACGCTGATCTGCACCTTCTGTTCCTTGCGCATCGAGAGCCACTCTTCCATAACTTCAAGGTCTTCAATCTCCTCGGGCAGCATGATGACCTTCGGAATGTAAGGCGTGCCCGCGTAGAACTGTTTCATGAATTCAGAGAGAATGAGCGCTTTTGTTTTGCCGCCGACATGGTTCATGTAAAAATGCTCGCGTCCGATCATGCGTCCGTCCCGGATAAAGAACGTCTGCACGACCGCATCCGCGTCCGCATTCTCATAGTCCATCGCGATTCCGAGGATGTCTTTATCTTCGCCAACTCCTTCGGTCATTTTCTGCTTCTGCGCGATCTGCCGTACCGAAGTTAAAAGATCCCGGTACTTTGCGGCCTCCTCGAAATTCAATTCCTCCGAAGCCTTCTCCATGTGCGCTTTCAGGTCGTCGAGGACAAGGTCATAATTGCCGGAGAGAAAGGCAAGCGCAAGATCCACGCCTTTGCGGTATTCTTCTTCGGAAATACCGCCTGCTCCCTTCACGCAGGGGCCGGAGCAGCGCTTCATGTAATAGTTGAGGCACGGCCGCTCCTTGCCCGCGTCTTTGGGCAGTGTCCTTGAGCAGTCGCGCAGGCCGTACATTCTGTTCAAAAGCTCGATCGTGTCGCGCACCGCGTTTCCCGAAAAGAACGGGCCGAAATATCTTGCCTTGTCCTTTTTCCGGGTCCGCGAAAACAGAATCCTCGGATACGGTTCCTGCACCGTGACTTTGATATACGGGTATGTCTTGTCGTCCACGAGCATCGTGTTGTACTTGGGGCGGTGCTCCTTGATCAGGTTGTTCTCGAGGACAAGCGCCTCCAGCTCCGTATCGGTTACGATGTATTCAAAGTACGCGATCTGCTTCACCATGTTGTCGATCGCGGGGCCGCGGCCGATATTGGCGCGGAAGTACGAACGCACGCGGTTATGCAGAACCTTCGCCTTGCCGATATAGATAATAACGTCGCTGCGGTCGCGCATGATATAGACGCCCGGTTTTTTCGGCAGCTTTTCAAGCTCTTCATCAAATTTGAAATTTCTGGACAGATCCGGCATAAAAAATCACCTTTCTGCTGCCGTGCAGCGGCATCGGCTGCGTTCTTTCTCCCGCGGTCGAGCCGCGCCTTGCGGCTCCCGGTCTGCGGCATTTTTGCCGCACTGCGCGGCCGCCGTCCTTTTGTAAAAAACTGCCGCACCGCAGGACTGCTCCCTCAGGGAACATTCCCGCGCCATGCGGCAGCTCGTGTGGTTAAACACTTCCGGATTTTAATTCCTGTCAATATCGTCTGTGGAAACACCGGAGAATCTGCCGCGGGCAGAAGAATTCTCCTGCGCGGCGTCCTGCCCCTGCGGCTTTTCTGCCGATACAGGCGCGGTGCTTCCCGGGGCTGGGGGCTCTTCCTGTGCCGGCGCAGGGCTTTCCGGCTGCGCGGGCGTTTCCGCCGGTGCCTTCTCCGATGACAATGCGGCAGGTTCTGACGACTCCTGCGCGGCCGCAGCCGGCGACGGCGCGTTCGGTTCTTCCGTGTCCGGTGCCGCTTCGCGCACCTGCTTCACATCCGCCGCGAGCCGTTCCTCCGGCGTCTTTTCCTCTTCCTCGGGAAGGCCCTTCGCCTTGCGGTAGATCTTCATGAACTGCTTGCCGGTAATCGTCTCTTCCTTGATCAGGTAATCGGCAATTTCATCCATGACATCCATATTGTCGCGCAGGATCGCCTTCGCTTCTTCGTAGCACTCCTGCATCATGCGGCGGACTTCCTCGTCAACGGCAGCCGCCGTCTGATCCGCGCAGTTCAAAGCAGCGCGTCCTTCCAGATACTGACTTTCAATCGTAGCAAGCCCCATCAGTCCGAACTTGTCGCTCATACCGTACTGAGTAACCATAGCTCTGGCAAGACCTGTCGCTTTTTCGATATCATTCGATGCGCCGGTCGTGATGCTGCCGAACTTTAACTCTTCGGCAGCGCGCCCGCCGAGCAGGCCGACAATCATATCATGCAGCTCTTCCTTGGAATTCAGGTAATGCTCTTCTTCCGGAACCTGCATCACATAGCCGAGCGCGCCCATGGTTCTTGGCACAATTGTAATTTTCTGCACCGGCTCGGAGTTCTTCTGCACCGCGTTGATCAGCGCGTGACCGACCTCGTGATACGAGACAATCCGGCGCTCCTTCGCGTTCATGACACGGTCTTTCTTCTCCTTGCCGACAAGCACCTGCTCGACTGCCTCGAACAGATCCTTCTGCGAAACGTATTCCCTGTGCTCCTTGACGGCGTTGATGGCCGCCTCGTTGATCATGTTCGCAAGATCGCTCCCCACTGCGCCGCTCGTTGCAAGTGCGATCGCGTTCAGATCGACTGTCTCGTCCATCTTCACATCCTTGGCATGCACCTTGAGAATCGCCTCACGGCCTTTCAGATCCGGCCGGTCCACGATAATTCTTCTGTCAAAACGGCCCGGGCGCAGCAGTGCCTTGTCCAGAATCTCCGGACGGTTTGTCGCGCCAAGAACCAGAATTCCCTTCGCGGAGTCGAAGCCGTCCATCTCGGAGCGCAGCTGATTGAGCGTCTGCTCGCGCTCGGCCTTGCCGCCGCCGGACTTGGAGTCACGGCTTCTGCCGATCGCGTCGATCTCATCGATGAAGATGATGCAGGGCGCGTTCTTCGTTGCCTCTTTGAACAGGTCGCGCACACGCGAAGCGCCGACGCCGACATACAGCTCGATAAAGTCGGAACCTGTCAGAGAAAAGAACGGTACATGCGCTTCTCCGGCGACGGCTTTGGCAAGAAGTGTCTTGCCGGTTCCCGGAGGGCCGACAAGCAGCGCACCCTTGGGCAGTTTCGCGCCGATCTTGACATAACGCCCCGGATTGTGCAGGAAATCCACGACTTCCTGCAGCGATTCCTTGGCCTCGTCCTCGCCCGCGACATCCGCGAACGTAACGCCGGTTTCACGCTGCACATATTCCTTCGCGTTGCTCTTGATCGGTCCTCCCATCATTCCGCCGCCGCGGCTCATTCTGCGGAAAATCAGGCTCATCAGCCCCCACAGAAGTACAAGAGGCAAAACATACGAAACTATCAGCGAAATGATCATCGCCGTGGAATCCTGTACCTCGCCGCGGACAATTACATCTTTTTCAAGAAGCCTCTTTGTCAGTGTGTCGTCGTCTTCCACCTTGCCGGTATAGTAGCGGTAAGGCGCGTTCTTGTCGTCCGCCTCTTTCGTCTTCGGCGCGATGTCAATACGGTCGCTTTCGATCTTGACGCGGGCAACCTCTCCCTTGTCAACCATGGAAACGAACCGGTTATAGTCGACTTCCTTTGTCTGCGTGGCCGCTCCTCGCATCATATAGCTGATAATCGAGATGCCGATGAGAACCGCCAGCAGGATGATATAGAAATTCTGCTGGTTCGGCTTCTTCCCGCTGCCGCCGCGCCCGGAGGAAGAGCCGGAGTCGCCGCTGCTGCCGCCGTCGTCATCTCCCAGACCGAAGAAATCCATGAGGATCCGGCCCTGCAGACTCTTTATTTTATGAGGAATCAATGCTGTGAGTTTCAAATTCCGCTCCTTTGAACGATTGTTTTCTGAAATTCGATTGTGAAAAATCTATTTTATTATAGTAATACTTTGCGGAAGGGGCAATCAAGTTAATCTTAAAATTCGATAAAATAAGGAAAAATCTGCCTGTTACCCGCCTT
>R21__coassemble_3722_pt1 | contig 7429 bp, 7 predicted proteins | sample R21__metabat2_low_PE_043 | metagenome-assembled genome bin R21
GCTGGAAAATTACCGCAATAAGCTGTAATCTAAGCAAACCCGCTCAAGGTTCTGGAACCGGATGGACAAAGATACCTTGAAGCAGCTTGATATCATTGCTTTAACAGAAAAAGTATCCTCAGGAAAAGCCTCAAAAGTGAGGTTAGGCTATACAGCCTTATAGGCAAAGCAATGGTTCTCCTGGCTAACCATCCCAAGCATTCAGGCCTGCAGAGTCATGAGATTGAAGTGCTGACATCGCGATACGGAATAAAAGTCTGGTGCTCGCATCTGCAGAATAATACGCCGGCTGCCGGCGGGTTGATAGCATTCGTTCGGATAGCGTGTGGAAATAAGATCACATAGGATAACTGAAGCAAAAATATTTAACTGCACCTATACAAAACTGATTAGTATCGGGCGAAAAGCCTTGAGTCCGAGTAAACACATGAATCCCTGTAAGTCTTGAATCTACAAGGTTTACAGGAATTTTTCATGCCCTCTGGGTACATTTTGACAACAAAATGCTCCGGCGATAGTGCTTGGAAAATCCCGGAAACTTATTGACAAAACAGATGAAATAAAATATATTACAACAAGCAAGCCGCATTGTAGTTTCGGGAGGATAGAAAATACATGAATGCACAAAGCTGTCTTGATATCCTGCGGGAGATCAAGGATGTGGCCTTTGCCACGGTGGATGACGAGGGAAAGCCGCAGGTCCGGATCATTGATGTCATGATTGTCGAAAAGGATAAGCTGTATTTCTGCACCGGGCGAGGAAAGGATTTTTACCGTCAGCTCATGAAACGTCCGGACGTTGCTGTCACCGGTCTCAACAAGGATTTTCAAATGGTCCGGCTGTCAGGGAAGGCGGAAAAACTTGCGGATCAGAAACATTGGATTGATCGCATTTTTGAAGAAAATCCAGTGATGAACGGCGTGTATCCTGGAGAGAGCCGCTATATTCTGGAACCGTTCTGCATCAGCAGCGGGGAACTGGAATTCTTTGATCTCGGGAAAAGCCCGATTTATAGGGAAAGCTTCGTGTTTGGCAGTGCGGAGGCTTCGAGAGAAGCACCGCAGAATACGGGAAAAGAGGCACAAATTTGTCATGCACCGCGTGAAAAGGGTTTTCTGATTACCGACGTCTGCATCGGCTGCGGAAAGTGCATGCGCGCCTGCCCGCAGCAGTGCATTACGAAAGGAATACCATTCCTGATCCATCAGGAACACTGCCTGCACTGTGGACTCTGTTTTGAGAACTGCCCGGTTCAGGCAATTGTAAGGAGAGGAGCATAAGATGCTGAAGAATGTATGGATCTTACTGACCACCAAATGGGACTTTTTCGGAAAACTGCTTCTTGAACATATCGAGATTTCGATCGCGGCAATTCTGATTGCCATTGTGTTCGGAGGACTTGTCGGGATTCTGATCAGTGAATATCAGAAGAGCGCGAAGCCGACACTTGGCGTCATTAACTTTCTATATACCATCCCCTCGATTTCGATGCTGGGCTTTCTGATCCCTTTTTCCGGAATCGGCAATGCGACGGCAGTAATCGCACTGACCATCTATGCATTGCTCCCGATGGTGCGGAATACTTATACAGGCATGACCAACGTGGATCCTGCAATTTTGGAAGCGGCAAAGGGCATGGGCAGTACAAAGAAGCAGGTTCTGTTTCGCGTGCAGCTTCCTCTCGCGATGCCGGTGATCCTCTCCGGCATCCGGAACATGGTCACGATGACAATCGCCCTTGCCGGCATTGCGTCCTTCATCGGCGCCGGTGGGCTTGGCGTCGCGATCTACCGCGGCATTACAACGAATAATGCTGCGATGACGATTGCGGGCAGCCTTTTGATTGCGGTTCTGGCTCTTGCAGTGGATTTTCTTCTTGGCTTTGTGGAGAAGAGGATGAATCTGCATGGAAAGAAGGCAAAAAAACAGAACCGGATCATGGCTGTGACAGCTGTGGCTTTGATTGTCTGCATGATTGCTGGAATCGCATTTCCTCATAGGAGCAATAAAGTGATTCATCTGGCTACGAAGCCGATGACCGAGCAGTATATCCTCGGAGAAATGCTGAAAATAATGATCGAACAGGACACGGGTCTGACCGTAGACCTGACACAGGGTGTCGGCGGCGGTACATCCAACATTGAACCGGCTATGGAGAGCGGGGAATTTGATCTTTATCCGGAATACACCGGAACTGGCTGGAACATGGTTTTAAAACGGGACAGCCTGTATTCGGAGGATCAGTTTGAAGAGCTGCAGAAAGAGTATCAGAACAAGCTGGGACTTACCTGGGATGTGATGCTGGGCTTCAACGACACCTACGGCATTGCAGTCCGGAAAGAGATTGCAGACCAGTATGGGCTTAAGACGTATTCCGACCTGCAGAAGGTCAACGGAAAGCTGATCTTCGGCGCGGAGTACGATTTCTTTGAGCGGCAGGATGGATATGACAAGCTCTGCAGCACCTATGGACTCAGTTTTAAATCGACCAGCGACATGGACATGGGGCTGAAATATCAGGCAATTAACAGCGGAAAGATTGATATCATGCCGGTGAATACGACAGACGGACAGCTCTCACAGGCGGATGTCACCATGCTTGAAGACGACAAACAGATGTACCCGTCCTATCAGTGCGGGATCGTTGTTCGCCAGGAGATTCTTGCCAAGTATCCGGAGCTTCAAACAGCACTTCAGAAATTTGACAAAATCCTGACGGAAGCCGATATGCAGGAAATGAATTATGAAGTAGAAACGGAAAAGAAGGAGCCTGCGGACGTTGCAAAAGCATTCCTGACGGAGAAAGGGCTGGTGAAATAAGAGATGAATATAGCGATTGAGTTCCGGCATATCCGGAAATCATATGGGGATACGGTCATTGTCCCGGATTTAAATCTGGAAATCGAAAAAGGCGAATTTGTCACCATCATCGGTTCCTCCGGATGTGGAAAAACAACGGCGCTGAAAATGATCAATGGCCTGATTCAGCCGACTGGCGGCGACATTCTGATCGATGGGGAAAATATCCGGAACAAGGATCTGATTGCGCTGCGCCGCGGAATCGGATATGCGATTCAGGGCAGTGTGCTTTTCCCGAATATGACCGTGGAGCAGAATATCTCCTATGTTCCAAGTCTCCTGAATAAGAAGGATAAGGAAAGGACAGCAAAGGCAGTGGACAAATGGATGCAGATCATCGGACTGGATCCGTCTATGAAAGAGCGCTATCCCTCAGAGCTTTCCGGCGGACAGCAGCAGAGGGTCGGTATTGCCAGAGCACTTGCGGCCTCTCCGGATATCCTGCTTATGGATGAGCCCTTTGGCGCGGTGGACGCAATCACAAGAGAACAGCTTCAGAATGAACTGAAAGAGATTCATAAGAAGACCGGAATCACGATTCTGTTTGTCACGCATGACATTGAAGAAGCCTTGAAACTCGGCACAAAGGTACTGGTGATGGATCACGGAGAAATCCAGCAGTACGGAACGACGAAGGAACTGCTTCAGAATCCGGCGACAGACTTTGTGAGGAAGCTGGTCGTAAGACAGCGCAGGATGTGCTTCCTTCCGGAGGGGAAACTGAAGGACTGCGAGTACTGTGGCGCGGCGTGTGGAAAAGCCGCGGTCTGAAAGGAGCACGGATGTATTATTTTAATCCGGATACGATCATGACAAATGGTTTGAAAATGAGCTTTGATCAGAAAATTTCCGTACTGCAGGAACAGCTTGCAAACGCAGATGCGGTTGTGATCGGAGCAGGGAGCGGCCTTTCGGCCGCGGCAGGATATACTTACTCGGGAGAGCGCTTCGAGAAATATTTTGCCGATTTTGGGAGAAAATATGGCTTTCGGGATATGTATTCCGGAGGCTTCTATCCATATCAGACGATGGAAGAATTCTGGGGATACTGGTGCAGGAATATCTGGATCAACCGGTACGCGGAGGTCCCGTCAGATCTCTATGAGCGGCTGCTTGCACTGGTCAGGGACAAAGATTATTTTGTCCTGACGACCAATGTAGATCATTGCTTCCAGAGAAGTGGATTCGATAAGAAGAGGCTTTTCTATACGCAGGGCGACTATGGCTTGTTTCAGAGCAGTTCCCCGGGCAAGGCGGCGAAGAACAAGACCTACGATAACTATGAGGTCATCCGCAGGATGGTCTTGTCGGAAGGATATCAGATCAGAGAGAATGGAGAGCTGATCGTCCCGGAAAATACAGAAATCAGGATGACGGTTCCGTCCGATCTTGTGCCGGTATGTCCGGATGACGGAGAATGGATGACCACGAATCTTCGCTGCGATGACAGTTTTGTGGAGGACGAGGGCTGGCATCAGGCGGCAGAGCGGTATCAGGATTTCCTGCGCAGGCATGAACGGCTCCATGTTTTGTATCTGGAACTCGGGGTCGGGATGAACACGCCCGTAATTATAAAATTCCCTTTCTGGAAATACACGCGGCAGAATCCCAACGCCTTCTACGCCTGCATAAACCTTGACGAGGCGGGCTGCAGCCGTGAGATTGTGAAGCAGAGTATCTGCATTGATGCAGGCATCGGCGAGGTCCTCGAGGCTCTCGGTTCTTGTAAAGAGCCTGCATCATCCGGATTCAGAGGCTGAGTCGTCAGAAGCCCGGCTGCCTGAAGAGAGGGGGATCATTAATGGATAGTCATGGTTTGACAGAACAACTTCATTTTCTGATCAAGTGTCTGGAAACAGAAATGCCGGAGTATGCAGGATATACGCTGCCGGTTGACCCGAAACAGGCATTTGATCTCTATCGGGCGCTATGCAATGTCCGCATGCCGTCCGGGGATACCGGGCATACATTGCCAGATGATTTCTATACGGTGCAGTCTGAAGTCCTGCAAAACATAACGGAAGAAAAGGGGGTCACAGATGCAACGGCTCTGTCGCCGAGCAGGTTGGATCAGCGTCTTTTTCTCTGGCAGGGAGATATCACAACGCTACAGGTCGATGCGATTGTGAATGCCGCCAATTCGCAGATGCTCGGGTGCTTCTCGCCGCTTCATAGCTGTATTGATAACATGATTCATACAATGGCAGGTGTAGAACTGCGGGAAACGTGTTATCAGATCATGAAAGCGCAGGGCCATGAGGAAGAGACCGGCGTGGCAAAGATCACGCCGGGATATAACCTTCCCGCGCGCTATGTGATTCATACGGTTGGACCGATTGTGTCCGGGTGGCTCACCGAGAAGGATAAGGAACTGCTGGCCTCCTGTTATCGGTCAGTTCTTTCCACAGCCTCCGGTCATCAGTTGGAATCAGTTGCGTTCTGCTGTATTTCTACCGGCGTCTTTCATTTCCCGCAGGACAAAGCGGCGGAAATCGCTGTGCGTACGGTAAGAGGCTGGCTTGATGCACATCCGGATACCTCCGTGCGCCGGGTCATTTTCAATGTGTTTAAGGACAGCGATCGGGGAATATACCGGAAAATTTTATATCCATCAGAGACAAGTACCCGGACGGGGCAAGATCAAAAGTGATGTAATGTACGATAGAGGACAGTTTAATGCAGATATCAACGAAATTTACGATAGCGATTCACATCCTGGCAGCGGTGGAATATTTTGGTAAAGAGGAAAAGGTGACCAGTGATTTTCTTGCATCAAGCATCGGGAGCAATCCGGTGATCATCCGGAATCTCATGTCTGACCTCAGGAATGCCGGGCTGATTGAAATCAAGAGGGGGCCGGGCGGCATTGCGATCACAAGACCGCTTGATCAGATTACGTTTTTGGACGTTTATGAAGCTGTAGAGAAGAATAAGGAAGATCTTTTTCATTTCCATGAGAATCCAAATCCCCTCTGTCCGGTCGGCAGGAATATCCATGCCGCACTGTATGACAAATTGCAGGATGTCCAGAAAGAATTTGAGGAGAGCCTGAAAAAGCACAAGCTCAGTGATGTGATCTCTGATCTTTATAGAGAGATGATTAAGGCAGAATGTCATTGATTATTATCGGATTATTGGCCGGCCTTCAGCAGCAAAAATAAGCTGAAGATAGCTCCGCCAGAACCATCAATGTGACCAACAGGTCACAGACAGCATTTGCCTTGCCTTTATGAATAATCTGATCCGCAAATATCTGCTATAATGCAGAGGATTATGAAAAAATTAAAGAATTCCTGATTCCGGTCGATAACTGATATGGTTTTTCATGGCAGTAAAAAAAGACAGTCATGATGCGTATGCGAGCAGGCGGGTACTGTTCTGCCATCAGAAAGTGATGACAGAACGGCGTCCGCTTTTGTTCTGAACATCTTCTGAACCGGAGATCATGGCTGATATTGGGAAGGAGTACTGACGAACATGGATAAGCTGACACTTCAGGATGCGAAAAGACTCAACGACACGATGGTAACAGAGGAGCATCTGAAGCTCCACGCAGCCAATGTATCCGCCTGTATGGGGGCGATGGCAGGGCATTTCGGAGAGGATCCGGAGCATTGGGAAGCGGTTGGATATCTGCATGACTATGATTATGAAAAGTTCCCGGAGGAGCATCTGCGGCATACGGAAGAGCCGCTGCGGGCGGCAGGTGTTCCGGACGCGGACATCCGGGCGATCCTCAGCCATGGATATACGATCTGCACGGATGTGGAGCCGGTGACCAACATGGAGAAATCCCTCTTCACAGTGGACGAGCTGAGTGGCATTATTCAGGCGGCCGCGAGAATGCGGCCGAACGGTATTACTGATATGGATCTCAAAGGCTTTATGAAGAAGTGGAAGAACAAAAAGTTTGCTGCAAAGTGCAATCGTCCGCTGATCCTGAAAGGGTGCGAGATGCTGGGAATGAGCATTGATGAGGTGGCGGAGGTCTGCATTGAAGGGATGAAGGCCCATGCTGCGGATCTTCATCTGACGCCGGAGACGCTGCATCTGTAAGAACTGCGGGAGCGCGGAAGGATTCCCGGAAACCATGAGTATAAACCGTGAGCGGTCGGTGCCACTCCCTGCTCAGAAGTGCCTTCCATGATACCAGAGCACCGTAGGGTCAAACGACTCCAGTGTTCCTACTCCTGTATACCCCATCAGCTCTTTCAGCTGATCATTTATCTGCCGTATTTTTTCTCCGACAGCAGGTGCCCCTCCTTCAGCAGCCCCGGCAGGATGGCGCGACCGGTCGAGACAGCATCCGCTCCAAGAGCCATGAGTTTGTAGGCATCTCTGCCATCGTCGACAGAACAATCGGCGAAGACCTTCATCTTTCCCGAAACTTTCCGGATATCCGGGAGTATCATCGCCGGCGGCACGGCAAAAGGAAGCCTGCCGTGATGGTGGCTGACCACGATGGCGTCTGCGCCTGATTCTTCACAGATTGCGGCATCCCTTGTGCTGAGAACCCCCTTTGCCACAAACGGAACGCCCAGTTTATGTGCAAACTCCGCAAATCCTTCA